>OLOX01000603.1_pt1 | contig 38029 bp, 32 predicted proteins | sample 1672091 | NCBI WGS metagenome assembly OLOX01 (sample SAMEA3136644, study PRJEB25190) | human gut metagenome | reverse complement strand
CCCGCCCGTTGTTATCTATTCCGCCTCGTCGGCGCCACCCGTGCGGGGGCCGCAGACTACACATTATCTCATACCTCCGGGCAAGCCCCGAAGCTATTAAGACCACGCCCCGTATCCGCGGGGCGCTCACATAGGTTTGGGGCCCTGCAACACCCACTTTTCGTGCCTCTCACGGTGTGCCACCCGCATATTTTCTGCCATTTATGGGGTGGGGTTTGGAGATTAGGATTCTTTTGTATATATTTGCAGCGTCGTGGGCAAGAGTGCCCCGGCATGACATAATTTATTAATTTAAAGCGTTTCGAGCTTTATTCTTTCACGAAAATCGCCAAATTTTTCACTTCTAAGGATAAAGCAGTTCGAGATTGCTCATGCTTTTCGCATATCTGCTCCCTCAGTCCGAGGGCCGATATACCGAACGGCGTGGGAGTGGACTGTTTATTTAGAAGTAGGCGTTTGGCGATGCCCCGTGAAGATAAACCGGACCCGTCCTACGCTTTTTTTGTACCCGGTGCTCTGAAGGATGGGGAGTGCCAGAGAAACACCAACCACAATACCATGCTACACAGACTACGATTATTGTGTATCCTGATGGCCATGACAGTGCTGTCGGCGCATGCGGCGGTTCCCGAGGGGATCCCATTGCTGCTCGACAAGGCCAACGGCCCGCAGATGCCCGCGTCAGGCGAATGGACAACTGACTCCTCTGACAGAACAATCTACACAGTCAAGATTCCCGACCTGACATCCATTGCCAACCCCGGACTCTGGATCAACAATATGACCTGCGAGTACAGCTATGACGGAATCAACTATGCGGACATCAGCTATTTCCCGACATCCGGCGTGTCCATCGGCAGCTATGGAAACGTCCGGCTTCTACCCCACACTGTCGGCTATCTGCGGTTCAGACGCTATTACGACCAGGACTATCACGCCATGATATTCGACCAGCCTGTAGGGGAAGAAAATACCAAAGAAAAAATTGACCCTAAATCCGAAGCGATTCTCGGCACAATTGAACGGAGAACATTCAATCTTATCCAAGACGGCGATTCATACACGGGTATAATACGCCATACTTTCACTAAGAGCGTGAGGATAGTCGACTTAGGGTACTATGCTAAATACGTATCAGACATAACAGCCCGCTCGATAGACGCAGACGGCAATCTTACCCCTCTTCCTCTCGTCGGAGATTTAGAGCAGGGCTATTGCTATCTTCCTCCGGGCAGTATGGGCATAGAACTAAATATCAGGACAAACACCACATCCTCTATCCAATATGCGAGTGTAAAAGGTCTTCTATACCAACTGTCAAGCACTAATGCCTCCGGGCCATGGGACCCATACCTCACCATCATTGACCGAGACCAGCGCTACGTATCTCGCGAGAGCTTTTACGATTTAAACGGAGACGGCATATTCAGCGCAACAAATGCCAACCCAATCATGACAACCATATATCCTGACGGGAATATCTATAGCCTCACAAACAGCGGCAACCGTCTGACCAGATATGATGCCACAGGCAAGCAGGTACTGATAGAGGACAATGACTACAGCCGCTCACTGGTACCAGCCGACTATGACCTTGACGGCAAATATGATTTCATGTATGGGAGCGACGTCTACACCATAGGGAAAGACGGCAATCCGCGTCTCGATGCCCTCAGGCTGCTGACCCCTGAACAATACGAGGGGGTACGTTCGGAACTGAAACTCAGCACCGGCGGCGAAGGAATCCCCGGAATGGGTGATATGTTTGGCCGTGACGGGGGCGGAATCGCGACAGAGGGAACAGGCACATTTGCCGATTTCAACGCCGACGGTCTCACTGACGTGCTTGTCAAAAAGGACAACAGCACCAACACCCTTTATCTGAACACAGGTGCCGACCGCACATACATCTACACCTCCGCACCCTCAGTGAAACTTGCACGCGACTTTGACGGCGACGGACTGATAGACATGGTGACCGTCGAGGATGACGGTCTCAAGATTTATCTGCAGCGTCGCGGGCAGCCCTCCGAGGCCGTGATGGCATACAGGGGATTCTCCGGCTCTGTATTAGGCGCATGTGATGTCGATGGTGACGGAGATGTCGACCTTGTGGTATATGCATCTTCGAGGAATGGATCTGATTACGATTATTATATCGCAGTGATAGAGAATCTCGGCAATTCAAAATTCACCAAACACGAAAAATACCTTACCAACAACATAGATTTAATCTCAGGCTATCTGCCCCAATTCTCGGGCATAGTCGATGTGGATGCCGATGGCAAATATGAAATACTGTTTGCAAAAGACCACAAGCTCTGCTCCGTAAAGCTGAAATCAGCAACCGAGTTCGGCGAGATTATCGAGATAACCCAAGCGAACAGCAATTATTACGAAAGTCTCGGCACTGTTGTCCCGATAGCGAACGATGGCCGGATGTCATATATCCGCGACATGGAACCCAATATCATCCATTGGGCCACAGACCCGTCGTGGGGAGTCAACAGCCGTCCCTCACGTCCCGTTGCACCCGAGCTGTCTTTCGACCCCCTGACAGGACGTCTCAGTGTGCGGTGGCCTGCGGGTAGCGATGCCGAGACACCCACGGCCGACCTGACCTACGAGCTCAGGGTGGGCACGAGCGAAGGTGCAGCCGACATTGTGGCGGCCAACGCCCTTGCCGACGGCACACGCCGCATATTTGCCGACGGAGCCAACGGATATGCCCGCGAGAAGGTCTACGACACATCGACATGGCCGCAGGGACGCATCTATGTGTCATATCAGGTAGTCGACGCATGCTGGCGCGGGTCTGAGTTCAGCCCGTCCGCGACATTCGAGAACACGCGTCCCCCCGTCGCTATCGCCATGGAGGCATTGCTCCATGGTGCAGGTAAACCGTTTGAGGCGTGGGTTGAGGATGGCCCCATACAGGGGATTACATACACCTGGAGCTGCTCGGAGGGTGGTACAGTGAGCATCGTGGATGAGGCCACACAGAGGGTATCGCTGAATTTCGGGACACCCGGAACCAAGACCGTCACACTCACCGCCACGGATGCCGCCGGCAACAGTGCGTCAGCCACCCGCAAGGTCGAGGTGAATCCGCAGGGCATATTAATTCATGAGAGCGGCATAGCTTTCTATAACGCCATCGACCTCGACGGCGACGGTATTCTGGAACTGAACAATTATGGCGGTTTTCATATTCAGAAGCCTGACGGAACATTCGAGAAATACCGCCGCATGTTCAATAGCAAGGCCTACTCAGGCATTACCTTCGACTATGACCGTGACGGTCTCGCCGACATAATCGGCTCTAATGATGTGCTTCGCAACCTGGGCGACGGTGACATGGAGGCACTTGTCGGAGTGACAAAAGGTACATGGACCCTCGACCTGAATAACGACGGATATGCCGACACCGACAACGCCATAAACTCGGGCGACTACACTACAGTGACAAGTATCGGACGCAAAGTCGGTACCCTCACATACGACTATAACGGAGACGGCCTGACAGACTATTTCGAGGCCAAATGGGACTACGACGCACGGCGGTACCACATCCTGTATCATGAGAATATCGACGGATACAGGTTTGCCGACCCGGTAGAAATTATGAGCTCGGATGTGCGTCTGCAGTATGTGGGCGACATTGACGGAGACGGCACAGCCGACATGTTGTTCAGTGCGGCCTCGTATGCATTCGGCGTGACGAGCTATGACGAGTATCTCCGTATATACTGGGGTGACGGCAGCGCACCGACCATGGTGCAGTGCCCGGACGGAGAGCCCTTCGGCAGCATAAACAGTGTCGCAGACCTCAATAATGACGGTGTCCTCGACATGCTGGTAAGCATAGAGAACAATTATACCATTCCTGTCTACCTATATGTCGACCACTCGTATGCCACACATGCCGAGAGGGAGAGAACCGACGACACACCATTCACAAGCATAACAGGCAACATGCGCTCGTACAAAAGCGAGTATCTGTTAGCCGCGCCCAACCAACGCCCCACCCCACCCACGGGACTGCGTGCATCGCAGAGCAGCCGTGGTGTCGTGATAGAATGGAACGCGGGTAGCGACGCCGAGACCCGCGCCACGGGACTGCGCTACAATATCTCCGTGAAGCGCCGCGGTGCCGAGGGTGAGAACGCCTACATAATCTCGCCCCTCAACGGCGGCAACGAGGACATGCCGCTGCCACAGCCCATCCGTCTGCTCAACTCGACCAGGTTCACCATACCTATAGCCTCGATACCCGCCGGAGAATATGAGATAAAGCTCCAGAGTGTTGACACGCACATGGCAGCCAGCAAATTCTCGGAAACCCTCCTGTTCACTGTCGAAGAATCAGCCCTTATGGAGATACCCACCACAGTAATGCTCGACAAGGTCATAGCTGTGGATGTACGCACCAACTTTGTGGGAGAGATTGATTTCGGCGAAGGGGCCGTAGCCTCATCCCACACCGGAGGTGGCCGCTACAACGTCGTCTGGCATACCGAAGGCCTCAAGAAGATCACAGCCGGAGGAAAGCAGGTGGCCACAACGATGGTCATTGCCGCACCCGACGCCTCATTCTCAATTCCCGCGTCAGTATTTGCCGGAGCATCGGTGCTTGTGGCCGACGGTGCCGAAGGCACATGGGAGGTGAGCTATGCCGGCGGCGAGTGGAAGCCGATAGGTCAGTTCAAGGATGTCATCAGCCGCATAGAGGGGTCTGATATCTATCTGACATTCGGCAAGACGGGCAGCTACACCCTGCGCCGTACCATTACCCGCAGCCAGGGTGACGGCACAGCCGAGCGCGCCCTAACCGTGACCGATGGAGGTGAACCCGCCATAGCCCGCGTGGCATGCGGAGACAACATGCGTTATTCCGTACACTGGGATGCGTCGCAGATTCCCGCCGAGGTGGCTTCCGTGCGCATATACCGCGAGACAGAGAGCTTTGGCGTGTTCACTCTGGCCGCAGAGGTGGCCCCCCAGACAGGGGCATACACCGACCTCCTCAGCAATGGTGCCGTCATGCCGTCGCGCTATGAGATTTCGTGGCGTCTCCCCTATGGAGAGACCATGCACTCCGAGGCCCATCAGCCCATCCATGTTCAGGTAAACAAGGCTCTCGGAGATGGCATAAACCTGATGTGGAGCCTCTATCAGGGTGCCACAGTGCAGAGCTACCGCATACTGCGCGGCACGTCGCCCGACCATATGAGCGTCATAGCCACCGTGAGCGGCAACATCAGCTCGTACACCGACCTGCAGCCGGGAGGCGTCGTGTATTATGCCGTCGAGACTGTGATGGCCGCTCCGCAACAGGCACGCGGTGCCGCAAGGAGCGCCGAGAGTGCGGCACGCTCCAATGTTGTCTGCTCGGCCGACGCGCGCGACGCAATCCTGGCCGGAAGCATCGCCATAATAAGCCCCAGGGGCAGCAACCTGCTCTTCATGGCCGACAGGCGCAACATGCTCACCGCCGCCATGATGCCCGCAGGCACCACAATCAACCGTGCCAACTGGGAGATTGTGGCAGGGAGCGAGAATGCCACAATCGACGCATACGGACGTCTCAACTATCTGCAGCCCGGTATAATCAGCGTCAAGGCCACCGCCTGTGACGGCTCGGGCGTGTCGTGCACGCAGGATTTCGAGATACGTTACTCCGAGGTGATGGCCACCTCCATCGAGTTCGAGACCGGCAATATGCACACCATGCAGGTGGGCGAGCAGTTGCGCATAGGCTATACCGTCTATCCCGCAGGTACATACCAGGGTCTCGAGTGGAGCGCGCCGTATGCCTCGCCGACCGAGCAGGTGCTCACCGTGACACCCGACGGCCTCATCACGGCCATCGCACCCGGCAGTGAGCTGGTGCGCGCAAGCTGTGTGGACGGCTCGGGCTTCTTTGACAGCGTCAACATCACCGTGGTTCCCAACAGCGGTGTTGAGGAGAGCGTGGTGGCACCCTCCGCCATGCAGGTACGTGTCACAGGAGGCGAGCTCATCGTCTCGGGCGTACGTCCCGGCGCCGAGATACGCGTCTACGCGCTCGACGGCACCCTGATTGCCTATGCAGCCTCAGACGGTGGCGAGACACGCTTCAGGCTTGAACACGGATTCTATATCGTGACAGCCGAGGGCACAAGCGCCAAGATACGCCTCTGACCCCTCGGTCACCATCCCAATCACGCCCCCCGCAAGCCCACCCGGCCCTGCGGGGGGCGTTTTCGTGTCCGACAGACAAACATCATTTTGCAGGGATAAGAAATAATTGTTATTTTTGCAAGAAATTAGAAACTACGTTTATGATGACTCATGTATCTGAGCGGGTGCAGGCACTCGCGCCGTCGGCCACACTGGCCATGTCCCAGAAAAGCAATGAGCTGAAGGCTCAGGGCGTCGATGTGATCAACCTCTCGGTGGGCGAGCCTGATTTCGAGACTCCGGCCCATATCAAGGAGGCTGCGAAGAAGGCTATCGACGACAATTTCACCTTCTATACCCCGGTGCCGGGCTATCTGTCGCTACGCAAGGCCATCAGCGAGAAGCTGTCGCGCGAGAACGGCGTGGCGTGCGCTCCCGAGCAGATTGTGGTGTCTAACGGTGCCAAGCAGGCACTCTGTAACGTCATCCTCGCCACCATCAATCCGGGCGACGAGGTGATTATCCCGATGCCCGCATGGGTGAGCTATGTCGAGATGGTCAAGCTGGCAGGTGGAATCCCCGTGGCTGTCAACGCCGACATCACGCAGGATTTCAAGATTACGCCCGCACAGCTCGAGGGAGCCATAACCCCGGCGACACGCATGATACTGCTCTGCTCGCCGTCGAACCCCACGGGGTCTGTCTACTCGCGTGCCGAGCTGCAGGGTCTTGTCGACGTGCTGGCCAAGCACCCCGACATCATCATTCTGGCCGACGAGATATACGAGCATATCAACTTTACGGACGGCTTCACGTCGCTCGGCTCGTTCCCCGAGACTGCGGACCGCACCGTCATAATCAACGGCGTGTCAAAGGCCTACGCCATGACAGGCTGGCGCATAGGCTATTGTGCCGCTCCCGTGTGGCTGGCCAAGGCCGTGACCAAGCTGCAGGGACAGTACACCTCTAACGCCTCGTCGATAGCCCAGAAGGCAGCCGAGGCCGCATATACGGGCTCGCAGGAGTGCGTGGCCGAGATGAACCGCGCCTTCGAGCGCCGCCGCAACCTGGTGGTGGAGCTGGCGTCGGCGATTCCGGGCCTCAAGGTCAACCGTCCGCAGGGTGCCTTCTACCTCTTCCCCGAGGTGAGCGCATATATCGGCAAGACCACACCCAAGGGCACTAAGATAGCCTCGTCTGCCGACCTGGCTATGTATCTGCTCGAGGAGGGCCATGTGGCCACCGTCGACGGAGGCGCATTCGGCATGGAGGGATATATCCGCCTGAGCTACGCGACATCCGACGACAACATCCGCGAGGCCATGGCCCGCATAGCCAAGGCTCTCGCCGACCTCGCCTGATCCGCCACCAGCAATACCATAAAGACAGCATAGATGAGGAATATACTCGCCATCGCGGCCCTGACTGCGGCGGCCGCAATGACAGCCGCCACTCCCGCCAGACAGGAATCGCGCTATCTGTGGCCGGCCGACTACATGGCCGACCCCGCCGCCCACGTGTTCAACGGAAAGACCTATATCGTGACATCGCACGACTGGGCGTCGCCCGTGACCGACGGAACCGACGGCGCGCACTATGACATGCGCGACTATCATGTGTTCTCGCTCGAGGGTGACCCGATGACGGCCGAGGTCACAGACCACGGTGCGGTGCTCTCTATCGAGGATGTGCCCTGGGTGTCAAAGCAGATGTGGGCCACCGACATGACCGAGAAGAACGGGAAATATTATCTCTATTTCTCGGCCAAAGACCTCAACGGCCTCTTCCGCATCGGCGTGGCCGTGGCTGACACCCCCGCGGGCCCTTTCAAGGCGATGCCCGACCCTATCCGGGGCACATACAGCATCGACCCTGCGGTCTATCGCGACGGTGACGACTATTATCTCTATTTCGGGGGACTGGCCGGAGGTCAGAACCACCGCTATGACAGCTCGAACACACTGATGGAGTGCGCCACGCGTCCGGCCAAGGGTGACACCGCCGTGCCGCCGCGTGTGGCCCGTCTGTCGGCCGACATGACGCAGCTTGCCGAGGCACCCCGCCCCGTCATCATAACCGATTCGCTGGGCAATCAGCTTCTTGAGTCAGATCCTCACCGCTTCTACGAGGCGCCGTGGGTCTACAGGTATGGCGACAAGTACTATCTGACCTACTCCACCGGTGGCACTCACCTGCTCTGCTATGCCGTGGGCGACTCACCCTACGGGCCATTTGTCTATGGCGGCGAGATAATGACCCCCGTCACCGGGTGGACCACCCACCAGGCCGTGACCGAGATTGACGGCAAGTGGTATCTGTTCTATCACGACAGCGCGCCCTCGGGTGGCGTGTCGTCGCTGCGCAGCATGAAGGTCACACCCCTCACCCACCGTCCCGACGGCTCGATAGTGACCATCGACGGCGGGAAACAACCCAAGAAATAAAAAACATAACCACTATACATAAATGGACTTCATTGAAGAACTGACCTGGCGCGGCATGATACACCAGATGATGCCGGGCACAGACGAACAACTCAAGAAAGAAATGACCACGGCCTATCTGGGCATCGACCCCACGGCCGACTCACTGCATATAGGACACCTTGTGGGCGTGATGATGCTGAAGCACTTCCAGCGCGCCGGACACAAGCCCATCGCCCTTGTCGGAGGCGCCACAGGCATGATCGGCGACCCCTCGATGAAGAGCCAGGAGCGCAAGCTGCTGAGCGAGGAGACCCTGCGCCACAACCAGGAGGCCATCAAGAAGCAGCTGGCCAAGTTCCTCGATTTCGACTCAGACGCCCCGAACGCCGCAGAGATGGTCAACAACTACGACTGGATGAAGGAATTCTCGTTCCTCGACTTCATCCGCGACGTGGGCAAGCATATCACCGTCAACTACATGATGGCCAAGGACTCTGTGAAGAAGCGCCTGAGCGGCGAGTCGCAGCAGGGCATGTCGTTCACCGAGTTCTCATACCAACTCTGCCAGGGCTATGATTTCCTGTACCTCTACAAGGAGAAGGGGTGCCGTCTGCAACTCGGCGGCTCGGACCAGTGGGGCAACATCACCACCGGCACCGAGCTCATCCGCCGCACCGTCGGCGGCGAGGCATACGCCCTCACCTGCCCCCTCATCACCAAGGCCGACGGCGGCAAGTTCGGCAAGACCGAGAGCGGCAACGTATGGCTCGACCCGCGCTACACATCCCCCTACAAGTTCTATCAGTTCTGGCTCAACGTCTCTGACGCCGATGCCGAGAAATATATCAAGATATTCACGTCGCTGACCCGCGAGGAGATCGAGGAGCTGGTCAAGGCCCAGGCCGAAGACCCCGGACAGCGTCCCCTGCAGAAGCGTCTGGCCAAGGAGATAACCACCATGGTACACTCGGCAGCCGACTACGAGGCAGCCGTCGAGGCATCGCAGATACTCTTCAGCAACAAGGCCGGCGAGATACTGCACAAGATCGACGAGGCCACGCTGCTGGCCGTGATGGAGGGTGTGCCCCAGCACAACGTGCCCCGCTCGGCAATCGAGGAGGGCATCAAGCTGGCCGACCTGCTCACCGAGGTGGCCCCAGTGTTCGCGTCGAAGGGCGAGATGCGCAAGATGGTGCAGGGTGGCGGCGTCTCCATCAACAAGGAGAAGATAACCGACCCCTACGCTCCCGCCGACGCGTCGATGCTCATTGCCGGAAAGTACATCCTGGTACAGCGCGGCAAGAAGAACTACTACCTGCTCATCGTCAACGACTGATAACCCGACATACATACCCATGCTCACAAACCTCGCACACCTTGTCGAAGAGGCCCGTCGACGCGGGCCGCGCCGCCTGGCCGTAGCATACGGACAGGACGCACATACACTCCATGCCGTGGCCGACGCCGCAGCAGCCGGAATAGTGACACCCGTCATATATGGCGACCGCGACATCGTGCTCGGGGTCTGTGAGAAAGAGGGTATCGACGCCTCTGGATTCGAGATTGCAGACATCAAGGGTGACACCGCCTGTGTGGCGCGTGCCGTTGCCGATGTCGCCGCCGGAAACGCCGACATACTGATGAAGGGGCTCGTCAGCACCGACAAGTATATGCGCGGCATACTCAACAAGGAGGCCGGACTCTTCCCGCAGGGAGGTCTGCTGAGCCATGTCTCTGTCGTAGAGCTCCCCGGACGCGACCGCCTGCTCTGCGTGGCCGACGTGGCAGTGATACCGCAACCCGATTTCAAACAGAAACTCAAGATAATAGGCTATCTTGCCTCGACAGCCCGCTTGCTCGGCATCAGGACACCCAAGATAGCGTGTATCGCCCCCTCCGAGCAGGTGCTCGCCGGGGTGCCGTCGTCGACCGAGGCCGCAATCATCGCCAAGATGGCCGACCGCGGCCAGCTCGGCGACGTGCGTGTCGACGGCCCGCTTTCGCTCGACGTCGCGCTCTATCCCGAGGTCGTGGCCGAGAAAGGGGTCAAGGGGTCGTGTGTGGCCGGAGAGCCCGACTGCCTGCTCTTCCCCAACATCGAGAGCGGCAACGTCTTCTTCAAGGCGGCCACCCACATGGCCGGAGCCGAGATAGCCGCCATGGTCACAGGCACACGTGTGCCGTGCGTGCTCACCTCGCGCGGCGACACGCCAAAGACCAAGCTCTACTCGATAGCGCTGGCCTGCCTTAGTATCAACTGAAAAATCATCCTCACCCATGTCTCACCGCATCCTCGCCATAAATCCCGGGTCGACATCGACCAAGTTTGCCGTCTATGACGACAACACACCCATCTTCACCCGCTCCATCCACCACTCGCCCGACGAGCTGGCCGGATTCGGCCACCTGTCCGAACAGTTCGCATGGCGCAAGGGACTCATTGAGAAGGCACTCGAGGATAACGGGATACCCCTGCGCTCGCTGTCGGCCGTGATAGGGCGCGGCGGCATCATCTGCCCCGTCGAGAGCGGTACATACGAGGTCAACGACGAGTTGCGCCGCGACCTCATAAACGCCCCGATGCAGCACGCCTCGAACCTCGGGGGACTCATAGCACGCGACATAGCCGACGAGATCGGGGTCAAGTCGTACATAGCCGACCCGGTGGTGGTCGACGAGATGATACCGTATGCGCGCCTTAGCGGCGTGCCCGAGCTGCCGCGCAAGTCCATCTTCCATGCCCTCAACCAGAAGGCCATAGCGCGCCGCTATGCCAAGGAGACAGGACGCGCGTATGACAGCCTCAACCTCATCGTGTGCCACATGGGTGGCGGCATCACCGTGAGCGCGCACCGCAAGGGGCGTGTCATCGACACCACCAACGCCCTCGACGGCTGCGGCCCCTTCTCGCCCGAGCGCTCAGGCTCACTCCCTCCCGGCCCGCTGGTGCGGCTTTGCTTCTCGGGCAAATATACCGAGGAAGAGCTCATCAAGCTCGTACACGGCAAGGGTGGAATGATGGCCCACTTAGGAAGCACATCGGTGCCCGACGTGCTCGAGCGCATCGACAAGGGCGACCTCCACGCCATGCTGGTAGTGCGCTCGATGATATACTCGGTGTGCAAGGAAATCGGAGCCATGGCCATCGCGCTCAAAGGTGACATCGACGCCATACTCATCACCGGCGGCATGGCCCAGAGCAAGCGCATCACCGACTTCATGGCCGAGCATGTCTCGTTCATAGCCCCGATATTCGTATATCCGGGCGAGGATGAGCTCAAGTCGCTCGCCGAGAATGCCCTTGCGGTCATAACGGGCGAGCAGAAGGTCAAGACCTATCACAGCGAGGAGTCCGAGGACCCGTCGCGCATCAACGACCGCGAGCAGCCATCGAAGATACGCGACATCCTCCTCGCCGCAATCACACCTGCCCTGCCGGGCGAGAAGACCATGAGCGCAATACGCAAGTATCTGAGCCGATGGAGCCGTCCCGGCATAAACAAATAAGGATACATATCTGATCTGAATGGAAAGTCAGCTGCTGCTGTTCGTCATCGAGGTCCTCGGCACGCTTGCCTTTGCCGTCAGCGGCATACGTCTCGCCGCACGCAAGAGATTCGACTGGTTCGGGGCCTATACCATCGGCGTCATCACGGCCTGTGGCGGAGGTACCATACGCGACCTGTTGCTTGGAGCGCCGGTTTTCTGGATGGCCTCATGGATGTATCTGGCCGTGACGGGACTCGGATTCCTCATCGTGTGCCTCTTCAAGAGGGTCCTCACCTCGTCGTCGCGCTCGCTGTTCATGTTCGATGCCATCGGCCTGACACTGTTCGTCATAACGGGTGTCGAGAAGAGCCTCATGTACGGTTTCCCGATGTGGGTTGCCATTGTCATGGGGATGATTACGGGAGCGTTCGGCGGCATCCTGCGCGACGTTCTCATCAACGAGGAGCCCCTCTTCTTCCGCAAGGACATCTATGCCACCGCCTGTCTGGCCGGTGGATTTGTCTACTGGATTGTGGCGCTGTGCGGCGGCAGCGCATTATTGTGCCAGAGCCTTTGTGCCGCCGTGATACTGTTCCTGCGCTGGGGTGCCCTACATTACGGATGGCACCTTCCGCAGATGCGCGAGACCGAAGAGACAACCACTGCCAATGACACCGCAGGCCCAAAGTGACGAGCGCTATATGCGCGTGGCACTCGACGAGGCCCGGCGTGCCCTCGAGGCCGACGAGATACCTATCGGGGCGGTCGTCGTGTCGCCACGCGGACGCATCGTGGGACGTGGCCACAACCTCACCGAAGCCCTGCGCGATGTCTCGGCACACGCCGAGATGCAGGCCATGACAGCCGCCGCATCGACCCTGGGCGGAAAATACCTGACGGGATGCACCCTCTATGTCACAGTCGAGCCGTGCCTGATGTGCGCCGGCGCCCTCGGGTGGGCGCAGGTGTCAAGGATAGTCTACGGTGCTGCAGACGACAAACGGGGCTATCACACCTATACGGGCGAAAGGCACCCCTTCCATTCCAGAGCCACAGTCACGCCCGGTGTCCTCGCCGACGAATGTGCCGCCCTGATGAAACAATTCTTCAGGCAAAAGCGATAATACTATAATGGTCATAGTTTTTATAGTTGAACTAGACCAACTATCCCAAACCAACCAACACTCTCAACTCTATGAAAAAGAAACTCGTCATCTCGTCGGGCGCGGGCATCAGCGCCGAGAGCGGCATCACCACATTCCGTGACGCCGGGGGCCTGTGGGAAAACTATCCCGTGATGGATGTGGCTTCGGCCGACGGATTCGCACGCAATCCGGCCCTGATACACCAATTCTACAACGATCGCCGCAAGCAGCTCGTCAAGTGCGAGCCGAATGCTGCACACAAGGCCCTCGTCGAGCTCGAGAAATGGTATGACGTCTATGTCATAACCCAGAATGTCGACAACCTGCACGAGAAGGCCGGGTCGTCGAAAGTGCTGCACCTGCACGGCGAGCTGATGAAGGTGCGCTCAATCCCCCACCCCGACCGAATCTACACCCTTGACGAGGAACATCTCGAGACCACGGTCGACTCGCGCGACAAGTATGGCGACCCTGTGCGCCCGCACATCGTGTTCTTCCAGGAGGCGGTGCCCAACATAGAGCGTGCCATCGAATGGGCCTCCGAGGCAGACATCTTTGTGGTCATAGGCACATCGCTCGCCGTCTATCCCGCCGCGAGCCTGCTGCACTATGTGCGCCCTGGCATCCCGGTCTATTATATCGACCCGAACCCCGCCCATGTGCCATCTAACGTCACGGTGATACCCGAAATCGCCTCGGCAGGTATGCGTGATCTTGTCAAGATATTGCAACCGAAATAAAATGCAACCTCGTTAACAACTTTTAACACACCCGGGGGGGGTAATTTTTCATATTTGTTTGTACCTTTGCCTCCAGTTAAACCAGCGTGTGTAATTTACATAGCTACTTATAACAAGATACGAAAAATAGGTTAAGAAGAAGGAGACGACCGTGAGGTTATCTCCTTTTTTGTCATTCAGGGGGCCGGAAATTCTTCCGGCCCGATGTCATATCCTGAAATCCTTGAGGTCGAACCTCACCCTGAGGCCCCAGTGGAAGGGTGCGCCGCGCTGGAAGAACGTGTTGCCTATCGACTCGTAGCGGAATACGTTGAAACGTGTGTCGGTCAGGTTCTTCATCCACACCTCAAAGAGCATGGTGCGCCAGCGTATGCCGACATCCAGGCCGACCTCGGCATAGAAGGGCTGGCGGTAGAGGTTGCGCTCGTCCCAGTATATCGACCCGGTGCCGCGCACGTCGGGTGTGACGATGAGGTGTATGTCGCGCCTTGACGAGATGGGCTGGAGGTAGGAGACACTGGCAAAAAGGGTGTTCTCGGGGGCATAGGGCACGCGCTTGCCCGAGAGGTCATACTGCCCGTCGTTGAAATGACGGAATGTGGCGCGGTTGAATCCGTATGCCACATTGAACACCCACTTGGGCGTGGGGTTATAGCGCAGCGTCAGCTCGGCACCCAGCGAGCGGGTGCGTCCGGCATTGGTGGTCATGCGCCCCGTGGTCGTGCCCTCGGGGAATACGGTCACCTGCTGGTCGCGCAGGTCGATGTAGAATGCCGAGAAGGTGGCGTAGGCCCTGCCGCGGTCCATATAGAAATGTCCTCCGACCTCATAGTTCCACGATGTCTCGGGGAGATAGCTGACAATGCCGTCGACATCAATCTCGGGAGGCGCGCCCATCACCGACATCATTTTGGTCTGGAGAATCTGGCTGAACATCTGGGTATTGAATCCTCCGGCCTTATAGCCTCGCGACACCTGGGCGAAGAAGGCCGAGTTGTTGTGGTTGAAGGTGACGGAGAATGTCGGGAGGAATTCGCGGAAGGTCTTCTTGAGCCTGCCGCTGTCATGTATGTCAATCTCTTTCGAACCTATCGCCACGGGGCCTCTGTACATCGTCGCCGATGTGTTGACATCGCTCAGGTAGCTCATGGATGTATGCTCGTAGTCGAAACGGAGTCCCACGGCAAGGTCGAAGGGCCCGGCGGCGTATGAGCTGCGGTGATAGAGGGCCACCCCGCGTGCAGGGGTGCGGAATCGCGAGCCGAGCACAAAACTGTCGTCATCCCACCTCAGGGCCATGCCCGGGGGGAGATTGGGATTGATGTTGCCGACTATCAGGCGGTCAATGCCGTCCTCCTTGAATGTGACGGGGGCCATCATGCGGTTGTGCTTGTAGAAGGCGAACACTCCGGCAAGCCATGTGTAGTTTCCGGCGGTGCCGCGAAGCACGACATCCTGGGTGACACTGAGGTCGTGCTGACGCTGCGTAAGGGTGAAATAGCTGTCGGGCAGGAAATCCTGATCGAGCGTCATATTGTCGTGGAGCATCTGCAGGCCTGTAATCGAGGCCAATGTGAAATGCGGTGTGATCCACTTGACCGAAAGCCCTTCGGTGAGGCCCCAGCGGCGATAGAAGCAGGTGTCGTTATAATTGACCTGCCCAGTCTCCTCGAACACGTAGGGATAGCCGTGCTGGCGCGAGTGGACGCCTGAGACGACATTCTCGACCGAGACGCTCCCGGAGGGGCGCCATACGGTCTTCCACCTCAGCGACACATCTTCTGTCTCGCCACAGCGCGAGCCGTCGTGGGCGTTGTACTCATATCCGTTGTTGTGTCCTCCGTGCGCGTTCAGGCTCATGCCCAGACGGTCGTTGAGTTTCTTGTATATTCCCGCCGAGAGGCGCGAGAAAGCATACGAGCCCCCCTGGGCGCTGAACTTCACACCCTCCCAGTTCATGGGCGAGAGGGTGTAGATATTGATGAGGCCTGCTATGGTGTTGCGGCCATAGAGGGTCGACTGCGGGCCGCGGAGCACCTCGATACGCTCGATGTCAGCCATGTCGAAATCATAGGCATTCTTGTTGAGATACGGTATGTTGTCGACATTCAGGCCCACTGCCGGCTGGTCAATGCGGGCACCGATGCCGCGCACATAGATGGAGGAGGTCATCTTTGACCCATAGTCAGGCATGTAGAAGTTCGGCGCGATGTCGCTCACTCCCTTCATGCTCTCGATGGCATATCGGCTGATCTCCTCGGGGGTGACAGTGGTCACCGACACGGGCTGACGCAGCAGCGACGAGGCCTGCTTGATGGCCGTCACCCTCACCTCAGAGAGTGCATAGGCCGTATCCGCCGGCTCGACCGGGGGCGTGACAGCCGCAGCGGCGGGGGCAAGCGAGAGCGAGAGGAGCAATAAGGTACTATTTTTCATTATCCGGTTCAAGTAAAAATTCCGTTTCATCTATTATGTTGAGGCACAGGGCACGTGTCAGGGGCACGTCCCTGTCGAGCTCGCGGCGCGCCATCGCGGCGGCTGCGGCGGCATCCTGATTCATTATGTTGCGCATCAGGCGCAGGGCGGTATAGCGGAGCATGTCAGACTCGGACGAGGCACACCCCTCGGCAAGACGGCGCGCAAAGGGGAGGCGGCGCAGCAGACGGTGGCACAGCACGTCGGCGACCTCGGTGTCGCGCACGTCGCACATCCACCGCAGGGCCGTGGCCTCGTCCATCTCGGCGGCCGGGTATATCATCGGCGCCACAAGAAGGCTCTCGCGTGTGCGGCGGTCGGCCCACAGCTCCTCGGCAAAGGCCGCGTCGGGCTGCACCGAGGCGGCCACCTCGGCTATCTGGGGCAGGTTGAGGCCGAATATCATGCGGTATGACGGTGAGAGACGGCGCAGGGCATCGGCCACGATGCCGTTGCGCATGGCAAAGAAGCGTCGCTTGACAAGCTGCATCCGGTTGTACTCGCTCATATAGAACTTTTATACATCTCCGGGCGTTTGAATATCAGATATGCAAACCCCGTTTTAACTGTTATTGATTATGAGTAAAGAGAAATCTTCAACGAACATCTGGCTCATCATCGGCGTCGTGGTGCTGATAGCGCTGCTGCTTATCTGGCTCACAGTAGCCGACTTTTTCGGTGACACGGATGTCGCCGCGATGGTGTCGCCCCTCGTCTGAGAGACGCGGGAAAAAATCACGAGTGTGGGACCGGCCTACTGTGGCCGGTCCCACACCTGTATCATAAGATTAGGCGCAGCGTCAGATGGCGTCATCCTCGACATTCTCGAGGGCATCGGCCTTGGCCGCGGGCGCGGGAGTGTCTGAGGTAGCGGCCTCGAGCTTCTTCATCACAGAGAAGATGAAGATGGCCGAGAGGGCGCAGAGCACGATGAGGATGCCCCAGATGGCGGCAACAGAGATCTTGCCCCATAGCATCATGGGTATCGACACAAGGTAGTTGCCGACGGCGGTAGCGGCGAACCATCCGCCCATCATGGAGCCCTTGAGCTTGGGAGGTGCGACCTTGCTGACAAACGAGATACCCATGGGCGAGAGCAGAAGCTCGGCAAATGTCAGGAGCAGGTAGGTCGAGATGAGCCAGTTGGGCGACACGGCGCCATTGGTGCCTACCAGCCCGAGCGAGGCGAACACCATCACACAGTAAGCCGCTCCGGCCAATATCATGCCATAACCGATCTTGCGGGGTGCCGAGGGCTCCTTGCCCTTGCGTGCCAGCCATGCGAAGAATGCCATGGAGAATGGTGTGAGGGCAACCACATAGAACGGGTTGAACTGCTGATAGACGGCGGGGTCGATTCCGGTCACTACCTCGGGAGTATTTGTGTAGATATGTACGAGAACCCCTGCAAGAGCTATGAGCACGACACCCGAGATGAGTTTGGCCTTGAACGTGGTGCTCTGTATGAGGCTGAACAGGGCATAGACACCTCCGGCGATGCAGACAAGGGCCCAGATGTTGAATCCGATGCGCGTCCACCCTGTGGCGTCAGGAGCCGTACAGCTCTTTGCGAACTCCGAGAGAGCCTGGCCGTTCTGATGGAATACCATCCAGAAGAAAATCACGACAGAGAACACCAGCATCAAGGCTACGATGCGCTGTTTGGTCTGCTCGGGAGTCAGCTCGGGACCATAGTTGACGGCAGGCTTGCCGTCGGCGGCGACCTTCTTCTTATCCACTATGATGTGGGCATAGGTCTTGCGGCCGAGGCTGTAGATGAGAAAGCTGACGATGAGCGACACACAGGCCAGGGCGAAGGCGTATGAGCAACCTGTCGAGAAGGCCGTGATATAGCTCTCGGCAAACTCGCCAAGCGATGTGAAAGTCACCTGACACTGTGAGGCGAAATCGGTGAGGTATGCAGAGAGGAATGCAGCGACATCACCACCCTGCGACATACCGTTCTGGATGGCGAACTCCGTCATAGCCTTGAGCTTGTCGGGGTCTGTGGGCATCACCGTAAAATTCTGTGTGTCAAGACACCAGTTGCACACCGTGGCGGCCATGGGATTGTTGGTGGCATATCCAGCGCTACGCAGGCCTAAGTTCTTCAGCGCGATGGCAGCCATAGGCGCGAACATCGAGCCGAGGTTGATGGCCATGTAGAAGAGAGAGAAGGCCGAGTCGCGCTTGGCGGCATACTTGGGCTCGTTATAGAGGTCACCAACCATCACCTGCAGGTTGCCCTTGAAGAGACCTGTTCCAGATGCGATAAGCAGAAGCGCAAGGAAGAGGAGCAGCATCGAGCCCACAGAGCGCACAGGAGTCGGAGCCGAAAGCAGGGCATAGCCCACAAACATCACGGCGATACCCGAGACAACGCACTTTGAGAAACTCCACTTGTCGGCAATCCAGCCACCGACGAGGGGCATGAAATAGACAAGAGCAAGGAAAATCGAGAAAATCTGACCTGTCCACGTAGAGTCAAGTCCGAACTTGGCCTGCAGATAGAACAGGAAGATTGCAAGCATGGTGTAATAGCCGAATCGTTCGCCCGTATTGGCAAGCGACAGCACATACAGCCCCAACGGTTGGTTCTTAAACATGTTGATGAAGCGAAATGTGAATTAAAGTGAAGCGAAAGTGCAAATTTACAGCAAATTTCCGAGATTCCGGCCATTATAAGCCAAAATGTTCAAAAACCCCGCCATTTCCCGTACATCCGGCCATTTTCTATATCTCGGACATGAGAAATTCCCTTATGGAGAGTGTCTTTATGCCTTCGTATGTATTTCCGCCAAAGCCATGCTCGGTCACGACATATTTCGGATAGTTGTTGCCGATGGCGAGGAGGTTGCCATACTCGCGGCGTGCTGTCTCCTCACTGTCTATGCGCAGGGCTACCTGTATATATAGATATTCGTTGTCGCGTATGGCCACGAAATCGACCTCCTGCCTGTCGATGCTCCCTATCTTTACGTCATAACCGAGGAAAAGCAGGTGATTGTACACAAGATTCTCCATAATCTTCCCGCGGTCGGCATCGCGGAATCCCGTGAGGACATTGCGAAGCCCGAGGTTCCCAAAATAGTATTTCTCGCCAATCTCGAATATCTTCTTTCCAACGAGGTCATACCGCAGGGCCACATGAATCAGGAATGACGATGCGAGATAGGCCGTATATGTCTGCAATTGGCTCACACTTATGGCTATGCGCTGCGATTTGAGATAGTCGCTGATTTTCTTTGCCGAGAAGATGGTTCCGATGTTCTCGGCAATGAACTGCGCAAGGCGTTCGAGTGTCGAGGTGTTCCTGATCTGATAACGTGCCACCACATCGCGATAGACGATTGTCGAATAGACGCTTTTAAGATATTCTCCGGCTACGGCGTCAGTCAGCTCGAGATTGCGCAGATAAGGCAACCCGCCATACCGCGCATATTTCTCCAGGGCTTCCCTACCCTCCTCAAGGCCATGGAATGTCAGGAACTCACCATAGCTCAGGCTGTATACCTTAATCTCGATATATCTTCCCGTGAGTTTGGTGGCCAGTTCGCCCGACAGCATGTGAGAGTTGCTTCCGGTGATATAGATGTCACAGTTGTCACGGATAAAGAATGAGGTTATGACACTCTCGAACTCCTTTACCTCCTGTATCTCGTCTATGAAGATATAGCTCATCCCTTCCTCCGTGACCTTAGCATCAAGATACTCATACAGTTTCTCCGGGTCTGTCAGCGGACGGTATTTGAAATCCTCGAAATTTATGAATATTATGTTGGCCTCGGGGTTGTCGCGAAGAATCTCTTCCATTACATTATACAGCAGATAGCTCTTGCCAACACGCCGCTGCCCGGTCAATACTTTGATTATATTCTTGTTGACAAACGGGCGTAGCCTTGCAAGATATGCCTCGCGCCTGATTATGTTCTTGGGTATCCGCACCATAAAGTTTACTGTATGTAGTAAGTTTCCCGCAAATATAGTAAAAGTTTACTACATATAGCAAACTTCCGGCGATTTTTGCAAAAGTTTACTACATACAGTAAACCTTTTTTGATTCGTCCGGGATTAATTATTATAATAATATTGTAATATCCCGGAACTTTGTGTAATTTTGCGGTGTTCGGATAAGAGAGGCATCTTTCTGAACTGCAGTTATTAACAATATATAAAACAGATTGGTCATGTTAGCACGCATAACACAGGTGGGCACGTCGGTAGGGGTAATCATCCCCCGCTACATCGCCGCAGAAGCGGGATTCAAGAAGGGCTCGCCTATAAATATCGAGTACCGGGAGAATGCCATAACCATAACCAAGGCCACATCGGCGCGTCACGGGTGGGCGGATGCGTTTGCCGCATACGCCTCCGAGGGAGAGGACGAGCAACTTATCCCCGACCATATAGACATCGAGGCCATAGAACTGACCGAAAGGATATGAAGAAATTCGAACTGGTACTGGTCAATCTCGACCCTACCGTAGGCCATGAGGTGAAGAAGACAAGGCCGTGCCTGATAATATCGCCCGACGAGATGAACTTTGCCTTGAAGACAATCATCATCGCTCCCCTCACATCTCACCCTCGGGCAATCCCTACGCGGGTCACTGTCAAGGCTACGGAACAGAGCGGTCTGACTGCCGAGAGCTATGTGATGCTCGACCAGATAAAGACCATCGACAAGACGAGGATAATCGCAATCTTCGGCGAGATTTCCGAGCCTGAGAGGCAGGCTGTAACCGATACGCTGCACGCCCTCTTCGCTCTTTAGCCTAAAACGCAATAAAAAGCAAGCGAACCGAAAATTTGATTTCCGATTCGCTCTTGTTGGTGGCGGGAGCAGGACTCGAACCTGCGACCTTTGGGTTATGAGCCCAACGAGCTACCACTGCTCCATCCCGCGATGTTGTTTTCATTGGTGCAAAGTTAGGCATTATTTGGCTTATGGCCAAATAATCGCGAAAATATTTTGTTAAAAATATTTAATCGCCTGATAATGAATCCACAATATGTGTCACCGAAAGAGCATAGAGGGCGGCTGTCTCGGTGCGCAGACGGTTGTCGCCGAGGGTGACGGGGACGAATCCGGCATCGAGAGCCATGCGTATCTCGTCAGGGTCGAAATCACCCTCAGGGCCGATGAGAATGAGGGTATCGCGCCCGGGACGGTATGCGCGGGCCATGTCGAGCCGGGGCACCGAGGGGTCACAATAGCCTACAAAACGCTGGGCATCTGGCATCAGCCCCATCACATCGCGCATCGGCGTGAGGGGCCAGACCGTGGGGCACACAGCCTTGAGCGACTGCTTCATGGCCGAGACGGCAATCTTCTCGAGCCGTTCGGACTTGAGCTCGCGGCGCTCACTGCGGCGGCACAGCAGGGGAATGATGTCATTGACACCTATCTCGGTCATCTTCTCGACCATCCACTCCATGCGGTCCATGTGCTTGGTGGGAGCCACGGCCACGGCGATGCGCTGCGACCATGGCAGAGGCTGTTCCACAGTCTCTATGACCTCGACGGCGGCATGCTTGGAGTGGGCGTCGACAAGGCGGCACCGATGTACGCCACCGCGTCCGTCGACCACCTGCAGCTCGTCCCCCTCGGTCATGCGCAGCACGCGCACGGCGTGGCGAGAGTCACTCTCGGGCAGCCGCAGGGTGTCGAGGATGTCGGGCGAATAGAACTGTATCATTTCTTAAGGTCTTCTGCCATCCCCTCGGGGTCTGAATCGGTCTCCTCGATATAGGCACGAGCCTCGGCGGCAGTGGGAGATTTGGTATCCTTGAATATGAAGAAGAAGAGCACGGCGACGACGAGGGCATAGCCTGCGAAGATATACCATGCAGTGGTCCATCCGGCATGCTGTGCCTCGGGGGTGGTCTGCGAGAACACAAGGCTGTTGACGATGGCCTGTGCGGCGAGGGTGCCGACGGTCGCGCCGATGCCGTTGGTCATTATCATGAAGAGTCCCTGGGCCGACGAGCGCAGCGACGGTGAGGTCTGCTGGTCGACATAGAGGCCGCCTGAGACATTGAAGAAATCGAACGCGATGCCATAGACTATGCACGATACCACGAGCAGCCACAGGCCGGAGCCTGTGTCACCGAGCCCGAAGAACCCGAAGCGGAACACCCACGCGAACATGGCCATGAGCATCACTCCCTTGATGCCGAACCGCTTGAGGCAGAACGGGATAAGCAGTATGCACAGCGTCTCGCTGATCTGCGACAGCGATATGAGGGCGTTGGCGTTATGCGCACCCCATGTGTCGGCATACTCAGGGATGGCGCTGAACGAGGTGATGAAGATGTTGCCATACGAGTTGGTTATCTGCAGCGACACGCCTAACAACATACTGAAGATGAAGAAGATGGCAAGTTTCTTGACCTTGAACAGCTTGAAAGCCGAGAGCCCGAGCGAGTCGGCAAGCGAGCCTGACGACGAGGCGTTGACGGGACAGGCCGGGAGGGTCAATGCATAGCCCGCGAGACAGAAGCTGAGCACGGCGGAGGTTATGAGCTGATAGGCATTGGTCTGGAACTGCGTGAAATTGACGAACAGCATCGAGCAGATGAAACCCACGGTGCCGAACACACGGATGGGCGGAAAATGAGTGATGGTGTCAAGACCGTCGCGGGTCAGGGCATTGAAAGCCACGGAGTTGCCGAGACCGATGGTGGGCATGAAGAAGGCCACAGAGAGGGTGTAGAGCGTGAATAGTGGCCCGAATTCGACCTGCGAGGCCGTGAGGGCATATACTCCGGCCGATGCCATGAAAGCTCCGGCCAGCACATGGCAGAGGCTCAGCATCCTCTGCGCCTGTATCCAGCGGTCGGCGACAATGCCGACAATGGCGGGCATGATGAGCGACACTATGCCCTGGACAGCATAGAAAAGGCCGATCTTGGTGGCAAGCCCTGCGGAGCCGAGGAAATTGCCCAGCGAGATGAGATAGGCACCCCAGACGCCGAACTCAAGGAAATTCATTGCGGCGAGCCGCACCTGTATGGGTTTGATCTTTGACATGGCGGGTTGTATGATTTCAGTAAGGTAAGTCGTCTTCAATCTCCGGGTCTTCGGGCTCTCCGGCCTCGCGCTTGCGCTTGAGTATGGCCGAGATGCGGGCGGCTTCCTCATAGTCCTCACGCTCTATGAGGTCGGCCAGCATACGTTCAAGCTCCCTTATGGCCAGGTTCTCCTCGCGGGGCACCGTGCGCGACTCGCGGACCTCTCCGGCGCGCGCCGCAACCCCGTCGTCGGGGATGTCAATCTCCTCCATCTCGAAGCCGGTCTCTGCCAGTACCTCGGGAGTGGTGTATATGGGGGCACCCGTGCGCATGGCCAGCGCCACGGCGTCTGATGTGCGCGAGTCTATGGTGATGGTGCGTCCGGCATCGGCAAGGATCAGCTCCGAATAGAACACCCCGTCCTCGAACCTGTATATCGTCACCTCGACCAGCCGTATGCCGAATGCCTTCCACATGCCGGGGAAGAGGTCGTGGGTCAGCGGGCGCGGTGCCGTGACTCCCTCCATCTTCATGGCTATGGCCTGGGCCTCGGCGGCGCCTATCATCACCGGGATACGGTAGGGACCGTTGACCTGGGCCAGTATCAGGGCAAACACACCGGTCTGCACCTGCGAGTATGATATGCCGAGCACACGCAGCGCTATGCGGTTGCCGGAGTCTTGGGGATTGTCGTTTTCCATTTTCACAACATTACGTTACGCCCCGTTATGACTCCGCTGCCCAGACAGAGGCGCGCGTCGGGGGTATAGATGACTGCAAACTGACCCGGAGCAATCCCCTGCACGGGGGCCGGGCTCTCTATCACGTATTCACCGTCGGCCACACGGCTCAGCGTGGCGGGGAGGAACTGTGGCGTATGGCGGTTCTTGAACTGTATCTCCACCCTGTCGCACGCTCCGGGCCACGGATCACGCGTGAGCCAGTGCATCTCGTCGAGATGCAGGGTATGGCCGAACTGCTTCTCGGTATCATATCCGCGCGAGACATAGATGACACCGTCGCGCACGTTCTTCTTGACCACAAACCACGGGCCGCCGCTCAGGCCGAGCCCCTTGCGCTGACCGATGGTATGGAACCACACGCCTCTGTGCTGTCCCAGCTTGCGCCCCGTCTCAATCTCGATGATGGGGCCCGGCTTCTCGCCGAGGTGGCGGCGTATGAAATCGTTATAATTTATCTTGCCCAGGAAACAGATGCCCTGACTGTCGCGGCGGAAAGCGTTGGGCATCCCCGTCTCGATGGCAATCTCGCGCACCCGCGCCTTAGGCAGGTCGCCGATGGGGAACATCAGGTGGCTGAGCTGGCTGTATGATATGCGGCAGAGGAAATCCGTCTGGTCCTTGACCGGGTCGGGGGCCGTGCCGAGCCATGTGAGGCCGTCAATGACATGCGTGGTGGCATAGTGGCCCGTGGCTGTACGGTCGAACTCATGGCCCCACCGTTCCTCGAAAAATCCGAACTTGATCATCTTGTTGCACATCACGTCGGGATTCGGGGTCAGACCCTTGCGCACGGTGTCGAGGGCATACTGCATCACATTGTCCCAGTATTCCTCGTGCAGCGACACCACATCGAACGGCAGTCCGTAGCGGCGCGCTATCACCTGACACATCTCTATGTCCTCTTCGGCCGAGCAGTCGCCACGCCCGTCGTCAAGTCCGATGCGTATGTAGAACAGGTGCAGGTCGTGCCCCTGCTCGACAAGCCTGTGCACGGCCACGGCGCTGTCGACACCTCCTGATATAAGTACGGCTACTCTCATGGCGGCGTCATACATCCTCGAGCTCCTCCTCCTCGTCCTTGCCGCGGGCGTTGATGATGTAGAGCGATATGAAATAGTCAAGCGAGATTTTGCCGGGCCCGGCTATGAGCATCCAGATATAGATGCCGATGAACATGATGGGAAGATAGCCCGGATCCGTGCTGTCAAGGCCGTAGACAGGGAGGTTGGGCACCATGTCGTGGAGTATGTAGTATTCGGCGCAGCACATGGCGATGATGGGAGGAATGGTCGACAGACGGGTCAGGAAGCCGACCATTATCAGCAGCGAGCACACGGTCTCGATTATTATCATCAGCACCAGCGATGTCGTCGAGGTCATCCCGAATACGGCGGGAAACGTGTCGGCGAGCAGGCTGAAATTGACCAGATGGCGTATGCCGAACTGCAGCAGCATTATGCCCACGAACAGGCGCATGAACAGACGCCCGAGATTGGTGTATGTGTATCCCGTGAGCCGCAGGAAACAGTTGACGATGGGTGAGTATAGCATGGCGTGTCTTCCTTTATCTCTTTTTGAGCTGACGTGATATATCGAGCATCTGATTGATGTCTATATGCTTGAACCGTATGCGGTTGTTGCGCCCGAGGACATAGAAGTCGGGGGTACCCATCCTGAGGTCATATATCAGGTCGGCGTCGGGGGCCGCGCCGACAGTCCACTCGGAGGGCATCGACGACGCATACTCGCGCCATGCCTCGTCGGGCTCTGAGAGCGAGATTGCCACCACCTTCAGCTTACCCTCGCCGATGAGCTCGTTGGTCGAGATGTCGGCGCTGAGGCGCAGACGCGCCATGCGGCAGTCCGAACAGTCGGGGTCGTTGAAGAAGAGCACCGTCACCTCGGTCGAGTCGGGTGTCAGGACACCCTTGCTACCGTCGGGACGGGTGAACTCGAGCGAAGCCGCCGGCTCGCCCACAAGCGAATTGCGCAACACCTCGGCCTGCTGTCCGAAACGGGCCTTCTCAGCCTTGTCGATGCGCTTGTTGGCCGCCACAGACTCGGCAAACGGCAGATAGACATTATCAATCCAAAATTCAGCTGAGTCACCATAGAGCCTGCTCTCGGCAATCTCGGCCACCTGAAGCTGGTCCTTGGGCTGCTTCTCGAGCTTCTTCATCAGCTTGCGCACATTTGCGTCGGCCACCTTCGGGTCGGCATTCGAGATGATGGTCAGATATACGTTGATCTCCTGCCCCATCTTGGCGCGGTTGGAGAAAGCTTTGGTCAGGTCGCAGAAATCAAAAAAATGTTCGGCCAGATAGTCACAACGCCCGTTGAACGACGTTATGGAGTCCGGCACAATGGGATACTGGAAATATGTCGGTGTCTGCTCCTGACCCCTCGCGGCAGTGGCCAAAAGCATCAACACACTGAATATCAGCAATTTGATTCTCATAAACTAAATCTACGGCCACATGAGGCCATGTTACAATCACAAATTTAATAAAAAATTTCCTCCCCCACGCATATCAGCCGCGAAAAAATCCAAATACATCTCACCATCCGAGGGCACAAACCTCTCACAGGCATGATTTTTATTTAATCTTTATAGTCATATATGGATATTTATCGCTATATTTGCGCATAAATAGTCATAAAATACATATATCTATGACCAACCCGGATTATGTCACCAACTACGAGCTGATGCAACTCCTGGCGCGGAGGCTGAAATCATACCGTCTCGCCGCGCGCATGAGCCAGAAGGAGATGTCCGAAAAATCAGGGGTCGGACTTGCCACTATAAGCCATTTCGAGCAGGGGGTAAAGCCGAACATGACACTCGGCAATTTCATATCCCTGCTGCGCACGGTTGGGATGGAGCGCCGCGTCGCCGACCTGCTCCCCGAGCTCCCGATGTCCCCCCTCGCCCTCAAGCAAATCAATAAGCTAGTCCCCAAACATGTAAGGAGGAAACAGAAATGACAGCGAATCTGGACGTAATGCTCTGGGGCCATAAGGTAGGGACACTGGTAGGATACAGAGACAGATATGCCGAAAAATTCTGCTTCTATTTCGACAAGGGATTCAAGTCACACGCCCTCGACATAGCCCCACTTCAGGCATCTCTCGACGGCCCACTGGCGGCCGGGACCCTTCCCGTCTATCCCGAAGAGGATAAGATATATGGAGGTCTCCCCTCGTTTATCGCAGACTCGCTCCCCGACCATTGGGGCAACCGGGTCTTTGCGGAATGGGCACGGCTGCACAATATCAAGAAGCACGACCTGTCCTCCCTTGACCGGCTGGCATATATAGGGAGCCGCGGTATGGGAGCCCTGGAGTTTGTACCACCGACTGCCAAGGAGATGGATACCCCCTTCAAGGTCGAGATTGAAGAACTGCACCGTCTCGCAGCCGAGGCATTGAGGATTGCCAACGACTTCAAGGGCGCCCTGCATCCCGACCTCGCAGTCGAGAGTCTGTTCCGGGTCGGGACCTCAGCCGGAGGAAGAAGACCAAAGGCCCTCATCAACCTCAATCACGAGACAGGAGAATGTTACTCAGGACAAGTGCCGTCACCTGTCCCCGGATTCGAGCCCATGATAATCAAGTTTGACGAGCACATAGACGCACCAACCACCCGCATAGAGTACAGCTATTATCTCATGGCACAGGAGGCCGGGCTCAACATGATGCCGTCCATGCTGCTTTCAGGCGAGAGGGAGACACATTTCCTGACACGGAGATTCGACCGCCGCGACGGACACAAGGTACATATCCAGACTCTCGCCGCAATGAATCCACTTGCCGACAGCTACGAATCGCTCTTCGGCACAGCCCAGCGCATCGGAATACCGCCCGGGGAAATATCATCGCTTCTCAGACAGATGGTCATGAATGTGATAACCGGCAACATCGACGACCATAACAAGAATTTCAGCTTCCTCATGGATAGGGACGGCGTATGGCATGTGGCGCCCGCTTACGACTACACATTCACCGTCGACCCGTCGGCGCCACATTATATCAACCGCCACTCACTGACAGTCAACGGTAAGTCCGACAACATCACACGCGCCGACATCATCGAGGCAGCCCGCAGCCATGACATACGCAATATCGGCTCAATCATAGACAGCTGCGTGGAGACCGCAAAAGAATACCGTAATTTCGCCCGGGAAGCCGGAGTCGGAGAAAAATGGACGCAGGTCATCATGGACGAGATACAGACACGTATCACCCTGCTCTGACCCCTCACCGCAGGGTGCGGGCGATGGCGGTGGCGTCTTTGGCGTTGATGATGTAGATGCCCTGCGGGGTCGAGATTGAAAGCATGGGGTCGGAGAGGTCGGAGATGTACGAGTTGTAGTCGCCGATGACCGAGCTGTGGAACAGCCCGAAATAGCCACCCGTGCCGCCGCTGCCGTCGACCCTCGTCACATCGCCGAGGTCGCCGTAACGGATTACCCGCACCGACTCGATGTCGGCCGACGGGATGACTGTGGTCGAGAGGACCTTGTTGATTCTCACACCACCCTCGCCATAAGAGAACGATATGGGCATACCCACAACAAGCGAACAGGCCACGCCGATGCACACAACCACCGCCGCACCGTTCCACGAGAAGAAGCGGACAGGCTTCTCGGAGAAGATTCTGTAGAGGCACACGCCTATGATAGCTGCCAGAGTGACAAATACGCACACGGTGATGGCAATCACCGTCGGACTCCAGTCGAAATAAATCTTATTGTCAAACATATCTCTGAATCGTTAAGCAGGTTATTTCAACTATAACACACAGACAATGAGATTGTTTGGCAAAAAACACAGGCGGTGCGGGCCCGGGGGCCACGCACCGCCTGTGGTATGCAGTCAGCGGGTCTGGCGGGGATTATTTGCCACCGGGGGTGCTGAGGTTGGCGTCGGTCTTGCTGTCGGGGAGGAGTCCGCGGTGACGCAGCAGGGCGTCGACCGAGGGCTTGTGGCCGCGGAACTTGACAAAGAGCTCCATGGGGTCTTCGCTGCCGCCCATCTCGAGGATGTTCTCGCGGAACGACCTGGCGGTCTCGGGGTCGAAGATGCCCTTCTCGGCAAACAGCTCGAAGCCGTCGGTGTCAAGCACCTCGGCCCACAGGTAGGTGTAGTAGCCCGAGGCATAGCCGTCGCTGCCGAAGATGTGCTTGAAATAGGGTGAGCGGTAGCGGTAGGCGACCTGCGAGGGCATGTTGAGTTTCTTGGCGACCTCGGCCTCGAAGGCGTCGACATCGACCTTGTCACCCTCGGCGGGGTTGAGGGCGCCCCATGCGAGGTCGAGCAGTGCGGCTCCAGCGAGCTCGGTGGTCATGAATCCCTGGTTGTGGGTCGAGGCGGCCTGCAGCTTGTTGACGAGCTCGGCGGGGATGACCTCGCCAGTCTTGTAGTGGAAGGCGAAATCCTTGAGCAGCTCAGGCTCGAGGGCCCAGTGCTCGGTTATCTGCGAGGGGAGCTCGACAAAGTCGCGGTCTACGTTGGTGCCGCTCTGCGAGCGCAGCTTTGCGCGCGAGAGCATGCCGTGGAGGCCGTGGCCGAACTCGTGGAACATGGTCTGCACCTCGTCGATGGTGAGCAGGGCCGGGGTGTCGGCGGTAGGACGGGTGAAGTTGCCTACGTTATAGATGATGGGGCGTCCGACCTTGCCGTTGGGGTCGACATACGAGCCCTTGAACTCGCTCATCCATGCGCCCTGGCGCTTGGAGGCGCGGGGGAAATAGTCGGTCATGAAGACGGCGACATGCTCGCCTGTCTTGGCGTCGGTGACGTCATAGACAGTGACCTCGGGATTGTACTTGGGGGCGTCGGGCATCTCGGTGAACTTGACGCCATAGAGCTTCTCGGCGAGGGTGAAGATGCCCTTGCGCACGTTGTCGAGCGAGAAATATGCGCTCACCTCGTTCTCGTCGAGGTCAAACTTCTTGGCCCTGACCTTCTCTGAGTAGTAGTAATAGTCGTAGGGCTCGATGGTGATTCCGGCACCCTCGGCGTCGGCGAGTGTCTGCATCTCGGCAACTTCCTCCTTGACGCGGGCGGTAGCGGGCTCCCATATCTGCATCAGCAGGTCTGTGGCGGCCTCGGGGGTCTTGGCCATCACATTGTCGGTCATATATGACGCATAGTCCTTGAAGCCGAGCAGACGGGCCTTCTCGGCGCGGGTGCGCACGATGTCGGCGATGACGGGGCGGTTGTCATAGGGGGCCTTGGAGGCCAGCGAGAGATACGACTCGTACATGCGGCGGCGCAGGTCGCGGTTGTCGGCATACTTGAGCACCGGCAGACGGCTGGGGGCATGGAGCGTGAAGACCCACTTGCCCTCCTTGCCGCGGTTCTTGGCCTCGGTGGCGGCGGTGGCCACGATACCGGCAGGGATGCCCGAGAGGGCACTCTCGTCATCGACCACAATCTCGCAGGCGTTTGTGGCGGCGAGCAGGTTCTTGTTGAAGGTGAGGTAGAGGTCGGTGAGACGCTTGTTCACGGCCTTGAGCCTGGCTTTCCCGGCCTCGTCGAGCAGGGCGCCGTTGCGTGTGAAGTTCTTGTAGGCGGCCTCGATGGCGCGGATGCGGGCCTTGTCGAGCCCGAGGTCGTTGCGGTGCTCATAGAGATACTTGATGCGGCCGAAGAGCTTGGCGTTCATCGAAATATCGTCCGAGGCCTCGGAATACATCGGGTATGCGACCTCCGAGATCTTCTGCATCTCGGGGGTGTTGTCGGTCTCGTCGAGCGAGGCGAATACCAGCATCACCTTGTCCACCAGCTCGCCCGATTTCTCCATGGCGAGGATGGTGTTGTCGAAGGTCGGGGTGGTGGGATTGGAGGCAATGGCCTGAATCTCCGAGCGCTGCTCGACAATGCCCCTGCGCAGTGCGGGCAGGTAGTCGTCGTAGGTAATCTGGTCGAACGGCGGAATCTCGTAGGGTGTCGTGTATGACACGGTGAAGGGGTTTACCCTCTCGGCAGTCTGTGCGTGCATGGCCTGTGGGATTGTCAGTGCCGCCGCGACAGCTGCGGCTGTGATGATTGGTTTCATGTGAATCCTGATATGTTGTTTGGTGTTATTCGTCAAATACGAAGGTGGCGACCAGCGGATAGTGGTCGCTCGAGGGTATCTTGGGACGCCTGATGCGCACGGCATCGAAATCACCCTTATAGAGCATCTGGTCTATGCGGAAATAGAACCTGTTGCCGTGATATGTGATGGTGGGACCGAAAGCCTCCTCGGCATAGACGTCGTGCATGTCGTCGCCCATGATGGTGCGCACGGCATAGCACGAGGGGATGTCGTTGAAATCGCCCGCCACAATCCAGTTCCCCCCTATCGAGTCGACACAGTGGCGCACAAACTCGGCTTGCTGCTTGCGCTCGAGAAATGCGGCCCGGAGCTTGCTTATCAGCTTGGTCTTTACCTCACGCACCTCGCGGGCCATCACCCTCTCGGCCCAGGGTGACTTGTCGAAAAGACTCTGGTATAGGGCCTTGTCGGAGGGATCGAGGCCTATGGACTGCAGGTGACAGTTGGCAAGATGGAGCACCTGGCCGCGCATGCTGATGCGGTAGAAAGAGACACGCGTCTTCATCTTCTCGGGCACCTGTATGCGGTCGACCGTAAAAGGATATTTCGAAAGCACCGAGAACTGGTCGTACAGGCCGACCACTCGGAATGGATAGCGCTCGGTGAGGCGGCGCAACTGGGCCGAGGTGATGCGCCACATAGGCCACTCCTTTATCATGTCGGCCTCCTGCAGCGACACGATGTCGGGGTCTTCGTCGAGGATAAAGTCTATGGTGGCGTTGCTCTCGAGGCCGGGCACATTGCCACGGAAATCCCAGAAATGCAGCACATTGTAGGTCATGAATGTAAACGAGCGCTCTTTCTCAGACTCAGTGAGGTCACCGACATGCACATTGACGGGACTGAAGGCGAGTATCGGGGGGAGAGACACAACCCACGCGACAAGGATGGGCCATACGGCCTTGCGCCACAGCAGCAGGTCGAGCACAACGAAGATGAGCCCCACCAGCAGCACGGCGGGAAGCGCCATGGCAGCGAGCGAGGCAAAGACGCAGACGGCGGGGTCTATAGACCCGCCATAGGCCGCGAATACCGTGGTCATGGCCAGCCCTACATTGAGGCCCACGACCACGGCCCGGACAGTGGCCATGCCAGGCCTGGTGAGGAATCTATGTATGGGATGAACTGACATATTGGATGAGGGGGATGAGGGGACGGGGTTATAGGGTTATGGGGTTATAAATCTTATAATTCTTATAAATTTTATAAGATATATAATTCTTATAAAACTTATATTTTGATTTGACAGGTCTTATAACCCTATAACCATTATAACCCCATAACCTATTTTATGTTTCTGCTGACCTCAAATAACCTGCGGCGTTCGGCGGGGGTCAGGGCCGAATAGCCCGAGCGCTTGATTTTGTCGAGGATGGCGTCGAGGTCCCGGCGGTCGTCATCCCCTATGGTCGGCGCAGGGGCCGGTGACGACTTACGTCGTCTGGTGTGGCTGAACAGTTCCCTGACAGGACGTGTGATGTCGCGTCCCTGCCTGAGACAGAGCGCAAAGGCCACGCCCGTGAGGATGCCTCCGACATGGGCAATCTCACCTCCGGCATTGGCACCGCTCACACCAAGCAGCACAAGGGCCACTGTGGCCAGGGCAATCCATTTCAGCTTGACCACACCTATGAAGAGCAGCCTCATGCCGAAATCGGGCATCAGTATTGCGGTGGCGGTCACTATGGCCATCACCGAGGCCGACGAGCCTATCAGCATACCTGTCGAGCCATCGAAGAGGGGCAGCAGATTGTATGCCGCAAGAAACAGGGCCGCCCCGCCGATACCACCATAGACATATAGCACAAGCATCTGCGCCGGTGTGCAGCGATAGAGCATCATCGTGCCGAACCAGTATAGCCAGAGCATATTGAACAGTATATGCAGCACATCGTATTGCGCAAACATATACGTGGCCAGCGTCCACGGGGCGCGCGCCAGCATGTCAAGGCGGCTCGGCAGCTCGACGGCGCCGAGCACGGCATGCAGCGGATCACGGGCGCCGAACAGGAGCCCCACGACCACCGCGAGCCTCAGGACGACGAATATCGCCGCGTTTATCCATATCAGCTTCAGGGGCATCGACGCGGCGCCAAACGATGCCCGCATACGGTCAATAGCCACCATTGTTCCAGCCTCCTCCGAAGGTGCCCTTCTTCTTCCAGTACAGAATCATCAGGAACCCGAATATCATGCCGCCGAGGTGGGCGAAATGCGCCACTCCGTCGGGACGTCCGGCCGCCTCGCTGAGTCCGATCAGCAGCTCGATGACACACATGCCTGCCACCATCCACTTTGCCTTGATAGGCACGGGGATGAAGAACAGATAGAGCGGAGCGTTGGGGAACAGCATTCCGAATGCAAGGAGGATGCCATATATCGCGCCGGACGCGCCTATGGTCACCAGCGCGTTGAGCCATCCGCTCACCACAGCCTCGCCCTGAGGTGTGGCCATCATCTGGTGCAGTGCCTCGCGTGCCTCGGGAAAATCGAGCCCGTTGGAGTTGGCCAGAAGCGGCACGAAGGTGTTCTCCCAAGTCAGCGCCCAAGTCAGCTCCTGTATCAGTCCGGCACCGATGCCGCACGAGATATAGAAGAACAGGAACCTCGGGCTGCCCATGACACGCTCGAGAGTCATGCCGAACATCCACAGCGAGAACATATTGAAGAATATGTGGGCGAAACTCCCCGTCGAGTGCATGAACATATATGTGACAAGCTGGAGCGGGTTGAAATCCGACGCCTTGAAATAATGCAGTCCGCCGAAATCCTCCAGCCCGGCACCGAGACGTCCGGGCAGCACGAACATCGCCAGCCACACTATGAGATTGATGATGATGAGATTTTTGGTCACAGGGGGTATCTGACCGAAAAAGGAACCTCGCGAATTCATACAGTTGTGAAGATAATTAACCGCAAAGTTACGAAATCCGCACGACACTCCCTGCGCCATTAATACTTTTTAATGAAACCATTCCGGGCCACATCTCCGTCAAAACCTACCGGCGCTCCCGAGCGTTATACTGACGATGACCTACAGACCACGACATGCACATCGCACGCACCTTCTCCTCACGGGGTGCCGTCTCGCCGCACTTGCGGCGGGGCTGTCGCTGTGTGCCTGCATCTTTGAATATCCCGACCCCAACTGCGGCATCAATGATGACGGGCAGCTCAATGTCACCTTCGACTGGAGTGCCGACCCGACCGCACGCCCCGAGGGGATGTCGGTGCTGTTCTATCCTGTGGACGGAGGCAGCTACTGGCGATATGAGACCGGGCCGCAGGGAGATGCCGTAGCGCTTGGGCAGGGAGACTATGGAGTGGTATGCTTCAACAACGATACCGGCTCAGTCCTCTTCGAGAATCAGGACGACTATGCCACAGCACTCATCACCACACGCCCCGCACGCCTCACCGACGGACTCTCGGCCGACTATCCCTACTCCCAGCCCCCGCGCCGAGAGGCCGAACAGGAGCAGCCCGTGGTGTCGCAGCCCGATGCGGTGTGGGGAGCTTCTGACGGAGGTTTCGTGCGCACGTCAGGTCAACAGTCCATCACACTGTCACCACGGCCTCTGGTAGCCCGCTACAGGGTCACAGTCGAGGAGGTCGTCAATATAGAGAGCGCAGCGCAGGTGTCCATGGCCATATCCGGGCTCACCGCGGGCCGCATACTCTCTGACGGAGCCATGATACCCGTCGAGGTCACCGTCCCCGGCCGGATGCGCCGCACAGCCGAGTCCGAGCTCGGGGGCTGGCTGCTCGGATTCGGGCGCATCGACGACCGCGGGGAGTGCATGCTCACCATCTATGCCCTGTTGCGCGACGGCCGGCGCATGCTCTACGAGTATGACGTGACACAGACCGTAGACTCAGCCCCCAATCCGATCGACGTGGAGATAAGACTCAGAGGTCTTGAGTTTCCACACATCGAGACGTCGGGAGGCACAGGGGTGGAGGTCGGCGTCGACGACTGGGAGGTGGTCGAGATTGAACTTTCGACATAGCTCCCGTGTTTTACTCACGTACTCACGCATACGACTCTGCATACCGTAGATATACCCCCTACAGACCAAAGACATAAAAAATAATTTTTAATATACATATAATTATGAGAATCACATCCGCCATTCTCCTCCTCTCCGCGGCAGGATTAGGATTCACCGCCTGCTCGAGCGACGATGACAACACACCTGCAACCGGTCCCGCCAATCAGGTCAGCTTCAATGTAACGGTGCCCCGCGCACAGCGTGCAGCCACGACCACCGGCACCATCAGCCAGTTCTATGCATGGACGTTTGTCGATGGCAAGGAATACATGCCCGGTGTCAGCGTCAGCCGCACCGGAACCGCATGGGAGGCGCAGCCCGTCATCTACTGGCCGGCAGACGGCCAGCCGGTCAATTTCTATTGCGTCAGTCCTATGGTCGGCGACGGCACACAGAGCAATCCCTCGGAGCCCGACATCAAGGGATATGTAAATACCGACGGCACGACCGACCTGCTCTATGCGGTGACGCTCGGAGCGACTACCAACCCCGTCCGTATCAATTTCCGTCACGCACTGTCACGCCTGGCATTCAATTTCAAGCGCAGTCAGGCATCCTCGACCCAGTCTCCCCTCAAGGTCGAGGTCAAGGGTGTCACCGTCACCGCCGTCAACACCAAAGGCTCGTTCAACTATCCGCACGAGACAACATCAATGGAGTCGGCAGTCTCGGGTGTATGGCGTGACCAGTCATCTCCCGCCGATGCCGTAATCTCGCAGAACGAGACCGTCGTCCTCACCGACAGCTACATGAACATCAATTCGACAGGCTATGAGTTCGTCATCCCGCAGGACATCGCCGAGTCGGCTCCCGACTACAGCGGCGCATACGTCAAGGTGCTCTGTTCGGTCTATGACGAGAGCTCGGGCGTAAAGCTGTGGCCTGCAGGACAGGCCGAGGACTACCTGTATTTCCCGCTCAATGCCTCAGGCCAGGCGTCAGCCACACACTGGGAGCCGGGCAAGGCATACGCCTATAACATCACTATCGGCGTTCCGGCCGGCAGCGGCAAGATAGAGTTTGACATCACGGTCGACGAATATCAGCAGTTCGAGGGCATGGAAATCGAATAAATGACGCACCCCGCATGGTGCCGTCGGCAATATCATGTCTGCCCGGGGTGTCAGGCCGTCACGGCCTCTCGTCCCGGGCTATCATTATACTATCTGCCATACCGATGCTGTCAAGAAACATGACGATAATGCTGTTGGCCCTTGTGGCCACAGGCTGTTCGGACGACGAGCCCGCACAGCCTGTACCTCCGTGCCAGGTCGGCTTTGAGGCCGAAGCCCGGCAGAATGGGCCGACGACCACACTGAATATCACCGATTTCAAGGTCACGGCCTACAGGCAGAACGAGTGGGGATATGAGATGCTGATGGACAACGTGACCGTGACCCGTACAGGACTCAATTCATGGGAATATTCTCCGCCCGTAGACTGGCCTGTAGGCGAGACGGTAGACTTCTATGCCGTCAGTCCGGCATGGGTCACCATGAACAACAATGCATGGTGGGAGCACATAATACCCTTCTCGGCACGCGACGACGTATCTACCGACCTGCTGGTGGCAGTGCGCACCGACGTCAACCAGACATCCGGGCGTCTCAAGCTGAATTTCCGTCATGCCATGGCCCGCGTCAACATACGCCTCAGATGCAACCTGCCGGGACGCACCGCCCGCGTCAAGGCAATCTGGCTCAACAATTACGCCGACTACGGCAATTTCCAGTATCCCCATGTCACCACCGCGCCCGACACAGGCATCGGCGAGCTTTATGACTGCTGGCAGGTCTACAATACCACTAACACGCGCATAGAGCTATGGCGATCGGCCGACGGCTATCTTGCCCTTGGCTCGGAACCACAGACCGTCTGCAGCGACTGCTATTTCATCCCCTTCACCCTCAAGTCGGGCACCGACCATCCGGGATGGGAGGCGACACTGTTTGACGTGCTCTATCAGGTTGTCGACACCGAGACCGGCGAACAGGTATGGCCCACGGTTGATTTCCGCACAGCCACCGTCGAGGTCGCAGCCGCGACTCCCGACAGCCGCTGGGAGCCGGGACGGAGCTACACATACACCATCGACGTAGGCATCCCGGCAGGATGGTCACGGTCATCGGAGGCCTCACCTCAGGTAATATGCGATGTGGAAGAGTATTGACGACCGGGGGGACGATGCTTCGTGCATCGTCCCCCCCCGATTGTTTTTTTACATTTGTAGATTAAGCGTTCAGTGATTGAGTGGATTACTGTAAATCATCTCAGATGCCTCGCGGTAAAGGTCGCCGAGGCGATGGAGGGTTTCCTTGATTTTCATTTCAGTCGGTTGTTTAGTTAATATAATCTCTGTTTATTATTACAACGCAAAGGTAAGCAAAAATGTTTAATAAACATATTTTTCAACATAAAATTTCAATGCGCCTATCGAAGGAGGCCCGGAGGGCCGGGGATTATCAGAAGCCCAACACACAGTGTGGGGTAGTGATACTGAGAGGGTTATGAGCCTCATGAGGATGGCTCGCTGTGAGGGCGTCGCAGAATCCTCAGCCGCGACGCGGCGATATGTGGAAAGCCCCACATCGAGCCGTGTGACAGGATAGCCCGTAAGGGCGTCATCCTGTACACGGCGATGGTGTGGGGTAGAGATGCAGATATAAAGCCGGGCC
>OLOX01000593.1_pt1 | contig 38276 bp, 29 predicted proteins | sample 1672091 | NCBI WGS metagenome assembly OLOX01 (sample SAMEA3136644, study PRJEB25190) | human gut metagenome | reverse complement strand
TGCGCCATATTCGGTATAGCGGGGTCGTTCAGAAGGGGAAATCCGTTCTCGCCTATGCCTAAGGAGGCACGCCCATGGATGAGAAGAAACCCACAGAGCCGCAGGAAATCAGCCGCGAGGAATTCATGAAGCGCCTGCGCCCCGAGTACCGCAAGAGGCAAGGCGAAAAGCGCCAGGCAGCAAGCCGGCGCCAAGCGCGCTAGAAACGAGAAGGGGACGAGCGAAAGCTCGTCCCCTTCTCGCCAGCGCCCGAAGGGCGCGTCACCATTCTCCAATTGCGCCCGAAGGGCGCGCATTCCCTTACAGCTTGAAGCCGATGGAATCTAGGACGTACTTCGGCACCATGAAGCGGACGGTCTTTTGCGGGTCGACCATCTGACACACTTCCACGTCGGCAACCAGCGACAGCAGCATGACCAGGTCGGCCTCCGTTTCATTGGTGCGCGACGCCAGCAGGCCCACCATCTGCTGAACGGCCAGGTCAGCGGCCGCATCCAGCGAGTCGGCCGACACGATGATACCCAGATGCGTGTCGTTTTCGATCAGCGGGTTCACCAGCGAAAGCTCGGGCATGGCCGTCAGCGTGACGGTAGCATGGCCTGCAACCTCGGCGCCGGAAACGCTGATTTCGCCGTCGCCCATGGCCGCGTGCATGTCGCCGCAGCCGAACAGCGCGCCGTCAACGGCCACGGGGAAGTACAGCGTGGCGCCCGTGGTGATGGCCGTGTTGTCCATGTTGCCACCGTGCGTGCCCGGCGTGCCGCAGTTCACCGGCTCGCCCGCCGGCGCCACGCCGATGACGCCGATCATGGGGCGCAGCGGAATGCTCAGGCGCTCGTCCCACACCAGCGTGTTGCCCTGCACCTTGCAGTAATGCGTGGCCCAGTCCTCGAAGCGGTCGCCGCACGGGCCTTCATCCTTGCCCGTGCACGAGCACGTCTGCTCGTCGAACTCGATATTGTCGATGTGCACCTTCAGCGCACCGCCGGCCACGGCGCCCTCGACGAAGATGGGGCCGGTCGCCGGGTTCACGGCGTCCCAATCCAGGTCGTCCATCTTGTCCTGCGGGCCGGTCAGCTGGTTGCTGAAGCAGTCCTTCGTGCGGATGCGCACCGTTTCGCCAGACGGCACGGTCAACACCGGCTCCAGGTCGCGGTCGAAGAAGAACAGCGTTTTGTCGTCGTTCAGCTCAATCATCAGGTTCCCCATTCGTTCGTTTTCGCCATCCCCCTCGGGCATGGCATCCGCCACATCTCACGCCGTGGCCGCGTTTTTGTTGTTATGCGCGATTGTGAAATCGCAGGTCAGCAAGGAAGTCAATCCGCGGAATAGCGAATCTTGCCCAGCAAAGCAAGTTTCACGTGCGCAGCATTGCGCGCCGCGCCAGCCCGTGCGCGCGCCAGGCAAGCCCGCAAGTTCCCGCCCAGCGAACCGCCGCCGCACCGCAGCTTCGGGCACCCCGGTCGCAAGCCATTGCGTTTCGCTATTCGTCGCCTTCGTCATAATACTCGGGATCGGGCAGAAGATAGCTGGCAAACAGCATGATTGCCGTCGAAACCGCCAGCGAGGCGATGTCGAAGGCCGAAGGCGCCCAAGGCGCTTGCGCGGAAAGCGAAGCCGCCGCCAAAGCCAGACCGCCCGCCATAGCCGCCGTGCCGGCCAGCGTGCCGAACGCCGCGAACAGCCGCGTGGGGCGCCAGCGCAGCAGCGCGCAAACGCCCGCCGCCACAACCCAGCTTGCCACCACCGCCCACGTGCCCGGCTGCGAAAGCAGTGCCACCATGCGGTCGGAAACCACTTCGCCAGCGAACGCACCTGTGGAGAAATGCCAGATCGCAAGCATATTCCAGCCGAACAGCGAGCCGCTTCCCAGGCCAGCAAGCAGCAGTGCGCACATCGCCTGGAACGCCGCCGTTATCATGGCGGGCACCGGACGCAGACAGAACCCGGCAGCCAGCGGGGCCAGCGGGCCCAAGCTCACCGCGCCTGCAAGCGGCACCGCCAGCACGGCGTTCGCCGACGCATCGTCCGTGCGCCCGAGGTACCACCACCACACGCCCGCCGCAACCAGCAGCACGCAACCCGCCGCCGGGATGCCGCACGCGATAAGCATACCCGAAAACGCCAGCAGCCCCAGCAGTGCACCCAGATGCGGACGAAGCGCTCCTGCAAGCGTGACCAGGCCAAACAGTCCCCAGAACAGCGGATTGTCGAAGCCCGACGCTTGCGGGATGTTCGCGAACGACACGAACGCCAGCACCGCCGAGCCCGCCGAGCCGCACCCGTGCGACGCCACGCGCAAAAGCATCGGCGTGATGCGGTCGCGCAGAGGAATGCGTGGGGCGCGGGGCGCAGGCGCAGGCGCCTCGTCCTCTGCCGGCCCCTGCACGATTTCGGCCAGCGCCGCGCGACCCTGCGCCGCGTCGCCCAAAAGCGGCGCGAGCTCTTCGGCGAAGTCGCGCACTGATTCGTAACGCTCGTCGCGTTCGGGGTCCAGCGCGTAGAAGATTACGTCGTCGGCCGCTTCGTCCAGGTCGTCCCAGCACAGCGACGGCAGTACCAGCTCGCCGTCCTCGATTGCCTCCTGCGCTTGGAACAGGTCGGGCGCGAAAAACGGGTTTTCGCCGGCCAGCATCTCGTACGTCACCGACGCAAGCGCCCACTCGTCGCTACGCGCGTCCAGGTTTTCCTGCCGCATCTGCTCAAGCGGCATGTAGCCGATGGTGCCGCCGCCAGCCGGGCCGAAGCCCGAGGCGTCGGCCAACGTGGCCAGGCCGAAGTCGGTCACTTTCACCTGACCAGCGTGGTTAATCAGGATGTTGTCGGGTTTGATGTCCAGGTGCAGCACGCCGTTTTCGTGAGCAACCTCAAGCGCGTGCGCCACGCCATCGAACACGGCGGCCACGATATCAAGCGTCAGCTCGGCGTCGTGATCACGCAGCAGCTCCGTCAGCGTCATGCCCTCGACGTACTCCATGATCAGACACGCCGTGGAATCCTGGATTTCGAAGTCGTACACCGCCACAATGTTCGGGTCGGAAAGCATGGCGGCTGTACGCGCCTCGTCAAGCCCGGGAATGCGCGACAACGTGCGCACCAACGGCTCGTCGTCGGCAGCCTGCGTGAGGCTGACAGATTCGCCCGGCGCAGGAATGGACGCGCGACCTGCGGAAACGCGAGCGGATTCTTCGCCGAAAGCATCCGCTTGCGCCTGCGATTCGGCCTGCGCCATGGCCCGACTGGTTGCGTTGAACAGCCAGGCTTCGGCAGCGTCTTCGTCCTGCGCGCGCGAGGTGCCCGCAACCAGCGCACGGTCGGAAGCCACGCTGCCTTCCGTAAACTGACTGTCGTCCGCCGCAACCGGCGCGGCCTCCGCATCGCTTTCCCCGCCCGCTTCGCCGCACGCTTCCGGCAAATCTTCCCAAGGCGGAATATCTTGTGGGTCGATGGCAGCTTGCGCGCGAGATGCGGCAGCCGAGCCCACAACGCCAGCGCCCATCAACGACGCGTCCGCCCCTGGTGTTCCGACACAGCCCGCGCTGCCAGGCTCGGCACCGGGCGATGTCCTGTGCATCGCAGAGCCATAACTTCTCGCTTCGTCTTCCTCATCAGGCAAAACGATAGCATCGGCACCCGGGAGCGCCGCGCGTTCAGGCTCGGCTTCGGAAAGCGGGATGCACTTGATTGCCACCTTGCGCTGGATACGCGTGTCCCACGCCACCTGCACGGTGGCGAATCCGCCGGCCCCCGCTTTCCCCAGGGGCTTGTATCGATTCAGTATGAGCTGCTTTTTCGTCATGCACACATTATATTGGCCCGGTCGATTCGGCCTATCCCCGCGCGGCGCATTTGGCTACAATCTTCGCGACCTACACAGCAACCCCCGCGAAAGGAAGCCTCGTGCAGCCTTCGAACCACTCCGACCTCACCGAGCGCGCCGCTCGTTCGACCAGCGCGAATCAAGATAGCCCCGGAAACCTGCCCGCCCGGAATCAGTCGGCCGACTTCGCCAACCCCGGCGCCAAGCCCGAATGCGCCAACGCATTCGCAAGCCTTTTCGCTAACGGCAAGCCGAAGACGTGCAGCAACCGCAGCCTTGCCGGCCACGCCCACGCATGCAGCGCCAACCAGGCCGCTGCCCCGAAAACGCGCGTCGCCTCGACTTTCGCTGCATTGCTGCTTGCGTTCGCTCTGACATTCTCGGGCTTTGGCTGCGCGGGCACCGCCGCGCCCGACGGCACAAGCACTGGCGGCACCGTGCCCGCCGCCAGCCAGCCGCAGAACAACGGCGAGGCCGACGGCACCACTGATTCCGCGCGTGCAACTATCGCCGACATCCCGGCGTATTCGGGCGCCTTGTGCATCAACATCAACGGCGGCGTGCCCGGATTCACGGCGCAAGACGAAGCCCGCGGCGTGTTTATGCAGTTCAGCGAGCTAGATTTCGAGGGCCGCTGCGGCGAAGCGTTCGCGCGCATCGGCACCGACACCGTTTCCAACGACAAGCGCGGCGACATCTCGTCGGTCCACCCAAGCGGCTGGGTGCAGCGCAAGTACAGCTTCGTGGACGACGGCATGCTGTACAACCGCTGCCACCTGATTGCCCATCAGCTGTGCGGCGAAGACGCCAACGAACGCAACCTCATCACCGGCACGCGCACGTTCAACGTGATAGGCATGCTGTATTACGAGGAGCTGGTGGGCGACTACGTGCGCGCAACCGGCAACCACGTGCTATACCGCGTCACGCCGCTGTTCGCCGCAAACGACCTGGTGGCGCGCGGGGTGCAGATGGAGGCGAAGTCCATCGAGGACAACGGCGAAGCCGTGCAATTCAACGTGTTCGTGTACAACGTGGAACCCGGCGTGGCCATCGATTACGTGACCGGCGAAAGCCAGGAGTCGGCCGACACGCCCGCCGTTGCCAGCAAAGGCGAGGGCACCATCACCACCGCGGCCGCCGCGCGCGCCGCCCAAGCTGCGGGCGAAAGCGGGGCGAGCAGCAGCTCCACCGGTAACGCGAGCGAATCGAGCGATGCGGGCGCATCGGGTTCCGGCAGCAGCTCGACCAGCGCAAACGCCAGCGATACTGCCAGTTCGTCCGCCGAGCAGCACGACTACATCCTGAACATGAAGAACAAGAAGTTCCACCTGCCCACGTGCTCGGCAGCCAACGACATCGCCGCCGCAAACCGCCAAGACTTCACCGGCACCCGCGACGAGCTCATCGCGAAAGGCTACTCCCCCTGCGGCATCTGCAACCCGTAGAACAAACCGCGCCGTCCTGAGTATTTTTACTCATTGTACTGAGTAAAAATACTCAGTACAATGAGTAAAAATACTCAACACGCCTAGGAGCGCCTATGTTTGAACGCAATCAAGTCAGCACGCTTGTTTCCCGCCTTGCCGAAAGCAACAACCCCTTGTTGCAAGTAGTCGTGGGACCGCGCCAAACCGGCAAAAGCACCATTCTTGCCCAAGCGCTCGCAAAGCTTAGCGTTCCTACTACATTCATAAGCGCCGATGACGCCATCGTTCCCTCAACGGATTGGCTGCAAGCAGAATGGCAGCAGGCCAGAAACGCCACAGCCGGAGGCGCGCATCCGGCGGTACTTGCGATCGACGAAATTCAAAAGGTTCCGCATTGGTCCGCCGCGGTCAAAGCTCTTTACGATGCCGACCGGCGCAATGCGGTACCGCTGCGAATCGTGCTCAGCGGCTCATCGTCGTTGCTTCTTCACAAAGGCTTGGAAGACTCGCTTATGGGACGCTTCGAGCTCATCCGTTCGCCGCATTGGAGCCTTGCCGAATGCGCGGAAGCTTTCGGTTTCACGCTTGACGACTTCCTCTATTTCGGAGGTTATCCGGGTGCAGCGCGTTTCACCGACGACGAAGTCCGCTGGAGCTCCTATGTTCGCGACGCCATCATCGAGCCAACCATATCGCAAGACGTGCTGTCACTCGGAGATATCAGAAAACCAGCTTTGATGAAATCCCTGTTCAAGCTGGGTGCCGTCTACTCTTCCCAGGAACTTTCGTACACGAAAATGCTTGGGCAGCTGCAAGATGCGGGCAACACGGTGACAATTGCGCACTATCTTGACCTTTTGGGAAAGGCGGGAATGCTGTGCGGCCTGCAAAAATACGACGACAAAGAGCTATCACGCAGAAAAAGCTCTCCGCGTTTGATGGTGTACGACACTTCGCTTATGACCGCCACGTCCGACAAAAGCAAAACTGCATTCGAAACGCAACGTGACTTGCGAGGACACCTGGTGGAATCGGCAGTCGGGGCCCGTCTACTTGCGCGCGCGCCGGAAGAGGGCTTCACCGTTTCATGGTGGCGCGAAGGCAACAACGAGGTTGATTTCGTGTTGGCGAAAGGAACGGCGCTAGCGGCAATTGAAGTGAAAAGCGGGCACGAAACCGCCCAAAGCGGCATGGCCGAGTTCCTGAAGAAGCATCCAGAAGCAAAGCGAATCATCGTCGGCGGCGGCTCAGCAGGCGCCTGCAGCATCGAAAGCTTCCTTCGCGATGAAGTGCCGCTGTTTTACGAATAGGCTCATTCACCTGGCAAAATCTCAATTACTCACTATACTGAGTAAAAATACTCAGTATAGTGAGTAAAATGTTTTATAGGCTCATATGCAACGCGGCCCCGCTTCCCATCAGCAGGCTTTTCGCCAACCGCGCGCGCATCCTCCTGCATCGCAAACCACTTCCCGTCAATCGGTTTCGCTCACGGCAGCCAACCATAACCCCGCCGACGCCGTAAACAGCCGCAACTACCCAAAAGTCGCAAAATCGTTGACTTTCATCCCTGCCAGGGTGCGGAAGTGGCAGAGCTATACCGTTTTCGGTATTGTTTCGCAACGCTCGGAAGCAAGACAAGCCGTTTGCTCGGTCACGTTATCGTGCTTTTCCTTACGCGGGCGCCGCTATCGAATGGGCGAATCGGCTCATTGTCGAAATCGATTCGCATCGCTAGAACAGCGACGTTTGCTCGAACGGGGAATTTTGTTGCGGCGCGGCCGGTTGCACAGGGCACGAGGTCAACGCCACGTCGCCGCGATTCGCCAGCCTATGCCAGCCGTTCGCGAAATCGGGCCACGGCGCACGCAGCCACCACACAGCCTCTTGCGGGCTCAACACCAACGGCATGCGGTCATGAACAGGCGAAACGACTGCGTTCGGGCTGGTGGTCACCACCGAGAAGCAGGTTTCGTCCCGCACGCCCGCAAGCAGCAGCGGTGCCTCGTTTTCGGGGCCGAAACGATATCGACGCTTGATGTTCCGGCCCGTTTTCGGACTGCGAACCGTCTCCGTCGCGTGCGTTTCGAAGAAGCCACGCGCGGGCACCACGCAGCGCCCGCGCGATATCGGCCCCGCCCACATGCCAGGGTTCGGCCCCATCGCTTTCTCCAAGCGCGTGTTATACACCGGGCGTTGCGACCACTCAGCAGCAAATCCCCAGGTCAAACACGCAGCGGAAAGCACACCGCGCGAATCGGCAACAACCACGTCAACCGCAGACCCCGGAACAGCATCCGTTGGCACCGCGCCAGCAGCCCCAACCAAACGAGCAGGCCAATCGGGCATCACGTTAACAGGCGAGACCGCCTCAAGCACGCGAACAACGTCCGCAACCTCGTCCCAACCCAAAACCTCAAACCGCCCACACACCGCAAATCCTCGCTTTAATCAGCGTTTGTTTCGCGCGCAATCTCAACGCCGATGCGGTGAGGCACGTCAACGACCAGGGCATTTCCCATGCAGAAGGCACGACGACCATCGCTCATGCCCGTATTGGTCCAACCCTTCGGGAAGCCTTGCAGCTGGTCGAGTTCATCGGGAACCAAACGACGATACTTGCCATCAATCTCAACGACATGCTTGAAACGAGAAGCGCCAATGCCGCCTTCACCCGTCAGAATCGTGCGAGACGGCTTCTCAAGTGAATCCGGGAAAGCCATCGGACCTTCCGAGTAGAAATACTTGAAGCCCGTCTTCTTATTGACGCGCTCTTCACGCTTGCCGCCCTTGAGGTACTTCCACGATTCAAGTTTCTCATCAGGAATGTAAAACTCAGCAGGCACTTCCCCCTCGGGAACCAGCACATTGCCAAGCGCACCAAGCTTTCCCTCGTACTTTTCAGTCGCGTCAAACGTCAAGACTTTGAAGTCCTGCATGACGCCAACCGAGCAAAAAGGCGATTTCTTGCCTGCAAGGTCAAAGTGCTGAGTGATGTCGTAGGGGTCGTGCTGAATCTCAAACTCCGAAATCGAATCCGGCTCCGCAACGGGGAACGCACGCGCCATCACGCCCTCGCGAGCACGCGCAGCCAAATCCCAATTGCTGCTCGTGAGTTCAGCAAAAACGTACACACGCTTGCGGCGCTGGTCAAAGCCGTACTCACCGCTGTTCACCACATGCCATTCAACCGAATATCCCAGGTCAGCCATACAAGAAAGGATAATTGCGAAATCGCGGCCACGCTGCGTTGCAGGGCTTTTCAGCAGACGGTCCACATTCTCAAGCAAAACGTACTTCGGTTCCTTCAGATGCAAAAACCGATAGATATCCCACCAAAGCACGCCCTTCTTGCCCTCGATACCTCGAGCAGCAGACAGCGGCTTCGCAACGCTATAGTCCTGGCAGGGGAAGCCACCGACTACCATGTCGACGTCTGGAATGTCAATCTTGCCAGCCTCGTAGTCGTCCAGCACCTTATTGATGTCTTCGTTTACGCAACTACCTTCGCCAAAATGCTGCTCGTAGCAGCGCCAGGCGAACTGCTTGCCATCCGTTCCCGGCGGCTCCCATTGGTTCGCCCAAATCGTCTCAAAAGGACCGGCAGCAGGCATATCGAACTCGGGATGATCGGCATTTCGGTAACCCTCAAGGCCCAGGCGAAACCCGCCAACGCCAGCAAACAGCTCGGCCACCTTAATCGTCATATTTCCCATCCTTTGCCTGATAAAAAGAAGCCGGCCGCTAGGCCTGCGCAAAAATCGAACCTATCCAGGATCGATGATCTTGCCCCAAAAGTCAACTCTCTGCATCTGGTTCTTTTATCAAAATCCGCAACCGGTCCCCAACGAATCGCACTCACAAATCCGCCGCGTCAGATTCATCCGTCTTTACCACTTTATAGATGTAGCTGTTATTCAACCAGAAGCTCTGCCTCGTCATCATCCGACCATCAGGAAGCGGATAAGCGTCTCTTTCGACATCGCCCAATTCCGTTCCGTCAGCAAACCGATACGCAGATTTAGTTGCATGCGGGCGCACATGAGCAACGGCATTGTCTTCCGCCCTCGGCAAATTGTTCTTAACCCTAATGCTTCCGTCTCTCTGCCTTGTTACATCAAGGCAGACACCTTCTTCAATAACCTTTTTCGTTGCCTGCCAGCAATCATGAACAGGGCCGTCCAAATCCATCGTCGGCATAGACCAGAACAACGCGTCTTCCAAACGCGCGCAGCCATCTTCTTTCCTGAACACCACAAAGAAGAATCTTGTCTGCTCCAGATATTCAAATAGCGACGAGCCTTCCCAGTCTTCCTCTACCAAGTCAAGGAATTTGAACGTATCTAGCGATAAGTTTTCCTTTATCCCGCCCCTTGTTTCAAGGCGAACGGTTCGCACCGAGATATTTGCCTTCTCGAACTCCTGAGCCTTCTCACCTCTAACGCCGAGCATGGTGTACGACAAACTTGACCATTGCCGTTTATTGCCCTTGTATTCCAATCCAAACTCTTCGCAAAGTTCGCGATCGGTCTTTCCAAAATGGGGCTTAATCAAGGACAACACGTAATCTTCGAACGTCTGAGTTGCAGGAGCATCGCCCTTGATAATGCAATCAAGATCTTCGCTCTCATTCATTAGGTAGTGGTGCAGCACGTAATCCATGTATTGGCGCTTGAGACAAAACGCGCGCTTCTTCGCCTTTGGACCACCTGGCGCATAATATTGGTCAACCCAGCTTTTGGCCGCTGTCGGCCCCTTCGTGCAAGCACCCAGATAGACAGTCAAGCTTTCACTGAGCCGGTCCGCTTTTCCTTCTTGGACCAGCGATGCAATCTTGCGATAGTCATCGCGAATGATTTTCAAGTCATTCTCTGGGATTTCGAACAATTTCGCATAGCGAATTTGCTGCTGATAAGGATCCATCGCCTTGTCGCGATGGTAATACACCAGCATCATCCGCTTACACTTTCGTGCAACAACAGCGTCATCGAATTCCGATTGTATAGGCTCATCGTAGGGAATCATCGAGACAACAAGCCGCTCACCAGCGGAATAATCGCCGTTTTTCTTCTTATCGAAGCACGAGACTTTCAGTTCAACGCCGGCCTCGGGAAAGTCCGCATCATGTTCGCTATTTGCTTTATAACCGAAAAAGCGCTCTTCAACGAGCGTGCCCATTCCGCCTTTGTATTGGCGGTTATCGTAATCGCGCGTTGCTCCATCCGGCGGATAAATTCCCATATCCAGGATGTCTTGGAATGTCTTCCCTTCGAGAACCGAAGCGCGCGAGGCAATGGCCTCGGGAGTTGAATAATCACCGCAAACTGACGTGCTAGGATTCAAAATCCCCATCTCTATCTCCGCTCGCTTAAACTCGCAGCCACACATGCCGCACCCATCGTACCAAACAAGCACGAACACCTCCGCAAGCACAAACAAGGCCGAGTTCTCTCCGGAACCTTTTCGCAAGCGAGCGGCGAGCGAATCCCAAATGCGGCCGCGCGTCGAAATGCTCCTGCTCCGCAGCCAAGCGAACTAACGTTGTCTGGCCCGGGCTGGTCCCAGCAACCGCGCCAATCGGGGATGAGATGTGCAGCAATCACTTAGCTCCGGGCGCATGGATTGCGGCAAACGTTTGATTCCGATGCGCACGGATTCCGTTTTCGCGGGATGTGGGAACGTTTGCATTCCCATATCCCGCGAAAACAGCACCAGACAGCCCTCCGCGGTTCCCATTTCTCCGGTTTCTGCACCCCGCACGACAGCCCGCGCCTCATCCAAAGACAGAGGCGTTCCCACTTCTCCTGAAAACGGAATTCCTCCCGCCCCGTTCATCCCACTTCGCCAAATTACGGAACCCACGCTTGGCGTGGCAGACAGTAAGCCAAGCATGATGTCACGACAGCGTTTGCGAGGCACAGGCTTTAGCCTGCTCGAGAGAACGCAACATTGCCCATCGTGCTTCTCAACCATTTCCGACCAATCGTTTCCAGCCCCCGTTTGCTGCCCCATTTTCCCTATCTATCAAATTTGCTAGACGCATCTATCGTTTTTGATAGTCGTATCTAGCAAAAATTGGAAGATTCTTTATTCGTGAGCAGACGATAGTCCCAGCGCATCCTTGCACCTCTTTATATGTTTTAGAAATACGTATAAAGAGGCGGGGCGTTTCTTGGCTGTAACTTATACGTTTTGGCAAAACGTATAAGTTACAGCTCACCCATCAAAGCGGCCGGCGGCCTTAGTCGCCGCTTTCGTGCGAAAAAAAAGGAGGCCCGCTTTCGCGAACCTCCCTATTCTGATAGCTATCGGGCAGGCAACAGCCTGCGCGGTTGCGGCTATTTCTCTTCCGCTTCCTCGTCCTTCTTATCGGCTTCGGTGATGCTGCAGTTCGTGATGAGGATCAGCCCCGCCACGGATGCGGCGGCCTGCAGAGCCGTCACCGTTACCTTCGCCGGATCGGCAACGCCCATGGAAATCATGTTGCCGTACTTGCCGGTTTCGCAATCCAATCCATAGCCCGGCTCGGCCTCAAGCGCCTTGGCAACCTCAACGTCGCCGTTGTAGCCGGCGTTGCTGCACAGCGCGCGCATGGGCTCTTCGAGCGCCTTGCGCAGGATGTCCACGCCGAACTTCTCTTCGTCGTTGGCAACTTCCACCTGGTCAAGCGCCTTGGACGCCTGGATAAGCGCCACGCCGCCGCCAGCCAGAAGGCCCTGGCTTGCCGCGGAACGCGTTGCGCGCAGTGCGTCCTGGATGCGGCTGCGCATCTCGTTCATCTCGGACTCGGTGGCCGCGCCCACGCTCATGACGGCGATGCCGCCGGACAGCTTCGCCAGGCGCTCGCGCATAACGTCAAGCTCGTAATCGGAATGCGGGCGCTTCAGCTCGTTGCGAATAGCCTCGCAGCGCTGGTCGATGGCCTCCTGCTTGCCCTTGCCGCCGATGATGAGCGTGCGGTCCTTCGTAATCTGCACGCTTGCGGCGCGACCGAGCATGCTCTTCTTCGCATCGGCCAAGGTCAGGCCGCGGTCGGGCGTGATAACCTCGCCGCCCGTCAGGATGGCCATGTCCTCCAGCTCGGCCTTGCGGCGCTCTTCGGCGCCCGGCGCCACCACGGCGGCGCTGATAAGCGTGCCGCGCTGGCGGTTCATCAACAGCGAGTTCAACGATTCGCCGCGCACGTCGTCGGCTACGATCAGCAGCGGATGGCCCGTCTGCATGACCTCCTCAAGCACCGGCACAACGTCCTTGAAGTTGTCGGCCAGGCGCTGGTCGGTGATAAAGATGTACGGCTGCTCGAGTTCGCCGGTCATTTTGCCCATGTCATCGGCCATATACGGCGAAATGAAACCGCGGTCGAACAGCATGCCCTTCTTCACGTCCAGGCTGATGCCGAACTTCGTGGACTTCTCAACGGAGATGACGCCGTCCTGCCCGATCTCGTCGAGCGCCTCGGCGATGGTGTTGCCGATTTCCGGATCGCCCGAGGACACGGTGGCGATTTCGGCCATCTGCTCGCGCGTGGTGACCTGCGTGGCGGACTTCAGCAACGCATCGGACGCAACATCGGCGGCCTTCTGGATGCCGCGGCGCAACGCCAACGGGTCATTGCCAGCGGTAACGTAGCGCACGCCCTCGCGCACGATGGCGTCGGCCAGAAGCGTTGCCGTGGACGTGCCGTCGCCGGCCTCGTTGTTGGCGGCAGTGGCGGCCTCGCGCACCACCTGCAGGCCCATCTTCTCCACGCGGTCGCGCGAGCCGACATGCGCGGCAACCGTAGCACCGTCGTTCGACACGTACGGATGGCGCTCGCCTTCCTTCGTGACGCCGACGTAGCGGCCCTTCGGACCGATGGTCACGCGAACCGTGTCGGCCAGCTTCGCCACGCCAACCGCAAGCTTCTCGCGGGTTTCGTTATCGTACGAAATTTCTTTAGCCATGCTAAGAGCCCCTTCCTTGAGCACGCGCACAACAAAATATGCTACCTACGAAAGTTAGCACTCTTTGGCCTCGAGTGCTAGCCACAGCAGCCTATTAGTCAGAAAAGGGAAGCGTTTCGTTACCTTATTTATCCTTCCAACCACTCCACAAGGGGTTCGGAGGCGTTGAATACTTCGCAATCGCGGCGCCAGTCAGAGGAGTTCAGGCCCGTTTCGCATGCGCGGTCGAGCATTTCCACCATGGGATCGAAGTACCCGCCCACGTTCAGAATGGCGCTTTTCGCGTCGAGTTCGCCCGCCTTCACCTGCGACATGACCACGAAGAACTCGTCGAACGTGCCCAGGCCGCCCGGCATGGTCACGAACGCGTCCGCCAGCTCGATCATGCGCGTTTTGCGCGTGGCCAGGTCAGATTCGCAAATGAGCTCTTCGCACGGGAAGATGTCGCGGCCCTTCTGGTTCAGGCCCTCGGTGACCACGCCGATAACGCTGCCGCCCTCGGCCGCAACGCCGTGCGCCACCGCGCCCATCAGCCCCACGTCGTAGCCGCCGAACACTATGCCGTGGCCGTGTTTCGCCAGCGTGCGCCCCAGCTCGAACGCCGCGTCCACGTACACCGCGTCCAGATTCAAGCTCGACGAGCCGAACACGCAAACCCTCATGGCAAACCCTTTCGATCGCAAAATCACAACGCCGCATAGCGTACACCATCCGCAAGGCGAAAAAGCGGGCCTCACGAGTGCGCGCGTACAGAAAATCGCTCATGTATGTGATTAAATCGCACCAGCAAGCGTAGCGACAGCAACTCCATTTCCATTTCCCCAGGTCAAAGACGCGTGTCATGCAACGCTACTTGGCACCTTCCCGGCAAATCACATACATGAGCGATTTTTGCGCGCACGGCCAGCCGCGCCCGGTTAGCCCGGCCAGCCGCACCCGGTTAGCCCGGCCGAACGCCGCCCTTCAGGTTACCCGAAGCGCAAAAGAGCCCGGCGCGATCGCCGGGCCCAACAACAATCGCCGCGTTTTCGCAGCCTCTACCTTATTAGTAAGCAACGCTTCGCCGCAACAGCGCGAAACCCGTTTGCGACCTGCCGCTATGCCGCTTCCTCAACGCTGTCCAGCAGCTCTTCAAGCACGGCGGCGTCTTCCTCGACGTAGCCCATGACCAGCTGGGCCAAGCCCTGATAGAACGCGGTGTGCGAGAAGCGACGCATGTCCTCGGTCATCATGGGCAGCCAGTTCAGCAGGTGGTCCTGCGCAAACGTGCGCTGCGTCTCAAGCTGCTCGATGGCCTTGTCCTCGTCGCCGGCGCGCAGGGCGTCGGCCGTGCGCATGGCCATGCGCTGCATGAACTCCAGTTCCAGCGCGATGTGGTCCTCGCCCTCGGTCCAGCGGCCGCGCTTGAGGTTGTTCTCGCGCAGCGTCTGCAGCACTTCGGCACGCGCTTCCTGCATCATCAGGCGACGCTCGGAGGTGTACACGCTTTCGAAGGGGTACGCGGCGGAGAAGCCGTTCACGCCGTGGCCGATGAACGTGCGCACGTAGTCGATGGACAGATCGGTGATGCTATCGTCCCAGCTGGTGCGCAGGTAGTCGTACAGCATGTGGTAGCCCTCGTCCACCTTCGCGTTGCCCGTGGCGGCCGGGAAGCGCATGCCCTGCAGCTCGGTGAGCGCCGCTTTGTCGACTTCCTTCAGGAACAAGCGTGCCATCAGGCCATACGTGCGCGCGCGGCCGTCCATCAGCGCCGCCAGGTTCATTTCCTCGGCCTCCTGCGCCGCAACCATTTCCTCTGCCATCCCTTATTCCCCCTTCTTCTCGACCTGCGCGTTCACCTCGGGCAGCATCTTGCGACCCAAGTCGGTCAGCTGCCACGAGCGGTCCTTCCAATGCAGCACGTCGGTGCGCTCCAGCATGTCGATGAAGTGCCCGCCGAAGCGGCGCGGGCTCTGCACAACGGCGAAACCGTCCACCAGCTGCTCGATGTCGTCCTTCGAACGCGGGCTTGCGGCAACGAAGTTCATGACCGCGCGGTACACCTCCACGTACTTCACGTCGCGGTTGAACACCATGTCGCGGAACGCCGACCCATCGGTCATCTGGGCGAACACTTCTTTGCCGGCCTCGGTGGTACGCCACGTGGGGTCGACGCGCTCCTTGATTTCCAGGTACTCGACGCCCTCTTCGATGTTCTCGTGCTCCTCGGCGGTCTCGGGCATCTCAAGTTCCAGCGCGCCGGCGCGTTCGAGCATGCGGCACAGCGTGGTGGTTCCGTACACGGAGCGGTTGTCGGCCTGCAGCGCGTCAACCTTCTCGGTCAGCTCGCTGTTCAGGCAGCCGCCTTCGCACCAACCCAGGATGGAAACGAGCACCGGACGGCGCGCCGGGTTATGATCGAGCATGGCAAGCACCGCTTCAACGGCGCCGCCTTGGCGCTCGGGGCTGTACACCGACTCGCGCTGCATGCTCTCGGGCATGTTGCGCATGGTGGGATAGTCCACCGTATCCAACGGGTTGTCGTCGTCCATGTCCTCCTGGTTGATGTCCAGATCGTCCACGGCCAACGGATCGAACTCGTCCTCTTCGTCCCACAAATCGACGATTTGGTCTTCGGCCATTGCCTTGTCCCCCTGTTCTTCGATCAGGCCGCCCGGCATCCGCGCGGCGTTGCGCACGGGCCTTCGCAAGCTTGCACGGCGCGGGCCTTGCAAGCTCACCGCAAGCGCTTGACGGCGACAACACATGCCGCACGCCGCGCCCCATGGCGACGATTGCCCGCAAACCTGCAGGTCACGGGCGTTTCCTCTTCGCTGCGGCTCATTATAGGAAGCGCGGCGGGCGCCCTATCATCCCGCAAACCCTAAAATGGCGAACTTGTTGGCCCGCACGGGCCGCGCCGGAACCTTCAAGCATCATACGCGCGGGCTTATTCTAGGTTTCCCCAGGTCAAACGCGTGCGAATGCCTTGCGGCAAAAACGCGCGCCCCGTATATTTCCAATCACGTTGCCGAAAGCGGGGCTTTCCGTTCCTCACAGTTATGCGAGAAGGGAGGCTCTTATGGTCAACGCATCTTGGGGCAAGAAGATTCTTGCCATCGCGGTTGCGTGCTGCGCATGCGCGCTGATCGCCGTACCGGCCTACGCGTTCTACTACGTCCACAGCGATGAGGGCACTCAGGTGGAAAGCAAGGGTGTGTACGAGGTCACGTGCGTGCTCGACGAAACCGCCCAGGGCGGCGCGATTCGTAGCGAGCTGGTCCTTGTCCCCGAGGGCAGCACGGTTGCAGACCTGCTGAACGAGGACGTTATGTCCAGCGAGAACCAGAATGGCATCGACGCCATTCACAACTACGACGTCACCAGCTTGAAGGACTACCTGTCCGGCAAGCAGTACACGTGCACGGTGTATGCGGCCGAAAGCCAGAAGTCGGGCACGCAGACCACGCACGACGGTCAGGGCACCACGGGTGAGAGCACCCAGCTCAACCGTTACGACAACGTGGTCATCACGGTGGCATAGCGTTTCGCCCACCGTCTGCTCGGGGCTGGTCGACCAGCCAGCCCCGGCGGCCCCTTTCGCGATCGCTCAAGACGGCACGAGGGAAAAGCCGATGCCACCGAACGGGAAAACGGCGTTCCCCTTTCCCGGGCCTTGGCGACGCCAATCCCGGCCCAACACCACCCGCCTGCCGCCCCAACGCCGCGGCAGCGCAGAGACGCCGGAGATGCGCATGCGAAGCCGTCTTCTAGAGCGTTCTCCATGAGCGCGCTCGAGCGAAACAATCGAATGATTTCAGCCGATTCCAGCCCGCGTCCTCACCATCATCCCCCGAGGATGATTTTTCCATATGCCCAGGTGATACCCTTACCTTGACGCTTTCACCCTGAAAATTACCCCGCTCCCTCATACCACTGCCCCTTTGCGCCCGCTATTATAGGGAATCGAAGAGGATACAATTAAATAGGAGGGTTTTGCGTATGGGGGTACGTGTTCCTAGAATCACGCTCAAGGCTGATTTCGGAGACGAAAGCGCCTTTGGAGAGCTCAGCATGCTGTCGGTGGGCTACGGCCTGCACCAAGCATGGGTGTTCGCGACCATGTTCGGCACCGCTTCGGTGTTCGGCGCGGCGCACACGTTCAATGGCATCTACAACAGCAGCGTGTCGCTGCCTTACCTTATTTCTTCATGCGTTTACGTTTGCGCGCTCATATTCATGGCGCTGACGAACCAGCGTTTCTGAAGGCCTACACCACCCGCACCTTGCTGTGCGTGGGTGCATGCCTGTCGTGCGTGGGCACGTTTCTGCTTATGGCGCCGCCGAGCACCGGGTTCCCGCTGTTCGAGCTGATTTCGGGCATCATGACCGGCATCGGTTCGGCCACGCTCATCATCTACTGGGGCACGGCGTTCGCTCGCTGCGACAGCGCGTCGATCGTGCTGAACACCGCCGTGGCCATCACCATCTCCATCGTGCTGTTCGCCAGCGTGCTGCATTACGCGCCCTTCCCCATCTCCGGCACGGCAACTGCGCTGGTTCCCCTGCTTGAGCTGGCCATTCTGTGGAAGAAGACGCCGGATGCGTACTTCAAACGCAACGATGTCCCCATCTTCAAGCCGCTGCCCATCAACCGCGGCAAGTTCATCGTACGCTTCGGCATGCCGGTGCTGGCGCTGGGCATTGCGCTGGGCCTGCTGCGCAGCAATTCCCTGCAGAACCTGGTCATGAACCCCAGCGTGGGCACGCAGCCCATGCTGATGCTGGCCGCCGGGTGCGCCACCGTCATCGTGCTGATCACCATCATGGCGCTGGGCGGCAGCGACCGCTGGAGCCGCTTTTTCCAGCCGCTGGTGCCCTTCGTTGCCGTCACCATGTTCTTCATCCCGTTCGCCAGCACGGAAAACTACATGCTGACCAACGTGTTTCTGCTGGTTGGGTTCCTGTGCTTCGAGTCGCTTATGTGGATCTTCTTCGGCGACCTGTCGCAACGCTTCCGTCTGTCGCCCGTGTTCGTGTTCGGCCTAGGCCGCGGCATCCTAGCCTTCGCCATCATGATCGGCACGCTGGCGCCGGTGGCTGCCGTGAACTACGTGCATGCCCTGCCGTTTGGCGGCGAAACCGTGGTACTGCTGATGCTACTGGTCATCATGTTCGCCTACGCGCTGCTGCCGCGCGAGCGCGAGATCGAGGCCATTGTGGCGCCGTGTCCGCTGGTCAAGGCCGTGTCCGAAAGCTTTGAGAGCCAAAGGGAATCCGCCCGCGTGGCCCAGGCGCGCAACTGCGGCGAGGCCCAGGGCATGACGCGTTCGTTCATGGACGCCGTCCAGCGCGAACGCGTCGGCGAGCGTGCCGGTGCGGCGGGCAACGCGCAGGCTGGTGCGCAAGCCGCTAGCCAGGGCACGGCGCCGGAAGCGGCAGCCAATGTGGCCACGAGCGCCGAGAACGCGAGCGTCGAAGGCGCTTCCCATCAGGAAGAACGCGCCGACGCGCACAACGCTGATGCCGCATCGGACACGCCGGGCACCTCGGCGGCGGCCGAAAACGCCGCAAGTTCCAGCGACGCTGCGCCCGATGCGCCTGCCGCGCTCGAAGGCACCGCAAGTGCCCAGGCCCAGCAGCCCGCGCAAAACGGCGAAGGCGCTTCCGGCAACACCGCCGCAACAAGCAGTGCCACAGCTTCTGCAACCGCCTCACCTGCGCAAACGCATAGCGCTTCCGCTTCTAGCGCTGCCGGTTCGATGCCTGCGAGCAGCACCGCCTTCGTCACCGTAAGCCGCACGCCGCTTACGCAGGAGCCGGCCGCAAAGCCCGCAAACGGCAACGACGCCGTGCGCGGCGGCGGGCGCTTCCGCGGCAAGTGCGAGACGGTGGCCAACACGTTTTTGCTGTCGCGCCGGGAAACGGAAATCCTGTTCTTCCTGGCCAAGGGCCACAACGCCGCTTACATCCAGGAGAAGCTCTACATCTCCGAAGGCACGGCGAAGACCCACATTCGCCACATCTACCGCAAGTGCGACGTGCACAACCAGCAAGACCTCATGCGCATGGTCGAGGACGCGCAACCAACCGAATAGCCCAGCGCGGATTTTGGTGAAGCCAGCTTCGCCAAAATCCTCGGCGCATGAAGTCCAAATCTGGCAAGAAATCGAGATTCCTGTATCTTGCATGCCAAAATCGCGCTCTCGTGGCAAGAAAAACGGGCTTCTGTAGCTCCGATCCACCGAGAAATCCTCATTTTGGCAAGAAACCCCGATTCCTGTAGGATTTCAGGAGTCCGGAAAGGGTTTCACGCTACAGAAATGCCGATTTCTTGCCACGAGAGCGCCCGGGGGGTCATCGGGATGCAGAAATGCCGATTTCTTGCCAAGCGCAGAAGCGCGAACGCTTTCCTGGACCGCCTGCGCCGCTCCGAAGAGTGCAACACTGCCGCTTTTATCCCTCCGCTTTCTAATGGGACGGAGGAAAGGGGAAAGGCCAGTCCCTTCGCCACTCGCTTCACATCGACCCGAGCGGCAACACGATGGAGAGTCAGCCCCTTCACCCCGCCTTCGCCGTCCCTTCACCCCGCCAACGCCATCGGCTACGCCCACGCCTTCGCCTTGCCTTTACCTTCCTCCCTGCCCCCCATTCGCAAGCGGGCGTGCCACCGGCATGCACCAGGCAATTTCCCGCTTACGATAAAATGACGATTGCGTAAAAGACCTGGGGCAGCCATTATGATTGTGTCATGATGGAGCATCGGATAATTTGCGGCACACGCCGCCGATATATGAGACAGCGTTGCAAGGAGCGGTAATGGGCATCTTCTCGAAGTTCGAGGGCAAAATGGAGGATACGTTCGAGGGCACTGCGGACAAAATGTTCGACGCCCCTATTTCCCCTGTTCAAATTGCTAAGAAAGCCGAAAAGCAGATGCGCCGCGAAAAGATGGTCGGCGCCGGCAAGCAATACGCGCCCACGCTGTACACCGTGTTGGTTAACCCCGACGACGACCGTCGCCTGTTCGGTTACTACCCCACGCTTGCAGGCGAAACGGAAACGTACCTGGCCGCGAAGGCGTCTGAGCAGGGCCTGATGATGGACGGCCAGCCGCTCGTGCGCTTTATCGTGGACGAGGGCCTCAAGCACGGCAAGTTCGACGTCATCGCCGAGGCCGTGGCCGCGCCCATCATCTCGCAGCTGCGCAACGAGGAAATGCAGCGTTACGGCCTGGCGAACAACGGCTACGGCGCGGAGGCCGCCTACCCTGCGCAGCAGTTCGGCCGCTCGGCTGCCGCCATGGCGCCTGAGCAGCGCTTCGAGCAGGCCCCGTACGAGCAGCCGCACTATAACCAGTACGAGCAACCGTACGACCAGGGCTATCAGCAACCGGCCGTCCAGCAGGCAGCCCCCGCTTCCAACGGCTGGGAGCCGCAGGGCTACCAGCCCGCGCCCATGCCGCAGCCCGACTTCGCCGCTGCGCCCATGGCCGGAGCGGCGGCCGCAGGTGCCGCAGCCGGTTACGCTGCTGCACAGGCCGTGCCCCAGCCGCAGGCCATCCCGCAGCCCGCGCCCCAGCAGTACGGCGCGCCCCAGCCGGCCGCTGCCGCTAACACCGTCGTGTTCGCGGGCAACCCGGCCGACTTGCAGCAGCCGCATCAGGCAGCTGGCCGCGCTCGCTTGATCGACACGGCCGCGAACCGCGCGTTCGACCTGGCCAGCGCCCGCGTTTCGCTCGGCCGCGAATCGCACAACACCATCACCATCCCCGACATCAACGTGTCGCGCAACCACGCCGAAATCACGTTGAGCCCGCAGGGCATGTGGATCATCACCGATCTTGGCTCCACGAACGGCACGTACGTCAACGGCCGCGCCATCGCAAGCCAGCCGCTCAACGAGGGCGACCACATCTCCGTCGGCACCACCGACCTTGTGTTCACCCTGGCATAACGGAAAAGCGAAGGACACCCCGTGATTGATTACGCGCTACTTCTTATCCGCCTGCTGTTCGTTGCGCTGCTTTACCTGTTCCTGTTCGCCATCATGAAAACGGGGATTGGCGCCGTGCGCGGCCAGCGCAAGCGCGAGCGCACCTGGAGCCTTTCGGTCGAACGCGGCCCGAAAGAGCTGCGCGGCGTGTCCATCGTTGTGCGCGGGCCGGTCATCGTGGGCCGCAACCCCGGCGCAGACATCGTCATCGGCGCGGGCTATGTGTCGGGAAGGCACGCCCGCTTCAGCCTGATGGGGCAAAACCTCTTCGTCGAGGACCTTGGCTCCACCAACGGCACGGCCGTGAACGGCCAATTTATTACCGAGCCCACCGCCCTGCGTAGCGGCGACACCGTTAACGTGGGCGACGTGGCCATTCGTGTGAGGTTTTCATAATGGCACGTGAACAGCGTTCCTATAAGTCCACGCAACGCACCCGCAAAGGCGCCGTCACCACGTTCGGCAGCCGCACCGATGTCGGCTGCGTGCGCGACCACAACGAAGACAGCCTGATTGTCACGCCGCCGCTGTTCGCCGTCGCCGACGGCATGGGTGGCCACGCAGCGGGCGAAGTGGCATCGGAAATCGCCGTGAACGTGCTGGCGGAATTCGCCCCGAAAGATCTTGACGGAGCCGTACTCGAGCACGCCGTCGAAGAGGCGAACCGCGAAATCATCCGCGCCGCGCACGACGGTCGCGGCCGCGACGGCATGGGCACCACCATGACCGCCTGCATGCTCGAGAACGAGCGCCTGCTTATCGCGCAGGTCGGCGACTCGCGCGCCTACCTGCTTCACCAGGGGAAACTCCAACAACTCACGCGCGACCACAGTTTGATGGCCGACATGATCGAAGCCGGTCAGCTCACGCCCGAAGAGGCGCGCCACCATCCGCAGCGCTCTGTCATCACGCGCGCGCTTGGCAGCGACCCGCACACGCGCCCCGACATGTACGAGATCAACGTGGAAACCGGCGACAGGCTGCTGGTGTGCTCTGACGGCTTGTCGTCCATGATTCGCGACGAGCAGATCGAAGCCACCATGCGCCGCGTGCGCGACCCGCAACGTTGCGCATCGCAGCTGGTCAACGAGGCAATCGCCGCCGGTGGCCACGACAACGTCACCGTCATCGTGGCCGATGTCACGGGCTTCGCCGAGAAGCGCCGCAAGAAGATGGCGCGCAAAACGAAGCTGTCCGTGGCGCTGGTGTTCGTCCTGCTGCTCGCTATTCTTGGCGGCACGGCCTGGGGCGTGCACACGTGGCTGCACACCACCGCCTACCTGGGCAACGACAACGGCAAGGTTGCCGTGTACAGCGGCGTGCCCGCCGACGTGTTCGGCGTGCCGCTGCACAGCCAGGTGGAAACAACGGACGTGAACGTGTCCGACTTGCAGCCCGGCACCGCCGCGCGCCTACAAGACGGCATTCGCGTAGACACGCTTGACGCCGCAAACGACCTGGTGCAGCAGTACCGCGACGAGGCGGCGCAGCACAACAAGGCGGAAGGATAGCCCGCCATGTCCCGTCGCAACATAGAACTCATCCTGCTGTTGGTGGCCGCTCCCGTGGTGGCCCTGCTGTTCGTGATGATCGCCATCAACGAAGGCCAGCAGGTCAACTTCGATTCGCTCAGCGTGCCCATCGGCATCTTCGCCGCCTTCGTGGTGGCGCATCTTGCCGTGCGCAAGCTTGCCCCCGGCGCCGACCCGGCGCTTTTGCCGCTTGCGTTCTCGCTTTCGGGCATCGGCATCGCCTTCATCACGCGCATCGCCCCGTTCACCGACGCGCCCAACATGGCGCAAGGCCAGGTGGTATGGCTGTTCGTAGGCGTTGGCTGCATGGTTGCAGTGCTGCTTTTGTTCCGCAACCTGGACAAAGTTGCCAACTACAAATACACGCTCATGCTTGCGGGCATCATCTTGCTGCTCAGCCCGCTTATCCCGGGCCTGGGCCAAGAAATCTACGGCAGCAAGATTTGGCTGCATATCGGCGGCTTCTCGTTCCAACCAGGCGAAATCGCGAAAATCGTCATCGTGCTGTTCATGGCAAGCTACCTGGCGGAAAACCGCGAGTTGCTCTCCGTGTTCACCGTGCGCATGGGGCCTTTCCGCCTACCCGACATCCGCTCGCTGCTGCCGCTGCTGCTTATGTGGGGCATGGCCATGCTCATCGTGGTCTTCGAGAAGGACCTCGGCAGCGCCATGGTGTTCTTCTTCGTGTTCCTGCTGATGCTCTATGTTGCCACGGGCAAGAAGTTTTACCTGATCATCGGCCTGGGCCTTATGGCCATTGGCGGCGTGGCGGCCTTCATGGCCTTCAGTCACGTGCAGGTGCGCGTGAACACGTGGCTTGACCCGTTCTCCGATGCGCAGAACACCGGCTACCAGCTGTGCCAGGCGCTGTACTCCATTGCCGACGGCGACCTGTTCGGCGTGGGCCTGGGCAATGGCCTTGCCGGCGGCACCGACGCGTTCAGCGCCATCCCCGTTGTGGAAAGCGACTTCATTTTCGCCGACATCGCCGAGGAAATCGGCCTGCTGGGCGCCTCGGGTGTGCTGCTGCTGTTCCTGTGCTTCGCCATCCGCGGCTTCTTGACGGCCGCGCGCGCGAAGTCCGACGTGTCCAGCTTCGTAGCCGTGGGCCTGACCAGCATGATCGTGCTGCAGGCGTTCATCATCGTCGGCGGCGTCACGCGCGTCATCCCGCTGACGGGCCTAACGCTTCCGTTCATCAGCCAGGGCGGCTCGTCGCTTCTGGGCAGCTTCATCATCGTGGGCTTTCTGCTGCGCGCGGGCGACGAGGCCACAGGCATCGAGTCCGAAATGCTGAACGGCACCACGTCCAGCCTGCACTCCAACAGCGTGCTCGGCCGCATCAGCCTGGGCAAACGCCTGACGCACAGCATGTTGTTCTGCAGCGCGCTGTTCGCCATTTTGGTGGCGAACCTGACGCTGATCATGGTGGTGAACGCCGATTCCTACCAAAGCATGCCAGGCAACAACCACACACTTGCCAAGGAAGCGAAAAGCGAGCGCGGCACCATTTCCACATACGACGGCATCGTGCTGGCGCGCAGCGTGCTTGACGACGACGGCAGCTACAGCCGCATCTACCCTGCCGGCGACCTGGCCAGCCACGTGGTGGGCTACGTGTCGCAGCAGTACGGCACGTCGGGCATCGAAGACGCGTACAACGACACGCTCAAAGGCCAGGAGAACTTCGCCACCTGGACCGATGTGCTCAACGACATGGCCGGCATCGGCACGACGGGCAACGACGTGACGCTCACCATCAACTCGAAGATCCAGCAGGCAGCGCAGGACGCCATCGCCGGCAAGAAGGGCGCTGCCGTGGTCATGGACCCGAAAACGGGCGCCATCCTTGCCATGGCCAGCGCGCCGACCTACGACGCCGCCAACTTTGAGCAGGTCATTGCCGCGGCGAATGCCGACAGCTCCAACTCGTCGCTTATCAACCGCGCAACGGGCAACCTGTACGCCCCCGGCTCCACGTTCAAGATGGTCACGTTGTCCACGGCGCTTGAGGACGATGTTGCCAACGAGTCCACCACGTTCTCGTCGCCGGGCACCATCGACATCGGAAACGCGTCCGTGTCGAACTTCAACCACATGAGCTACGGCACGCAAACGCTCGAGCAGGCCACCTGGTGGTCCGCCAACACCGTATACGGCCAGCTAGGAGTGCAAATGGGCGCCGACAAGCTGGTGGAAGGCGCCGAGCGCTTCGGGTTCAACCAAACGTTCGACTTCCCGCTGGTCATGTACACGTCGCTTATGGCAGATCCCAACGAAATGACCGAATGGGAAACCGCCTGGGCCGCCGCCGGCGTGCCCGTCAACCCCATGAACCACGAGAGCCCGGCCGGCCCGCAGGCCACCGTGCTGCAGATGGCCATGGTGGGCAGCGCCATCGCCAACGACGGCGTGCAGATGACGCCGTACCTGGTCGACGGCATCTACAACGCCAACGGCGAACGCAGCTTCACGGCGCAGCCGCAAAAGCTTCGCACGTCCATCAGCGCCGAAACCGCAAAACGCGTGCGCGAAGTGCTCAAGGGCGTCGTGAATAACGGCACCGGTACCGCTGCGCGCATCGACGGCGTGGACGTGGCCGGCAAAACCGGCACCGCCGAGAAAAACAACGGCAACGACATGTGGTTCGTAGGCATGGCTCCCGCCGACGACGCAAGCATCGTGGTTGCCGTGGTAATCGAAGATGGCGAAGAAAGCGAAGGCACCATCAAAGCGCATGATATTTTGCAAACCGCTTTGGAAGTTCAGGGCCTGTTATAGATAAAGTGTGCTCGGCGCGGTACTATGAGGGTTACGCAAATACCGCCCAGCATGTGACCTAAAGGAGTTTAAACGTGACCGGAAACATGATCGGCAGGGTGTTCAACAACCGCTACCAAATAACCGAGCGCATCGGCATCGGCGGCATGGCCGAGGTGTACCGCGCGCAAGATAACGTCTTGGGTCGTATGGTGGCAGTAAAGGTGATGTTGCCCCAGTACGCCGCAGACCAAAGCTTCACCCAGCGCTTCAAGCAGGAAGCGGCAAGCGCTGCCAACCTGCAAAGCCCCTACATTGTCAACGTGTACGACTGGGGCCAGGACGAAGGCACTTACTATATCGTCATGGAATACGTGCGCGGCTCCGACCTGAAAACCGCCATCAACCAGCGCGGCGCCATCAACCAGCGCAAAGTCGCCGAAATCGGCAGCCAGGTGTGCCAGGCGCTTTCCGTGGCTCACGGTCTTGACATCATCCATCGCGACATCAAGCCGCAAAACATCATGGTGCAGCCCGATGGCAACGTGAAGGTCATGGACTTCGGCATCGCGCGTGCGAAGAACTCCACGAAAGAGCAAACGTCCAGCGTGCTGGGCACGGCGCACTATATCTCGCCTGAGCAGGCACAAGGCAAGGAACTCACCGCCACCAGCGACATCTACTCGCTGGGCATCGTGCTGTACGAATCCGCCACGGGCAAGCTGCCGTTCGACGGCCCCGACGCCGTCAGCGTTGCCATGAAGCAGGTGCAGGACGAGCCGGTGCCTCCGCGCGAGCTGAACCCCGAGATCGATCCGTCGCTTGAGGCCATCATCATGAAGGCCATGGCGAAAAACCCCATGGAGCGCTTCGCCACCGCAAAGGAAATGCGCTCGGCGCTCAACGACTACTTGGCCGGTCGCCCCGTTATGCTCGGCGGCGGCTTCACCAGCGCGCAAACGCAGGTCATGAGCAACGTGCCGCCTATCAGCCCCATGGGCGACGGCACCGCGGTTATGCCTGCAGTCGGCGGTAACCAGCACGGTACGTCCAAAAGCGGCCAAAGCCACTCGTATATGTCGGACAACACTGCGCCGAAGAACAACAAGAAGAAAATCGCCGCCATTGTTGCGGCCGTGGTTGCCGTGGTGGCGCTTATCGCCATCTGCGCGTTCGCGCTTGGCGGAAACGGCGACAGCAAGGAGCAGATCGAAGTTCCCGATGTCACGGGCCAAACGCTTGACGAGGCGAAATCCGCCATCCAGTCGGCCGGCTTCACGGTTGGCACCGTGCAGCAGCAATACTCCGACAAGGTGGAGTCCGGCAAGGTTATCAGCCAAGACCCCATGGGCAAGTCGAAGAAAGCCAAGGGCTCCAGCATCAACTTGACGGTTTCGCAAGGAACCCAGGAAATCGAAGTGCCTGACCTTACGGGCAAAACCGCAGATGAGGCTAAGAAACTCTTGCAGGCAAACGGCTTGAAGTTCAAGGCCGGCGCCGCTGAATACTCCGACACCGTCGACAAAGACCTTGTTGTGCGCCAGAACGTTGAGGCCGGTTCGAAGGTTGCAAAGGACACTGTGGTCACGTACTACCTGTCGCTTGGTTCCGAAGGCTCCTCCGTGCCTAACGTGGTCGGCCAAACGCGCAGCGCCGCTACCACCACGCTGAACAACGCCGGCTTCTACGTCACGTACGATGAGCAGTACTCCGACAGCGTCGCCGAGGGCGTCGTCATCAGCCAAACGCCCGAGTCCGGCAGCAAGCTGAAGGCGGACGGCACCGTGAACATCGTGGTCAGCAAGGGCAAGGAAAGCAAGGCCGTCAGCGTGCCGAATGTTGTGGGCCAGTCTGAGGGTGCCGCAACCACCACGCTCAGCAACTCCGGCTTCCAGGTAACCACCGAATACCAAGCCAGCACTTCGGTTTCCGCCGGCAGCGTTATCAGTCAAACGCCTTCAAGCGGATCTGAGCTTGATCCCGGCAAGACGGTGCACCTGGTCATCAGCACCGGCAGCGGGTCCATGGGCGGCGGTTCCGACAACAGCGGCAGCGGTGGCTCCAGCACGGGTGGCGGCTCTGGCGCCAATTCCACGGGCGGCGGCTCCGGCACCGGCTCCAACAGCACCAACTAACCAAAACGCGACACTCACTCGCGCCAACGAGAAGAGCCCCCGGCAAGGGGCTCTTCTCGTATATATGGGACAAGGGTGGGACAAGGGGACAGTCCCTTTGTCCCATTCCGCACCTGATAAACGACCTGGCGTCGTCAAGGAACCAGCTTCCCACAGAAAGCCCGGTCAGGCGGTCAAGCTGGCTGCGCTTGCAAGCGCGCCGGCATTCGATTTCTCGAACAGCCCTTCGTGCGCGTTTCACCCAGCGCCGACATCAGGCCGTGGAAATTCCCCAGGCCCGTTGCCAAGTCCGTTACTTCGGCAGCACTGCGGTTGATGATGTAGCCGACGTATACCGTGGGCATGCCATCGGTGCCTTCCAGGCGATACCCGCGCGATTCGCACAGCACGTAACGGCCCGTCACGTCCTTGACGCGGTACTGAATGCGATGGTTGTGCACTTCACCGTCGGCCATGCGCTCGATGCCCACGCGCACATACTCGCGGTCGTCGGGGTGCACCAGCTCAAGCCACACGGGGATGGGATCGTGCACGTGCTCGCACGGCAGACCGAAATCGCGCACGGCCAAAGACGACCAGTGGCTTACGCGCGTGTCCACGTTGTACACAAGCGGATACGCGCCCTCCGACGCCATGGACAGCGTCTCGAACACGCAATTGTCCAGTTCAGGAAGCGCATACGACGCCACACGCCCCGTTGCCGCCGCGTTGGCCTTCTTGTGCGTAAGCTTGTAATCGTACATCTTACGGTCGGCATCAAGCGCGGTCTGCCTGCGATCATCGCCGCGCGCCGGATCGGTCAAGGAGCACCCGTAGCTGAACGAGAACACCAGCGAAGAGGCGGGGTCGTTCTCCTTCAGAAGCTCGCTGCGGCAACGCGCCAACATCCAAAGAAGGCTGCGTGACGTCGTCTTTCAGCAGCACGTCCAGGTATGCTTCCAAAACGCCTTCGCCCTGTGCGGCAAGCGGAACCTCATCGTTGTTTTTCGGCTCATCTGAACTGGGCTTTTCGCTATTGATATTCTCCGAGCTAGCGCTGTTTGATGACATCGCATCCCCCTTCGAATTGCCTTGTCGCAAGCGTTTACGAGCCCCTTGCCGCGCAATGCCTGCTCATCCTCTTCACTTCAAGTAAGCTCTATTGCATTGCTAATTTAACTGGTAACCAAAAAAATTTTTCTCATTTAACGAAATTAGGTGTTGACTTAGGGGCAAACGACAGGCATAATAACCGTTGCTGTTTCAACGTGCGCCGTTACCTCAGCTGGATAGAGGGACTGACTACGAATCAGTACGTCGGGGGTTCGAATCCCTCACGGCGCACCATTTTTAAGCTTTGAAATCCGCAATGGCTCCATCGAGCACATGCGGTTTTTTGTTTTGTAGGCCAAGGAAAGGAATTCTGTTGAAGGTTCGAAAACCGAAACCTCACAGTATGTAGCCTTCCTTCGACGCCATCCCTTACCGGCAGCCGAAGGTCAGGCTGCAACGCGCTCTCGTTTGACAGAGTCTTTAAGCACCCGTGATGCCGCGTAGATTCCGCGGCGGTACTATCGCGGGCACGATGAAAACTCTACCGAACGCGAGCATGGACAGTAAGGGAAATCACATGCTCTATCTCTCTCAAATGCTGGGGAAGCCGGTTGTGGACTCAACCGGTGAGAAAATCGGCACCATTTCCGACCTTGCCATCTCTACGGGCGAGGTTTTTCCGCGTATCACCAGCCTAGCCTTCCAGGGGCCGGGCAAAATCCCGTTCATGATCTCGTGGCGCAAGTACGTCGACGAATTCGACGACGACGGCATCACGCTGCAGGTTGAGGCGCACGACATCCGCTTCAGCTATCTGCAGCCCGACGAGGTGCTGCTTGCGCGCGACCTTATGAACCGCCAGATTGTGGACACGCAAGGCCTGAAAGTCGTGCGCGTAAACGACCTGAAGCTTTCTGTTTCCGGCTCTCAACTGCGCCTTTTAGGCGCTGAAGTGGGCGTGCGCGGCATCCTGCGCGGCCTGGCGCCGTGGCTTGAGCGCGCCGTTGTTTCCGTGGCGAAGCTGTTCGGCAAGAAAATCGACGAGCAGATCATCGCTTGGAATTACATGGACCTGCTTGACCGCGACCTGTCCGAAGTGCAGCTGTCCGTCACGCACAAGCGCCTTGACGAGCTGCACCCCGCCGACGTGGCCGACATTCTGGAGCAGCTTGACCCGCAGCAGCGCGCCAACGTGTTCCAGCACCTCGACGATGCGCAGGCCACCGAGGCCATTTCGGAGATGGAAGACGAGTACCAGTCCGACTTCATCGAAAGCTTGGACAACAAGCAGGCCGCAAACGTGCTGGGTAACATGGACCCCGACGACGCAGCCGACATTGTGCGCGACCTGTCCTACGAGCGCGCTGAAACGTTGTTACGCCTGATGGGTGTGGAAGATGCCGCCGAGATTCGCCGCCTTCTGGGTTACAAGGACGGCACGGCCGGCGGCATGATGACCACGCAATACGTGTCCGTGCGCGACATCGACACCGTTGGGCACGCCATCGAGGTTTTGCGCGAGCTGCCTGAAGACCACCCCACCGTGCACTTCGTCTACGTACTTGACGAATACGACAAGCTGGTGGGTGTGTGCTCGCTGCGCACGTTGGTGCTGACTGACGACAAAACGCCCATGTCGCAGTGCATGTACGACGACGTCATCACCGCAACGCCCGACGAAACCGAGGAAGACGTTTCGGCCGACATCTTCAAGTACGACCTGCCCGCCATGCCCGTGGTCGACGAGCGCGGCGCGCTTCTGGGCATCGTCACCGTCGACGACGCATGGGACGCCATCGAAGACGACGTGCAGGGCGACAAAACGAAGACGTCCGTTCTAAAATGGGTGGGCATCGCCACCGGCTCGCTGCTGTTCCTGGCGCTGTATACGCTGGTGCTGCTGCAAATCGTCGGATTCACGGGGAGATAAGCCATGGTTTTGAAGCACAAGGGCAAAACCGCAGCCGCCGTCGACATCGATGCTTCCAATCCGCTTGAGCGCAGCAGCTTCAAAACCGGCGAGGCAGCACGCGGCCCCGAAGAGGCGCTGGCCACCGAAAACGCCCCTAAGCAGAAAAGCAAGCTGCTGCTTATCCTGGCCGCGCTGGGCCCCGGCATCGTCACGGCCATGGCCGGCAACGACGCTGGCGGCATTTCCACGTACTCCACCGTGGGCGCGCAGTTCGGCTTCGCCACGCTGTGGGTCATCCCCGTCATGTGCGTGCTGCTCATCGTGGTGGAAATGACCGCTGCGAAAATGGGCGCTGTCACCGGCAAGGGCTTCGCCGCGCTTATTCGCGAGTCGTTCGGCATCCGCCTGACGGCCCTGGCCATGTTCGCCCTGCTCATCGGCAATGTTTGCACCACGTTCTCCGAATTCGCCGGCATTGCATCGGGAATGGAGATGTTCGGCGTCACGAAATACGTGGCCGTGCCCGTGGCCGCGGTGGCCGTGTGGCTGCTTATCGTGGGCGGCAGCTATAAGCGCGTGGAGAAGGTGTTCCTTATCCTGTCGCTCGTGTTCCTAACGTACGTGGTGGCCGCGTTTTTGGCCGAGCCGAACTGGGAAGAAACGGCCATCAACACGTTTGTGCCCCACGTGGTGTCCGACCAAAGCTTCGTGTCGCTGGTCATTTCCATGATCGGTACCACCATTGCGCCATGGATGCTGTTCTTCAACCAAAGCAACGTGGTGGAGAAGGGCGTCACGCCCGACGATCTATTTGCGCAGAAGCTCGACGTGGTATCCGGTACCATCGCAGCTTGCTTAGTGGCCTGGTTCATCATCGTCACCACCGGCACCGTGCTGTTCCCGCAGGGCATCACCATCAACGACGCCGCCGACGCGGCACGCGCGCTGGCACCGTTCGCAGGCCAATACGCCGAGGCGCTATTCGCCATCGGCTTGATTGCCGCGTCGTTTTTGGCCGCGTGTGTTCTGCCGCTGACCACGGCGTTCGTTATCTGCGAGGCATTCGGCTGGGAAGCGGGCGTGTCCTTCAAATGGAAGGAAGCGCCGCTGTTCAAGAGCATCTTCACGTTCGTCATCGTGCTCTCCGCCGTCATCGTACTGATTCCGAACATCAACCTTATGGGCGTCATGCTGATGGCGCAGTTCATCAACGGCCTGGTGCTGCCGGTGCTGCTGGTGTTCATGGCGCTGATCTCGTCGGACAAGCGCGTGATGGGCAAGTACAAGTCCGGCCGCGTCACCCGCGTGCTCATCTGGATCACCGTGGCCATTGTTACCGTGCTGACGGCGGTGCTGCTGGTCATGCAAGTGCTCGGCATCGGATAGCGGTGCTCTGCTGCCCTGCAAGCTCAACCATATGAGAAGAGGGAGGCCCCGAAAGCCTCCCTCTTCTTGTTTTCAGGTGGCAGGAGCTTAGCCGGGTATCCCAAGCCGAAGAGCAGCGCACCTCTTGCCCGGCCGGGTCCTCTTGTGATTCTTCCCCGCGGCATCCACTCAGCCAAATTGCTGCACGCGTGTACTCAATCGGCAGCAACGGACGCAATGCAATACGGCCCAACAGCAAGACCAACCGCAAAAAGGGGAGGCACAATGCCTCCCCTTTCGTTCGCTATTCGGTTCGCTGCTATTCAGCCAGCAAGCGATCGATTTGCTGCTGCATCTGATGCGCGATGAATTCGTTGTCGGGCTTTTCGCTGTGCATGTAGTCAAGCAGCATCTGCAGCGTCAAAGCCGACATGTGCGCGTCGATACCGCGCTCCACCATGTTGCACGCCGACACGACGCTGCGCGCGATATCCGTTTGGCGCGTGGCGACCTTTTTGCGCTTCGCGGGGCGCTTCTGGTCGTCCGCAAGCGCGTGCATCACATCGTAAACGCTAATCTGAGCTGGGTCTTTCGCAAGACTGTAGCCGCCGTGCTTACCAGGACGCGCGGCAATGATGCCCGCATTGCGCAGCAGCTGGGCAAGCTGAATAAGGTAATCGCGAGGAATGGACATCTCCTCCGCCACGTCACGCGACGAGCACACCGTGCCCCTTTCTGCCAAATACAGCACTGTGCGCATCCCGTATTCAGTCGAAGCTTTCAAGCGTATAGCCTCCTTTAACATCCTCCGCTCGCACCCTCCAGGCGAGCATCGCAGGCTGACGCGTGCAGCGTATCAGCATCCCGCTCGTTGCAGGTGAAGCATACTAAAATGCCGCACCCTTGTCTTTTCATACCGCCAAAGCGAATCTTGTCGCTCATATTCCGCTTTGCGCATATGATTGCTAGATGAAGCAATGCCTAATATTCTAGTATATTACTGTGCTTTCGACCAGGGTATATAACCAGCCTACATGATTGGACTTCCCAATGGCATTAAAGGAATCTACCCGAAAACTTGTGCTCGAAAAACGCGATGCGATTCCAGCCGATCAGCGCGTAAAGAAAAGCCAGCGAATCTGCGATCAACTGACGCAAATCGCGCTTCAACATGTTGGCGAATCGTCGAATGCGTCAAGGAACGGGCTGTTCATTGCGGCCTACGAGCCTATGCGCAACGAAGTTGACGTGCACCCGTTCTTCCGTGAAGCATTCGCGCGCGGGTGGCATGTTTGCCTGCCTTGCATGGCGAAGGATGCGGAAAGCGCCAAGGCGCGCATGGTGTTTTTCGAGCTGTCCGAGACGCGCATTTTCGACGAGCGTCCGGCATTTCTCGACCACCCGGCACGGCCGTTTCTGCTTGCCAACTTGCATGCCCAGGGATGGCACGAGATAGATGAGGTCCTGTTCGATATCGCGGTTATTCCCATGGTCGCGTTCGACAGCACGCTTATGCGCCTAGGATACGGCGGCGGCAACTACGACCGATTCCTGCCGAAGCTGCGCCCCGATTGCCTTGTTGCCGGCGTGGCGTTCGCCGAACAACAGATCCCCGTCGTCCCTACCGAACCGCACGACCTGTCGCTCCCCCGCATCATCAGCGCCTAGCAAGCAGAAAATTTGCCGCTTGCGGGATTATTTGCAAGCAAAACCAACCCAGAGAGCTCGCATTGCGCGGCGCTTGCCTCTGTAAGCAACGCTCAACGACTGTGTATTCCACTTGCGGCATTGCTGCAGTGACGCCCCTTTGGCCAGGCAGCCCTGCGTTTTTTAGCCAGGCAGCACCACTGGCCATTCCCTTTCCCTTCGCATAAAAAGAGGGTGCCCGCAGGCACCCTCTCATTTCGCTTGCTTTCGCCAGCTTTCCGTCAGATTGTCAACTTCTGCCGGCTTTTCGCCAGCCGCTATTTCTTCGCACCGAAGCTGGACTTATGCAGGCACAGCACGGCCACAACGGTCAGCACCACGCCAAGCGCCAGGGAAATCCACGGGTTCGCCGTGAAACCAGCCACGATGTAGCACACGAAGCACACCACCATGACGGTGGTGGCGTACGGCAGCTGCGTGGCCACGTGGCGCAGGTGGTTGCACTTCGCGCCCGCCGACGACAGGATCGTCGTGTCCGAAATCGGCGAGATGTGGTCGCCGTACACAGCGCCGGCCAGCGTTGCGCCAACCGCCACCAGGAACAGCGGGTCGCCCTCAGGGAACACGCCCACCACGATGGGCAGAATCAGCGCGATGGTGCCCCAGCTGGTGCCCATGGCAAAGCCGATGAAGCCCGCCACCAGGAAGATGATGCACGGCAGAATGCCCAGGCCAACGCCCAAACCGTTCAGGAAGTTGCTCACGAACTCGCCCGTGCCCAGCATGTAGCGGCAGCAGCCGCCCAAGCTCCACGCCAGCACCAAGATCATGATGGCGCCCACCATGGAGCGCACGCCTTCGGAGATGCTCTCCACGAAACCGCTCAGCGTGGTCAGGCCGCGCGGCAGGAACATGGCGCCAGCAACGCACAGCGCCACGGTGGCGCCGATGCACAGGCCGCTGACCGGGTCTTCGCCAACCGCGGTGGCGAAATCGACGCCTTCGAAGAAGCCGCCCGTGTACAGCATGCCCAGGATAGAGAACACGATGAGCACCAGAATAGGCACCACCAGGTCGTATACCTTGCCCTTTTCGGAGATGTTCAGGCCCTTGTACTCTTCCATGGCCGGCGCAGCGGACATCTCGATGTCGGACTGCTCGGTAACCACCGACTCCAGGTTCGTATGATCGTCAAGGTTCGCCTCGGCCTTGTCGGACAGGCCCATGGTGGCCATCTTCTCAAGCGCGCCGCCTTCGCGCACGATTTCGCCGCGCGCCTCTTCCTCAGCCGCGCGCATCGGGCCGTAATCGTTCTTGCCCGAGATCAGCATGAAGAACACGAAGAAGATGGTTAGCAGCGCGTAGAAGTTGTACGGAATGGATTGTACAAACGTGGTGAAGCCGTCTTCGCCCAGGTAACCGCCAACCGCAACGGCCCACGAGGACACCGGCGCGATGATGCACACCGGAGCAGCCGTGGAGTCGATGATCCATGCCAGCTTTTCATGGCTGACGCGGAACTTGTCGGTGACGGGGCGCATAACAGCACCGACCGTCAGGCAGTTGAAGTAGTCGTCCACGAAGATGATGATGCCAAGCAGCGCCGTGAGCACCTGGGCCATCTTCGCGTTCTTGATGTGGGTGGATACCCACTCCGCATATGCGCGGCTGCCGCCCGCCGTGGCAATGACCACGGTCAGCGCGCCCAGTAGCGCAAGGAATAGCAGCAGCGCTCCGTTGTCGGCGATTTGCATGGCCATGGCGCTGGGCACGTCGGTAAACGCCGTGATCAGCGGGTCGACGCCCACGCCGTTGAGGGTGAACTGGTAGATGACCATGCCCACGAACACGCCGATGGTCAGCGACGAGTACACCTCCTTCGTGATGAGCGCCAGAGCCAGCGCCAGCAGCGGCGGCACGATCGACCACGCGCCGGTGCTGATAAGCTCGAAAGCCTCTTCCATTTCCTTTCCCTTCCTAAACTCGAGGAACTTGTTGCGCACCAGTATACCCACGTCAAGCGCCCACACGCAGACGATTCCGCAGACGGGTCCCACGCGAAACAAGGGGCTTAGGGCAAGCGCGCAAAAGTTCCCCCATGGCTCGAAGCGCATTCAAGGCGCGGTACAAGCGTGTGGGCGGCTTTAGAAGACATCTATGCCACGAACTCGCTTCGACCCCCGCAGCTGCTAACAACCTGCCGCTTCAGCCCGCAAAACACGAGAAGGGAACTTGCGGCAAGTCACCCTTCCCTGTCCTATGTATGTTCAGCTAGCGTTTGCGCTATTTAGCTTCGCTTTCGGCGGCCAGTTCTTGCTGGTATTCGCGGTCGATGGCGCCTTCGGGCGTAGGCGGATTCACCTCGAACGGCACCGCCTTCGTGAATAGGCTGACCACCGGCACAATAACCAGCGACAGCAGCATGGCCAGCGCACCGCAGTTGATGGGACTGGCGATCAGCGGCGTACCCATAAGCGTGAGCACCATGTTTCCGCTGGTCAGGCATACGCCCACGATGAAGCTGCACCACACGGCAGCCTTGGAGATGCGGCCGGAGTACAAGCCCCACAGGAACGGGCCCAAAAATGCGCCGGCAAGCGCACCCCAAGAAATGCCCATGAGCTGCGCGATAAACGTGATGGACGAGTTGTACTGCACCAGCGCCAGCGCGGCGGACACCACGATGAACACCACGATCAGACCGCGCATCCAGCCGAGCTTCTTTTTCTCGCTCATGTCCTTCACCACGTTGCCCTGCAGCAGATCAAGCGTCAGCGTGGACGACGAGGTGAGCACCAGCGACGACAGCGTGGACATGCTGGCCGAAAGCACCAGCACGATCACGATGCCGATGAGCAGGTCAGGCAGCGTGGACAGCATGGTGGGGATGATGGAGTCGTACACCGGAGCGCCGTTGGCACCCATCTCTATCTGATCAGCGTATAAGCGGCCGAAACCGCCCAGGAAGTAGCTGCCGCTAGCAACCACGAACGCGAACAGCGTGGAGATGATGGCGCCTTGCTTCACGGCCGGGCCGGACTTGATGGCGTAGAACTTCTGTACCATCTGCGGCAGACCCCACGTACCCAGGCTGGTCAGCACCACCACGCCAAGCAGGTTGAACAGGTCAGGGCCGAACATGCTGACAAACGGGCCGGCCATCTGCGAACCCTCGGCGGGAATCTGCGACAGCGTGGTGATGGCTTCGCTGAAGCCGCCGTTGTTCAGGATGACCGCCGCGATAACGGCCACAATGCCGAACAGCATGACGATGCCCTGCAGAAAGTCGTTCATAACCGTGGCCATGTAGCCGCCAAGCACCACGTACAGGCAGGTGATAACGGCCATGCCGATGACGCATACCTCGTACGGCAGGCCGAATGCCATGCCGAATAGGCGCGACAGGCCGTTGTACACGCTGGCGGTGTAGGGGATCAGGAACACGAAGATGATGGCCGCGCTGGCAATGCGCAGGCCTTTCGACTTGAAGCGCTTGCCGAAAAACTCGGGCATGGTGGTGGCACCCAGGCGGTGCGTCATCTCGCGCGTGCGCGGGCCAAGCACCCACCAGGCCAGCAAGCTGCCCAGAATAGCATTGCCAATGCCGGCCCACACGGCGGCGATGCCGTATTTCCAGCCGAACTGGCCGGCGTAGCCGACGAACACCACAGCAGAGAAGTAGCTGGTGCCGTATGCGAACGCGCTCATCCAGGGGCCGACGTTGCGGCCGCCCAGCACGAAGCCATCGACGCTTGACGTTGTACGTCTACAGTACAACCCTACGCCGACTGCCACGCCGACGAAAATCAAAACCATACAGATCTTTGCAACCATTGGTCTATTCCTTTATCGAAGTCTATCGAGATACAAAAGACCCGACGCTGTGCATTTCACCAGGTCAAGCTGGCGTGAAATCAATTGGTTCGCTGCGTCGAGGAGCTTTGACGCGCGAAAAGCACGCGCCAAAGCGCAAAGGCGCACACGTGATTTGCCCGAGTTTCGCCAAACGAAAGCACCGAAGAGCTAACGCACGGCAGCAAATCCCGTGTGCTAGATATATCGATAGGAATAGTAGGTGTAGAAGCAAGGCTCCATTGACCCGAATTCACCGGCCTTCATCCTCGCAAGATACATTGCCTGGACATCCGCGTTCGCAAGCGCGGTGGAGCGCATGAGCGCGGCAAGCTGCAGCTGCAGACGGCAGCGAGAAGATGCAGCGGTATGTCCCTGGGCGATGTTCATGGCGCATACTCTACCACACTATTTTGGTTTAGCGTTCACAATTTCTTCAATGGTTGCGGAGATCATCCTCATATTTTGATTCTCAGTTTTGGAATATTACCCGTATTTCATTGCATACTTTCATTATAGGCGCAGCAATTGTCCTATAGGTTTCGCATATATTTACACAGATTCGCAAATATGTTTCTTTTCGAAAGGAATCGTAACCAGTAACATACTTGGTGTCGGGAGAGCAATCCCCTTCAGTGAGCGACACGTCATCCCCTTTTACGCAGTCGCCACCGGCATTCCTGACATTGGTATGGTGTAGCGTCGGTGCCGCGTTTTCCCCTTATCGCGACATCGTGAACAACAACACTACATCGGTCGCGCGGCTATCGGCTGCCGACCACCCCTCCTCCTTGCCGACCCGCGTCCCCTCACCTATGGCGGGTCGGCCTTTTTATGCCTTGATGCGCCCGAATGGGACAAAGGGACTGCCCCT
>OLOX01000586.1_pt1 | contig 38512 bp, 28 predicted proteins | sample 1672091 | NCBI WGS metagenome assembly OLOX01 (sample SAMEA3136644, study PRJEB25190) | human gut metagenome | reverse complement strand
GGGCTTTTTCGTGTAGGAATAGATTTCCACAGGCAGTGTTACAAAATCCAGACCGGTGACGAAATAGCTGATGACGAAGTCATCCAGGCTCATGGTAAAGGCCATGATGGCACCGGACACCACGCCGGGCATGATCTCGTGGAGGGTCACCCGGAAGAAGGCCTGCCAGGGGGTGCAGCCCAGGTCCATGGCCGCGTCCGTCAGAGAGGTGTCCATCTGCTTGAGCTTGGGCATGACGTTTAAAATCACGTAGGGCAGATTGAAGGTCACATGGGCAATGAGCAGCGTCCAGAAGGTCAGGCTGTTTCGCTGGCCCAGCATCTTCGTGCCTACAAAGACGAACAGCAGGCTCAGGGACACACCGGTAACAATATCCGGGTTGGTCATGGGGATATCCGTCAGGGCCATGGCCGCCTTGCGCATTTTGGGGTTCAGGTTGTGAATGCCTACGGCGGAAATCGTACCGAAAATTGTGGCGATGAGGCTGGCGAGGATGGACACCAGCAGGGAGTTGCCCAGCAGCTTTAACAGGCTCCGGTCCTGGAAAAGCCGCTCATACTGCCGCAGGGTGAAGCCCTGGAATTCCGTAATGTCCTTGCCGGTGTTGAAGGAGGCCACGATCAGCACAGCCATGGGGATATACAGGAAGATGAAGATCAGGACGGTCATGATCCTGTTGGCTCGTTTCATACCACCACGCCTCCTTCCGCCTCGTCACCGCCGAAGCGGTTCATAATGCCGGTGCATACGAACACCAGCACCATCAGCACCAGGCTCAGGGCCGCGCCCAGGTTGGGGTTGTTGCCCTGCTTGAACTGCCGCTCGATGACGTCGCCGATGAGCACCGTGTCGGTGCCGCCCAGCTTCTGGGAAATGTAGAAGGTGGACACAGCGGGCACGAACACCATGGTCATGCCGGAGAGAATGCCCGGCATACTCAGGGGCAGAACCACCTTGCCGAAGGTCTGGGCAGGGGTGCAGCCCAGGTCCTCTGCCGCCTCAATGAGCCGCTTGTCGATTTTCAGAATCGTGGCGTACAGGGGCAGGATCATATAGGGCAGATAGTTATACACCATGCCGAGAACCACCGCACCGGGGGTGCGGATCAGGGTCAGCCGGGGCAGGCCCAGCTTGGAAAGCAGGGTGTTGATAATGCCTGTATCCTGCAGCAGGCCCACCCAGGCCAGGGTGCGCAGCAGAAAGCTCATGCACATGGGCAGCATCACCAGCATATACAGGAACTTCTGGGCCGTGGGGCTCCTGTGGGCGATATAGTAGGCCACGGGATAGCCCAGCAGCAGGCAGATAAAGGCGGACACCAGGGAATACCCGATGGATTTCCACAGAACGGGCAGATACATGCCCAGGCTCTTCACATTGCCCAGGGAGAAGGCCCCGGTGGCGGGGTCTGTCAGGGCGTAGTAGGCAACCACGCCCAGGGGAATCAGGGTAAACACCACCATCCAGACGAGGTATGGGGTGCTCAGCAGCAGAGATTTAGTCTTCTTCATTCCCGGCATCCTCCGTCAGCTCGTCATACTCGGCGGAGTAGGAGCTGTAGTCGCCAAACAGGCCGGAGTATTCACTCTTATGCATGATGTGAATATCCTCCGGGTTCAACCGAATGCCGATGGTGGAGCCGACGGCGTGGTAATCCGTGGTCTGGATCAGCCACTTGAAGCCCTTGAACTCCACGATGATGTCATAGTTCAGGCCCTTGAAGGTGATGCCGGTGACGGTTCCCACCAGATGGCCCTCCTGTGCCTGCACAATATCAATATCCTCGGGGCGGATGACCACGTCCACGGGCTCGTTCTTCTCGAAGCCCTTGTCTACGCACACAAAGGTCCGGCCAAAGAACTGCACCCGGTAGTCCTCCAGCATCACGCCGTCGAGGATATTGCTTTCGCCGATGAAGTCTGCCACAAAGGCATTCTTGGGCTCGTTGTAGATATCCTCGGGCCTGCCGATCTGCTGGATGCGGCCCTTGTCCATGACAACGATGGTGTCGGACATGGACAGCGCCTCTTCCTGGTCGTGGGTCACGTAAATAAAGGTAATGCCCATGGCCTGCTGGATGCGCTTCAGTTCATTCTGCATGTCCTTGCGCAGCCGCAGGTCCAAAGCACCCAGAGGCTCGTCCAGAAGCAGTACCTTGGGGCGGTTCACCAGGGCGCGGGCAATGGCCACACGCTGCTGCTGGCCGCCGGACAGGGCGTCGATTCGCCGGTTTTCATAACCCTTGAGACTGACGATTTCCAGCATTTCCCGCACTCGCTGGTCTATTTCCGCTTTGGGAACCTTGTTGATTTTAAGACCGAATGCCACGTTATCATAAACGTCTAAGTGCGGGAACAACGCATATCGCTGAAATACCGTATTGATCTGCCGCTTATAGGGCGGTACATCATTGATCGTTTTCCCATCAAATGTCACCGTGCCGGATGTGGGCGTTAGAAAGCCGCCGATGATCCGCAGTGTGGTGGTTTTGCCGCAGCCGGAGGGGCCTAGCAGGGTTAAAAATTCGTGATCGTTGATGTAAAGATTGATGCCGTCGAGAATGCGTTCCCCGTCGAACTCCATGGTAAGATCCCGGAGCCTGATGAGTTCCTTGGACATTATCCTCCCCCGTTTCTTTTTATCAAAAATATGCCGAAAAACGACAGTATAACTATATCGCATTTTTCCCGGTTGTCAATAAAATTTTCATGGGAAAACGTAAAGTTTAGGTATCAATTTCTCCTAACCTTCCCCTGCGGGGAAGGGGGACCGCCGCAGCGGTGGAAGAGGGGCGTTGCGGGAGTGAGCGGTTCGTATGTTGCGTTTTTTTCCACTGCTCCCGTTCATTACGCCCCTTCTCAGTCAGGGCTGCGCCCTGCCAGCTCCACTTTTTATGGTATAGCTGCCACCGGCAGCTATACTTGGATTCAATTCGCTGCGCGACGCACCGCCCGGAGGGGAAGCTTTTTCTCCCAACCTTCCCCGATGAGGAAGGTTAAGGATTTTTCAGCTCTCCTGATTAAACACGAGAAAACCTGGCTATACTCAGCCTCGGAGGTGCTGAAAAATGCGCAATAACAAAACCTTCGGAATCGGAGGAAAGGGCTACTACATAGCCCTGGTCCTGTGTGCGGCAGCTATCGGGATCACGGGCTATGTGTACCGGAACAATCAGAAGAAGGTGGAGCAGGTCTCCCTGCTGGAAACCCAGGAGGTGGTGCTCCGGACCGGTGAAACCACTGCGGCGGCCACGGAGCAGCCGGAAACAAAGGGAACCGCCCCCAGCCGGGCGGAAACCCAGCCGCCCCAGACCCAGGCGACGGTCCCCTCGAAGCCATTGAAAACCGGTCTGCCGGTTCAGGGCAGCGAGGCCGCCGTCTACTCCATGGACGCGCTGAGCTACAATGAGACCACCCGGGACTGGCGGGTGCACAATGGCGTGGACTACGGCGCGGAGGCGGGAACCCCCGTCCTGGCGGCAGCCGACGGGACCGTGACGGCGGTGAAGGAGGATGATCTCATGGGCTGCACCCTGGTGCTGCGCCACAGCGGCGGCTATGAGACCACCTATTCGGGCCTTGCCCAGATGCCGGAGCTGGCAGTGGGGGAGACGGTGGAGCTGGGAGAGCAGATCGGCGAAGTCGGGACAACCGCCCTGGCAGAAACCGCCCTTGGCCCCCATGTCCACTTCTCCGTCACCTATCAGGATATGCCCATGAACCCGGAGGATTTCCTGAGTCTGGGATAAACAGAATGAATCTCCGCGGAAGCAGAACCAAGATGCTTTCCGCGGAGACGTTTTATGTGGCGGGCTTTGCGGTGTGTTTGAGGTCATTCCGGTTCGCCCCAGGTAAAAACAAGGGACTTTTCCGGTTCCCCGGCAATCAGATTGAATAGTTTCCTTGCTGCCTCTTCACCCATTTTTTCCTTGGGATGGGAATAGGAGCTGACAATGATACTGTCGCTTACAAGCTGCAGACACTGGTCAAAACTGGACACTATTGTGACCGGATAGGCTTTTGCGGACTCCAGAAAACGTATCACTGGGGCGGCAATCTGATCGTTGTAGCAGACAACGCCGGTGCAGTCTTTGTCGATATCCGCAAGAAAAGTCTCGATTTTTTGCAGGAGAAGAGACTTGGTTTCTGTGGAGAACCAGATAACGTTTTTGTCCCGTACCTCCCCACCCAGTTGAACCAGCGCGTCCATATATCCGGAATACCGCAGAAGGCCCTGCATATCGTCACTCTTGAAGATGCCGCAGATATGCCGGTGCCCGGCACGGATCATTTCCGCGGCAGCCCGATAACCACCAGCATAGTCATCTGTTACAATGTGGATCACATTATCTCCTGTGACATCAGGATAATAGCTGTTGATGAAAACAATGGGAATACCCCGCCCTGCCAGACGGTGATAAAACTCTCGGTTCGGGTTTGGCAGGGCAGTTTTTGTCCCTTCCACGATGATTCCATCGACAGGGTTTTCCAGCAGACCGGAGAGAATCAGACGCTCAGAGGCAACACTGTTGTTGGTTGAGTTGATAAGGAGCCGATATCCCTGCCCGGTTGTAACGCCTTCGATTCCACGGAGAATGGACGGGAAAATATATTCGCTTATATATGTACAGATGACGGCAATTTGACCGGTTTTGGGCTGCGTCCGGATTCTTTGGTTTACGTAGGTGCCGCTGCCCTGTCGGCGGACAATAATCTCCTGCAATTCCAACTGGGCCAGGGCTTTCCGGACTGTTTGGCGGCTTGCCTGGAACTGCTGACAAAGCTCTGCTTCTGTAGGTAATTTTCCATCCGGATATTTCATCCCATTAATTTCCGCCAGTACCTGTTTGACAATTGCGTTTTGCTTTGCAGGCTGCTTCATTATGCTCGTCTCCTGTTTCTTGTTTTGATAATATCATACTATAGGAATATAGAAAAATCAATAGAAATTGTATACGTAAAACAGACAAATTTTCTTTGCACATTGAACAAATAACAAACAATTTATATATATAAATCAACAAATTATATAGGCCACTATTGACTTTTCCAAGAATACCTGTATATTGAAGAGTGTTAAAGGCAAGCGGAAGACTAGATAAGAATACAAATATTTTGAAATTGTATTCTTATCTGCACGCGTGTGCGAGAAAGAAATTGCGCAGGCCTCCGCAAGAGAGATTCATTCAGAAGGGAGGGAGTTCTGAATGGGGAGGAGAGTATTCTGCCTGATTCTGGTTTTGATGATATTGCTTTCCTTAGCGGCGTGCGGAAAGATCAGTAAGGACAAAGCCGCGGATATTGCTTTGGAGAAACTGGGACTGAGCAGAATAACGACAACGCGGATCGACACTGAACGCACGGCTGTCGCGGGAAAAGACGCATACAAAGTTACGATTTACCAGCCGTATGAGAACCAGATCGTAATTGTGGATGCACAGACTGGCGAGGTGCTGTCCGAAAGCGTTGAGGACGCAAACAGAGGATAAAAAGGAGAGAGTTTTTATGAAGAAATTGACGCTTTCGACTTCGGAAGGTCGCTGGAGACTGCTGGCCTTGTTTGCCGCACTGATTATTCTATTCAGTGCCTGCGGCAATGCTGTCATCACGGGCGGTTACAAATTCAATTGCAAGACAGTAACCCTGGACGTGCAGGGCGCCAGCCTTTCCATCGAGCAGTATGAGCCAAGGAATATCAGCAGTGATTCCAGCATTCCCTGCGTTATCCTGTTTCACGGCGGCTCTGAGAGCCTTTCCGCTACAAGCATGGTGGCATGGGAATTTGCGCGCAGAGGTTTTGTTGTGCTGAATGTCAGCATGTACAGCTGCGGCCTTTCCGAACAGCCTGCCGTGACCGATGATGGAACCAGAGAGGAAAACTACTTCCGGGGCGGCGCCCAGGGAATGTACGATGCTCTGAAATACGCCAGAAATATATCCTATGTGGATCCGTCCAGGATTGGTCTTTGGGCGCATTCCGCGGGTGTGCTTGGCTGCGGAACTTCCATCTCTCTTGATGAGAGCTACCTGACCCTGAATGACCGCATGCTGAATATCCTTCATGATACTTTCGGTGTTGAAATTACGGAAGAGCAGCTGACGCAGAATGCGGATGAAATTGCGCAAACTGTCCTGTCTGAGGAGCAGCTGGCGGTATATCAATATATGAAGGTGGAGCAGCAGGAGATTTGTAATACATATGTCCATAGCGCACGGGTGTCTCCCTCTTCCGGCTGTGGGAAGACAGTGACTGTGGCGGGGCATGAAGTTGTCAGAGATCCCCAGCTGAACCTTGTGATCGGTGTTGGTGTCCATGAAGACGGCGGTTATCTCACTGTAGGTGAGACTGATAAATACAAAGCCAATTTCCATACCGGCACCGAGGCTGTGCAGAGAAACGGCTGGTATGCCATGCCGGATTATACCATGGATCCGGAGGCTACATCCACCTACCTGGGACAGGTTTTTGAGACAAACATCACAAACTCTCCGGAACTGGCGGAAGCAGTTAAGAATGGGACTGCCCGGCTTATGTACAGCCCCAATACCTTCCATAACGGTATCCTTTGGGATGACGCAGGCGTCAGCGAAACGGTCGAGTTCTTTACGCAAACGATGGGTTACAACAACGGCGACATCGGTGACCCGGACGCAAAGCCAATTGATACCCGAAGCTGCGGGGCAAGCTACTGGAACCTGGCGTTTACGACGCTGTCCTTCCTGTCTGCCATTGGCCTGCTGGTAGCGCTTATGGCGGTCCTGCTGCAGACGAAGTTCTTTGCCTCCTGCGCGCTCCCCGTTTATGAGGCGAGAATCACGACAAAAGACACCAGCTTCTATCTCGCGGCGCTGTTCTCCTTCATTTCCGCGTTCTTTGGCGTGTATATGAGTTCTGACGCGGATTTGTCGTTTAAGCTCTCCAATGCCACGGCAACCAAGTGGCTGCCGTGGGAGCCCGGCCAGGTGCGTACATTCGTCATGATCATCTGCACTGCTGCGGCGGGATTGATCCTGTTCCTGCTTTTGAAGCTGGTTACCAGAGGAAAGAAGGGCGGAAGCGTCGCTGGAGTCAAGGATGTGCATCTGGCCTACGGCTGGAAGAATGTTGGCAAGACAGTCCTGATCGGTGTGATTCTGTTCACTGTATTCTATGTCTTTGCCGCGTTCATTAAAGGGGCATTCAGCGCGCGTTTTATGTCCGCTGACAACTCTTTTGAAATGATGCATGCCTATGGCTTCATGAGAATGGTGAAGTATACGCTGATCCTGCTCCCCTTCTGCCTGATCATCAGCGTACTCAACAATCTGTGGTCGCTGAAAAATGTCAGCGATTCTGTGGATACGCTGATCAATGTCATTGTGACGTCCTTCGGCGCGGAACTGGTTGTGCTGATTGCTTTGATCCTGACCTTCTCGACGCCTGGCCATGGCGCTGTCTTTAATGTGCATACCCTGCTTTCTGTGATTGTTCTGGCGCCTGTTATGAATTATATTTATCGGAAGTTCTATAAGCTGACCGGTAGTGTCTGGGCCGGCGCCCTGGTTGTGGCAATCATTCTCGGCTGGCGTCTGTCCTCCTATATTTCCCACCAGTTCATCTACTGGGGCCCTGATCCGATTAAGGCATTCTGGGGCATTTACTGATTTCACTTTTTGCTTTCCCAATAATTTTATGAAGGGCTCGATAATATTCAGCAAGCTGTACAGTCTTTGTTGAACCAGCCCGGACACAACCTGTGTCGTTAATAAAACTCATTGGGAGCATATGATACCGTTTTCCAATGAAATACAACTCACCTTGATTTAGGAAGCTCTGATTCAATCGGCAAGAGCTGGGAGCGAACGATTTTTCTTTAGCCGAAGGGTTCAAAAGTGGTGGAATGCGTACGTATTTCCCACTTTTGAGCCCGCACGGATAGCAAAGAAGATCCGCTGTCCAACCGCGGAGGATTTATTCAGAGGTTCCCTAAAATACGGCATATAAAAGGAGAGAGAAACATGACAACCATCAAGAAAAAATCCCTGATCTTTCTGGCAATAGCTCTGGCTGTCTGCCTGTTGGGCAGCACATTGGCAAGCCTGATCCAATCCGGCTTCGGAGCGGTATCGGTTCAAAACTACAACAACCAGACCCTGAAACAGATTGCTGAAAAAATCCAGGAAAACAGTGCCGCTTCCGGAAAAAATATTTCTGTGAGCTTCACGGACAGTGCTACGGCGAAGATGACCTACAAAGTGCTGATTCCCAAGAACGCAACGGCAGAGAATCCGGCTCCCGCTGTTGTCATCATGCACGGCGGTCTGTCCAATAAGGATACCACGGCGCCTGTGTTTATTGAATTGGCCCGCCGCGGCTATGTGGTCATCGCTTTTGACGCCATGGGCCATGGCAAAACCGATAAAGCTGTGGACGGACTGACCCACAATACCATGGGCATGGAAGCTATGGTTGAGTTGGCCATGAGCCTGCCCTGCGTTGACGAGAATCAGGTCGCCGTTACTGGCCACAGCTGGGGCGATCAGGGTTCTGCGGCAGCGGTTAATGTTATCAACCTGGAGACCGAAAATCCCAGAATCAATGCCATTCTGATTGCACAGGGTTCTCTGGCGGCCTTCGAACTTCAGCCTGAAGCTGCCGAGGGTATGACCTATGGTTTCAGCGCCGGCAAGTATGATGAGATGGACACGATTTACTTTGGCTCGTATAATCTTGCCTCCACACCGTTTGCCATAGGCTGGATCCAGGCGGTATACCCGGCCTTCGACGGTACGGAAGTTCCTTTGGGCGTATGGTTTGACGCGGACGGTGCCCTTGAACTGGCAGAGGGAACGAAATTCCCGGGCGTTGGCGGGCGTGTGATGTACAATCCCGCAAATACGCATCCCGCGGCACTCTTCTCCACCACCGCGATTGGAACCAATATCAATTTCTTCTATGGCGCTTTCGGCACGCCCTCCGGCGCCAAGTATATTCCTTCCTCCAAACAGGTATGGCCCCTGTTCATTGCTGCTGAAGTGATCGGATTGATCGGCTGGGTTGCTTTGGGGCTGGCACTTTTCAACATTTTGCTTCTGGATCCGCTGTTTGCAAAACTGAAAGGGAGCGAAGAAAGTCTGTTCATTCAGGACAGAGAAAAGCTTCCCTCGTTCCGAAATCCCAGAGAATCCGTGCCGCTGATCGTCATGTTCCTGGCACTCACGGCGGTTTCCTATCTGACTCTGGTGCCCTGCAATACCATGGGCCCCAAATTGATTCCCACCAGCAAGTTCTTCCCCAACGCGGGCCATACTTCCAGCGCACAGGGCTATTGGTCCTGGATCATTGCTCTGGTCTCCATTGCGGGCATCTACATTGTATCCCGGGTGAAGGTGCTGCTGAACCGCAAAAATGCGGAGTATACATGGCAGAATCCATTGCTTCCCGCTAAGATCGGCATGGGCGATCTGGCGCTGACGGCACTGCTCGCATTCAGCGTGTTCATGCTGATGCACTTTGTACTGTGGATCATTGACGCGGCGCTGAATGTGGACTTTGTCATCGCAACGGTTGACTTTACGACCTTCCGGCCGGTAAAGCTGTTTGTTATGTTCCGCTATATGCTCCTGTGCGCGCCGTTCTATATTGTCAACGCAATCCTGAATGCGAATACCCGTTTCAAGGATCTGCCTGAGTGGGCATCCACAGCCATTGTGTGTGTAGGCAATATTCTGGCCATCGTTATTTTCCTGTTTAAGGAATACGGCGCCCTGTTCTCCACGGGCATGCTGGCAACGCCTGATGCCAACTCCATCTGCACGGTTATCTGGGCGATGCTGGTTCCTCTGGAAGTTGGCCCCATCATTGCGCGCTACACCTATAAGCGTACAGGCAATATCTGGGCCGGCGCTCTGCTGAACGCCTTCCTGTTTATCATGATGCAGGTCGGTACCGGCCAGTATATGGTTGAGAGCGTCGAGCTCAGCATGTTCGGCCTGTAAAAATCCTCGCATAACCAAATCTGATCCCCCTGCTTTGCATAAGCGGGGGGATCAGGGAAAGTGGGAGATTTGAAAGAGCATGCGAAGATTATCCACAAACTAAAAAGTAGCACTTGGAAAGGATACAATGTCTTATGTCAAGAAAAACAAAAACCACTGCGGTTATCTCACTGATCCTGGTATTTGTGTTTATGTTTGTTGCCGCTGGCTTTAATAATGATTGGGGTCGCGTCCATATTTCGGATGTCTATTATCCCAATTCTGAGGGAGGTATGATCCACGCACAGTTGTTCATTCCTGAAAATGCGTCTTCTGCGAATCCTCTCCCCGCTATCCTGAATATGCATGGCGGCAGCGATTACCTGCAAACGGTAAGCAACTACAGCCTGGAATTGGCACGACGCGGCTATGTGGTACTGTCTGTGGACGCTTACGGCAGCGGTGCGTCTGACTATATTGACGGAAAAGCGGCTGTAAACGCCGGTGTTGGGCAGGAAAGCACCTCGGCGCTGAAAATGGACGGCGGCGCATCCCTTGGCATCGAGCAGCTGCTGTCGTATAAGTTTGTCGACAAGGAAAACATCGGCCTAACGGGACATTCCATGGGCGGAACCTACATCGCCAATGCGGCGCTGGAATATGCGGATAGCGTGAAAGCTATCATGCCCTGGGGGTCCGGGTCTTTTGTAGACAAGATGAAGTCAACGGATTCTTCCGAATTCCGGTTCAACGTGGGTTACATTAACGCGCAGTGTGATGAAATGGTGTATTTTGCCACAGGCGAGGAAACCAGCAAGTTGTTGGACGACGCCTCTCTGAAGAACTTTTTCGGAACCGACGCGCGAATTGTGCCGGAGCAGGTGTACGGCAGCTTTGACGCAGGTACGGCCAGAGTGATTTATACTCCTAAGGCCACCCACATCGGCAATATCATCTGCAAAGGTTCTGTCGGTGCCATGGCCAGCTTTTTTGAAATGGCCATGCCCACAGATTCCGGAATTTCTTCCGATAATCAGGTGTGGATGTACAAGGAGGCGTTCAGCGTTCTGGCGATTGCGGCACTTGTTGCTTTTATGATCAGCTTTGCGTTTGTTCTGCTGGACAGCCCGGTATTTGCGGCCCTGAAGCATTCCGGAGGAAAGGCAATTGCTGGTGGAAGCAGTGTTCCGCGCTTGATTGGTACGTTGATCTGTATTGCTGTACCCGCGCTGACCCTGCATAAGGTGGGTCTGTGGCTGGCAACAAAGAAGGCTACGAAGCTCCTTCCGATGAACTGGGCAAACAATCTGATGTGGCTGGCGGTTATCAATGCGTTGATCATGCTGGTTGTGTTCCTGGTATGGCATTTTGTTTGGGGTAAAAAGGAAGGCAGCTGCCTTGCGGCCTATGGCTTTGCCGAAGATGACGGCAAGGTTCGTGCTTCCGGGATCCTCAAGGCGTTCCTGTTTGCTGTGACGGTGATTGCCACTATCTACTTTATCGTAAACCTCTGCTACGGCCTGTTTAAGATTGACTTCCGTTTCTGGCAGTTTGGTATTATGCCCATTACGCTGAAACGGTTTGCGTACTTCATTCCCTATGGCGTCTTCTTCCTGGTGGCATTTGGAATCATGAACACTGTGAGCACAGCCTTTGCTTCTATTGGCGAGAAGGGAAACAAGGGAAGTACCGCCAAGCAGTATCTGCTGGGCTGGCTAATCGGGGCAGGCGGTTATACGGTGATCATGCTGATCTATTACATCGGCCTGCGCACGACATTCCGGCCTCCGTTCTTCTTTGCCTATGCTCCCTTCTCCAATGGACACCCAAATTCTCTGGTATACAGCATGAAGACGACGGTCCTGGTACCCACATTTACGATTGTGTCCCTTGTTAATACGGCGTTGTACAGAAAGACGAAGAACGTTTATGTCGGCTGGTTTGTGGCGGCATTTATGGCTGCGATGATCCTGATTTGTACGAATGCTTTTGCGGTCTGATCAGGTAACCAACTAAGGAGCAAAGAGACTGGGAGGCTTCTTTGCTCTGTCAAATGCAAAGGAGAAAGCAAAAATGAAAAACCACGAATTCTGGTTTATCGTTGGCAGCCAGACCCTTTATGGGCCGGAAGTGCTGGAAACGGTGGACGCCCGGGCAAGGGAGATGGCGGCTTATCTGACGGAAAGACTGCCATATCCTCTGGTATACAAGGGAACCGCCAAATCCGCTGAAGAGATTTCCGCGGTTGTGCGGGAGGCCAATTATCAGGAAAAATGCTGCGGCCTGGTTACCTGGTGCCACACTTTTTCACCCAGCAAGATGTGGCTCAGCGGTCTGGAGGCTTTGCGGAAGCCCTACTGCCATTTTGTGACGCAATATAACCGGGATATCCCCAATGACGAGATCGATATGGATTTCATGAACCTGAACCAGGCGGCGCATGGAGACCGGGAGCATGGTTTCGCGGGGGCAAGGCTGCGCCTGCCGCGGAAAATCATCGCGGGCTATTGGCAAAACCCTGCCGCGGCGGAGCGGTTGGGCCGCTGGATGCGAACGGCGATTGGCGTTGCCGTGTCCAGGAACATGAAGGTCATGCGTTTTGGAGACAATATGCGGGATGTTGCCGTGACCGAGGGCGATAAAATCGAGGCCCAGCTGAAATTCGGCTGGCAGGTCAATACCTGGGCGGTAGGTGATCTGGCGGCGGAAATGGCCACGGTTACGGAAGATGAGGTCAATGCCCAAATGGCGGCGTATCTGGAAAAATACGATCTTGCCACGGAAAACAGGGAGGCCGTTGCCTATCAGGCCCGGGAGGAAATCGCCATCAAGCGGATGCTGGGCCGTGAGGGCTGCCGGGCCTTTGCGGATACCTTCCAGGATCTGTACGGCCTGGAGCAGCTGCCTGGTCTGGCGGCTCAGGATCTGATGGCGCAGGGCTACGGTTTCGGCGGCGAGGGCGATTGGAAAGTGGCGGCGCTGCTGGCGGTCATGAAAGCCATGGGCAAAGACGAAAACGGCGCTTCCGCTTTTATGGAGGACTACACCTATCATCTGGAGCCGGGCAGAGAGTATTCGCTGGGCGCGCATATGCTGGAGGTCTGCCCCAGCGTGGCCCAGGGAAGGCCCCGGATCGAAACACACCCTCTGGGCATTGGCATGAACCGAAAGGATCCTGCCCGGCTGGTATTCAACGGCAAGGCGGGGAAGGGCATTGTGGCGAGTCTGATCGATATGGGTGGCCGGTTCCGGCTGATCGTTCAGGATATTGAGGCGGTGGAGCCGATTATGGACATGCCGAATCTGCCCGTGGCCCGGGTCATGTGGCGGGCCATGCCGGATCTGCTTACGGGTGTGGAATGCTGGATCACCGCAGGCGGTGCCCACCATACGGTTCTGAGCTATGACGTGACTGCCGAGCAGATGCGGGATTGGGCCGCGATTATGGGTATCGAGTATGTCCATATCGACAAGGACACCACCCAGGAGAAGCTGGAACAGCAGCTGATGCTGCAGGACATCGCCTGGAAGCTGCGCTGAAAGGGGAAACATATGGAGCTGAAGGATACGGTCCTCGGTATTGAACTGGGTTCGACCAGAATCAAGGCAGTGCTGGTGGACAGAAATTTCCGGCCGCTGGCTTCCGGCAGCTTTGCCTGGGAAAACCAGCTGGTCGATGGGGTCTGGACCTATGCCATGGACCAGATCTATCAGGGACTCCGGGCCTGTTACGCGGACTTGAAGCGGCAGGTTCAGCAGCGCTTCGGCCAGACCATCCGGCAGGTGGGGGCCATTGGCGTTTCCGGTATGATGCACGGCTATCTGCCCTTTGACGCACAGGGAAACCAGCTGGCGCAGTTCCGGACCTGGCGAAATACCATGACGGAACAGGCCGCGGAAGAGCTGACTGCCCTGTTTGGCTTCAATATTCCCCAGCGCTGGAGTATTGCCCACCTGTATCAGGCCATGCTGAACGGGGAACCTCATGTAAAGGAGATTTCGTTTCTTACGACGCTGGCGGGTTTCCTGCACTGGAAGCTGACGGGAGAGAAGCGCATGGGCGTGGGCGAGGCCTCCGGCATGTTCCCCATTGGCCGGGGCAGCTGCGCCTACGACAAAGAGATGGTCCATAAATTTGATTCGCTGGCGGCGGAAATGGGCTATTCCTGGACATTGGAGCAAATACTTCCCCAACCGGTTCCTGCGGGAACCCCAGCGGGAGTTTTGACTCCGGAGGGGGCCGCACTGCTGGATCCTTCCGGAGATTTGCAGCCGGGAATCCCGTTGGCGCCCTGTGAGGGAGACGCGGGAACCGGTATGACGGCTACCAATGCTGTCCGGCTGGGAACCGGCAACGTATCCGCCGGAACCTCCGATTTCGCAATGCTGGTTACGGACCGTGAAATGGCAGTACACCGGGAAATTGACATGGTGACAACGCCCGCGGGGATTCCCGTCGCAATGGTACACTGCAACAACTGCACTTCGGATATCAACGCGTGGGTTTCTCTGTTTGAGGAATTTGCGGAGGCGGTCGGTGCGCCTCAGGAGCCGGGAAAGCTGTATACCCTGCTGTTCCGAAAGGCACTGGAGGGCAGCCCGGATGGCGGCGGGCTGGTCAGCTGCAATTTCTATTCCGGAGAGCCTGTTTTGGGCCTGAATCAGGGACGCCCGCTGATGGTCCGCAGTCCGGACAGCCAATTGAACTTGGGAAACTTTATGCGGACGCACCTCCTGTCTGCCCTTGCCGCACTGAAAATCGGGCTGGATATTCTGACGCGGCAGGAAAAAGTGGAGCTGACCAAACTCTATGCCCACGGCGGATTCTTCAAGACGCCGGAGGTGGGACAGCGGATCCTGTCCGCGGCCACCGGGACGCCTGTGGCCGTTATGGAAACGGCGGGAGAGGGGGGGCCCTATGGCATGGCGCTGCTGTGCGGGTATCTGCTGTGGCACCGGCCTGGGGAGACACTGGAGGATTTTCTGGAAAACAAGGTGTTTTCGGAAGCGGAAGCCCATACGGTTATGGCGGAGCAGCGGGAAATTGAGGGCTTTGCGGCATTTCTGGTGCGCTATCGTCAGGCACTGGAAATCGAAAGAACGGCTGTAGCTGTTTTGCCGGACTGAAAGGGGAAGCGAATATGCTGGAAGAACTGAAAGAGCAGGTCCTGCAAGCGAATCTCTGCCTGCCGAAGCTGGACCTTGTGACGTTTACCTGGGGAAACGTCTCAGGAATAGACCGGGAGCGCGGGCTGATTGTCATCAAGCCATCCGGAGTACCCTATGAGACCATGACCCTTGCGGATATGGTTGTGGTGGACATGGCGGGCAATACTGTAGAGGGGAAATGGAGACCATCCAGTGATACGCCGACTCATCTGGTGCTTTATGCCGCGTTTCCGGACTGCGGAGGCATTGTGCATACGCACAGCCGTTGGGCAACGGCCTTTGCGCAGGCAGGCGTGGAGGTCGTGCCCTACGGAACGACGCAGGCGGATGATTTTTATGGGGCGGTGCCATGTACCCGGGCGATGACTCCGGAGGAGATTGCCGGGGACTATGAGCGGGAGACGGGAAACGTCATTGCTGAGACTTTTGCGGGCAGAGATCCCGCCGAGATCCCGGCTGTGCTGGTTCGCAGCCATGGCCCTTTTGCGTGGGGCAGAGATCCGGCAGAGGCGGTTCACAACGCGGCGGTGCTGGAACAGACGGCGTTCATGAATTATCACAGCTTGCGGCTAAACCCGTCTTTGCAGCAGATCCAACAGCCATTGCTGGACAAGCACTATCTGCGTAAGCATGGGAAAAACGCTTATTACGGGCAAAAATAAGGCAAAGCGGCATCTTTCTGTTCTGAAAGATGCCGCTTTGCCTTGAATTCGTTTACTTCAGAAACGCAATGGCGTCCCGGTTGCCCACGGCGCAGAAGACGGCGCTGTCCTGGAAGGTGCGCAGCATTGTTACAAGCCCTTCCAGGTCTTCCCGGGTGGTGTGCAGAAGCTCGCGGCGGATGCGCAGAATGTCGGCATGGGAAACGCCCCGCAGGTAGCGGCTGCATTCCAGCGACAGGGCGGTGGAGGGGCCTACCAGAGGATCGGTGGTGTTGACGGTGCCGATGACGGTGCTCTCCAGGTCCTCGCCCTGCTTCAGCCAGTCCTCCAGGAAGTCTGCCATGGCGGCGAAGGCGGCCCTGGTTCCGGGCAGGTTGGGGTCACGGTAGGAGTAGCAGCAGACGTTGCCGTCAGACCCGGCCTTCATGCCCGTGCCGTAGGCGCCGCCCCGAACCCGGACGGCGTTCCACAGGTAGCCATAGGTCATCAGCGAGGCCAGTACGGAAACGCTGCCGGTGTAGCCGCTGCCGATGGCATAGAGGTTGGCGCCCAGGGCGCTGTAGCCCACATCGGAGGCGATCTCAATGGCGGCGGGCTTCTTCTCAAAGGCGGGAACCTGGGCGGGAGCCCCAACAGGGCTCTCCGGCAGGGCGGCGCGGAGGGTATCCACCAGGCCGCGGTCGAGCCTGCCCGTATAGGCGGTGAAGAGCCGGTTTCCGGCAAAGGCCTTTTTCGCCAGGGCGGACAGCGCATCGCACAGGGCGCTGTCCCGGAAGCGCCGGGACAGGGCCTCCAGCCAGGTTACATAACTCTCGCCCTCCAGGCACTCCCGCAGGGCAGTGTCCTTGGAGAAGGGGGCCATGGCCTTGTAGATGGCGAACATGTGGCCGCTGCTGACCAGGGCCTGCTTGTAATAGTAGCTGCCCTGGCCGATGATCTCGGCAATGCGGTCCGCCTCGTCATAGCGTGTTTCGGTCAGCAATTCGGTCAGCAGGGCCAGGGCCTTGGGAGCGTTCTCCTCCAGCATGGCGGCGGAGACCACAAGATAGGGCTTGCACACATCCAGCTGCTTCGGCGGGGCGATGCGCTCGATCCCCGCGGCCAGGTGGCCCAGGTTGGCCTTGATGCGGGTTTGCAGGTCCTGGGCAGAGGTATGGGCCGTGTGCAGCTTGCCGAAGCAGTCGGAGAGCACATTCAGCAGCCGCAGCTGCTCCAAATCCAGATCGGACACATCAAAGAAGAGCTTCAGGTACGTAATGCCGTTGGATTCGGTCTGCACCTGAAAAAGCCCGGCTTTTTCCAGCTTCACCGGGGTTTCGGGCACATCCTCGGCCACATCGGAAAGGGACAGCGTGGGCAGAGTGGCCAGTGCCTCGGGGGAATCCGGAGCTTTCTGCCAGTCGCCCATGGCTTTAAATGCCGCATAGGCCTTCTCCCGGGCGGCAGCGTCCCAGTGGGCAATGTCGGCTTCCAGACGGGCCTGCTCGGCGGCCTGGTCCTCCTGGGCCTTGGTCTCAGAGGGCAGCAGATAGACCTTGCAGAGCTTGGCCCCATCGCCCAGCAGCTCCGCCAGCAGGTCTGCAAAGCAGCTGCCGTCCACCTTCCGGCGCAGTGCGTCGTAAATTCCGGCGGTTTCGATATAGGTCAGGGGGTCGTCGCCGTAGAGCCAGCCGTCCAGGGCCGTCAGCCCCAGGATCAGGCCGTAGGGCTCCTCAATCTCCCGGCTGGAGAAGGCCATCCGCTCCAATTCCGCCAGCAGGGCTTCCTTGTCCAGACCCTTGGCGAGAATCTCCCGGACGGTGTCGCTGAGGCACTTCTCGGCCTCGGCGAATTGCTCCTGCCGGGTGTTGCGGATGCTCAGTGTGACAAAGGGCTGGAAAATGCCGTCGGTCACGGACAGGGAAACGTCCTGGCACAGGCCCTTTTCCAGGAAGGCCCGCTTCAGGGGGGCCTCGTTGGAGCCCGTCAGGTATTTTGCCAGCACCTTGGCGGCAATGACCTTTTCCGGCTCGTCGTGGCGGCACAGCACCTTGGAGAAGACCAAGTGGGCCTTGGCGTCCTCTCCGGGCTTGACGCAGTAGGAGACGGTTTTTTCCGCGGCTGTGGGCTGCTGGACCAGAAAATCAAAGTCCGGGGCGCGGTAGTCGTATTTGCTCAGGTATTCTGCGTCTATGTAGTGCAGAATTTCGTCGATGTCCATTTTGCCGTCCAGGAAAATCCGGGAATTGGAGGGGTGATAGAACCGCCTGTGGTTGGCAATGAACTGCTCGTAGGTCAGCTTGGGGATGCTCTCCGGGTGGCCGCCGCTGACGAAGCCATAGCAGTTGTTCGGGAACAGCAGCCGCATGGATTCCGTCTCCATCAGCTCATCCACGCTGGAAAACGCGCCCTTCATCTCGCTGTACACAACGCCGTTGTAGTAGGGCTGGGCCTCTGCACTGTCGAATTCGTAGTGCCAGCCCTCCTGCATGAAGATCTGGGGCTTTTCGTAGATGGCGGGGCAGAACACCGCGTCCAGGTAGACCTCCATCAGGTTGTGGAAATCCCGGTCGTTGCGGCTGCTTACGGGGTACACCGTCTTGTCCGGGTAGGTCATGGCGTTCAGGAAGGTCTGCATGGAGCTTTGCAGCAGATTTACGAAGGGCTCCCGGACGGGAAAGCGCTTGGAGCCGTTGAGCACGCTGTGCTCGAGAATGTGGAAAACGCCGGTGTCGTCCTCCGGCAGGGTCTTGAAGGCAATGGCGAAGGTCTTGTTTTCGTCCGCCCGGTCAAAATACAGGAGCTCCGCCTGGGTCTTCTCGTGGCGCAGGGTGTAGAGATCGGCGTGCTTGGAGGGCACATATTCCTTTTTCACCAGCCGGAAGCCGGCGCAGGTCTGCCCGATGTTCGCGGTTCTCAGCCGCAGCAATTCTGTCTGCATGGGGTTCTCCTTTTCTTTGATTCTGTTTTTGGAATACTGGGGCTATTATAGCATGAAAGAGAAAAATAAGATAGAGAAAAAACTTCCCTGAGGGGGAAAAGGGAAAAGGCTTCCTTCTATGCAAAAATACGCGAATACCGGCGAAATAATAACCACTTTTTTAGGATGAAAGCAAAGGATATTTGTAGGAGTTGACAAAACCCTTTTTGCGCTATGAGACAGCAATGCGTAAAAATTGCGCATATCTCGACATGCTTTTTCGACATTTTGAAGACGGTTGCCAGTTTTTGCTTCCCTTTGCCCAAATGGGCGCAAGCTGTTGAAAAATTTTTCATTCTCGCTAGAATTAGTAATCGAACGGTAGATATCAAATGGAAAATGCCGTGTATGATGTATCCTATATCAAGGAGGGATGGTTCCATGACAGACCGTCAGCTGCGGCATCTGCGCAGGGAAGAGCTGATCGACATCATCTATACCCTGCAGCTCCGGCAGGAGCAGCTGCAAAAGGAGAACGCAGCGCTCCGGGCAGAGCTGGAAACCCGGCAGCTCCGGGTGGAGAAGGCCGGCTCCCTGGCAGAGGCGGCCCTGGCCGTCTCCGGCGTGCTGGAAGCGGCCCAGAGGGCGGCGGACATCTATCTGACCTCCCTGGGCATTTCCAAGGAATCGAAGGAGGAACCGTAATGCGGCAGAGAAACTGCAATGCCGAGGTACCCTCCCTGGACCAGGTGAAGGCCGAGCGGAAGCGCCTGCGCTACCGCCGCCGGTATCGGCGCACCCTGGCCAGCACCCTGACGGCCCTGCTGGCTGCGGCGGCCATCGGCGTCCTGGCGGCAACGCTGTGGTTCCCGGTGCTGGAGATCCACGGCAGCTCCATGTCCCCCACCCTGCGGGATGGGCAGATCGTGGTGGCCGTCAAGAGCAGCCGCTTTTCCGAGGGCGATGTCATCGCCTTTTACCATGGCAATAAGTTGCTGGTGAAGCGCTGCGTGGCAGGGCCTTCCGACTGGGTGGACCTGGACGAGAGCGGCAACCTGTATGTCAATGGCACTTTGCTGGAGGAGCCCTACCTGACGGAAAAGGCCTTTGGCGATACCAATATCAGCCTGCCCTATCAGGTGGGCGACGGGCGGTGGTTCCTGGTGGGAGACAACCGGAAAATTTCCGTGGACTCCCGGAATACGGCGGTTGGCTGTGTGGCCGGGGAGCAGATCGTTGGGCGCATCGCCTTCTGCATCTGGCCGCTGTCGGACTTTGGCCTGATCGGATAAACCATTCTTTTAGTTTCGCTTTTGGAAAAGAGGTGCGGCGACTTTGCGGGACTTGGGAACCTATTCTCAGAAACGAAAAGCGGCTCTTCGCCGCAGAAATATTGTATGCATCCTGTGCGCCCTCGTGACCCTGGGGGCCGGTTGGGTGCTCATGCGCCCGGCTATTACCCTGTCGGACCAGCCGGAATGCGGCCTGGAGGCCCATACCCATACCGAGGAATGCTACACCCAGCAGATCGGCCCGGCCCCGCTGGTGTGCACCCTGGAGGAACACGCGCACAATGACGACTGCTACGATGCAGAGGGGAATCTCCTCTGCCAGACGCAGGAGCACGTCCATTCGGAAGGCTGCTATGGGGAGCCGGTGAGCTACCCGGTTTTGACCTGTACAATCCCTGAGCACACCCACACGGACGACTGCTGCCCTATCCCGGAGCCGACCCCCGCCTATACCCTGGCGCCGGAGCTGTGCTGCGGCATGGCAGAGCACACCCATGGGGAGGGCTGCTACGATGGGGAGGACCTGATCTGCACCGTCCCGGAGCACATCCATACGGATATCTGTCTGGTGCAGCAGGAGCCCCAGCAGACGGAAGCGGCGGAGCAGGAGCCCGAGCAGACGGAAGCGGCGGAGCAGGAGCCCCTCACACCGCTGGAGGCGCTGCGGCAGCGGCTTGGCATCGAGACGGAGGAGGACGCAGCCACCCTGGATGAACTGCTGCAAGCGTATGGCCTGACCCCGGAGGAGATCCTGGAGAGACTGGCGGAAATGGAGGCAGACCCGGAGGTGGAGAAAATCGATTCCCTGGAGGCCCTGCAAGCCCTGCTGGAGGCAGCGTCGGCGGTGGAGACCCTGGAAACGGAGGACGGGACATTGGTCCCCAAGACCGGCGGCGGTTACATTGGCACGGTAACAGTCGGCGATTTGACCGTAACGGTTGACACGGCTTCGTGGCAGACGGGGCTGGATGGCTGCAAGCTGACCGTGTCCACAACGGAGACGGAAACGGTAAAAATGGATCACGGGGAAGTTGTGGTAGACAAAGGCATTGCGGTGAAAATTGTCAATGCGGACGGAACGGATTGTACGGCCAGCGTCCAGTGCAATGGTATCACGATTACGGCAACGGAGGCCATGACCGAAAGCGCGTCTCCCAAGATCTATCACCATGAGAACGGAGAACTGAAAGAGTACGAGCCATGGCAGAATGTAAGCCTGTCAGAGGACAGGAAGACGCTGACGACCGGAAGCAATTTTGGCCTTCCGGCGGAGTTCCTGATCGACCACTGGGAGCCGCTGACGGAAACCTATCTGGACTGGCCGGGGGCCTCCTACTCCATCGGCTATATCCTCAGAAAGTACAATGTGTTTGTGCAGAATGATTACACCGGCAGCCATGTGGTTGGACCTGTCGTTGCAGGCGGAACCGTAACACTGAACGGCCTGGGTGGTCTGTCCTACGGAAACACGTACGGAGCCCCCCACGGTGCACCAAGCTACATTGGAACTACGAAAGTCAATACGATCATCACGGCCCAGCCGGACCTGCCCGTATATCTGGGCGTAGGGATGTATCCAACCGGTATCGGCGTGAATGACGGTAGCGGCCAGGATACCGGAAACTACTGGTATGCACAGCAGTATGTGGATTTCACTGCTGCGATGAGTCAAATCCGTGCGGAGATGGCCGGTATCACCGGAACAGCCGGGGTATTGGGGGAAGACAATATCGGCAAAACCCTCAATGCGGGCGGCTGCTATGAATTCCCGGCGGGAACGTTTGGGAGGGGACAAGACCTGGACCTGCTGAACGTTACAGCCGGTCAGGATACGACCATCATCCTTTGGGGGGAAACGGTAAATATCCCCAAGGTATGGTTGGACGGCAAGCAGCCGGACAGCATCGAATCCGGCCAGCAGAGCGGCATCGTCTTCCTGTGCCCGGATGCAGCCACCGTCAACGGAACGGCGGTGACGGGCCACATTGTAGCCCCCAATGCCCATGTGGACCTGGACGGCGGCTATTTCAACGGCTGCGTCATCGCCAAGAGTCTGAAAGCGGCAGCCGAGGGCCATATGTGGGCCTACAGCGGCCAGAGAATGCCCATGACCACCAACAATTTGCAGGCGATCAAGCTCTTAAACGGCAAGCAGATCACAGACCAGACCCTGCCGAACACGACCTTCACCTTTGACCTTTACGAAAAGAATGGGGAAGGCGGCTGGTCCGAGACCCCTGTTCAGAGCGTAAACAATGCACTCTCGGAGGTCAATTTCAAGGAAATCATCTATCAGTCACCCGGTGAGTATCTCTATAAGATTCAGGAACGGAACGAATCGGCAACCCACCCGGGAATCATGTTTGACAGCACTGTCTACTATGCCAAGGTAACGGTGACGGCTTCGGGCGGAAGCCTTCTGGCCAAGGCAACCTATTATTCCGATGAAGCCTGCCAGGACCAATTGCCAAACGCCTATTCCGTGACCTTCAACAACCGCTATGGCGGCAAGCTCCCGGACACCGGCGGCCCCGGAATGACGGTATACATTCTCCCCGGCGTTTTCTTAATGGCTCTGGCCCTCGCCGGAGCGTGCATCTCCCGGAAAAGGAGGGCAGCGTAGTTTCCCCCAAGATCGCGAAAAACAAAATTTACAAGGGAAAAGGAAGGAAAACACAATGAAACATACGAGACAGTTTTTTGCCCTGGTTCTGGCCCTGGTCCTGACCCTGGGACTGTGCGCGACGGCGTTTGCAGACGAGACAAAGCCCGGCAGCATCACCATTTCCAACCCCGCCCAGGGGAAGACCTACGAGGTGTTCAAGCTCCTGGATATCGTTGAGGACGAAAGCGACCTGGAGAACAAAGGCTTCATCTACAAGCTGACGAACGATGATTGGGCAACCTTTATCACCACCGTCCAGGACGGCAGCGGTGCAAAATATTTTAATCTCTTTGAGAACGGCGGTATGACCTATGTCCTGGCAAACGAAAACCTGAAGGGCGGTATTGCGGATTTCGCCGCCAAGGCCAAGGCCTATGCAGAGGAGAAGAAGCTCCAGCCGGTCCAAACGGCTACGGCTTCGGACGGTAACGAACTGACCATCAGCGGCCTGGACCTGGGCTACTATCTGGTGCGGTCCGACCTGGGCATCCTCTGCTCTCTGGATACCACCGCTCCCAACGCGGAGGTGCGTGAGAAGAACGAAGCAACGGTCATTGTGAAGAATGTGGAGGATACCACCAAGAAGCAGAACGTGGCAGAGATCGGTACATATGTTAAGTTTACCATCCGGATCACGGTGAAGGACAAGGCCCCTGTGAACTACAAGCTCGTGGATGAGATGACGGACGGCCTGACCTTTGTCAAGAATGAAACCTATCCTTTGACCGTAACGGTGAATGGAAGTGCACTGGCTGCTGAGAACTACAATGTCGCTGAGACTACTGAGCCCAGAGGATTTACCCTTACTTTTAACAACAATGCCGAAGGCAACGCAAGCATCCTGAAAACCGGCGATGTGGTAACGGTCACCTATTACGCGCAGATCAATGAAAACGCCAAGATTGCCGACGAAGCCAACGTCAACAAGGCCAAGGTGGAATACGGTACGAATTCCCATACGGAGTACGACACGACCGAGACCTACGTCTGGAAGATGAACATTGTCAAGTACACCATGGAGCAGGAAACGGAAAAGAAACTGGCCGGTGCAACCTTTAAGCTGAGCAGAGATGCAGCAGGTGCGCAAGTTATCAAGCTTGTCAAGGTTGATGACACGACCTATCGCCTGGCACTGCCCACCGAAACCGAGGGCGTTGTCGATACCATTACCACCGGTGAGACCGGTGAGCTGGTAATCAACGGCCTGGCGGACGGCACCTACTACCTGACCGAGACCAAGGCCCCGAGGGGCTACAACCTGCTCAGAGAGCCCGTCAACGTGACCATTGGTCATAAGGACGCGAACGGCAAGCTGACGGAAACCAGCTTCGTTGCCGATCAGACGGAAATGGATACGAGCGGCGTCGTCAAGGTCGAGAACAACGCCGGCGCCGAGCTGCCCTCCACCGGCGGCATCGGCACCACCGTTTTCTATGTCCTGGGCTCCGCCATGGCCCTGGGCGCCGTGATCCTGCTGGTCACCAAGAAGCGCATGGCCGCATAACAAAGACCCATTTCGTTCCCCCTTTCATTTCCCCACGCCCCTGCGCAGGGGCGTGGGGAAACAAGGTAAAACGACAGCAGAAAGGAGAGCTCTGCATGAAAAAGAAAACGTCCGGGAAGCTGACCAATATTGTCCTGGTGCTGATTTTTCTGGCAGGGCTGTCCTTGCTGCTGTACCCCACCGTCAGTGACTATTGGAATTCCCTCCACGCCAGCCGGGCCGTTTCGGAATACGCCGAACAGGTCAACGCCCTGAATCAGGACCGGTATAAGGACCTGTGGAAGCAGGCGGTGGACTACAACCGCACCCTTTTAGACCGGGTGAACAGCTTCACCCTGACGGAGGAGCAGCAGGAGCAATATGAAGAGCTTCTGAACCTCAGCGGCACGGGCATTATGGGCTATATCGAGATCCCCAATATCAATGTGTCCCTGCCCATCTACCACGGCACCGCCGAATCCGTTTTGCAGATCGCCGTGGGCCATGTGGACTGGACCAGCCTGCCCGTAGGCGGCGAGGGCACCCACTGCGTGCTCTCCGGCCACAGAGGGCTGCCCAGCGCCAAGCTGTTTACCAATCTGGACAAGATCGTGGAGGGGGACACCTTCTCCATCCGGGTGCTGGACGAGGTGCTGACCTACGAGGTGGACCAGATCCTCATTGTAGAGCCCACCGAGGTGGACGCACTGCAGATCGAGCCCGGGAAGGACCTGTGCACTCTGGTGACCTGCACCCCCTATGGCATCAATACCCATAGGCTTCTGGTCCGGGGCCACCGGGTGCCCAATACGCCGGAGGCGGCCAATGTGCGCCTGACCTCCGATGCCATTCAGATCGAGCCCATGCTGGCGGCCCCTCTGATGGCGCTGCCGGTGCTGATCATCTTTTTCGCGGTGCTGCTGCACACCGGCAGAAAGCACCCCTCGGAAGGAGAATCCGATGAAGAAGAGAACCTGGATACGACGGATATTCTGTAGCCTCCTGCTGCTGGTGCTGCCCCTGGCGGCTGCTGCCGGGAGCCCCTACAGCCTGGCGGTGCACTGCCGGTATGAGCAGCGTGCCGTGGCGGGCATGGAGCTGGAACTATACCGGGCGGGCAGCCTGGATAACCGGGGCCGCTTCGTCCCGGCGGAGGGGTTTGGCTCCGACAGTGTGCTTCCGGAGTCCTGGGATGCCCTGGCGGATACCCTGGCCGAGCTTGCCAGGGACCGGGAGCCCCTGGACACCCGAAAGACGGACACCCAGGGGGATGCCCTGTTCTCCGGCCTGGAGGCAGGGGCCTACCTGGCAGTCCCCCGGGATGAGGAAACCGGCTATACGGCCCAGCCCTTCCTGGCGGCCCTTCCGGGCCAAGACCCGGAGACCGGGGCAGCGCTGGAGGCGGTGGAGGTTTATCCCAAGCTGCAAAAGCGCCAGCCTCCGGCTCCGCCAACCACCGCCCCGTCCCGGGTTCCCGGCAAGCCATCCCGGCTGCCCCAGACGGGGCAGGACTGGCAGGGTGTCTGCGTACTGGGCCTGTTTGGCCTGGGCCTTGTCTGCGGGGCCGTCATGACCCGGAAGCGCATCCGCCGGGTCACCGCCATTGCGGGGGCTCTGTGCATTCTGGGAGCCCTGGGCTTTGTGGGCAGCAATCTGCACCGGTCCACCGAGAGCGGCCGGGAGGCCGGGGCGGTGCTGGAGGAGCTCTTGCCCGTGGTCTATGCCAACGCCCAGGAGGCGACGACAGTGCCTGCGCAGACCCTGGCCCCGGAGACGGAGCCCACCGCCCCGGTGCCGGAGATGCCTACCCAGACCGTCAATGGCTGGGACTATATTGGCTATCTCAGCATCCCCTCGCTGGAGCTGACCCTGCCCATTCAGAGCCAATGGAGCTATGAGGGCCTCCGGGTGGCCCCCGGCCGGTTTGCCGGCAGTACCTATTCAAAGGATCTGGTCCTGGCGGCCCACAATTACCCCCAGCACTTCGGCCGCATCGGCGATCTGCAGCCCGGGGACACCGTGTGCTTTACGGATATGGACGGCCACGTGACCCATTACCGGGTCGCCGCCCTGGAGACCCTGGCCCCGGAGGACGTGGAGGGCATGCTCTCCGGCGAGTATGATCTGACCCTCTTCACCTGCACCGTCGGCGGCAAAAGCCGGGTCACGGTGCGGTGCACGGAAGCATAAAACATCCCCGCATTTCGGAGCACAGCGCCGTGCCCGGAATGCGGGGATGCTTTTTTCGGTATGCTTACAGCAGATTCGTCATGCTCTTCATGCTGATGCCAAGGGTGGACATGTTGTGCAGCAGGGCGCTGGTGGTGGGGGGCAGGATGCCGATGAGCCCCAGACCGATCAGGCTGCAATTGAAGCCGATGATGAACCGGTAGTTCCGGTGAATTCTCGCCATCAGCGCGCAGCTCAGCTGCCGCAGGGTGACCAGGGCCATCAGATCCTCCGAGGAGACGGTGATGTCCGCAATCTCCTGGGCTATGGCCGCGCCGGTGGAAATGGCAATGCCCACGTCCGCCTCGGAAAGGGCAGGGGAGTCGTTGACGCCGTCGCCAACCATGATGACCGTATGGCCTTTTTCCCGGGCCTGCCGGATGAAGGCGGCCTTGTCCTCCGGCAGCACCTCGGCATGGACCTCATCCACCCCTACGGCCCTTGCCACGGCCTGGGCCGTTCTGTGGTTGTCGCCGGTCATCATGACCACATTGGAAATACCGCAGTCATGGAGTGCCCGGACCGCTTGCGCCGCTTCCGCCCGGAGAGGGTCACAAATGCAGAGCACCGCGGCCAGGGTGCCGCCAATGCACAGGTACAGGTGGGAATAGCTGGGGTCAAGCTGCTCGTATTTTTCCTGCTCGCCATCGGGAATGACGCACTTCTCGTCCTCAAAGACGAAGTGGGCGCTGCCGATGATGACCTTTTCTCCCTCCACCATGCTGGAAATGCCGTGGGCCACGATGTACTGCACCTGGGAGTGGTACTCCTGGTGGTCCAGCCCCCGGCGCTTGGCCTCCTCCACCACGGCATTGGCAATGGAGTGGGGGTAGTGCTCCTCCAGGCAGGCGGCCAGGCGCAGCATCTCCGTCTCGGAGTGCCCGCCGAAGGGGACAATCTGGGCAACCGTGGGGGTGGCGTGGGTCAGGGTGCCGGTCTTGTCAAAGACGATGGTATCCGCCTTGGCCATGTTCTCCAGGAATTTGCCGCCCTTCACGGAGATGTGGTACTGGGCGCTTTCCCGCATGGCGGACAGCACCGCAATGGGCATAGCCAGCTTCAGGGCGCAGGAGAAGTCCACCATGAGCACGGACAGGGTCTTGGTGATATTCCGGGTGATCAGATAGGTCAGGGCGGTGCCGCCCAGAGTATAGGGCACCAGCTTGTCCGCCAGATGGGAGGCGCTGGCCTCTGCGGAGGACTTGAGCTTTTCGGAATCCTCGATCATTTTCACGATTCGGTCGTACCGTCCGCTGCCCTGGGCCTTCTCCACCCGGATGACGCATTCGCCCTCCTCGGCCACGGTGCCCGCATAGACGAAGCTGCCTGCCTTCTTGGGCACGGGCTGGGATTCGCCGGTCATGGAGGCCTGGTTTACCATGGCCTCGCCGGAAACCACCTTGCCGTCCAGGGGAATCAGGCTGCCGGTGCGGACAATGATCCGGTCCCCAACCTGCACCTGCCCCACGGGCACCAGCACCTCGGCTCCATCCGACTGCATCCACACGGATTCCACCTGCAAGGACATGGCCCCGGCCAGATCAGCTACGGATTTTTTGTGCGTCCACTCCTCCAGGATCTCGCCCAGCCGGAGCATAAACATGACAGACCCGGCGGTATTGAAGTCCCCCCGGACCATGGAAACGGTCACGGCTGTGGCATCCAGCACGGCAACGCTGAGCTTGCCGTGGAGCAGGGCGGACAGGCCCTCTTTGATGTATTTCAGGGATTTCACCGCCGCAATGGCCGCCGTCACCGGCAGGGGCAGGAAGAGCTTGGAAAAGGCCCGGCAGCAAACCGTCATGGTGAGCTTTTCCTCAAATTCCCGGTTCAGAGCCCGGGAGGTGTGGTCCGGCACCAGGTCCATGGCCTCAGCCCGGGCAAAGGCGAAGGCTGCCAGCGCGGCAACCACTGCGCTGCGGCTCCCTTTATAGCGGACCACCGCGTCCTGGGTGCGGTCGTAGACCGTCACGTCCAGAACATCCGGCACATTTTTCAGATAATATTCCAGCACATCCGCCTGATGCAGGCTCATCCGTCCGCAGTGGAGATGGACGCGCATCCGGCCTCTGGATTCATGTAAAATACTGCACTTCATATTCTGTTCTCCAAAAACCGTGCCATTGCGCTGGGCAATGACACGGCTGCTGTTTGGGCTTTATTCCGCTGCCTCGGCGGGAGCGGCCTCCATGGGAGCGTCCTCAATGACGGCGTCCTTCTGTGCGCGGATTTCGTTGATGTCCTGGGCATCGGCGTAGATATCCTGGGCGCCTTCCCGGACGGTGGTGACGGCCTTCATGACGCAGTCCTTGGCCCGCAGCACGGCGGCGGTGGTGTGGGCATAGACCTTTTTGGCATCCTCGCTGCCAAGAATCTTCAAACCGGCGGTGCCGAACAGAACACCGGCGGCAAAGGAACTGAGCTTCTTCATATTCATGGAAAATACCTCCAATATATTTCTAAGCAGTCAGCGTATGCTAACTACTGTGCATATTCTAGCACCGGCCGCAGGGAATTTCAATATTACTTTCGGAAGTTTGTGAAAACTGTCAAAATATGGGTCTTTTGCCCTTCCTGAATTCGGCGCACAGCGGTGGAATCCCAGCCTTCCCCTCCGGGGAAGGCGGCTCGGCGCGGCCGAGACGGAAGAGGGGCGTTGCGGGAGGGAGAGGTACGTGATTCCAACCGCTCCCGCTCATTACGCCCCTCCTCAGTCAGGGCTACGCCCTGGCAGCTCTACTTTTTGTGGTATAGCTGCCACCGGCAGCTATGCCAGATTAGATTCGCTGCGCGACGCACCGCTTTTTATGGTATAGCTGCCACTGGCAGCTATTTTTAATTAGATTCGCTGCGCGACGCACCGCCCGGAGGGGAAGCTTTTGGGGAGCCCTTTTTTACGCCTTTTCCACCAGTGCGCAGAAGGTATCGATCTGCTTTGCGATGATGTCCAGAGCGCCGCGCCAGAAGTTTTTATCTGTCAGGTCAATGCCCGCGACCTTGGCGGTGTCCTCGGCGGAGGCGACTGTGGTGGTGTAGAGCAACTGCTTGTACTTGGGCACGAAGGCAGCGCCCTCCTTTTCGTACTGGGCATACAGGCCCCGGGCGAACAGCGCACCGAAGGCATAGGGGAAGTTATAATAGGTGGAGCCATAGTAGTGGCTCTTGCAGACCCACATATAGGGGTGCAGGACGGTTTCGTCCAGGCCGTCGCCGTAGGAGGCCTTCTGAGCGCGGAGCATGATGTCGCACAGGGTATCGCTGTTCAGGAACTCCTGCTCCCGGCGCTGGAAGACCTCCCGCTCGAAGCGGAACCGGGAATAGATGTCGCAGATGACCTGGGTGGCATCGGACAGCTGGGATTCGATCAGCGCCAGCTTCTCCGCGTCATCTGCCGCGTCGCCAATGGCGGCAGCCATGACCACGCACTCATTGAAGGTGGAGGCGGTCTCTGCCACGGGCATGGAGTAGTCCTTGTTCAGGGGGCGGTGGGCGCGGATGTTCTCATTGTGGAAGGCGTGGCCCAGCTCATGGGCCAGGGTCACCACGTCGCCCATCTGGCCGTCGAAGTTGGTCAGAATCCGGCTTTCGCCTAAGGATTCCACACCGGCGCAGAAAGCGCCGCCGGCCTTGCCGTCTCTGGGGAAGAAATCGATCCAGGCGTTGTCGAAGGCCCGGGCGATCATCTGCGCTTCCGCTTCATCGAACCGGGAGAACAGCTCCACCAGATAGTCCCTGGCCTGCTGAGTTGTAAAGGTCCGGGAGGACTTGCCCACCGGGGCGAACAGGTCGTACCAGGGCAGGCCGTTCTCATGGCCCAGGAGCTTTCCCTTGGCCTTGAGGTACTGCCAGAATTTGGGAAGATACGCGTCCATGGCGGCAAACATGGCGTCCAGGGTCTCCCGGCGCATGTCGCAGTTTTCCAGAACCATGTCCAGCGGGGATGCATAGCCCCGGAGCTGGGACATGGTGATGGTTTTCAGCTTCAGAGAGTTCAGGGCGAAGGCCACGGGGTCTTTGATGGCGTCGTAGCAGGCAAGTTCTGCCTCGTAGGCGTCCTTCCGGACGGAAGGATCGTCGGAATAGGCCAGATTCCGGATGGCGGAGAGATTGGTGGTCTCTCCCCGGTAGTGCACGGCCACGGTGCTGGTGAGGTGCTGGTGCATATCCGCCCAGGCGTCGCTCTGGGAGAGCTTGGCCACCACCTCTTCGCCAATGCCGGGCAGCTGGTGGACCTTGTCCTTCTGAATCCGCTGCAGCAGATAGGCATAGTCCTTCAGGACCGGGTCTTGTTCCGTCAGCGCGTCCAGGTCCTCCAGAGAGCCGATCCATTCTTTGATGGCGGCCAGAGGGGCGGCAGAGGCCGCATCCAGGGCGATGACTCTGCCCATGGCGGACATGGCGGCGCTGTTTCTCGTGTCTGCGGACTGCTCCAGGCTGGCATAGCCGGCCAGCTTGTTCACAAGCTTTACCAGCTGCTCCTCCAGGTCCAGAGCCTCCGGCAGGGCAGCCTTATGGTCCTGCCGGGGCAGCTTTTTTGCAAAGGCATCCAGGGACTTTACGGTTTCGTCCAGCTTCTCCAGGTCGGCCGCAAACTCCGGGGCCTCCAGGCCTGTATAGATCGGGGTCAAATCCCAGCGTTCATTCATAATTCCATTCCTCCTGTATTCTGTGCTGCCCAGGGCGGACAGCGGTTTCTCCCTGATAGAATACATCATTTCCGCCCTGGGTGCAACCTGTTTTTTCAAAACCTTCCCCTACGGGGAAGGGGGACCGACGCACCGCCCGGAGGGGATGCTTTTGGGGCACAAAATCCCCCGGGGTGCGGATGGCATCCCGGGGGGGAAAAGAGGGCAGAATCTTATGCGTGCTGCTCGGCGGCGTCCATATCGGCCAGGTATTTCTTGACGCTGACCAGCTTGACCACACAGGTGAAGACCTTCATGGCCATTGCCAGGTCGTCGCAGTTGGGGAAGGAGGGGGCAATGCGGATGTTGCTGTCGTGGGGGTCTTTGCCGTAGGGATAGGTGGCACCGGCGCCGGTGAGCACCAGGCCTGCCTTTTTGCAGCGGGAGACGATCTCCTTGGCGCAGCCGTCCAGGGAGTCGAAGGACACGAAGTAGCCGCCCTTGGGGTTGGTCCAGGTGCCGATGCCCAGGCCGCCCAGCTCGGTTTCCAGGGCGTTGTGGACCAGCTCAAACTTGGGCCGCAGAATGTCGGCGTGCTTGCGCATATGCTCCACCATGCCATGGATGTCGCCGAAGAAGCGCACATGGCGCAGCTGGTTCACCTTGTCATGGCCGATGGTCTGGACCTTCATCTGGGCGCGGATGTCCACCAGGTTGTTCTGGGAGGCGGCCATGGCGGAGATGCCGGAGCCGGGGAAGCTGATCTTGGAGGTGGAGGCGAACTTGTAGGCCAGGTCCGGATTGCCTGCCCGCTTGCACTCCGCCAGGATCTCGATCAGGTGGTCCTGGTCGTGGTCGTACAGGTGGTGAATGGTGTAGGCATTGTCCCAGTAGATCCTAAAGTCCACGGCGGCGGGCTTCAGGCGGGCGAAGCGCCTTACGGTTTCATCGGAATAGGAGATGCCCTGGGGGTTAGAATACTTGGGCACACACCAGATGCCCTTGATGGAGTCGTCGGAGGACACCAGCTTCTCCACCAGGTCCATATCCGGGCCGGTGGGCAGCATGGGGATGTTGATCATCTCAATGCCGAAATACTGGGTGATGGCGAAGTGCCGGTCGTAGCCGGGAACGGGGCAGAGGAACTTCACCTTGTCCAGCTTGCACCAGGGGGTAGAGCCCATAACGCCGCTGATCATGGACCGGGCCACGGTGTCATACATGACGTTCAGGCTGGAGTTGCCGTAGATGATGACCTGGTCGGGCCGGACCTCCATCATGTCGGCCATAAGCTCCTTGGCCTCCTCAATGCCGTCCAGCACGCCGTAGTTCCGGCAGTCGGTGCCGTCCTCACAGGTCAGGTCACTGTCACTGCTGAGCACATCCATCATGCCCATGGAGAGGTTCAGCTGCTCCTGGCTGGGCTTGCCCCGGGCCATATTTAAGGAGAGCTTCCGCTTCTGATAGTCGTTGTATTCCGCCTTCAGGCTTTCCTTCAGCTCCAGCAGCTCCTGGCGGTTCATTTCGCAGTAGGGTTTCATAGCTTCCTCCGGAATTCATAAAAATTTTGCAAGTTGAATCCTGCGTTCTTGCGTCTTACCTATATCATACTCCCTTTTAGCCAAAATATCAATGGGCAGTATCCACAGATTCCGAAGGAAAAGAAGGTAAATTATGCACGCACTGTTGCCTCCTCTGAAAGGCAAAGAGACGCACAAAGGCCGCGGCATGCACCGCGGCCTTTGCTATTTGTTGGAGGAGAAAATGAAAAAGAAACAAGTAATCAAGTTGATTAACTTTGTACCCTTAGTATACCCCAAGATTATTAAGAGAAAAAGTGGATAAATATTAAGTTCCTGTGAAGTTACGCAATTTCTCGCTTTTGGTATATGCGGATGGAAATCAGCCAGCTGCACACATACAGGGCCATGCAGACAAGAACAGCGGCGACGATCCCGGAAGCAGTCCCAGCCCTACCCCAGGCGGCGATGGAGGAGGCATCCGCGGCGGAGATCCCCAGGCCGTCCGCCAGCGCGTAGCTCAGGACAAAGAAGAGGCCGATGGAAACATAATAGGCCATGCGGCCCTTTTCCGTGCCGAACCGGAAGATAAAGGGCAGGCAGAACGCGGGCGTCACCAGCGACAGGCAGAGGGTTAGCCCCAGCAGAAACAGCTGAAAGGCGGGAGAATAGGTGCCTGCCGCCAGGAGTACGGCAGTAAGCCCCAGCAGCACAACGCCGCTGCAGCACAGCCCCACCAGATATTTGGCGGATACCAGCTGGGCGCGGGTGAAGGGCAGCGTCCCGGCGAAGCAGGCCCATTTTCCCCGCTCGTCATAGGTTTGCAGAGTCGCGGGAATCAGACTGCACAGCATGGCGGGATAGGTGATGAAAAACAGGTTGCCTTCCCCTGCCGGAGAAATGCCAAAAAATACGGCGCAGATCAGCAGATAGCTTTTGCAATAGGCCCGCAGCTGATAAAGGTCCTTTTGAAGCAGCGCTTTCATGTCACTTTGCCTCCTTGCTCATGAATACAAACAGCTCTTCCATGCTGATGGGGCTTAGGGCTGTTCCGGGCTTTACGGCATCCCGGCGGACGATGGCCTCTACGCCGTAGGCGTTCTGCTTTTTGTGCAGCACGCCGTTTTCCGGCAGCTCATAAGGCTTACAGTGGAGAATGCCGTATTCCGACAGCAGCAGATCCTTTTCTTCGCACAGCAGCAGCTTCCCCTTGTGCAGAAAGGCCACATAGTCGCAGAGTTTTTCCAGGTCGCTGACGATGTGGGAGGAGATCAGAATGGCGTGGGTTTCGTCCCGGGTGAATTCCGCGAGCATATCCACCACCTCGTCCCGTACCACCGGGTCTAAGCCGCCGGTGGCCTCGTCCAAAATCAGCAGCTTCGCCTCGTGGGACAGGGCCACGGCCAGTCCCAGCTTCATCTTCATGCCCTTGGAGAACTCCTTGAATTTTTTGTTCTCCGGCAGGGAAAATCTCGTCAGCAGCCTTTGATAGGTCTCCGCGCTCCAGTGAAGAAACACGTTTGCCATGACCTTTCCCACCTGTTTTGGGGTCATGCACTCTGGAATGCCCACCTCGTCCAGCACAACGCCGATGTCCTGTTTGGTAAGGACGGGATTCTCCCGGCTGTCCCGGCCCAGGACGGTCACGGTGCCGGAATCTGCGTGGAGCATCCCCAAAATCAGGCGGATGGTGGTGCTTTTGCCCGCGCCGTTTTCGCCGATGAGCCCCAGAATGCAGCCCCCGGGCAGGGTCAGATTCAGATCGTCCAGCGTAAAATCAGCAAAATGTTTTGTTAAGCCCCGAATTTCCAGTGCGTTCATGTTTCTCCCTCCATTGCAAAACGAACCATTTCCAGAATATCAGCCTGACTTAAGCCGCAGGCGGCGGCCAGGCTGAGGATTTCATCGATATGCCCCTCAATTTTTTTCAGATTTTCTTCCCGCAGCAGCTCCTTGTTCCGGGGGGCCACATAGCACCCCTTGGCGGGGATGGTATAGAGAAAGCCGTCCTTTTCCAGCTCCTCATAGGCCCGCTTGGTGGTGATGAAGCTGATGCGCAGATCCTTGGCCAGTGCCCGGATGCTGGGCAGCGCGGAATCCGGCTCCAGCTCTCCGCTGAGAATCTGATTTTTGATTTGCGTGTAGATTTGGTCGTAAATCGGGGTACCGTTTTTGTTGTCGATGAGAATATACATGGAATCACCTCGAACTGTATATATCAATTATATACAGTAGATACAGATTTGTCAAGAGGAAAGGGGCTGTTAGAAAACGCTCTGTCATTGCGAACCAGCGCGCACGCTGGTGTGGCAATCCCCCGGATTTTCAAACATCTTGGCCGTAAAACCAAGCTGTTTCCATCCAACCGGGGGGCTGCCACACCAGTGACGTCGGTCACTGGTTCGCAGCGACATACTTTTCTAACAGCCCCTTCAGGCATTATTTCTCTTCCAGATACCATCCGGCGTTGTTGGGTGCGTGGGGGTACTTGAAGGCCACGGCGGCCTGGGCGTACCAGTCCATCTTGGTTTCGTCGCTGACGTACCGCCAGCCTACGCCGTATTCCTGGGTACCCCGCCAGAGATTCTGGCAGTCGGGGTGGGCGGCTTCAAAGGCCTGCTGCTGCTCGGTGCCCAGACGGGTGCCGGTGCCGCCTACGGCTACCAGATGGGTCAGATCCAGGTCTTCCAGGGGGGACAGGTCCTCTGCCTTGGTGTAGCTGATGTTCAGCATTTCCAGGCTTTCGCACTGGGCCAGGGGGGTCAGGTCCGTAATATAGCCGCAGTTGGAAATTTCCAGAATTCGCAGGTTCTTGCAGTTTTCCAAGGGGGTCAGGTCCTTGATGGGGGAGCCCGAGAGGATCAGCACCTCCAGGCTGGTCATGCCCTCCAGGAAGCTGGAATCGTTCAGGTATTCGTCATGGCCGAAGTCGGCGTAGACCGCATCCTCGCAGTAGCGCAGAGCGGCGCAGTTGCTGTCCTTCAGGTCGAAGACGCTGCGGATGACCTGGGCATCCGTCAGGCTGCTGCCATTGCCGAAGGATACCCGCCAGACGACCTTGGTCCTGTCCCGGTAGTCCTCCCGCAGCTGGGCCATGATCTCATTGGACACGCCGCAGCCATCCAGCACAAAGCGCTTGCAATTGGACAGCAGATCCAGAGCATCCCGGATGGCCTGTTCTCCGTCATCGCCGATTTTGACATTTTTCAGGACGACCTCCTCCATATCCGTGGAAAGGGTCTGTCCATAAAAGTCAAAGGCGTAGTGGAAGACGGCATTGGGTGCGGCGGCGATCAGCAGCTTGGCCTCCTCCTCCGTGAGCTTGGAGGTGCCGTCACTGCCGCAGAGCTCTACGGTTTCCAGCTGGGGCAGCAGGGAAAGCTTCCGGGCCACCTGGTCCAGGTCGCTCTCCTGCATGGCGGACAGGTCCAGCGCCGTTACGGTGCTGTCCTGCTCCCGGTCCAGAAGGTATACGGTATAGTGGAAGTTTATATTGGGGAAGGCCTCCTGCATGGCGGCAAATTGCTCCAGGGTCAGGTCCAGCTTGTGGATGGTCACATCCGTCACCTCGTGCAGGTACAGCAGGGCTTCCTTCAGGGTATCCAGGTCGTAGTCTCCGGGCTCCAGGTCCAGCTCTGTCACCGTCGGGTCTACAAAGGAGCCGCCCAGAGCCACCTGGTAGAGAACCTTTACCTGGGGGAGCGCGCTTTGCAGCTGCTCCAGCGTTTCGTAGTTGTCGCAGCCCGCCCCATTGACGGTTTCCAGCTTGGGGAAATAGGTCCCCAGAATGGAGATGTCCTCTGGGCTGGGGTTGGTGATGGAGATTTCCGCCGCATCGCTGGAAACGGTCTTTCCCTGGAAGGGGACATTCCAGAGAATTTCACACCCCGGCAGCGCCTCCTGCAGAGCATTGTAGTGGGCGAAGGAGATATCCTCCTCCCGCAGGTCCAGATAGGTGGCGTTCAGGGGATAGGCCTGACCCTCCACAAAGACGTGGGTGTTCTGATAATAGATATAGGCCAGTGTACCCCCTGCTGCCGCAACGGAAAGCACGGCAATGACGATGAGAACGGCCACCAGCTTATTGCTTTTCTTCTTTTTCAAAGCGTTTTCCTCCGAATTTTCGAACTGCCCCCAATCATAATACAATTAAATCAAAATTGCAACCGGATTCTGTGAATTTGCATACGCGAAAAAAAGCCGCGCCCGGCTTTCCGGAATGCCGGACGAATGAAAATGGGAAGCAGACGGTGCTTTCAAACAGGCGCGGCGCAGGCCGCAAAGGAAGACCGTGGGTTTCTATTCATAATTTATTTACGGAAAAACCCAATTTGCCTCTTGCTTTTTTGGACCAACTGCGCTATGATATCTTAGCACTCAGGAAGAAAGAGTGCTAAGCAAGTAGATAAGAGCCGGGCAACTCCGGCGGTCTAAATATTGCACACATGGAGGAATTTGTTATGAAGCTGAAACCCATGGCTGACAATGTGCTGCTGAAGGCACACGAAGCGCAGGAAGCCACCGCTTCCGGTATTCTGCTGGCTACCAGCAACAAGGAAAAGCCCGCAATGTACGAGGTCGTTTCCGTAGGCCCCGGCACCAAGGACGTGACCATGACCGTGTCCGTTGGCGACAAGGTGGTTGTCGGCAAGTTCACCGGCACCGATCTGACCCTGGATAAGGTTGATTACAAGTTTGTCAAGCAGGACGACATTCTGGCTGTCGTCACTGACTGAGGAGGTAATGCGTTATGGCAAAGATGATCGTTTATGGCGAGGAAGCTCGCAAGAAGCTGCAGTCCGGCATTGACCAGCTGGCCGATACCGTTAAGGTAACTCTGGGACCGAAGGGCCGCAATGTGGTTCTGGGCAAGAAGTACGGCGCTCCCCTGATCACCAACGATGGCGTGACCATCGCCAAGGAGATCGAGCTGGAGGATGCCTTTGAGAACATGGGCGCACAGCTCATCCGCGAGGTCGCTACCAAGACCAATGACGTGGCCGGTGACGGCACCACCACCGCGACTCTGCTGGCCCAGGCCATCACCCGCGAGGGCCTGAAGAACCTGTCCGCCGGTGCAAACCCCATGGTCATGCGCAAGGGCATTGAGAAGGCTGTTGCCGCCGCTGTGGAGGCCATCAAGGCCAATTCCGTGCCTGTTCACGGCTCCGAGGACATCGCCCGTGTTGGCACCGTCTCTTCCGGCGACGCTTCCATCGGCATGCTGATTGCCGAGGCCATGGAAAAGGTCGGCACCGAGGGCGTCATCACCATCGAAGAGAGCAAGACCGCCGAGACCGGCCTGGACGTGGTGGAAGGCATGCAGTTCGACCGGGGCTATATCTCCCCCTACATGGTCACCGATACCGACAAGATGGAAGCCATCCTGGACGATGCTTACCTGCTGATCACCGATAAGAAGATTGCCAACATTCAGGAGATCCTGCCTGTTCTGGAGCCCATTGTCAAGTCCGGCCGGAAGCTGATCATCATCGCCGAGGATGTGGAAGGCGACGCTCTGGCCACCCTGCTGCTGAACCGTCTGCAGGGCCGCTTCAATGTGGTCTGCGTTAAGGCCCCCGGCTTCGGCGACCGCCGCAAGGAAATGCTGCAGGATATCGCCGTGCTGACCGGCGGCACCGTGATCTCCAGCACCCTGAACATGGAGCTGTCCAATGCCACCATGAATGACCTGGGCCACTGCCGTCAGGTCGTTGTGACCAAGGACACCACCACCATCGTCGATGGCGACGGCACTGCCGAGGCCATCAAGGAGCGTGCCCACATGATCCGCTCCGCCATTGCCACCACCACCTCCGACTACGACCGCGAGAAGCTCCAGGAGCGCCTGGCAAAGCTCAGCGGCGGCGTGGCCGTCATCAAGGTCGGTGCTCAGACCGAGGTTGCCATGAAGGAGCAGAAGCTGCGGGTTGAGGACGCTCTGAACGCCACCCGTGCCGCTGTGGAAGAGGGCATTGTGGCCGGCGGCGGTACCGCTCAGGTCAACGCCAT
>OLOX01000577.1_pt1 | contig 38837 bp, 32 predicted proteins | sample 1672091 | NCBI WGS metagenome assembly OLOX01 (sample SAMEA3136644, study PRJEB25190) | human gut metagenome | reverse complement strand
CTTGCACAATTAGGAGAAATCGGAATGGTCCATACGATCCCGGATGGAATGAAACCGGGAAGTGATACGGCAAATCTTTCCGTATTAGGCTACAATCCGAGAAAATACTATTCCGGACGTTCTCCGTTAGAGGCATTGAGTATTGGTGCACCAATGAAAGATACCGATATTGCACTGCGCTGCAATTTGGTAACACTTTCTGAGGACGAAGATACCTATGAAGAAAGAACCATCATCGATCATAGTTCCGATGAGATCAGCACAGAGGATGCGGCAATTTTATTAGAAGCAGTAAAAAAAGAATTGCAGACAGAACAGTATCAGTTCTATGTAGGAACCAGCTACCGCCATTTGCTCATCTGGGATAAAGGCGAGGTTGTGGATTTAGTGCAGCCACATGATATTTTAGGACAAAAGATTGGCGACAAGCTGCCGGAAGATCAGGATTTAAGAGAGATGATGAAAAAAAGCTATGACATCTTAGTCAATCATCCGATCAATGTAGAGCGTAGAAAAAAAGGACTTAATCCGGCGAACTCCTGCTGGTTCTGGGGCGCAGGCACAAAGCCGGCACTCTATCCGTTTACGGAGCGCACCCACAAAAAGGGCGCGATGATTTCCGCAGTCGATCTTCTGAAGGGAATTGCGGTCGGCACTTCCATGAAAGTCATCACAGTGGACGGAGCGAACGGCGGTCTGGATACGAATTATGAGGGAAAGGCAAAAGCAGCGCTGGACGTTCTGACCAGGGATGGATATGACTTTGTCTACGTGCATCTGGAAGGACCGGATGAGATGGGACACCAGGGCAGCGTTGAGAAGAAGGTAAAGGCGATCGAGCGCCTGGATGAGCGCATTATCCGGCCGATCGCCGAGGGACTTGCGGCGGCAGGAGAGGATTTCCGCATGGTGGTGCTTCCGGATCATCCGACACCGATTTCCCTGCGTACACACACGGCGGACAATGTGCCGTATCTGCTCTATGACAGCACGGCAGAGCGCAGTGAGAGCTGGCATTACAATGAGCGCGAGGCGGCGCAGACAGCCAACTTTATACCGGAAGGACATAAGCTGATCGAATATTTGCTGCAGATGTAAGAAAAGTCCATCTTCCTATTCAGGGTAGGAAGGTGGATTTTTTTGTGTCATAGCAAACTTCGTTTCTATGACACAAAAACGTGCCGGGCGGGATGCACAAAATACTATTGACAGCCTGCAGGAAGAGTGTTACATTTGTTATAGATTAAACGGTTAAGCAAACTGCAGAATATAGCGGTTTGCTTAAAAAATACACGAAAACTTAACCGGTTAATCAACAAGAACTACAAAGAAGTCTCATAGAAAGGTTGGAGGGAAAAATGAGAAGAAGAAATGATGGGGCGGCGGTGGCAATGACCGCAATGCTGGTAAGCGGGATGCTGCTGTTATCCGCATGTGGAAGTGCGGATGCGGTGAAGACGGATGCGACCGGGGCAACGGAAGAGATGGCGCAGACCGGGCAGGCGGCAGCCTGCGTTGTGACCTATTACGACTCGGATGGCAAGACTGTGCTGCAGACGGAGGAGGTAGAAAAAGGGGCATGCGCCAAAGAGTATACGCCAGAGAAGGACGGAAGCATTTTTGTCGGCTGGTTTGCGACGCCGCAGATGAGCCACAAATTTGATTATTCACAGGCGGTAACAGAAGACACCTCGGTGTTTGCCGGATTTGTGACGTATGTGGAGGATACCAGAGAGTTTGCGATTGTGGGAAGCGGCACGTCGCCGGTACTTCTGGAATCAAACTGGGGAGCAGTCATCGGGGATGCGCAGAAGATGACGAAGGAGGAGAGCGACAGCGAGAATGTGTATACGATCACGCTCGATTTAAGCGAGGGAGACCAGTTCCAGTTTGCCATGGATTCCTCCTGGGGAGATCAGCGCGGCTACGGGTATCTCGATACGATTGAACTGGACGGCATGGATTATTTTGAAAATTCCGGAAGCCTTGGCGACACCGGCGTGAAACGCTCCAATATCAAGTGTGCGGTGGCGGGAAATTATACGTTTACACTGACGACGTATCCGGGAGAGGATACCTACGAGACCGACAACGCAAACTATACGGAGGAGAACAGGGAAGCGTTCAACATCAATCCGTACGATACGATCACATGGACATACAACGGAGCATCGGAGAATGCCGGCGGAGATGTTCAGACAGATTATTACATCAAGGGTGCGATTGTGACCGGATGGGAAGATGTGTATTCGGATGAGACGAAGTTTACCGAGCAGGATGGCACATACACTTTAAAGATTGATCTGACGGAGGGAGATGAATTTATGTTTACCTCCATGGTGACCGTCGGGGATACCAGCAGCGCAGGAACCGAATATATCCGCTACACAAACATTGGCGGCGGGGATGATGCCAGTCTTTCCCATGTGACGGAAGGCGGCGGGGAGAATCTGATCGCAGCGGAGAGCGGTACCTATGTGTTCACGTATGATCCCACAGAGCAGGTATTGACGGTGGACGTGGAATAAAACAGCTTTATGACACTGCAATGGCGTGCTGCTGCAGCGGTTCACGGCGCAGTGCGCTGTTCATGCAGTCAAACAATACCTGGAACTTACGTGCAGAGAAAGATGGCAGGTAGCAGACATTTGCGGTGGACGCCAGCAGCTCGTACAGCGTGTGATCCGTCACGAGCAGGTTCCGGCCGGAAAACGGTGCCAGTTCCGAAGGGGAGTTTACATAATGTACTTCCGGAAACATGTCTGCGGCGTAAGATTTCTTCCCGGCGTTTGACGTGTCGAGAGAGAGAAAACAATAGGGCTCGCCGGAAAAGAACGTGTGCGCTCCGGTTGCCATCTGTGCATAATCGGAATAGATTTCAAAAAACAGGGGATCGCCGATCCGGCAGTCCAAGGCAAGAAGCGGACTGAAATTGTTGTCGCCGATCTGATGAAAATATTCTTCGGAAATGTCGTAGGCCACGATCGCGTCAGCAGCATCGTATTTTTCCGTGTATGTGCGGCTGAGATAGATGAGATCATAATCCTGCGCATGCAGAAAGGTGGAGAAACATTCCAGCAGATACATCTGCTCCGCGCGCTTAAGAGCCGGGACATCAGTGTCAAGATAGAGTGCGACCATCCGGTTGCGGCTTGTCGCCAGTGCCTTGGCGGACTGGTTGGGAGTGTAGTCTAAAAGGTTGATAACCTGAAGAACTTTTTTGCGGGTTGCGTCGCTGATACGCATGTCGGTGCGGTTGTTGATCACGTATGAAACGGTGGCAACCGATACGCCGGCTTCGCGGGCAACGTCCCGGATCGTGATTTTCTGACTCAAGATAATGTCCTCCCCTGTAATGAGCAATTCTATGTTCCATTTATATAGAATTTGCCCGGATTTGTCAATAAGGGAATCGGGAAGAAGAGAATGAAGGGATAGAGAATAAAGAGGAAAGAGCAATGAATGAGAGTGCAATTTTACACATACCGGATTCCCAGTACTGTTTTGCAGTCGGAGAGAAAAAACTGGTGATAAGACTCCGGATGGCGAAGGAAGACGCGGACGCGTCGGTAACGTTAATCTATGCGGGCAAGTATCAGTTTCAGCAAAGCAGAGAGCAGATTCCGATGGAGATACGTTATACGGACCGGCTTTATCATTACTATGAGACGACCCTCGTGCTCACGGACGTAAGGCTGGCATACGTATTTTGTATCCGACAGCAGGGCACGACGTATTACTTCTGCGAGGACGGCGTCGTCTTACAATATGATTTCGCGGAGGGATTTTACAATTTCTTCCAGATGCCGTACATCAACCGCAATGACGTACTGCCGACGGTAAAATGGATGAAGAGCGCGGTGTTCTATCAGATTTTTGTGGACCGTTTTTTCTGTGGAAATACAAAAAAGGACCGCTCCTATATCAATATGGAGTGGGGGGCGCTGCCGACACCGAAAAGTTTTGCGGGCGGAGATCTCTGCGGAATTATCGAAAAACTGGACTATCTGAAGGAGCTTGGAATTACGGCCATCTATCTGACGCCAATCTTCCGGTCGATATCGAATCACAAGTATGATACGATGGATTATATGCAGATTGATCCACAGTTCGGTACAAAAGAAGAATTCGGGGAACTCGTGCGCATGGCGCATGCCCACGGAATCCGGATTGTGCTGGACGCAGTGTTCAATCACTGCAGCATGCAGATGCAGCAGTTTTGCGATGTCATGGAAAAAGGAGCGGAATCACTCTACTATGACTGGTTTTTAATCGACGGGGCATACCCGGTTCCAAGCCGTGCGAATTATGAATGTTTTGCGGAGTGTACCTATATGCCAAAGCTTGACACGGCAAACCCCGAGGTACAGGAATATCTGATCGGGATTGCGTGCTACTGGATCCGGGAATACGGAATTGACGGCTGGCGGCTGGACGTCTCGGATGAGGTGTCGCATGTGTTCTGGCGGCGCTTCCGCGAGGCGGTCAAAAAGGAAAAAGCAGATGCGGTCATTATCGGGGAGAACTGGCATGATGCATATCCGTATCTGCGCGGCGACCAGTACGACAGTATCATGAATTATGCATTTACCAAAGCCTGCCTGGATTATTTTGCGAGAAAAACGTTTGATGCAAAACAGATGGCGGAAAAACTGTCGTCCAACCTGATGCGCAACATGGAGCCGGTGAACCGGATGATGTTAAATCTTCTCGATTCGCACGACACGCACCGCTTTTACTCGGAAGTCGGGGAGAATCCCGACAGACTGCTGGCGGCGCTTGCACTGGAGATGGTATTCCCGGGAGCACCGTGCATCTATTACGGCACGGAAATCTGCACGCCGGGCGGCTATGATCCGGATTCCCGCAGATGCTTTGACTGGGAAAAGGTGCACACCGATACCGACGTGCGAAAGAAGCTGACGGAGCTGACGCATATCCGCAGCTGCACCGCGATCACCGACGGAAATGTGGAGCTTGCAGCGGAAAACGGGATGCTCTGTGTCAGGCGGAAGGCCGGGGGCGAGGGCGTATCGCTGTACATCAATATGACGGAGGAGCAGAGGCGGCAGGAGCATTGCCTGAAAGCGGACAGCAAGGTGCTTTCTGCTCACCGGGCATCGGTTCTTCCGGCAGCTGGTGATGGGAAAATGACCTGCGGCGTCTGCGTGGAGCCGGAAGGGTATCTGATTGTGAGAGAGCAGAGGGAAGCGTTGGATTGATATGGGCGGAAATTCCGCAGAAAAGAGGAAGCAGATGAAACGAAAAAAAGAGGTGGCACTGTTACTTCTGACAGCCGTCCTTGCGGCAGCAGGATGTGCGGATGAGAAGACGACGGGGGAGAAGACGACGGAGAGCGGCAGCGCTGCCGCGGTATCCGGAAGCAGTGTTTTTGACGGTGAACTGGAGGAGAATGTCACGATCCGGGTATTGGAAAATGACACCGCCATTTCCAAGGGATATTTTGAGGAGCTGATTACCGCATTCAATGAGGCGTACGCCGATCAGGGAATCACGGCGGTGGATGCCAACATGGATCAGTACCTGGATCTGGCAAATGACGGACCTTATGGCTATGGACCGGATGTGTTATACCAGGCGAACGATGTCATCATGCAGTACGCCAAGGGAAAACATATCTATCCGCTTCCGGTACAGCAGCTGTCCTGCTATGAGCAGATTCTGGAGAGCGCGTGGAAGGCATATGAGACGACCGTGGACAGCACGACCTACTGCTGCGGTGTCCCGGTCAATGTGCAGGCGCCGATGCTGTACTATCGGGCGGATCTGCTGCCGGAGGACTGGCAGGAGAACTGGGATGAGGATCAGAACGGCGTGCCGGATATGGTGGAGAACTGGAACGATCTGTATGCATATTCCAAAGAACGCCATGAAGAAAATCCGGCGCAGTACGGGTATATGAAGTCGCTGTACGATGTGTATTTTTCCAGCGGATTCTTATTTTCCTACGGCGGCTATGTGTTCGGCGAGGAGAATACGAACCCGGAGGACGTCGGATTTTCTGCCGGCGAGGCGGAAAAAGGCGCGTGGGTTCTGCAGCAGCTTGCGGGTGTGATGAACGAGGAATGTATCGACGACACGATCACAACCAACGCATACAGCAAACTGGGGGATGGCACCTATTTTGCGACGCTCTCGACACCGGATATGTACTCCACGTTCGCAGATGAACTGGAAAAAGAATACGAGGCGGAGGGCATGAACGAGGAGGAAGCCAGGGAGACAGCAAAGCAGAATCTGATCATGACGACACTGCCGAAGCTTCCGGAAAGCGGCGATCTGTCGGAGAGCGATCCGGTACTGATCGATATGAAAGCGATGGGCGGAGTCAACGGATACGCAGTGAGCGCGTACACCAAGGCGCCGAATGCCTGCCTGGCATTTATTGATTTTGCGACAAGCTATGAGATGGTCACCAGACGGAGCGAGATGCTCGGAATTGCACCGGCGCGCGGCGATGCGGCGGAGAGTGCGGGGGACGTATCGGAGAAAATCTATGCAAATCTCGAGAACGGAAATGTGGTGCTGATGCCGTCCATCTCCGAGGTGTCGCAGATCTGGACGCCGGCACAGACCTTTTTTACAGATTTAGCGAAGGACGCGTTCCGAAGCGGCAGTGGGAAAAAGTATCAGGATCTGCCTGCGCTAAAGAGCGGGCTGGAACAGGTGGATACACAGATCCATGACGCAATATATACGTTAAAGTAGCAGATATGGAGAGAACGGTATGAAGCAAAAAATAAAGCGTGCTGCTGCCTGGTTTGGTGACAGCAGCGGGAACGTAAAATTATCAATGGTCATCATGGGGGCAGGGCAGTTCCGCTATGGCGCAAAGGGAAAAGGCGTGTGCTTTTTCCTGGCGGAAGTCCTGATGATCTGCTATATGGCAATGCGCGGGTGTCGTGATCTCGCCGGTTTTTTTACACTGGGTACGACCAGAGGGGATGCATGGCTTGGCGTAGAGGGAGATAACTCGGTTGTCATGCTGCTGATGGGAATATTTGCGTGGATCGTCCTGGCGGCGTTTGTGTGTATCTACTGTGGAAACGTGCGCGACACCTACCGGATGCAGAAGCGGATCGAGCAGGGAAGAAGCGTGTTGTCCTTCCGCGAGGAGGCGGCACAGCTGCTCGACAAAAAGTTCTATGTCACGGTGCTCGCGCTGCCGGTCATCGGTGTATTCATCTTTCAGATCCTGCCGGTTCTGTTCATGATCCTGATTGCATTTACGAACTATGGCGGAGACATTGTACCCCCGGAACTCGTGGACTGGGTGGGACTTGCAAATTTTAAAAAACTGCTGACGCTGACGCAGTTTGCACCGACCTTTTTTAAGATTCTGGGATGGAATGTCGTGTGGGCGCTTGTCTCCACTGCACTCAATTATTTTGCCGGTCTCGGGCTGGCGCTGCTCCTGAATAAAGACTGCGTCAGGGGAAAAGCCATCTGGCGCGCATTTCCGGTGCTGGCATACGCAATTCCGGGATTTATCACCCTGCTGGCGTTTAAGTTCATGTTTTCTTACGGCGGACCGGTCAATCAGATCATTGTGGCGCACGGGGGCAGTGCGGTTGGCTTTCTGGATCTCGATGCCAAGTGGACGGCGCGCCTGATCGGACTTTTGGTCAACTGCTGGATCAGTACACCGCAGATCATGCTGCTCGCCACAGGAATCCTGTCAAACCGGGATGCTTCCTTATATGAAGCGGCGCGCATTGACGGGGCGGGACGCATGCAGCAGTTCCGGAAACTGACGCTGCCGTTCGTGCTTTTTTCGACAATGCCGGTGCTGATCGGACAGTTTATCGGAAATTTCAATAATTTCGGGATCTTTTACTTCCTGCGGGGCGGGCTGTATATGGACGGCTATTTCCTTGCGAGCGATACGGATCTTCTGATTAACTGGCTCTATAACCTGTCCATCGACAACAATTATTACTGCATCGGCGCGGCGATCAGTCTGATTATTTTCTTTATCACATCGGCAATATCACTTGTGGTTTACATAAAGTCACCGTCTTACAGGGAGGAGGATACGTTTCAATGAGCAGAAAAACAGAGAAAAAGCGGCGGATGTCCGCAGGAAGAATCCTCGATACCGGAATGACCTATCTCATATTGCTTGCAGTGGCGTTTGTATTCTTCTTTCCGTGCCTGTGGCTGATCCTTGCATCGTTTTCCAAATCGGGAACGATCTATTCGTTTGACGGTTTTTTCCCGGCCGGATACAGTCTGGTGAGCTTCAAACGGCTGTTTACGGATACGGCACTGTACAACTATCCGCGCTGGTTTGCCAATACACTTTTTGTGGCGGCAGGCAGCTGCATCCTCGGCACGTTTCTGGTGATTCTGACCGCCTATACCATGTCACGTTTTACGTTCGCGGCGCGCAAACCGATGATGAAGATTACGATGGTGCTCGGAATGTTTCCTTCCTTTATGGGAATGATTGCGGTGTACCTTCTGATGACGCAGTTTAATCTGATCAATCATCTCTGGGGACTGATCTTAATCTACAGTGCGGGAGCGCCGATGGGCTATCTGACGCAGAAAGGCTTTTTCGATACGATTCCCAAGGCGATCGACGAGGCGGCGAGAATTGACGGAGCCACGAATTTTCAGGTTTTTATGAAAATCAATCTGCCGCTCTCCCGGCCGATCATCGTTTATACTGCGCTCTCTTCTTTTACCTGGCCGTGGAGCGACTTTATTCTGCCGAAGCTTTTGCTGAAGGAAAAGAACCTGTATACGGTGGCGGTCGGTCTGATGAGCCTCGATGAGACGGAATTTGCAAGATTTGCGGCGGGAAGCGTGTTCATCGCGGTGCCGATTGTCCTGCTTTATTTTTTCCTGGTCAAGGACATGGTGAACGGCATGGCTGCGGGCGCGGTGAAAGGGTGATCCGGAATACAAAGTGGCAGCCGCCGCGGAACGGTGATCCGGAATACAAAGTGGCAGCAGCCGCGGATTTGAATAAGATAGAATGAGAAAGCCGTTTCGAGGAAAAATGTGCAGACAGTTTTATTGATCGTAGCGCTCTCTATGGACGTCTTTCTGGCATCCGTGGCGTGCGGGGCGGAACAGATCCGGATCGAAAAGAAGACAGCACTCTGCATCGGCGCGGTATGCAGCGGAGTGCTGTTTTTTTCATTAGTGTGCGGAAAACTGATCGATGGAGTGGTCAGGGAAAAATATGCGGCGTATCTGTGTTTTGCGGGATTGTTTCTGGTCGGCGCTTATAAGCTGACGGAGTACGGAATCCGGGCGTATATCAGGAGACACCATTTCCTGTGCAAGCAGGTAAAAATGAAATTTTCACAGCTGAATTTTATCATCAGCATTTACAATAATCCGGCGGCGGCAGATAGGGATTGCTCTGCGACCATGTCAGTGACGGAAGGAATATGTTTCGCGCTCGCCATGTCGGTGGACGGATTTTTCGGCGGTCTGGGGGCGGCGTTTCTGGATATTTCGATTGCCGGCACGGTATGCCTGAATCTGGTATTCAGTGCACTTGCGGTGCTTGGCGGAAGCGCTGTCGGGAAATATGCGGCGGACCGGTGCAAAAGAGATTACTCCTGGATCGGCGGCGCCCTGTTTGTGGTGCTGGCATTCAGCAAGATTTTGTAGATTTATAGTAAATGTGTCAAAAAAAGCTTGCGTTTTCATTGCGGTATGGTATAATATGCCTATACATGAAGCAGTGGAAACGCACAGCTCTTGTAAAATATAATTAGATATTGTGGGATCTGAGAGTGGAGATGATTTTAATTCCTGTGCACATGAGGGGTGCTTACAGGTTTTATGACGATGTCTCCTTTTTTTATGCGCTGCGCATGGGGAGCACGGGGCAGGAACGGATTTCACAATAGAGGGAAGCATAAATAAGCAATAAGGGGCAAACAAGGAGGAACATGGTATGGCAAAGTATGTGATGGCACTGGATGCAGGAACGACGAGCAACCGTTGTATTTTATTTAACGAGCAGGGAGAGATCTGTTCGATGGCACAGAAAGAGTTCCGGCAGTTTTTTCCGAATCCGGGCTGGGTGGAGCACGATGCCAATGAGATCTGGTCTACAATGCTTGGCGTGGCGGTTGAGGCGATGAACATGATCCGCGCGACGGCGGCGGATATTGCGGCGATCGGTATCACCAATCAGCGTGAGACGGCGATTGTCTGGAACAAGGAGACTGGAGAACCGGTCTATAATGCGATCGTGTGGCAGTGCCGCAGAACTTCGGACATTGCGGATGCATTGAAGGCGAAGGGTCTCGAGGAGACATACCGTCAGAAGACGGGACTGATCATTGACGCGTATTTTTCCGCGACGAAGATCAAGTGGATTCTCGATAATGTTGAGGGTGCGAGAGAGCTTGCAGAGCAGGGCAAGCTGCTGTTCGGAACGGTGGAGACCTGGCTGATCTGGAAGTTCACCAAGGGTGCGGTGCATGTGACCGATTATTCCAACGCATCCCGTACGATGCTGTTCAACATCAACGATCTGTGCTGGGACAAGGAGATCCTGGAGGAGCTGGAGATTCCGGAGTGCATGCTGCCGACACCGCGTCCGTCCAGCGAAGTCTACGGCTACACAGATCCTTCGTTTTTAGGAGATGCGATCCCGATTGCGGGAGCTGCAGGCGATCAGCAGGCGGCGCTTTTCGGACAGACCTGTTTCCACGAGGGCGAGGCGAAGAATACCTACGGTACCGGATGTTTCCTCTTAATGAATACCGGAGAGAAGCCGGTATTTTCCAAGAATGGCCTGGTCACTACGATTGCGTGGGGACTCGACGGAAAGGTGAATTACGCATTGGAAGGTTCCATCTTTGTGGCGGGCGCTGCGATTCAGTGGCTGCGCGACAACATGAAGATGATTGATTCTTCCATGGATTCGGAATATATGGCGAAGAAGGTTCACGGAACACACGGCTGCTATGTGGTTCCGGCGTTTACGGGACTCGGTGCGCCGCACTGGGATCAGTATGCGAGAGGCACGATCGTGGGATTGACGAGAGGAACGAACAAGAACCACATTATCCGCGCGACGCTCGAATCGATTGCACTGCAGGTGTGCGACGTCATCGATGCGATGCGTGCAGATGCCGGCATTGATTTAAAGTCCCTGAAAGTCGACGGCGGTGCAAGTGCGAATAATTTCCTGATGCAGTTTCAGGCGGATATGATCAATGCGCCGGTGAAGCGTCCGCAGTGCGTCGAGACGACTGCAATGGGAGCCGCTTATCTGGCAGGTCTGGCAGTCGGATACTGGAAGGATAAGGAGGACGTGGTCAACAACCAGAAGATCGACCGCATCTTTACCCCGGAGATGGAGGAGGAAGAGCGCAAGGCAAAACGCAAGGGCTGGAATAAGGCAGTCAAGTATGCGTACGGCTGGGCAAAAGACGAGCCGGAGGAAGAAGAGGAATAGTAGACGCGTTAGAAGCAAGCTTACCATATACTATAGGATGAAACGAAACCGCGCAGAGCCGGAAACGGACTCGCGCGGTTTTTCACTCCAGAGGATGCGGTGCTTCCTGCGCAGTTGCCGGTATCCGGGATATTGTTGAATTTTCAGATTCATGGTAGAATGAGTTAAAATGTGATGGAAGAGTTCTATGGATCGGGCATTGTGAAAGAGGAGCAGATACAGATGGAGATTCGATTATTATACGGAAATGAGATACAGTGGGCGGTGCAGACGGCGCATGAGGTCTATGAGCAGTGTGTGCGTCCGTATACAAGAAATGCGGCGGAGGTGCAGCAGTATTATGACTATATGAATCTGCCCAATCTTTCACAGGAGATGCTGGCGGGAAGGCTGTTTTTATGGGGCGCATTTGAAAACGGGCAGATGTGCGGCGTCAGTGCCATGCAGAATGTCGGACATATCACGGCGCTGTATGTAAGACCGCAGTATTTTAGAAGACGGATCGGCAGCAATCTGGTGGATCGGATGTGCAACTTTGCGGCATCCCGATTGCAGTGCGGGCGAGTGACGGTGCAGGCTGCGCCGGCAGCAGCGAATTATTTTTATCACACGGGATTTACGCTGATTCAGGGGGCACCGGCGGGAATGTACGTGCCGTTGGAGAGAAGAATCTGGTCGGTTCCGATGACCCAGGGATACATGGGAAATATCGGGGGAAGCGGCAGTACATCCGCGCAGGGCGGTGGTGTGCCGGTGGCGCAGCCGCGGCGCACAAAGCCGGAGATCACTTATCCGAAAAAGAAGGTAAGCGCCCGGGTGGTGCTTTGGCTTACTGCGGTCACCATCGCCTTCGCAGTGGCGGTAGTGACGGGAATTACCGTATATCATATCACACAGGAGGAAATCACGGGCGGATATGAGATGCCTGATCCGGTGGGGGACGAAAATACGGAAACGGGCGATGGACAGGAACTGTAGCAAAAGAGCAGGCATTTAACCGGACAAAGAAGCGCAGGACGCGAAGCGGAAGGAGACGGAAGGTGGATACGACGACAAAGGGAACCCGCACAAAATACCGTCTGGCGGAGGCGATGAAGGAATGCATGAAGACGACACCGGTCGATAACATTACCGTGACACAGCTGACGGAATTGTGCGGCGTTACAAGGCAGACATTTTATCGCAATTTTATTGACAAGTACGATCTGATCAACTGGTATTTTGATATTTTGCTTCACAAGTCTTTTGAGCATATGGGGAGCGGGAAAAATATTTATGAGAGTCTCGTGAAAAAATTTATCTACATTCGGGAAGAGCGGGTCTTTTTTTCCGCCGGTTTTAAGTCTGCGGACCAGAATAATCTCAAAGATCATGATTTCAGGCTGATTCTGGCGTTTTACGAGGATCTGATCCGACAGAAAACAGGGAAAATGCCCGATGAGGAGATTGGATTTTTACTCGAGATGTACTGCCAGAGTTCCGTGTATATGACAGTGAAATGGGTGACGGAGGGGACGAAGATGCCGCCGGAGCGCTTAGCAGAGCTTATGGTGAAGGCGATGCCCGAGAAAATAAGCGAGTTGTTTGAACAATTAGAAATATTGTATTGATAATAGAGGATTTTGAAATAGAAATTGTGATAAATAGTTACACTTTCCGGATTCTGTCACTTCCCTTTTGTACATTGTGTTGTTAAAATACGATCAAAGATCATTATGTATGGGAAAGGGGAACAAAAAATGGCAAACAGAATTATGTTGAATCAGACATCCTATCATGGGGCGGGAGCGATTGCGGAGATCGTGAATGAGGCGAAAGCGCACGACTACAAAAAGGCATTTGTCTGCTCAGACCCGGATCTGATTAAGTTTCAGGTATCCACAAAGGTAACGGATCTGCTGGATCAGGCAGGGCTTTCCTACGAGATTTATTCCAACATCAAGGCAAATCCTACGATTGAGAACGTGCAGACCGGTGTGGCTGCGTTCAAAAAATCCGGAGCGGACTATATCATTGCAATCGGCGGCGGATCTTCTATGGATACGGCAAAAGCGATCGGCATCATCATCGCAAATCCGGAATTTGAGGACGTCAGAAGCCTGGAGGGCGTTGCGCCGACCAGGAAGCCGTGTGTGCCGATCATTGCTGTGCCGACAACCGCAGGTACCGCTGCAGAGGTTACGATCAACTATGTTATCACGGATGTTGAGAGAAAGAGAAAGTTTGTATGCGTAGATCCGCATGATATGCCGATCATTGCTGTGGTAGATCCGGAAATGATGTCCTCCATGCCGAAGGGACTGACGGCATCGACCGGAATGGATGCGCTGACACATGCCATCGAGGGTTACACGACGAAGGCGGCATGGGAGATGACAGATATGTTCCATTTAAAGGCCATCGAGATTATTTCAAAATCTCTGCGCGGCGCGGTGGCAAACACGCCGGAAGGACGCGAGGGTATGGCACTCGGACAGTATATCGCAGGTATGGGATTTTCCAATGTCGGTCTTGGAATTGCCCACTCCATGGCACATACATTAGGTGCGGTTTATGATACGCCGCACGGTGTGGCATGTGCGATGATGCTCCCGATTGTGATGGAGTACAATGCAGACTGCACAGGCGAGAAGTACCGTGAAATTGCACGGGCGATGGGCGTAGAAGGTGTGGATGCCATGTCGCAGGAAGAGTACCGGAAAGCCGCTGTTGCAGCAGTCAGAAAGCTCTCCGAGGATGTGGGAATTCCGTCAAAACTGGAAGCTATCAAAGAGTCAGATCTTGATTTCCTTGCAGAGTCCGCGCATGCGGATGCCTGCGCACCGGGCAATCCGAAGGATGCATCGGTGGAGGATTTAAAAGAGCTGTTCCGCAAGATTATGTAATCCATCTTACATGAACGCAATTAAGAAGTCAGGTTAGGACAGATCCCTTCTTTGCCGGATTGCCGGCGGAGAGGGGATTTTTTGCATACCGTTTGAGTGCGCCGGTGCGTGTCAGAAACAGGTGAGAAAAGTCGTGGCGGGAAGCTGTCAGGTATGATAGTATAAAAGAGAAAGAAGAAAATGAGGAGTGGCGGTAAAAATGAAAATCAGACAGTTGTATGCGTATGAACTCCGACCGGCGGCAGCGCTGGTGATGGAGACATACAGCAGGATGGAGCAGCCGTATGTGGCGAATCCGAAAGAGATAGAGGATTTCAAACGCTATGCAGATGAAGACCATCTATGGGTGGAATCATGTAAAAATAAGCTCTTTTTATTTGGAGCGTTTGATGATAATGACCAGATGTGCGCCGTCGGTGCGATCGATGCGGCGGGTGCGGTCACGCTTCTCTACGCAGGGCTAAATTTCCAGCATCGGGGACTGGAGGCGGAAGTGCTGCGCGAGATGGAGGAGTTCGCGACTGTCGGGCGCAGTATTGCAAGAGAAGAGATAAAGATTCCAGGGAAGTGGATGCAGTATACAGCGACAGCGGGTGCGCCGGAGCAGTCGTCTGTGACAGGACAGCAGACCGCGCCGGGGCAGCAGGCGTTTGCGGCAGGGCAGCAGCCTACGCCGGAGCAGTCGTTTGCGACAGAGCAGCAGACCGCGCCGGGGCAGCAGTCGTCTGTGACAGGACAGCAGACCGCGCCGGGGCAGTCGTCTGTGACAGGGCAGCAGCCTACGCCGGAGCCGCAGGCGTACCGGAATCAGAACACAGGCTACGGACAGGGGTACGGCCAGCAGCAGAATCAGAATATGGGCTACGGACAGAGTTACGGTCAGCAGTCCTATCAGAACACAGGATATGGACAGGGGTACGGAGAGAGTTACGGTCAGCAGACAGCACCTCAAAAAAAGAGCCGTGCTCTGCTGTGGATTGTGCTGGCGGTCATAGGTTGTGCCGTGCTGCTTGTGACCGTGCCGGCGTTCATCCTTTTTCACGCGGTCAACCGTACCGTGCAGGATACGTTGACGTGGAATGAGCCGTCTGCGGAGGCGGACAGAGACGGGGCAGATGGCAGCTATACGGAGGACGATACGGAGGTAGAAGACACCGGGGAGGAACGTGAGGTATTAGAACTGGCGGATTCTCTGGGAAAGGACTTTTTTGTCACACAGGATGACATTTATGTGGCAGATCAGCTTTCCTATACGGTTACCGCACAGCATATCGAGGTCCCGAATCAGCGGAAAGACGGATTTGAGGAGTACGATGTTTCGTATCCGGTTATTACCTATGCGGATGGAAGAGATGCGACCGGAGTAAATGAGATTCTGCGGAATGCCGCCTGTGCGCAGTTTGATACCATGTATCCGGAGCCGCAGGAAGAATATTTGTATCTGGATGAAGACTACCCGTATCTGGCATGCTATGTGGACTATGAGATCACGTATATGAGCGATGAGATTCTGTGCGTGGCATTTCAGGATCACTATTTTAATGGAAGCATGTGGGGAGAGTTTTGTGACCTGCGCACAAGAGTCATCAATCTTGCCACGGCAGAGCGATATGAGGTTGAGGATGTGCTGCGTTCGGATGATACGTTTGCGGAGGCTTATTATGAAAAAATCTGCGAGAAGTCGGATTCTTTCAACGATGCACCCGCATTTACCGCCCGGATGGCGGGACAGACGATGGACGGGGAGATTCTGGAGGGAAGATATTACAGCAACTATGTCCTCTGCAAAAATGATATTTATGTGAATCTTACCTATCATTATTACGATGAAGGACTGATTATGCACGGCTGGGATTCCACGCAGTGGACGATGGAGGAACTGGAACCGTACCGGACGGACAGCGATCTGTGGGAGAAATATTTGAAGTGATTTTACGAAAGTGGAAACAAAATTGTTTCCACTTTTGCTATTTTCTTGTGCCCTGCTGGTTCTCAGAAGAGAATATTGAAATTTTATAGTAAAGAAATATTGTAATTTTTTTTCAGATCATTTTTCAGACCGGATGCATTGTAGATGTCCTCCATAAGGAGGGCATTGTAATAGGCATAGTGTGCAAATTCCTTTGCGGAATTTGTGAGACCAAGTGATCCTAATGCCTGACAGTAGTGTGAAAAAATGTTCCCTGTAAAATACATTGAACTTATAGCATCGGAAAAAAGCGGGACTAACGCAACGATTTCCGAAAGACGATTTTCTGTATAAAGAAATCTTATAAGCATTCCCAAGGTTACGGGGAAGGAACGCTTTTTCTCGAGAACATCCAACGGAACATGGCTGGTATATTCCAGAAGCTTATAAAAACAGTAAATGCCATGTGTAGGATTTATAGTTGCATAAGTGCGGCAGATATTGTTTAAAATGGTAAGTTCTATCCACGATAATCGATAGTCAAGAATTTTATCAAATTGAAAGCCGGGCAAAGTCATGAAAAGAGCATTTTTTAACCCTTTTAATTTTTGATCATTGTCGGATTCACAGATGGCTGATTTGTAAGCAGCAAATTGTAAATAGCAGATATCTTTGGAGTTGCATAGCATCTCCATTTTTTTTACAAGATCAAGCTGTAAGGTTTTGTGATTCATACGAGTTTTCGCTAAACGAAGCTGGAGTTCCTGCAGTTTGTTCTCTTTTTCACTCCCGTAAAATGTAAAAACAAGATCCGAAATACCTAGGCGTTGAAGCAAGGTTTGAGCAAGAATGATATCAGGCTGCTGTGTTTCGTTTTCGATTTTTGAAAGCTTGGATTTGCTGCATAATCCTCGGCAAAGCGCCGACTGAGATAATTTTTGATCTTTGCGTAGAGAGCGGATCAGGCCCCCCAGCGTGAGAACCTTGTGAGAGAAAAAGTCATAGGTGCCATCTCCCATAGAAGAGACATCTATGGGGAGCTTGAGGGGAAACGATATAAGCGGAATATCAGAAAATAAGTTTAAGTCTTCAACCAAAGTTGCAGAAAGGTGGTTGGAAACATAATTTCTACAGATGGTGGCATAACAGCTGTTAATGGAATGGGCAGAGAAAAAGGCAGTTTTAAATAAGGTCAGAAAACGATCCTGTTGTCCCATATAATAGTATCCGAGTGCGGTTAAAAACGTCAGTTCATGTATAAGTCCGTCGTCAAGATTTAAAATCATTTGATGGCGGTAGAAGTCCGACAGTTCAAGTGCAGACTTATAGTCACAGACAGTCAGCAGATATTTGGTATATACCACCGCATTTTCCGCAAGTAAACGATCCCGTTCAAGAAAAGAAAGCGAACGGGCAGAGAGATAGGAAGAAATCTGCTGGCAGACATGATGAGCAGTAGCTGTATCACCAAGGTACAGTGCTTCCTGCGCAAGATATATAAATAGTTCTATTTCGACAGAAGACAAAAACAGAGAATGGATCGCTGCATTGTCGATATCAGATCTTGTGATTTTTAAAGCAAAGCGAACCAGCTCATAAGTATGGGCGTGATTTGCATGACCAGAACGTAATTGCAGCTTGCAGTGAAGCAGAAGCCATTCCTGATAGTAAAATTTATTGTCTGCCCAATTCAGCATTTCAATGTGATCCAATAACTGGCAGGCGGGCGTGAGTTGCCAGGAATCCAGATAAAAGCGTACTTCCTTCAAGGCGTAAAAGCAGTCAAAGTCTGCGCGCGTCGAGAAAGTAGGATAAGCTTCACAAAAGATACCAGCATGTGCCATTAAAGTCTGAAAAGTGGCAGGGCTGACACCGGCAGAGCCGTTCTCAATGCGGGACAGAGAGAGGGTAGAACAGACTCCATCGGATAATTGTTCCTGGGTTAGACCCGCATTAAGGCGGGCCTGTCTAATAATAGAACCGGCATGTTGTACACTCATAGAAAATAGCTCCTTTATATGAAACTACAAACAGTATAAAACGGACATAGGGAAAATGCAAGGTTTTGAAAAACCTGCATAAATGTCGGAAAAGTTTCCATTTATGAAATTAAAAATGTGAGAAACTTCAAGTATCATAAAGGTAAGGTGTGGCAGCACACCTTACCTTTATGATAAAGACGGAGAAAAGTATGTTGAAATATGAGATAGTATCGATTCTTAGAAATAAGGCAGCCTATATTTTTCTGTTGGTTGTTCTGCTTTTTGGATTAAAAGCTACGGTGGAACTGCAAAGATCGATTACATCCAGTCAGGACACGAACTATATAAAGCGGGAACTGCAATATGAACTTGTGATGCATCGGCAGCTGTTAGAATCGGAGCTTGCTACTGCGCGCAGAGATGCAGGAGATGCAAAACGGCGAAAATTTAATACAAATGCAATACAATTTCGTAAATGGAGAATAGAAGAATTACAGGAACTTATTGCATTGCTTGAGGTGGGCGGGACAGAGTCACAGCAGTTCCAGAAGGAATATAAGGCATATGGGGTGATATGCAGTATTGTATCATACCAGATGTTTGTTTATCCAGAGCGTGGATGCAGCCCTGTTGAAGTACGTTGTGCAGATATGTTTCAGAAATGGGGCAGGCAGCTGGGACTTTATGACCTTCCGTTTGACATTTCTTCTATGACTGCGAATCCATATGTATCGTCCGAACTGATGGAAGCTTCTGTTGCAGCGTATGAAAATAATATGAGCCGTCTGGAACATTTATTAAATGATTATGATAAAAAAAGTCTGGGATTGGACTCGGGATCGCCCTATGCTTTTTTAGAGACTCTATTTTGTGAAAATGCGTATGTACTTACGATATTAGATATTTGCATCCTGTTATTTTCTTTTGGCTACATTATGGAAGGAAAAAATGACCACAGGTATGAATTTATGACAGTGCAGCCATACAGTGAGTGGAAGAAGTACAGGCATTATGTGACCTCTTTTTTTGTGGCGGCAGGAGTTGTGTGTGCGATTGGAATAGGTGTGTGGTTTTTATATTGGGGAATGCGATGCGGCTTTGATGGGATTGACAGCCATATGTTTGTGGATGTTAAAACCTATAAGAGGTTTTATTCATACGAGCATCTGGAAGATTACTCCTATGAGGGGTTAGCCCGCATGTATGCGGATTATAAGTATACAGACGGAGGAAGAGGAGTCATGCTGTATACAACTTATCCGTTGGGATCACTTCCGTTATATCGTTTCCTACTATATATGTGTATACTTGCAGCTTTAAAAGTTTTGTTTTTTGCGATGCTTGGAAGCGGGATTCGAGTGCTGATACAGCATTCACAGGGCGGGATTGCCGTGGTGGCAGCAGCAACCGTGCTTACAGGATACAGTCAGCTGACAGGCTGGGGAAAACCATATAATCCGTTTGCGATTGGATCCTGCTGGAATGTGACGCTGGGATCAGAACGGATCACATGGCTGTATGCGGTATTGGAACTAACATTCAGTTGTATTTTGATTATGATAATAACGTGTACTGTATCCGGGAAAAAAGACAGAATATAGGGGAGAGCGGAATGAAGGTTTTACAGGTTGAAGATATTGAAAAGTCTAAGAAAAGAAAAAAGATTCTGAAGGGATTAAGTTTTTCCGTGGACGAACAGGAGATTGTAGGACTTTTAGGACCAAATGGGAGCGGAAAATCGACTACAATAAAATGCATCAGTGGATTATATAGGACAGATAGAGGGAGAATCAGAATCTGTGGGAATGACATCAAAAGCAACCGCTTAGAAGCATTAAAACAGATTGGAATTGCCATGGAAGTCCCCGCTCTTTATCCTGAATTAAGCGGTATACAGAATCTGCGGATGGCAGCAACAGCCAGAAAGGTGCCCAAAGAGCGGGTGGAGGAACTTGCCGTTTTCACAGATCTGGGGGACAGACTTTTGGATCGCACCGGAACCTATTCCATGGGAATGAAAATGCGGCTGAATCTGGCAATAGCGATTGTGGATCAACCCAAACTGGTAATTCTGGACGAGCCCACCAATGGCCTTGACCCGGAAGCAGTTTTTCGGCTGCGACGGGAAATCGAGGAGATTCGTCAGAGGGGGAGTGCTGTTTTGATCTCTTCCCATCAACTTTCGGAAGTGGAAAAGATTGCAGATCGAATCGTTGCTATTGACGATGGCATGGTTTGTTTTGATGGAAAGCTTGATGATCTTTCCGACAGGTTTGAAAATCTTGAAGAATTTTACAAAAATTTGTATGGAGCAGATAAGAAATGAAAGCATTTTTGCAAAATGAAATACGGCTTTTCTTTAGCCGGAAAAATTACCTGGTCTGGATTGTGGGAGTGCTGGCGGTTGTTTTTGCATATAGACTTTACTATGTTACACAGTATGAGAATTATGCGCAGACAGTGTTGGAAGAACTGGAAGAAAATGCAAAAGATATTACGATCTGGGAATCTGAGTATCAGAGGCAGTGCATGGAACTATGGGGGGACAATAGTGCAGAAAAATTTGCACATGCCAGTTTATTGCTAAATGCATGGAAACAGTACGAACAGACCAATATTCGGTTGCGTTATTATTGGGAACAGGCTTGGGATGAGAATGGAATTCGCAGGACGGTGCTGGAGGAAGACGAAAATTTAATAGCGATTGAGGAACTGGGAGAGGAAGTGGAGTATACGGGCATATTCAGAGGGAGTGTTGCTGATTGGAGAGCACGTATGCTGTTACATAAAGCATATCAGCAGAGCGGAACAGAGGAACCGGTCTGTCCGGTTGTGCCTCAGGCTGCATGGTTATGGAAAGAGGCTTTTTCTGGAAACAGTGTATTATTTTTGATTTTTACAGTTTTGATTATTTTGCTGCATTTTGATGCGTGGGCGAATGAATTTGAATATGCAACTTGTTACAGACTATACATCCTGCCAATAAAAAAGGAATGGTTGTATCTGGAACGATTTTTTGTACGTGTACTGGTGAGTGTCGTATGTGTTGGCAGTGCGGCAGGCATATTATTTCTGCTTGGAACAGCACGATATGGAACCGGAGGACAGATGCTTCTGGTGATTTCTGAACAAGGGACGCAGACGGTGATATCGATATGGAGTCTTGTGCGAGAAGAAATATTAGGAATGCTTCTGTATATAGTTTTTCTGACGGCTGCAGTTCTGCTCATTTCTTTTATTGTAAAAACGAAAATGAACGCATTGATGATATGTGCAGCTTTTTGTATGACAGGGATTGTTCAAACGACAGCCTCAGATGGAACCGGTAAAGGCATCGTGGAATGGCTGCCACAGCTTTCTGCCTTAACGTTGCTTATGCTGCTGGCAGGCTGTATTCTGATCCGTATAAGAGAGGACTAGGAATCTGTTTGGCAATAATGTATAATTTTTATACATCACAGTGTAAAAATTATACATTATTTGATTTCGGAAAAAGGTTGAAAAATATCCTATGATATGATAAACTTTTTACAATTTAGGAAAAAGGCATAGCACTGCCCATAATGGCACGAAGACGATGCATCACACACCGTGTGCATGTGCGTTCTGGAAAAAAGAAGAAAAACGGAAACGTTTTTTTTTTTGGGAAAAAAGTGAAAGGACAGGGAGACGAATGAAAGCTTTTTTGATACTCGAAGATGGGAATGTATTTACAGGAACCAGCATTGGTTCCACCAGAGAGGTCATCAGTGAGATCGTGTTTAACACATCGATGACCGGTTATCTGGAGGTTCTGACCGATCCGTCCTATGCGGGACAGGCAGTTGTGATGACCTATCCGCTGATTGGAAATTACGGAATCACGCCGGATATGGAGTCGGGACGGCCGTGGCCGGACGGTTATATTGTGAGGGAACTGTCCAGAATGCCGAGCAATTTCCGGTGCGAGGGGACGATTCAGGATTTTCTCGCAAAATACGATATTCCGGGAATTGCCGGAATTGATACGCGTGCGCTTACCAAGATCCTTCGTGAGAAGGGAACGATGAACGGTATGATCACGACGAATGAGAACTATAATATAGAAGAAATCATTCCTAAATTAAAAGCATACACGACAGGCAACGTGGTAGATAAAGTTACCTGCACGGAAAAACGAGTATTAAAAAAGCAGGGGAATGCTCCTGAAACGAAAAAGGTGGCACTCCTTGACCTTGGAGCAAAGCGCAATATTGCCCAGTCCTTACGAGAGAGAGGCTGTGAGGTGACGGTATACCCGGCACATACTTCTGCGGAGGAGATTCTGGCGGCGAACCCGGACGGCATTATGTTAAGCAACGGACCGGGAGACCCGAAAGAGTGCAAGGAGATTATTACAGAGATCCGCAAGCTGTATGAATCCGATACGCCGATTTTTGCAATCTGCCTGGGACATCAGCTCATGGCGCTTGCAACGGGGGCTGACACGCACAAGATGAAGTACGGACACCGCGGAGGCAACCATCCGGTCAAGGATCTGGCGACGAACCGCGTCTACATTTCTTCACAGAATCACGGCTACGTGGTAGACACCGATACCCTGGATCCGAAGGTGGCAACACCGGCGTTCGTCAATGTCAACGACGGAACGAACGAGGGACTTTCCTATGTCGGCAAGAACATTTTCACGGTGCAGTTCCATCCGGAAGCGTGTCCGGGACCGCAGGATTCAGCATATCTGTTTGACAGATTTATCAACATGATGGGAGGAGCGAAATAATGCCAAGAAATCAGGAGATTAAGAAGGTACTTGTAATCGGTTCCGGTCCGATCGTCATCGGACAGGCAGCGGAGTTCGACTATGCAGGAACACAGGCATGCCGTTCCCTGAAGGAAGAGGGCGTGGAAGTCGTTCTGGTCAATTCCAACCCGGCGACCATCATGACGGATAAAGACATCGCAGACCAGGTCTATATTGAGCCGCTCACTGTGCCGGTGTTAGAGCAGATCATTGCAAAAGAAAAACCGGATTCTATCCTCCCGACCCTTGGCGGACAGGCCGGATTAAACCTCGGCATGGAGCTTTCCGAGAAAGGAATTCTGGATAAGTACGGCGTGAAGCTGATCGGTACGACTGCAGAGACTATTTTCAAGGCGGAAGACCGCCAGGCATTCAAAGACACGATGGAGAAGATCGGAGAGCCTTGTGCGGCATCCGAGGTCGTGCACAATGTGCAGGATGGCATTAAGTTTACGAATACCATCGGTTATCCGGTTGTGCTTCGTCCGGCGTATACGCTTGGCGGAAGCGGCGGCGGTATTGCACACGACGAGACCGAGCTGATCGAGATTCTGACAAACGGACTCCGCTTAAGCCGTGTCGGAGAGGTGCTCGTGGAGCGCTGCATCGCAGGCTGGAAAGAGATCGAGTATGAGGTAATGCGTGATGCGAATGGCAACTGCATCACGGTATGTAATATGGAGAACATTGATCCGGTCGGCGTGCATACCGGCGATTCCATCGTAGTCGCACCGTCACAGACGCTGGGCGACAAGGAATATCAGATGCTCCGTACCTCTGCTTTAAATATTATATCTGAATTAAATATCACGGGCGGATGTAACGTGCAGTATGCACTCAATCCGGAGAGCTTTGAGTATTGCGTTATCGAGGTAAACCCGCGTGTGTCCCGTTCTTCCGCGCTTGCATCCAAGGCGACCGGTTATCCGATTGCAAAAGTTGCAGCAAAGATCGCGCTTGGCTATACGCTTGACGAGATCAAGAACGCCATCACCGGAAAAACCTACGCAAGCTTTGAGCCGATGCTTGACTACTGCGTTGTCAAGATTCCGAGACTGCCGTTCGATAAATTCATTACCGCAAAACGTACACTGACCACACAGATGAAGGCAACCGGAGAGGTTATGAGTATCTGCAATAACTTCGAGGGAGCCTTGATGAAGGCGATCCGTTCCTTAGAGCAGCATGTGGACAGCCTGATGTCCTATGATTTTACCGGACTTTCCAGAGAGGAACTGGTAAAACAGCTTCACGTTGTGGATGACCGGAGAATCTGGGTGATCGCAGAGGCACTGCGCCGCGGTATGGATTACGATGTGATTCACGACATCACCAAGATTGATAAGTGGTTCATCGATAAGCTGGCAATCCTGGTTGAGATGGAGCAGAAGTTAAAGAGCGAGCCGCTTACGGTAGAACTGTTAAAAGAGGCAAAACGAATCGAGTTCCCGGATAAGGTGATCGCAGAACTGACCGGCAAGACCGAGACAGAGATCCATGATATGCGCTACGCAAACGGTATTGTGGCAGCATACAAGATGGTAGATACCTGTGCGGCGGAGTTCGAGGCGACCACACCGTACTACTATTCCGTATTCGGCAGCGAGAATGAGGCGGAAGAGACGCACCCGAACAAGAAGGTGCTGGTACTTGGTTCCGGACCGATCCGTATCGGACAGGGAATTGAGTTTGATTACTGCTCTGTACATTGTACCTGGGCATTCGCAAAAGAAGGCTGGGAGACCGTCATCGTCAACAACAACCCGGAGACCGTATCAACAGACTTTGATATTGCGGATAAGCTGTACTTTGAGCCATTGACGCCGGAGGATGTGGAAGCCATCGTAAAACTTGAGAAGCCGGACGGTGCGGTGGTGCAGTTTGGTGGACAGACTGCGATCAAGCTGACCGAGAGCCTGATGAAGATGGGTGTGAAGATCCTCGGAACCAAGGCGGAGGACGTCGACGCTGCGGAGGATCGTGAGCTTTTCGATGAGATTCTCGAGAAGACCAAAATTCCGAGAGCAGCAGGCGGAACGGTATTTACCGCGGAGGAAGCGAAGGAAGTGGCGAACCGTCTGGGCTATCCGGTGCTTGTGCGCCCGTCCTATGTACTCGGCGGACAGGGCATGAAGATTGCATTTAACGATGACGAGATCGAGGAATTCATCGGCATCATCAACCGGATTGCACAGGATCACCCGATCCTTGTTGATAAATATCTGCAGGGCAAGGAGATCGAGGTCGACGCTGTGTGTGATGGAACGGACATCCTGATTCCGGGTATCATGGAGCATATCGAGAGAACCGGTGTCCATTCGGGAGACAGTATTTCCGTCTATCCGGCACCGACGATCAGCGATCATGTAAAAGAGACGATCGTGGAATATACGAAGCGCTTGGCACAGGCACTGCATGTCATCGGACTGATCAACATCCAGTTTATTGCGATGAATGAAGAGGTCTATGTCATCGAGGTAAACCCGAGATCTTCAAGAACCGTGCCGTACATCAGCAAGGTGACCGGTATTCCGATTGTTGACCTGGCAACAAAAGTTATCATCGGAAATACGATCCGCGGACTTGGCTATGAGCCGGGACTTGCACCGACGGCTGATTACATTGCCATCAAGATGCCGGTATTCTCGTTTGAGAAGCTGCGCGGAGCGGAGATTTCCCTTGGACCGGAGATGAAGTCCACAGGTGAGTGCCTTGGTATTGCAAAGACATTCAACGAGGCATTATATAAGGCTTTCCTTGGTGCCGGTGTGACACTGCCAAAATATAAGCAGATGATTATGACGGTAAAGGATGCGGACAAGCCGGAGGCCGTTGGCGTTGCAAAGCGTTTTGAAGCGCTCGGCTACAAGATTTACGCGACCAGAAGCACCGCGAAATATTTGCAGGAGCATGGGGTGAATGCGCTGCGTGTCAATAAGATTACACAGGAATCCCCGAATGTCATGGATCTGATTCTTGGTCATAAGATTGATCTTGTGATCGATACCCCGACACAGGGCAATGGAGACAAGACGCGCGACGGCTTTTTGATCCGCCGAAATGCGATCGAGACCGGCGTGTACTGTATCACAGCGATGGATACGGCAAACGCACTTGCAAGAAGCCTTGAGACAGCGATGGATACGCTGACTCCGGTTGATATTGCGAAAGTGAAGAATTTATAAACAAAAAAAAGAATCTCGCTTGCGAGATTCTCCGCGCGCGAGCGGTTCGCAAAGCGATATTTTCCATACCGCGAGCTGCGCATCCGCGCGGAGCGATTTTTATTTCATAGGAAGGACCTACTTTCGTACATTAATGTGTCAAGGTATTTCCTATGAAATAAGAAAGAGCCTGTATACGGATGGATGAGAACTCATCGCACCGTTACAGGCTCTTTTTTGGTAAAATTTTCTGTTGTCATGGCGTTGCTCCGGGATTAGTTGTAATATGGATGAATGTCAACTCCGTACATTGCTTCAACACCCATTGCGACTCCGTCGATATTCTCCATGAAGAATGCTTTGATTTTTGCTAACATAATAATTTCCTCCTTTATTGAATTGGTACATTTTTGCTTGTTCATCAAAGGTTTTCCCTTTGACAGCTATTATAATACACGGAAATATGGTAATATTATAGATAAGATATTAGCAAAAAGTTGGGTGATATTGACTTTTGGGAGAAAAAATGGAAGAACAGAAAAATACATATGAAAATGTTACGCTCGAACCGGACGTCGGCTTTGATATCCGGTTTGTTACGATGGATCATAACTCTCCGTTTCACTGGCACCGGGAGATGGAGATTCTCTACATATTAAACGGGCATGCCACTGTGCATATGGAGGGTGAGGAATACGAACTGAATCCGTTGGACGCGGTTGTGATGGACTATGCCAGAATTCATGAAGTCATCTATGCGCTGCCGCAGACAATGGGAATCTGTATCCACGTGTCAAGGCAGCTTCTGCGGCGCTATCTGCCGGAGGCGGAACCTTTTGCGATCCGCTGCGCGGGACAGCGTCTCCGTCCAGGGCAGCAGGAATATTACAATGAAATCTGCGGGTATTTAAAAGAACTGACGGTGCTTTATGTGAATCAGAATGAGACGTACCGGTTAAAAAGCACGGCGCGGATTCTGGAATTGCTGGCATGTCTGGTGGAACATTTTTCGGAACCTGTCTCCATGGTGGCAACGCAGACGAGGGCGGGGAAGATGGAGCGGCTGGAGCAGATCTGTATGTATGTGGATCATCACTACAGGGAAGAAATGACGCTGCAGGAAGCGGCGGATGAACTGGGGCTCAACCGGGAATACTTCTGCCGGTTCTTTAAGCAGAGCACCGGCAGCTCGTTTATGCGCTATGTAAATCAGGTGCGGCTCAATTATATCTATCAGGATCTGCTGCACACGGACGATCCGGTACAGGAGATCATGGAGCGGCATGGCTTCTTTAATCAGAAGCTCTTTTACAGGATGTTCAAGGAGCGTTACCACTGTACTCCGCGCCAGGCGCGCCGGATGGCGGAAAACAATCCTTATGTGGAAGCAAAATAACCGCGCTGTATATGCAGGGGGGAGGATATAAGTTCCGGATGCAGCCCGGTGTGAAGCATCCTTGAAGCAAAATACGAGCATTTCTTCCACGTCGTGTTTGACATTTTATTGTGTGTCTTTGCCACGTTTTGACAATCCACAGGATGTGTCCGACAGGTTGCAGACAATGGGCGGACTTCCTGGTGTCCCTAATGTCATCGCTTCACAGACAATATAAAACCGCGCGAACCGAAACTCGCAGGCATCTGCTATTGAAGACACGGCAGATACCTGCTCAGACATCGGCTTCGCGCGGTTATGTTTTGTTCAGCGATGACAGTAAGGGACACACACGAAAGTCCTAAAATTGTCTGCAACCTGCGGACACACCTCGTGGAGTGCTCAAAACTTGGAAAGACACGGATCATCGAGAATGTCAAACACGATGCGGCTAGAAATGCCGGATTTGGCGGTTAGGATGCTTCACACCGGGCTGCATCCGGAACGATACGCCGTTCCCACCCTTCACATAAAATATTAAACCAGTTTCATACGCTTGCGGGGCGCTTTCCTGATCGGGGAAGCGTCCTCTTCCGGTACCGGTGCAATGGGCGGAGGTGTAAGCACTCTGGCATTGTCCAAAAGATCATCCATGCTCTTCTTCTGGGCAGCTTTCTGCTTGCGCTGTGCGATGGCAAGCTTTTTCTGCCGGAAACGGTCAGCCGTCTCACGGATGTACTGGTCTGCGACAAAATGCTCGAGCGCCTCCTCGTCGATCGCAATCCGGTTGTCCATGGTTTTCATGATGTCCGTCACACGCAGGGAATCTCCGATGACCGGATCACTCAGATCGTAGATCATATTGTTGGAGAACTTTAAGATCATCGGGCGGGTAAAATCCGCGGCATTTTCCACGAGGACGAGCGCCTTCTCACCGTCGGAGAGATCAACGCACGCGCCGGTCGGGAGAATGTGGATGCATTCCGCCAGTGCGGCAACGACGCGCGGATTGTAGGTCCGGCTGTGTCTGCGCAAAAAAGACATCGCGGCAACCTCCGAGACCGGCGGATTGTTAATATTCATGGCGGTAAGCCGGTCAAACTGATCTGCCACCTTTAAAATATCACAGAGCAGACGTGTCTCCGGGGAAGGATCCTTGATCTTTAAGGTCTGACTCTTCTGGAAGATGAACTGCTGGATAATCTCTAAGGAAATCTTCGGAAGATTGCACTCCTCATAGCGCGGGCGGATTGATTCATAACCGCGTTCCAGATTCATCTGGATAAAATTCCGGTCGCTGTCCGAGAGGTCGTCGCCCTTGTCGAGGATGGCCTGTGGAACATACAGATAACCGAAATCATACAGCAGGGAAGCCGTGATCAGCGCCCGGATATCTTCTGCCGGGAGCTGCATCTCATTGGAGATCATTGCGGATAGGATACCGACACTGATCGAGTGTTTGTATACAAAGTCCGCGGAACTGCGGAGTGTCTGCGTAAAATTCAGCTTGTGGTCAAGACTGCCGTAATGCCGCTGGATATCATCGACCAGCGAGAGCAGTGTGGACGGGACAAGATTGTCGACAAGCTTGTCCATGTTGTCCTTTAACTTGAACATGTAGATGGTCTGGAACTGTTCAAACTCCAGATCTTCCCGCGAAAGCGGCGGCAGCGGTTCAGCCGGCTCCAGAATAAAAATGCCGATCAGACCAAAATTCTCAATACTGTTAATACCCTGGATCGTGAGCCTTGTATCCCGTTCGTATAACAGAACCCCCATCCTGTTGTAGATTGGCTTTGCAAGGCGCATACCGGGCTTTAGATCAGCAGTTTTGACAAATTGCATGATTATCTCCCCCTCTTCCGGTATTGTCATACCAAAATCCTCTTTATCTTCCCTCTATGATAGCATATTGAAAGCTGAAATACAATCTGATATGATACTCTTAGAACCGGGGTTTTTGAAAGAAAATCCTACTTTTCCGGAGAAAGAGGTACTTATGATACAGATTCCGTGGAGACGCGTGGCGGGAGCGGCGCTGGTGATGTGCCTGCTTCTGGCAAATACATCTTATGCCGAGACGACACAGGACAACATAAATGATGCGAAGAATCAGATTGAGGATCTGAAAGATCAGAAAAAGGATGCCGAGGATACTGTCAATGACATCTCCGGCAAAAAGGACGCACTGGAGTCGGATCTTAGCGGGTTAAACGGTCAGCTTTCCGATATTGTCGCACAGATCAATGACCTGGAGGGGCAGATTTCGGACAAACAGGGGGAGATTGACCAGGCGAAGGAGGATCTGGCTGCGGCGGAGGCACAGTCTGCGAAACAGTATGAGGATATGAAGCTGCGGATTCAGTTCATGTATGAGAACGGAAGCACGCCGGTATGGCAGATGCTTGCGGAGTCGGAATCTTTTTCCGACTTCCTGAACCGCACGGAATATATTACCGACATCAACGCCTACGACAGAAAAAAGCTTGTGGAATACCAGGATCTGCAGGAGCAGATAGCCGCCCAGAAGGAAGATCTGGAGAGTGATATGACCGAGCTGGTGGCGATGCAGGATGACATGAAGAAAAAGCAGGCGAACGTCAGCAGTCTCATCAACACCACCAAGGCGAATCTGGCGCAGACACAGGAAGATCTGGCGGATGCGCAGTCCAACGTCGCGGACCTGGAGGATAAGATCAACCAGATGGTCGAGTACGAGAAGCAGCTGGAGATCCAGAAGGCGAAGGAGGACGCTGCGCGTCTGGCGGCGATTAAGGAGCAGGAGAAGGAGGATACCTCCACCGTGGTCTATGTGCCGACGGACAGTGACCAGTACCTGCTTGGAGCAATCATCCAGTGCGAGGCGGGCGGAGAATCCTACGACGGGAAGCTCGCGGTCGGAAGCGTCGTGATAAACCGTGTGAAGAGTTCGTATTTTCCGAACTCTGTCTCGGGTGTGATTTACCAAAGCGGTCAGTTCTCGCCGGTGGCGAGCGGCAGACTGGCGTATCGTCTGGAAGCGGGTGTGGACGGAAGCTGCCTTCAGGCGGCGCAGGATGTGCTAAACGGCAATATTACGGTGGGCTGCCTGTATTTCAGACAGAATAACGGCATCATACAGGGAACCGTAATTGGAAACCATGTATTCTATTAGAAGTGAAAAAAGTGCGGAAAACCGCAGAATGGCAGCAGGGCGATTTTTGTGAAAAGTACACAAGAATCGCTTTGTTTTTGTTTGGAAAATAAAATTTGCATGATAAATTTTTAACAAAAAAAGACTGTAAAACAGACGTATAGAGGGGGAAAAAGGAGCGTAAAGAAAACATTAGAAAGATGAAAAAAGAAGAAAGTTATTGCATTTAAGAGTGAAATATGGTAGCATGAAAAAGTATTAAAAAGCTAGTAAAAACGCCGATTATTTAAAATGCACCTTGTGAAAAAAAGAGGGAGAAACATAAATTTTAACTGCAAAGTTGAATTTATTTTTTTTAGCAAAAAGATTGTTAAAAAATTAACAGCGTTTTTCGGCAAAATTATTTTAAAGAGGAACAAATTCCCCGTACATACGGGGTTTTGTGTGTAAAACTGAAAGGAGAATTCAAAATGGCAAAGAAAGTAGTTTTAGCAGGCGCATGCCGTACCGCTATCGGCAAGATGGGTGGAGCACTGAGCAATACTCCGGCAGCAGAGCTGGGATCAATCGTAATCAAAGAGGCATTGAACAGAGCTGGCGTAAAGCCGGAGCAGGTAGATGAAGTATTGATGGGATGTGTTATCCAGGCAGCACAGGGACAGAACGTTGCACGTCAGGCTTCCATCAAGGCAGGACTTCCGATCGAAGTACCGGCAGTTACTCTGAACGTTGTATGTGGTTCCGGACTGAAATGTGTCAATGAAGCAGCTACTATGATTCTGGCTGGTCAGGCAGATATCGTTGTTGCAGGTGGTATGGAGAACATGTCCATGGCTCCTTATGCCATGACGAAGGCTCGTTTTGGATATCGTATGAACAATGCGACCATCATTGATACCATGGTAAACGATGCACTTACTGATGCATTCAACCATTATCACATGATGATCACAGCTGAGAACGTATGTGAGAAGTATGGTCTTACAAGAGAAGAACTCGATGAGTTCTCTGCAAACAGCCAGCAGAAGTGTGAGAAGGCAATTGCTGAGGGCAAGTTCGATGACGAGATCGTTCCGGTTCCGGTTAAGGTTAAGAAAGAGACCGTTATGTTCGCAAAAGATGAGGGACCGCGTCCTGGCACAACAGTTGAGTCACTGTCCAAGTTAAAATGCTGCTCCGGCAAAGAGGGCGGACTGGTAACCGCAGGTAACGCTTCCGGTATTAACGATGGTGCAGCTGCAATCGTTGTTATGAGCGAGGAGAAGGCAAAAGAGCTTGGCGTTAAGCCGATGGCAACATGGGTAGCCGGAGCACTCGGCGGAGTAGAGCCTGAGATCATGGGTGTCGGACCTGTTGCATCTACCAGAAAGGTACTTGAGAGAACAGGACTTACCATCGATGATATGGATCTGATCGAGGCAAACGAGGCATTCGCAGCACAGTCTGTTGCAGTTGCAAGAGATCTGAAGTTTGATATGTCCAAGGTAAACGTAAACGGCGGTGCAATCGCACTTGGTCACCCGGTAGGAGCTTCCGGATGCCGTATCCTTGTTACCTTATTACATGAGATGCAGAAGAGAGACGCAAAGAGAGGTCTTGCTACTCTGTGCATCGGTGGTGGTATGGGATGCTCTACCATCGTTGAGAGAGACTAATGCAGTTATGAGAACTTCTGAACCGGCGCCAGCCTGTGGGCGGCACCGGAGAAGTTCTTGCTTTGCGTAATAGGAATCTTTGTTCCTATTTTATTAAAAGGCATAGAATCAGTTAAGTTATTAGAATATATATATGATATTTCAGGAGGTACTGACATGAAAGTTGGAGTTATTGGTGCAGGAACAATGGGACAGGGTATTGCAAAAGCATTTGCCCAGGTAGACGGATATGAAGTAGCACTCTGCGACATCAAGCAGGAGTGGGCTGACGGCGGAAAAGAGAAGATCAAGAAAGGCTATGCAAGACTTGTCGAGAAAGGAAAAATGACACAGGAAGCAGTAGACGGCATTCTCGCAAAGATTACCCCAGGCTTAAAGGAAGACCTTTGCAAGGATTGTGACCTCATCGTAGAGGCGGCTTTCGAGGATATGGGCGTTAAGAAGACTACATTCCAGGAGCTGGATAAGATTGCAAAGCCAGAGTGCATTTTTGCATCCAACACATCCAGCCTTTCCATCACAGAGATCGGCAACGGACTGACCCGTCCAATGGTAGGTATGCATTTCTTCAACCCGGCAGACCGTATGAAGTTAATCGAGGTTATCGCAGGTGTGAATACACCGGAAGAGACCGTTGAGGCGATCAAGAAGATTTCCGTAGAGATCGGCAAGACTCCGGTACAGGTAAATGAGGCAGCAGGCTTCGTTGTAAACCGTATCTTAATCCCGATGATCAATGAGGCAGCTTTCATTAAGATGGAAGGTGTATCTGATATCGCAGGTATCGATGCAGCAATGAAACTCGGCGCAAACCATCCGATGGGACCGCTTGAGTTAGGTGATTTCATTGGTCTGGATATCTGCCTTGCAATCATGGATGTTCTCTACAAAGAGACAGGCGACAGCAAGTACCGCGCATGCCCGTTAATCCGCAAGATGGTTCGCGGCGGCAATCTTGGCGCAAAGAGCGGCAAGGGATTCTATGTATACAATGCTGACCGTACAAAGACCCCGGTTGATGCTCAGTAAAATATAAGGTAATAATGGAGGAAATGATATCATGGATTTCACTTTAGACAAGAAACATGAAATGGCGCGCTCCCTGTTCAGAGAGTTCGCTGAGAACGAGGTAAAGCCTCTCGCTCAGGAAGTAGATGAGACAGAGGAATTCCCGGTTGAGAACGTGAAGAAGATGCAGAAGCTCGGCTTCATGGGCATCCCGGTACCGAAGGAGTACGGCGGACAGGGCTGTGACCCGCTCACCTATGTAATGTGCGTAGAGGAGCTGTCCAAGGTATGCGCTACAACAGGTGTTATTGTTTCTGCACATACTTCTCTCTGCATCGATCCGATTATGACCTACGGTACAGAGGAGCAGAAGCAGAAATACGTTAAGCCGCTTGCAACAGGCGAGAAGCTCGGTGCATTCGCACTGACTGAGCCGGGTGCAGGTACCGATGCGCAGGGCGCACAGACCAAGGCTGTATTAGACGGAGACGAGTGGGTATTAAACGGCTCTAAGTGCTTCATCACAAATGGTAAGGTTGCAGATGTTTACATCGTAATCGCAATCACAAGCGTAACAGAGGATAAGAGAGGCAGAAAGAAGAAGAACTTCTCTGCATTTATCGTAGATAAGGGAGCTCCGGGCTTCTCCTTCGGAACCAAGGAGAAGAAGATGGGTATCCGCGGATCATCTACATACGAGCTGATCTTCGAGGATTGCAGAATCCCGAAGGAGAACCTGCTTGGCGTAGAGGGCAAGGGATTCCCGATCGCTATGCACACACTGGATGGCGGACGTATCGGTATTGCTGCTCAGGCACTTGGTATCGCAGAGGGCGCATTAGACCGCGCAATCGCATACACCAAGGAGAGAAAGCAGTTCGGTCGTACGATTGCCCAGCAGCAGAATACACAGTTCAAGCTGGCTGACATGGCTGCAAGAATTGAGGCTGCACAGCTTCTTGTATACAAAGCTGCTATGGCAAAGGCAACACAGAAGGTATATTCCGTAGAGGCCGCAAAGGCAAAACTGTTCGCAGCAGAGACTGCTATGGCTGTTACCACAGAGGTTGTCCAGCTGTTTGGTGGATACGGTTACATCAGAGAGTACGATGTAGAGCGTATGATGCGTGACGCAAAGATCACAGAGATCTACGAGGGAACCAGTGAGGTTCAGAGAATGGTTATCTCTGGTGCATTACTGAAATAGTCGTAATCCGTGGCATAATATAAAAATATAAGGAGTGAAAAATACATGAATATCGTAGTATGTATTAAACAGGTACCAGATACCAAGGGCGGCGTTAAGTTCAACCCGGACGGTACATTAGACAGAGCTGCAATGCTTACCATCATGAACCCGGATGACAAAGCAGGTCTTGAGGCAGCACTTAGATTAAAAGAGCAGTACGGCGCAGAAGTAACCGTTCTTACCATGGGTCTTCCGAAGGCAGACGAGGTGCTTCGTGAGGCAATGGCAATGGGCGCAGACAAAGGAATCCTTGTAACAGATCGTGTGTTAGGCGGAGCTGATACATGGGCTACCTCCACCACAATCGCAGGCGCACTCCGCAATCTGGATTACGATCTGATCATCACCGGACGTCAGGCGATCGATGGTGATACCGCTCAGGTAGGACCGCAGATCGCAGAGCATCTGGGACTTCCGGTTATTTCCTACGCACAGGACATCAAGATCGATGGAGAATATGTCGTTGTTCAGCGTCAGTACGAGGACAGATACCATGAGTTAAAGGCAAAGATGCCGTGCCTGATCACAGCACTTTCCGAACTGAATCAGCCGCGTTACATGACCCCGGGCGGAATCTTCGACGCATACGATAAGGAAGTTACCGTATGGGGAAGAGCAGATCTTAAGGATGTAGATGATTCTGATCTTGGATTAAAGGGATCACCGACAAAGATCGCAAAGGCATCTGACAAGGTACGTAAGGGCGCAGGCGAGAAGGTTGTCCTTGATCCGGATGAGTCCGTAGCATACCTGATCGGCAAGTTCAAAGAGAAGCACATTATCTAACAAATATAAGGAAAAGTGGTGAATAAAATGGGTTTAGAAGAATATAAAGGAGTATTTGTCTTTGCACAGCAGGTTGACAACGTATTAGACGGCGTTGCTTTCGAGTTACTTGGAAAAGGAAAAGAGCTGGCAAAGGATTTAAACACAGAAGTAACTGCAGTATTGATTGGCTCCGGCGTTAAGGAGCTGGCAGATCAGCTCGCTGAGTACGGCGCTGACAGAGTCATCGTGGTAGACGATCCGCAGTTAAAAGACTACAGAACAGAGCCGTACGCACATGCACTGGCATCTGTGATCAATGAGTACAAGCCGGAGATCATGCTGGTTGGCGCAACTGCAATCGGCCGTGACCTCGGACCTACTGTTTCCGCTCGTGTGAAGACAGGTCTTACTGCTGACTGTACGATGCTTGAGATCGGCGATTTCCCGCTGAACGCAGCAGCTGGACAGGAGCAGCAGCACAATCAGCTTCTTATGACACGTCCTGCATTTGGTGGTAACACGATCGCAACGATCGCGTGCCCGTACAACCGTCCGCAGATGGCTACTGTACGCCCGGGTGTTATGCAGAAGATCGCTCCGATTGCAGGCGCTAAGGCAAATGTGGTAGAGTACAATCCGGGATTCACCCCGAATGACAGATATGTAGAGATCTTAAACATTGTGAAGGCTGTTAAGAATACAGCGAACATCATGGATGCAAAGATTCTGGTATCCGGTGGACGTGGTGTTGGCTCCAAGGAGAATTTCAAGCTTCTCGAGGATCTGGCAGAGGTACTTGGTGGTACCGTAAGCTGCTCCCGTGCCGTAGTTGAGAATGGCTGGCTGCCGGTAGATTTACAGGTAGGACAGACAGGTAAGACGGTACGTCCGCAGATCTACTTCGCAATCGGTATTTCCGGAGCTATCCAGCACGTTGCAGGTATGGAGGATTCTGATCTCATCGTTGCTATCAACAAGGATGAGGATGCACCGATCTTCGACGTTGCAGATTATGGTCTGGTAGGAGATCTCAACAAGATCGTTCCGGCACTGACCACTGCGTTAAAGGCAGAACTTGGCAAATAAGCAAAGAAAAGTACATAGGTGAAAAGAACTCCCGCGTGGCAGATGTGGCGTCTGTCATGCGGGAGTTTTTATGTTTTTATTTCACGAGCTTGACAGTTGCCGTTTTGCGTATTATTGTCATTCCGAAGGAGTGAAAGAACGTGAGACAGACAGTAACAGAAAATCGATTATTCAGTAAAAAAGATTTGCGGAAACTGATTATTCCGCTGATCTTAGAACAGACGCTTGCCATCACCGTGGGAATGGCAGATACGATGATGATTTCTTCTGCGGGAGAAGCGGCAGTTTCCGGCGTGTCGCTGGTAGACATGTTTAACAACTTAATCATCAGTGTGCTGGCGGCGCTTGCGACCGGCGGTGCGGTGGTAACGTCACAGTGTATCGGTGCGGGAAGGAGAGAGGAAGCCTGTCGGTCTGCCAGACAGCTTGTGTTTACAGAGGCGGCGATCACGATCGGTATCAGTGTACTGGTACTTCTTTTTCACAGGCAGATCCTCGGATTATTCTTCGGACAGATTGAGGCGGATGTTATGCAGAATGCGATCATCTATCTCATTATCTCCGTGTTCTCATTTCCGCTTCTCGCAGTGTATGACTCGTGTGCGGCGCTGTACCGTTCGATGGGGAATGCGCAGATCACATTGAAAATATCGCTGCTGATGAATGTCATCAACGTTGTGGGAAATGCAATCGGCGTGTATGTGCTGAAACTGGGAGTAGCGGGAGTCGCCATTCCGTCGTTGGTTTCCCGCGGTGTGGCAGGAGTGGTGCTTTTTACGCTTTTGCATAATCCGGACAATCTGGTCTTTCTCACCAGAGAAAAATTTAAAGTGGACGCAACGATTGTGAAGCGGATTCTTTTTATCGGCATCCCGAGCGGAATTGAAAACGGTATCTTCCAGCTGGGACGTGTGCTTGTGGTCAGCATCATAGCTGCGTTCGGCACCAGCCAGATCGCGGCGAACGGGGTGGCGAACAGTCTGGATTCCATGGGATGTATTGTGGGACAGGCGATGAGCCTTGCGATGATTACTGTGATCGGACGCTGTGTGGGAGCCGGAGAAGAAGGACAGGTGCGCTATTACACCAAAAAGCTGCTGGGAGAGACCTATTTTTATACGGCGGTCATCAACAGCATCATTTTACTTCTGCTGCCGTGGATTTTACAGATCTATGGACTGGGAGAGGAGACGACGCGCCTGTCCTACATTCTGGTCATGATTCATGATGGAATGGCGATCTTCCTGTGGCCGGCGTCGTTTGTGCTGCCGAATATGCTCCGCGCCTGCAACGATGTAAAATACACGATGGTCGTGTCGATTTTTTCCATGATTACCTTCCGTATCGGCTTCAGTTATGTGTTTGGTGTTCACATGGGATGGATGGCAGTCGGGGTGTGGGCTGCCATGGTAATTGACTGGGTGTTCCGCGTACTCTGTTTTGTGGGAAGATATCTGGCGGGAACCTGGCGGAAAAAATGTGGTCTTGTGGCGCCAACCGCTTGATAAATATTTCACATAGTGATATACTGCAAAAGATGCAAAAAGTTCCTGGCAGACAGGAACCATAAACAAAGTATACAGAAAAGAGGAAAAGACTATGACGAAGTCGAAATTTTCTACGAAGTATCTCGTGGAGATGGCGCTTTTGGTTGCCATCATCTTACTCATGGCTTTTACCCCGATTGGTTACATAAAGACAGCAGGTCTTGAGATTACCCTGATTGTCATACCAGTTGCGGTAGGAGCTGTAACATTGGGACCGGCGGCAGGAGCAATCTTAGGCGGTGTGTTCGGTATCACGAGTTTTATCCAGTGTTTTGGAATGAGCGCGTTTGGTACGCTCCTTCTGGGCGTAAACCCGGTATTCACATTTCTGGTATGTGTGCCGACACGTATTCTGGACGGATGGCTGACCGGACTGATCTATGCGGGACTGAAGAAGACGAAAATACCTTCCGCAGGTTCGGTAACGCTTGCCAGCCTTTGCTGTCCGTTGCTGAACACCACATTTTTTATGGGAACACTGGTAACCCTGTTCGCAGGAACAATGCGTGAGCAGTTCGGCATGACGAAAGTGATCCCGTTTATTGCAGCGTTTGTCGGCGTGAACGGTGTTGTCGAGGCGATTGTATGTTTCGTTATCGGAACAGCGGTTTCCATGGCATTGAAAAAAGCACTCCGCTACTAGGAACAATAAGTAATATTACGAGAAGAAATACACTTGGGGATTTCATGTGGAAATGCAGCTGGAAATTCGGTTCAAAAAATGTGGATCTCTAACCAGCCGAATGTTTGCATCTTTGATGATCCGTGTCTTTCCAAGTTTGGAGTACTCCGCGGGTCATGTCCGCATCCCGGAAGACAATTTGTAGGACTTTTGTGTGTG
>OLOX01000572.1_pt1 | contig 39194 bp, 32 predicted proteins | sample 1672091 | NCBI WGS metagenome assembly OLOX01 (sample SAMEA3136644, study PRJEB25190) | human gut metagenome | reverse complement strand
ATGGTATCTTCGCTGAATAAGATTACTCAAAGCAACAATTTTCTTAAATTGAGCGTAAAAATTCAAAAATTATAAAGATCACAGACAATGAAATAGAATTTACATTTAACTTAAATAATGATACAGAAAAAAAGCGTTTAATAGTCCAAACTGAAAATAATGATATCCATTTTAAGTTAGAGGATGTATCATAAATCCTATCTTTTGAATAAAAACGGAAAAGCATAATAGTTGCTACAGTAGTGTTTGAATTATAATTAATTTATTATTCGAAATTAGTGAGGTCTTGCGTTTTATTCGCAAAAAGTGTATTTAAATCCTGTTTTCTTGAATGTAACAAATTAAGTTATATATTGTAGATATACGATATCACATAAGAGAAAGGAGGATAAGAAATGTTGAAGGTAGTAAATAATAGCAGAGCAAAAAAAGTTATGAAGTATTTTACATAGTAGAAAGTTAATCACAAATTATGCATAGAAGGAGTGGATACTTATGAAAAAGAAAGATTTGATTCGTATTGCATGTAAAAATATTTTGTTTGCTATTTGTATTGTGATTATTAATTTAGTAATGAATGAAACAATGACAGTATGTATAGTTGAGACAGTATTAGTAGTAGGCATTTCGCTTATATTTGACATAATACAGTTAAGAAATAAAACACAATGATACTTTGGAAACATGTTTCTTTGAGGCAGGTTTTTCAATAAGTAATAGCTTTTATTGTTGAATTTTCACAATATTTTTCATTACAGTTCAAATATCTTATGAATATAATTATAATATATTGTATAAGGTTGTTGATGCAAGAAGCCCATTACCTTTAGGTGATGGGTAGTTCACGAGAGGAAAATCATATGGAGAAACAAATGAAATGTAGTCATTGTGGACAGGTATTTACTACTATCCCAGACAGAAATAGTTTTGGAGAAGTATGTCTATGCAATACCTGCTTGCAACAAGTACCTAATCTCACAATTACATCAACTAAACTGAAAAGTACTCATCTTTCTACAAAACAGCTAGATGAAGCTATTCAGGCAATTGATCAACAGTTAGATAAAGGTCATTTTTCTCAAGAAGTCAAAGAAGGAATTCATACATATTTTGATAAGTATTATAAACAACGTCAAAGTATGGATAAACAAAAAGAAATCAATTCAAAACTAGATCAAATCATAGAAAAAAATACTTCTAATGATTCGATGACGGAAGATAAGTTCACAGAATTATTGGAAGAAAGAAATAATGATTATAATTTAGATTCCATTTTAGAATGTAATGATCTTTATGAATATGATGTAGTTACTGTTCATGATTCACATGGTAGGACAGATACAAATAGTTTGAAGAAGACATTAATAAGATATAGTGTACAGGGTTGGAGACTAAAGACAGCTTTCACAAATGAAATAGGCAGTAATATGGTAGGTGGTGCTATTGTAGGTGTAGGTATAGGAAGCAATAGTACAAGTGATGAAGTTGTACTTGTTTTTGAAAGAAAAATAAGGAATGCGAAGAAATAAGAATAGACCGAGCGATTGCTCGGTCTATTAGTCTACATATTTCTCTAAGAAATGAGTAATATTGCTTTGAACAAGTTTCTTCTCTTTATGATAAGATTCACCATGTGCGGCATCATTCACAATAAGTAATTTCTTTTCTGCCTGACAGGCATTATAGAGTTCTAATGCCATGTAAGTAGGCACAAAGTGATCCTGATTACCATGTATAAATAATGTAGGTGTTTTAGACTTCTTGACTTGATTGACTGCACTGGCCTGTTTGAAGTTATACCCTACTGTCTTTTTAGATAATAATGTAGCACTAGGAAGTAATAAGAATGGTGGACATCCTTTATTCTTTAAGTAGTATTTGAATTCATCATAAGCACTTGTATAGCTGCAATCAGCGACAATAGCTTTCACATTATCAGATAATTCTTCACCACTTACCATGAGGACTGTTGCCCCACCCATGGATATACCATGCAAGACAATGCTCATAGGTTCATTATGGAAGTACTCTTCCATTTTTTTAATCCATTCTAATATATCTAAACGGTCTAACCATCCAAAACCAATATAATGTCCTTCTGACTGTCCATGTGCTCTATTATCTGGAAGAAGGATATTATAACCAAGTTCATGATAGAAACGAATATAATATGCAAACTCACGATAATGGTAAGAATGGAATCCATGAACACAGATCACTAATTTATTAGAATCTGGATAAGGAAGGAACTGCCCTTCTAGCTTTAATCCATCATAAGAAGTGATTTCCATATCAATAAATGTCTGATGATCTAGCCATTGTTTATCATCTTCACTCATTGGATGTTTTAATCCTACTTTTTCTTTTTTGCATCTTGTACATACTTTTTCTATCGCGATGCGCCCTGCTGCAAGATAAGTGGCAGATGCCGCAGCGGCTGCACCTATTGTACCAATAACTACATTCTTCTTTTTCACGACAAAAATGCCTCCTTTTATTCATTATATAAGATATTCTATGAAGAATTCATGTACAAACAATTAAGTTTGAATAAATAATTGACAGATATATGAATTTGTAAATAGAAAAGGGTATCTTATAAAGCGATAAATATATGTTTTTAAGAAAGTTTTTGTGTTAGAATAATAACCGATATGAGGTGATTTTAATGACACAGGTTATAGGACCAGAACAGATGGATTTATTAGTAAGTGCAGTAAGAGATGGGAAGATTGTTGCATTTCCTACGGAAACTGTTTATGGCGTTGCCTGCTTATTCGATGATTTGAAGGGTCTTGATAGAATTATGGAAATCAAGAAACGTAACCCGAATAAAGCAGTGACTCTTATGTTGTCAAAAAAAGATGATGTAAAGAAGTATGGCTTAGTAGACGAGGGTACCCAAAGAGTGATTGATAAGTTTATGCCAGGTAGAATGACAATCGTATTAAAAAGACTGGATAGTGTGGATTCGAGACATGTTAGTGGAAAAGATACAATAGGTATTAGAATCCCAGACAGTTCTTTCGTTTTGTCACTCATTGATCAGACAGGGCCTTTATCAGTAACAAGTGCTAATTTATCTGGTCAAGGGAATACAACAAACGAAAAAGAAGTACTTGCACAGCTTGATGGACAGATTGATATGGTTGTCAGAGGACAGACTGCTTCGGCAACTGCATCTACAGTCGTGGATTTAAGTCAAGGTGATGTGAGAATACTAAGAGAAGGTTTAATTACCAAAGAAGAAATCGAGGAGGTATATTATGAAAATTGCAGTCGCTTGTGATCATGGTGGATTACGTTTAAAGAATGTTCTTATTGATGAAATGAAGAAACAGGGTTATGAAGTTGTAGACTATGGTACTTATACTGAAGACTCTTGTGATTATCCTGATTATGCATCTAAGGCAGCTAAAGCTGTTGCATCAGGAGAATGTGAGAAAGGTGTCGTTGTTTGTGGAACAGGCATCGGTGTATCAATTACATGTAATAAGGTAGATGGTATCCGCTGCGCATTATGTCATGATGTATTTAGTGCGAAAGCGACAAGAGCTCATAATGATACTAACATGATTGCAATGGGACAGAGAGTTATTGGAGAAGGACTCGCTGTTGAGATTCTTAATGCATGGCTTCATACTGATTTTGAAGGTGGAAGACATGTTAAGAGAATTGAAAAAATGATGGCTTTAGAAAAGGAGTAAGTATTGTGAGAGATACAGAAGTATTTGCGAGTGTTGAGCGAGAATTGAATAGACAAAGAAACAATATTGAATTAATTGCTTCCGAAAACTTTGTATCTAAAGAAATTATGGAGCTTGCAGGCTCAGTTCTAACAAATAAATATGCTGAAGGATATCCAGCTAAGAGATATTATGGTGGATGTCAGTTTGTGGATGAAGTAGAAACATTAGCACAGGAAAGACTTAAGAAGTTATTTGGCTGTGAGTATGCAAATGTTCAGCCTCATTCTGGTGCACAAGCGAATACAGCTGTTTATTTTGCTTTATTACAGCCAGGTGATAAAGTACTAGGTATGTCTTTAAATGATGGTGGGCATTTAACTCATGGACATCCATTAAACTACTCTGGTAAGACTTATGAATTCCATGCTTATGGTGTTGATAAGGAAACAGAAAGAATTGATTATGATGAATATAAGAGATTATGTGAAGAAATCAAACCTAAGTTAGTTGTTGCAGGGGCAAGTGCTTATGCAAGAACGATTGATTTCAAATTCATGGCTGAAGTAGCACATAGTGTTGGAGCTATCTTTATGGTAGATATGGCACATATCGCTGGTTTAGTTGCTGCAGGAGATCATCCATCTCCATTCCCTTATGCAGATATCGTGACTACTACAACTCATAAGACTTTAAGAGGTCCTAGAGGTGGTGTCATCATGTGTAAGGAAAAGTATGCAAAAGATATTGATAGAGCTGTTTTCCCTGGTATGCAGGGTGGACCTCTTATGCATATTATTGCTGCTAAAGCGGCTTGCTTCTATGAAGCATTACAGCCTGAATTCAAGGAATATAGTCATCAAATCATTAAGAATGCAAAAGCTTTAGAAGAATCTTTAAAGGAAGAAGGATTCCGTCTTGTAACTGGTGGTACTGATAATCACCTATTACTTATTGATGTAAAGAGCAGCTGTGGTATTACAGGTAAGAAGGCTCAGAGATTACTTGATGAAATCAATATTACAGCTAATAAGAATGCGATTCCTTTCGATACAGAAAAACCTTTCAAGGCTTCTGGAATCCGTGTTGGTACCCCAGCAATGACCACAAAAGGATTCAAGGAAGATGACTTCAGAGAAGTTGGAAAGATTATTGCTTATCGTTTAAAGAATGAAGAAACTGATGAAGTAAAGAATGAATGTCTTGCAAGAGTAAAGAAGTTAACTGATACAGTGACTATGTATGACGATATTAAATACTAGGAGGTCATAAGATGGTTAAAGTACTCAATCATGCATTAATTAAACACAAACTTTCAATTATGAGAGAAGAAAAGACATCAAACTATATTTTTAAGCAGAATCTTGATGAAATCGCAATGTTGATGGCTTATGAAGTCACAAAAGATTATCCTTTAAAAGAAAAGGAAATTGAAACACCTATTTGTAAGACAACAGGTTATGAACTAGATAGAGATATTATTCTTGTACCTATCTTACGTGCTGGTGTGGGTCTTGTAGATGGCTTCAGAAGAATCATACCAACTGCGAAAGTAGGTCATATTGGTATGTATAGAGATGAAGAAACATTGATTCCTCATGAATATTATGCTAAATTTCCTAAGGGATTAGAGAGCGCAAAGGTTATTGTTCTTGATCCTATGCTTGCTACTGGTGGTTCAGCTGATATGGCTATCCAGAATATTAAAGATCGTGGTGCGAAGGATATTGAACTTGTCTGCCTTGTAGGTGCACCTGAAGGTGTGAAATACATTGAAGAACATCATCCAGATGTTAAGCTTACTTTAGCTGCATTAGATGAAAAACTAAATGACAAGGGATATATTGTACCAGGTTTAGGAGATGCGGGAGACCGCTTGTTTGGTACTAATTAATGGGATTTGATGAATATGAAGTAAGAAGAACTTCTGTTAAAGTATTTCTTGCAGGATTGATTCTTACGGTAATACTTTCCATCATTCTTCATTCAATCAGCTACTGTTTAGGGTTTGTATTAGGTTATCTTATTGATTTATTAATTTTACAGATCAATATGAAGATGACTGATACAATACTTTCTATCCAGACTGCAGGTAAGACAATTGCGGTTATGTTATTTATGGCTAAATTGTTTATTTTTGCAGTAGGTTTTGCGATAGCTGGATTTTTTCCAGAAATAGTAAATATGTATACTGTATTTCTGGGCTATCTAGTAGTAAAGATTTCTATTTATATACATGCATATGGAGAAAGGAGGCGTATGAGATAATGAAAATCACTATTCAGCCAGAACTGATATCATCATTGATTGTGACTGTGCTACTTTCTATTTTCTTTGTTTATGCAGGTAAAAAAATAAGAGAAGCAGATCCAACTAAGAGACCAAAAGGTGTGGTTCTTCTTGTTGAAACCGCCATTAAGATGGTTTACGATTATATGGGCACAATCATGCCTAAGAAATATGCGAAGAACTACTATCCTTATTTTTCTATGTTATTTGCATGGCTGTTGGTATCTAACTTATTTGGATTAACAGGTTTTGATGCGCCAACTACTAACTACTCAATCACGTTATCCTTAACATTAATTACATGGGTATTAATTCAGATTAATGCGATTAAGTATCAGGGTGTTGGCAGTTATATTAAGGGAACTTTGATTCCCCCAACAAACCTATTTGGTTTGATTTCACCATTGATTTCTATATCAATGCGTATTTTCTGTAACTTATTGAGTGGTACATTTATTATGGCCTTAGTATATCAGGCAACATCATTCTTAAGTTACAAGTTGATTCCATTCAACTTTTTAGGACCAGTGGTAGCACCATTATTACATTGTTATTTCGATGTATTCTCTGGATGTGTACAAGCACTGGTATTCGTTACACTATCTTCAATTCTGATTTCTAATGAAAATCCAGATGAAGAATAAATGAAAAAATGTCAATAGGAGGAAATTGATTATGACAAGAGGTTTAATTGCAATCGCTGCTGGTATTGCAGTACTTGCAGGTTTAGGTACAGGTATTGGTGAAGGTTTAGTTGCCGCTCATGCAGTATCTGCAATTGGAAGAAATCCTGAGGCTGAAAGCAAGATCCGTACTACTATGATCTTAGGTATCGCCTTAACAGAAACAGTAGCCCTCTATGGTTTACTTATTTCTTTCATCTTATTATTCGTATTCAAATAAAAAATAGTTTAAGGAGGAAAAAACTATGCCAGATATAGCCGCAAAGTTATTTCCAAACCCTACCACTATGATTGTTCAGTTATGTTCCACTGCAATCATGCTTCTTCTGTTCAAGAAATATTTATGGAATTATGTATTAGAATTCTTCCAGAAGAGAGCTGATTTTATAGAAGGTAATATCAATGATGCGAAGGCTAAGAATGAAAAAGCATCTGAATATCTTCTAGAAAGTGAAAAGCAGGCTAAAGAAGCTGCAAAACAGTATAAAGAAATCATAGATCAGGCTAAGGAAGATGCCGTAAAGGCTAAGAGTAAAATCATGGATGAAGCTAACAAGCAGGCTCAAGAAAAGATTGAACAGGCTCGCCATGAAATTGAATCTGAAAAGCTTGCAGCACAGGATGAAATGAAGAAAGAAATTGTGGATGTTGCTGTTGAAGTGGCTACTAAAGTCATGGATCAGAATATGAATACTGAAGCCAATAAAGCTTTAGTAGATGATTTCGTAAAACAGGTTATTAACTAATGGATGCAAATGTTGCAGAACGTTATGCTGAAAGCTTATATCAGTTAGCGTTAGAAGATCATGCGCTAGAAGATTATCTAGCAGACATGAAACTAGTTGATACAGTTTTAGAAAGTAATCCAGAATTTGAAACATTCTTCTCTCATGTGCTTGTAGATGATGAAGCAAAGTGTGCATTACTCGATAAAGGTTTTGGCACTTCAGTAAATCATTATGTATTGAATTTTCTTAAACTGCTTGTAAAGAAAAGAAGAACAAGATACATTGCGCCTATTACAAAAAGCTTTATTAAGATGAGTAATAAGCATCTTGGTATCGAGGAAGGCGTTATCTTCACACCTTTCGCATTAAGCGATGAACAGGTTAAGACAATTGAAGAAGCGATTTCTCAGAAAGAAAACAAAACAATTACTTTAAGAACTGTTGAAGATAAGACACTTATTGGTGGTGTTAAGGTTCAGATTGAGAACCGTGTCTATGATGGCTCATTAAAGAACAAAGTCAGCAAGCTCAAGACTGAGCTGTTGAGAAAGTAGGTGACGCAAGTGGCATTAAGACCCGATGAAATCAGTGCTTTAATCAAAGAGCAGATTAAGCATTATGATGATGTCATGGAACAGAAAGACGTCGGAACAGTTATGACTGTTGGTGACGGTGTCAGTGTTGTTCATGGTTTAGACAATGCAATGCTAGGTGAATTGATCCTTTTCCCAGGTGATGTTTATGGTATGGTCATGAACCTAGATGAAGATAGTGTTGGTGTTACTTTATTAGGTAATGCGGACGAAATTAAAGAAGGCGACGAAGTAAGACGTACAGGTAAGATCATCGAAGTACCTGTAGGTGATGCAATGCTTGGTCGTGTCGTTAACCCTTTAGGACAGCCTATTGATGGTCAGGGTGAAATTATCACTACAAAGACTAGACCAATCGAAAGAGTGGCTCCTGGTGTTATGACAAGAAAATCAGTAGATCAGCCAGTACAGACTGGTATCACTACTATTGATGCAATTATTCCAGTTGGTAGAGGTCAGCGTGAGTTAATCATCGGTGACAGACAGACTGGTAAAACAGCTATCGCTGTTGATACAATCATCAACCAGAAAGGTCAGGATATGTACTGTATCTATGTTGCAATTGGTCAGAAGAACTCTACAGTTGCACAGGTTGTTGAAAAATTAAAGAAGGCAGGCGCAATGGATTATACTGTTGTTGTTTCTGCATCAGCTTCTGAACTTGCTCCAGTTCAGTATATTGCCCCTTATGCAGGTTGTGCTATTGCTGAAGAATGGCTTGACCAGGGTAAGGATGTATTAATCGTTTATGATGATTTAAGTAAGCATGCCGTAGCTTATCGTACAGTGTCTCTATTATTAAAGAGACCACCAGGACGTGAAGCTTATCCAGGTGATGTATTCTACTTACATTCAAGACTATTAGAAAGATCTTGCCGTTTAAATGAAGAAAATGGCGGAGGTTCTATCACTGCCCTTCCAATCATTGAAACACAGGCAGGTGATATCTCAGCATATATCCCTACTAACGTTATTTCTATTACTGATGGTCAGATCTTCTTACAGCAGGAATTATTCAATGCTGGTTTCAGACCTGCCATTGATACAGGTTTATCTGTATCACGTGTAGGTTCTACAGCACAGATCAAAGCTATGAAGCAGGTTTCTAGAAACTTAAAGTATGAATTAGCACAGTATGAAGAAATGCAGTCATTCGCACAGTTTGGTTCTGACTTAGATGCAGCAACTAAGAATGCGATTGAACATGGTGAACGTGTACGTGAAGTATTAAAACAGGCACAGTATGCACCAAGAGATGTTATTGATCAGATCATTACTCTATTTGCACTTGAAAATGGATTCGTTAAGAATGTTAAAGTGGAAAAGGTACAGGAATACATGGATGGTTTAGTAGAGAAGTTTGCTGTTGCACATAGTGATCTTCTTGATGAAATCAGAGAAAAGAAAGTATTATCTGATGAATTAACTGCTAAGTTGAAGGAAGCTGTTAAGGCTTATACAACTCAGTTCGAAAACTTACAGAAAGCTGAGGCTTAATTATGGCTGGGCAGATGCAAGCCATCAAGCGTCGTATCAAATCAATTGAATCTACTAAGAAAATCACAAGAGCTATGGAACTTGTTGCTAGTTCTAAGCTTTCTAAGACTAGAAATCAGTTGAATGACATGAAGCCTTATTATACACAGGTAAAGGATACTTGTGCACAGATCTTATCTTCTGCAGGAAATGATATTGATTCTCCTTATTTAGTATTAAATGATAAGGGTAAAGATGTTTATATCGTTATCACTTCTACTTTAGGATTATGTGGTGGATATAACTCTAATATCTTTAAGCAGGTTGAAGCATCAGTCAATGATGCCAAGAAGATTATTGCGATTGGTAATAAAGGCTTAAATCAGTTTAAGAAACATTTTAAAGGTGAAGTAGATGGTACTTATGTAGACCTTAATACGACCCTTGATTTTAGAAGTGTTGTGAGATTAGTTGCTTCACTTCTAGAAGGCTATAAGAAAAAAGAAATTAAGTCTATTCATATTGTATATACAGAATATGTGAATGATTTAACTTTCGTACCTAGAGATGTGACTCTTCTTCCACTTAAGGCTGAAGATCTTGTCTCTGATAAGAAATTCCATAAAGATACATTGTTTGAACCAAGTCCTGAATCAGTACTTGGAAGCTTAATTCCGATGTATTTACAGGCTGTTATCTATGGTTACTTGATTGAATCAGTGACTGCAGAAAATGCGTCTAGAAGAACATCTATGAAGAATGCAACAGACAATGCTAATGAATTAACAGATGAGTTGTTATTAAAATACAACCAGGCACGTCAGAGCGCGATTACAAGTGAAGTAAGTGAAATCGTTGCTGGTGCCAATGCACAATAAGAAGGAGGTGCCATATGTCTTTGAATGTTGGTAAGATTATCAAGGCTCAGGGTCCAGTTGTCGATGTACAGTTCGCTGCGGATAAAGATCTTCCAGATCTAAATACAGCTATCACAATTGATAACCATGGTGAAGAGTTAACTGTAGAAGTTGCTCAGCATATTGGTGATGATATTGTAAGATGTATCGCAATGGGTCCTACTGATGGTCTAACAAGAGGTATGGATGCTGTGGATACTAATGCACCTATTAGTGTTCCAGTAGGTAATAAAACACTTGGTAGAATGTTCAACGTATTAGGACATTCTATTGATGGTAAAGATGAATTGACTGAAGAAAAACATATGCCAATTCATAGATCAGCACCTACATTTGCTGATCAGAGAACTGAAACTGAAATTCTTGAAACAGGTATTAAAGTCGTTGACTTGATCTGTCCATTCATCAAGGGTGGTAAGATCGGGCTATTCGGTGGTGCCGGTGTAGGTAAGACAGTTCTTATCCAGGAATTCATCAACAACATCGCAACTGAACATAACGGTTTATCAGTATTCGCCGGTGTTGGTGAACGTTCTCGTGAAGGTAATGATTTGTATTATGAAATGAAAGAAAGTGGTGTATTAGATAAGACAACACTAGTGTTTGGTCAGATGAATGAACCACCTGGATCAAGACTTAGAGTTGCATTATCAGCACTTACTATGGCGGAATATTTCCGTGATGAACAGGGACAGGATGTCTTACTATTCATCGATAATATCTTCCGTTTCACTCAGGCTGGTTCAGAAGTATCTGCCCTACTTGGACGTGTTCCATCTCAGGCAGGTTATCAGCCAACTCTTGCAACTGAAATGGGTCAGTTACAGGAACGTATTACTTCAACTAAACAGGGTTCTATTACATCTGTACAGGCTGTTTATGTACCTGCTGATGATATGACTGACCCTGCTCCAGCAACTACATTCACACACCTTGATGCAAGAGTTGTACTTGATCGTAGTATTGCAGCATTAGGTATTTACCCTGCAGTAGATCCACTAAACTCTTCTTCTAGAGGTCTTGATCCAAACGTTGTTGGTAAAGAACATTATGAAGTGGCTCATGGAGTAACTCAGATGTTACAGAAATATCAGGAATTACAGGATATCATCGCAATTCTTGGTATGGATGAATTGAGTGAAGAAGATAAACTAATCGTTGCACGTGCAAGAAGAATTAGAAACTTCTTATCACAGCCATTTACTGTTGCAGAACAGTTCACTGGTTTAGATGGTAAGTATGTACATGTAGAAGATACAGTAAAAGGATTTAAAGAAATTCTAGAAGGCAAATATGACGATTTACCAGAGCAGGCTTTCCATAATGTAGGTACTATTGAAGAAGCAGTAAAGAAAGCTGAATCTTTAAGTGAGTAAATTTCATTTACATATCGTCACTCCTAAAGGTACCTACAGGGATGTAGACGTAGATATTCTGAACATTAGAACAACAGATGGTCAGATGGGTATACTTGCTCACCATATGCCATTGGCGAGTGGTGTGGAAATCGCCGAAATGAATTATAGGATTGATAAAGACAGATATGAGTTCGCTGTTGGTGGTGGATTTGTTTATGTAGATGGTGATAATACTGTTACACTTATTGTGAATGATATTGAATCACCAGAAGAAATCGATCTACGTAGAGCTGAAGAAGCAAAGGCAAGAGCTGAAGAGAGATTAAGATCAAAGAATCCAGAAGTCGATTTACAGCGTGCTGAAATTGCATTAAAGAAGGCTATTACACGTATTCAAGTCAAAAACAATTACTAGGATCCAGGGTTATTCCCTGGATTTTCTTTTGGAGAAGTTATGAAGAGAGAATATGTGAGAGTAAAAGATTATATACCTGATATATATGTGGAACTACGTTATGCAACAGAACGTAATTTTACACATACTAAAGTATATGATTTTGATGAAGCGTATTTAAGAAGAGGTACTACACTTAAACTCAAGAAGGTTCAGGAAGAGTTAAAAGAAATGGGTTATAGTTTAAAAATCTGGGATGCTTATAGACCATTTACTGCACAACAATATTTCTGGGAACTGATCCATGATGATGAGTTTGTTGCTGATCCTACAAATGGTCCTAAGACACATAATTTTGGAAATGTTGTAGATGTGACTCTTGTAAAGAGTGATGGAAGTGAAATTGAGATGCCTACAGAGTTTGATGATTTTACGAGTCAAGCAAGTAGAGATTATTCATGGCTAACAGGTGATCCTCTTAAACATGTTCTATTACTAGAAGAAACAATGGAGAAGTACGGATTTATAGGATATGAGGGTGAATGGTGGCATTATACAGATGAAGATTCTTATGACTATGTAGAATTCAAGCCAAATGAAAGACACAGCTAATAATGACGCTGTGCCTTTTTAATTAGAGTATAAATAATAAGTGTAAGTAATATCCCAATACATGCTCCTGTAGAGTCTATCAGTACATCTCTAAAGCTTGCACTACGTCCTCCTACAAAGAACTGATGAAGTTCATCTGAACAGGCATAGAGGAAACTCACTAGTAGAGATATAAAGCATTTAAAGCGTAAGGGAGAAGTTTCATAAGTAAACATCAGCAACATTGTAAGAATACTTAAAACGAAATATACAAACATATGTGCACATTTACGAATAATGAATTCTATAAAGCTAAAAGCATCTGTAGATAATGTATTTACTATATTGTGTCCAGTCAATGTCTTAGATATATGCCCTATGAGATAGATGACTGATTGAGAAGAAGAGGAGCTTTTAGGACCTGTTTGATTAGAAAAACAGAATATAACCCCCATCCAGATTATGATTAATAGAGTAAGTAGTATACGTAATTTCTTCTTTTTAGTCATAATGTTTCTCCCCTCTTTCTTGAGTTTATAATATACAACATCTATGAAGAAAAGACAAATGTGTTCCTATAATTAAAAGAGTAGATTTTTTTTAATAGAAGGCAAATAGATAGTATAAAACAAAAAATTGAACTATAATTGTTATGTTAAAGTATAAAAAATACATATTACATTACATTTATATTAGATATGTACAATAATTAATATTATTATCATATATTGATTGATTGTATTAGATAATATATCGCTGATGCTTGATATGACAATCATATAATATGGAGGATTTTTTCAAGTGGGGTATACAGTAGAAGATTTAATCAAAAGTAATGAATTTTCTGGAATTAAAATAATAAACAATCTGTATGAAACAAATAGGGAAATAAAAGGTGCACAATTTGTTTCGATGGCTGATATTGAAAATTCGGGGGGGAGGCAAGCTATTACTAACCTCTTTTAGGGTTTATGATAATCTTGATAAGAACACAGTGATTTACCATCTAGAAGAATTTAATAAAAAAGGTGTTAGTGGATTTGTAGTAAAAAGAAGAAATGATACAGTACCTCATAAGGAGTTATTTGAACTATTTATGCACTTTTGCGATGCACATAGAATACCTGTATTAGAACTTCCACATAATATTAGTTATTGGGCTGTCATGAAACATGTATTATGTCATGTTTACGATCTTGATATTGCAAAGTATCTATATAATGAAATAGTTCAAGATCAAATTAATCATTTTTTATTACATGAACGATATGATGAACAAACAATAGAGGCATTCTTTAAAAGTTTAGAAACTATGCTAGGAAATTCTGTTTCTCTCTATGATGAAAATTATCACTGTATTTATCCTATTACAGGACAAAAAGAGTTTACTATCATAGGTGATGAAAAGTATGTACCTCATATTACTACTAAGCATGAGTATATACGCCAAAAGAGAGAGTATGTGGAATATATTCAAAAGATTGATATTCTTAATTATTGTCATTATTATCTAGTGGTTACAGAAGTGAATGAACCGTTGAGTGAATTAGACTTTGTCACATTAGATAATATAATTACGGCTTTATTCTATCTTTTAGCTCAGGATGTCACAAAGAAGGAGATGGAAATTAAATATCTTCGTGATTTGAACTATTGGTTGATTAATGGAAGTATGTCTGATGCCGAAGAAGATGATGCCTCAAGTTTACTTGATTTAAGCGATACAGATGAATATAGAGTAGTTATATTCTATTTAAAGCCTGAGAATAAAAAAGAAAAAAATAGTATCGCACAGAAGAATGAGACGAAAAATCTTAAGAAAGAAATGTATCATTACTTACCAAAAGAGCGTATTTTTTATAATACAAATCATATCTTATACATTTATAACGAAAAAGATTGGAAAATAAAAAAAGAGTTTAGAAACACTTTAGAAGAGATTCATAAAGATATACAAGATTCTTTAACTAGAAGAAATAAGAAGTTTGAACTTCTAATTGGAATAGGAAAGAGTGTGAAGGGATATCATGGATTAAAGGATTCTTTTAAGGATTCTAAAGCAGCATTAGAGTATATTGGTCTTATTAGAGAGGCTACTGGAGAGAAAACTAAATCAATCGTAGATTGTGCTAAATTAGGTTTCTTCCAGATATTTACAAATATTAATGATAAGGAAGAATTAAGACAATATATACCTTGTTCAGTCATTAAGCTTAATAAACAGGATAAAAAGAAAAACAGTGAGTTGATTAGTACTTTGGAATGTTATTTGAGTAATAAACAGAGTATTAGAAAAACTTCAGAGTTAATGAACGTTCATCCTAGAACTGTCTCTTATCGTTTATCTAAGATTGTAGATCTAACAGATATAGAGTTTGATAATATTGCAGAAATACTTGCAGTAAGAAATGGAATTATAATACTTAAAATATTAGAACAGTTGTAATTAAAGACGAGTCACATAAGTGGCTCGTTATTTATTTTGTAATATTATATGGTACACTTTAGACAAAAAACTGTTAAAAACTTTTCTCTTTTTACACATTATATTAACAGTTTTATAAGTCTATAATGCAAAAAGATGTAAAAAAAGTGTGTATATATAGAAAATATCAACAATATGGGGCCTTTTAGAACAATTGCGACATGTTTTCTGAATAGTAACTCAGAATATTACAGGAAGGGAAAAGGTCTTGTATGAATAAAATAAAAACACTACTCAATAAATGGGTATTACTCATACTGTGTATTGCGCTTGTTTGTACGCAGGTAAATGCAGCAGGTATAGTCAACTTTAATCAAACTGATAATATACCTCAAGAGACAGTTTATGATAATAATACAAATACAACTGAAACAACTGAGAATATAGAAACATATTACCAAAACGATAAGATCTGTATTTATAACTATAATCAGTTAAAACAGATTGGTTCTGATGCTTATGTTTACACAGGTGATAAGGATGAATCAATTGGTTCTGGAGAAGTAGTAAAGAATGAAGGAACTGAATTGAGATATACATCAGATGCTCAATATGTATTAATGAATGATATTGAGATGAGTACTGATTATATCTGGACACTTCCAAATAACTTTACTGGTAGCATTACAGGTACAACTAGAGAAAGTACATCACTTTATAATAAAGAAACAGATACCATTACTATCTATAATCCCTATCAGTTAATGGTTCTTGCACAAGATAATTCAGAAACAGAACCAGTAATGTCATTAGATTATGATGCATCACAGTTTGGTATGGGACAGATGATTTATCCTAATGGAGAGAATCAGCCCTACTTAACTTATAGCAAGTCACATAAGTATGTATTATCTCAAAGCTTTGATTCTAGTAAGCCAGAGTTAGTTGAGAATCAGGTAAGAGAAAATGTAAGTACAGAAAATGCGGAAGGCCGTGACTTTAAGGGTCAGGTTGTTAAGACTATTGGGGATAAGACTTATATCCTGATTGGTAATGAAGAACAGCTAAGAGAGATAGGAACTGATGCACAGGTACATGGTGCGGTTTATCAGGCTTATAGAGATTTGTTAACATGGAAAGTTGATAAGGATAAATACGGCAAGCCTATTATGCTTTATGGTGGGGATGCCGATTTAAAGAAAAATCAAAATGGAGTATCTGATTATACTTTTGGAGTAATTAAATCACCAGATAAAACATTAAGTAGTGTATCTGGACTTGGTATACATGAAAGAGGTAGATGTGGTGTTAATCAGACCACAGGTGAAATTGATCCTGATCTCAAAATTGATAATGCTGCAAATCAGAAATATAGCGCTAATGCGAATTATATTATCTTCCGTGATATAGATTTAAGTAGTTCAAATTGGAAACCTCTTAACTTCCAAGGCACAATGGTTGGTGCTAAGAGTACTAGCAATAAGATTTGGGATGCAGGTGCAAAGATAGAGAAACCAGTTATTTCTAATGTGAAGGTTGAACAAACAAATAGACTCAATGTTGGCGAACAAATGGGTGTTGGGTTCTTTTCAACTATATCAAGTGAAGTAAGTGAAAATGATATTGGTTTAAGTAAAGGGCTCGTACAGGTTTCAAATATTAAGTTTGATAATATTACTGTTCAAACATCAACTTCTGAAACGTATTATCCGGAAACTCTTGTAAGTACCTTAACAAGTACTTTAGGTAAATTACTTGGTGTAGTTCTAGATGGTCTAGTATTTATCCTAACGTTTGGTCAAGTCAAGATTGATCTGAAAAAAACATTGGGTGATGTTCTTGATGCAAGAAAGAAAGACCCTACAGCACTTGCAACTGGTGCTATTGCAGGACGTGTAGAAGGTCATGTAGAGATTTCTAATATAGAAGTGAATAATGCGGATGTAAAAAACGTAAACAATAATACGGGTGGATTTGTTGGTTATGCAGTAGGTAAAACAGAGTATTCGGGTTTATCACAAGCACTTGGTGGATTAGTAAAGTTACTTACAAATATATTAAATCTAATTCCAGGATTAGGTTTAGGTGACTTAATCACGATTCTTCTTGGAAATGCTATTCCATTAAGTAAGTTGATTCCTACTGGTTATATTAATGCGAAAATAAAGAATTGTTCTATTAATGGTTTAAGTATTTCTACTTCAAGTGAAAAAGATTATGCAGGTGGATTTATTGGACAACAGAAAGGCACAATTATAGAAGGTTGTAAAATCACAAATAGTGACTATACAATTAATGGAAAATCATTTGCGGGTGGTTTTGTAGGTTTAGCTCGTGATGATGTCATTGAATGTACTCTTTCTGGGGCATTGGATATTGAGACAAAGCTTCCAAGAATGAATCCAGAAAGTTTGCTTCTAAATTGTTCGTTAAACAATGCGGTAGCTTCTGTTTCAGGTGAAAGTTATATTGGTGGTTTTGCCGGTGGATTGGCAAATGCTTCTACAGTTAATTGCAATGTTAAATCAGATAAAGCACTTACTGTAAAGGCTTCTGGAAATTATGCTGGTGGTTTTGCTGGAATTGCATCACTTGGATGGGCAGCGGATTTAGGTAAAGATGACACAAAGAATAACTTACTTGGCGGTGTAGTTGATCTTGTTGTAAAACTTTTGAGTAGTAATCCTGGAGCAACTTCATCCTTACTTTCTCTTGCTGGCGTAAATCCATCACATATATTAGGATGTTCTGTAAATGCTTCACTGCAAGTTAGTGGTAAGGACTATGTTGGTGGTGTAACAGGCCGAGGTAACGGTGCATATATAGCACAATCGAATGCAGATAATTTACAGAAAATATCATATTGGAAAAATAATGTTTATGATGTTGGTTCTGTTCAAGTGATTGATACCTCTTTAACGGGATTATCAAGTGTTACAGGAAATGATTATGTTGGTGGAATTGCTGGATCAATGGGTACGGCTAGTGTTGCCGGTTTATTAAATACAACGCTTGGCGTTGCATCTTATCTTGCGTTTACTGTAGATAATGTTCATGTAAATGGTACAGAGAATGGATTTACTATTAAGGGAAATGAACGTGTTGCCGGTGGATTTGGAGATACGATTGGTGGTTCGATAACAACTGTTAGTATCAATAATTTAGCTTCTATAGAAGGTAATAACTTAGTAGGTGGTTTTATTGGTCTTTCTGGTCCTGGTGATTTGGCTGGAACAGATGGTGGATTAACTGTTAACCTGTTAGGTTTGAATTATTTATTGAAATTGAATAATTTACTTTCTTTAGGACAAGCAATTGAAGTAAAAATTAAGGATACATCTGTAAGTGGAATTAAGGATGGGTTTACGGTACACGCAAAGGGTAGTCGTGATTCTAATTCGGTTCGTGATTATAGTGCTTCTGGTTTTATCGCAAAAAGTGGAAGTACAAAAATAGAAAATTCGCATGTAATAAATCTAAAATCAGTGAAGGCTGCAGATGATGGCGGATATGCTTCTGGATTTGTTGGTATTTCAAAAACAGGTGGTCTAGCAGAAGTTGCTGATGACAATTCGATTAAATCATTAATAGAGACAAATGGTTTAGTAAATGCTGTAGGATATTTAATTCCTAAATATACAAATTGCACGGTTTCTTTTGTGAATGGTGGAAGTGTTACAGCAGATGTTGCTGGTGGTTTTGCAGCAGATTTTCAAAGTGGTACAGTTGATAACAGTTCACGAGGTACTAATGATTATTATGCTGTATATAATTTAGATTCTGTGAATGGTCAAAGTTATGCAGGTGGTTTTGGAGGAAGTGTTTATTCTGGAGCATTGGCCGATGCTAGTAAAGGTATTAGTATTCTAGGAAATATAGATGGGCTGAATATAAACATTGGAGAGTTGTTAAACTTAGTAAATGCATATGTTCCAACAATAGAATATGCAGGAGTTAAATCCGATAATGGATTTACGGTTACGGCTAATAAAATCAAATCGAATGATACGAATTCTGGTAGTGCTGGTGGCTTTATTGGTTATGGCAGTGGTGTTCAGGTAAGTTATTGTGATGTGACACATTTAAAACATACAAATGTAACACCTCCAAAAGATTTAGAATCTACAGAAGCACCTACATACTTTAATAATGAAAGCCAATATGCAGTCACTGGATCAAGATATGCTGGTGGATATATTGGCTATATGGATATTGGTTCTGCAGCTTCTGTAGGTAAAGGATTAAGTATTCTAGGTGCTTCTATAGGTATTAATAATGTATTAGATGCATTAAACGTAGTGGTATCTACTATTGAACATTCTCATGTGAGTGGAAATCCTGGTGGATTTGCGGTTAAAGCATCTTATAAGAATACGGCTTCTGATGCATCAGACAATGATGTACTTGGGGATTCAGGTGGATTTGCAGGAAAGATTTCTGGTGGGCACATTCAGGATTCAAATGCGAATAACTTTTCTTATATCATTGGCCAGATTACAGCCGGTGGTTATGTAGGAGACTTACAGCCAGGTAATATTGCGAATGTATTAGATAATGCAAGTATTTTAGGTGGATTAGTAAATGCTGATAGTATACTTGCTTCTGTTGCAGAAGATTTTGTACCTACTATTAGAAATAGTTCTACTACATGTGTGCCTTGTGGTGGTGCAGTACGTGCACAGGCATCTTCTACAACACAGGTACAAAGAGGTATGGCTGGTGGTTATGTAGGACATAACGAAGGTGGTCATATCTGGGGTAATAATACAAAGAAATGGAAAGGTAAAGACTATACTGGACCAACAAGTACTTGTAAAGCAGTAAGAATCCGTTCTGTATATGGTGAAGAGATTGCGGGCGGATTTACTGGTTTAATGGAATCTGCAGACACTGCAAGTACAGGTAACTTATCTCTATTATGGGGATTAGTAAAGGTAGATAACATACTAGGTGCTTTAAGTGTTGTTTATCCTACAGAAGAGAATACTGCAGTATATGGACCACTTGCCTTGATGGATTATAAAACATGGAATGAATGGGTTGATTTCGTTGGTAAGTATGGTGGTTACGGAAGTGATCTTGCAGAGCATGGTAAGGTAAATAACCAAGCAGGATTAGATGCTATTATTCATAAATATACTTATGGGTACAATGTAGTTGCTGGTAGAGTGAATTACCGAGATGAAATTAAACTAGCGATTTGTGGTGCTGCAGGAGGTTATGTTGGCTCTATGCAGACAGGTACTATCACAAATGGTCAGGCATATCAGACTAAGAAAGTAAAAGGATTAAGAACAGCAGGTGGTTTTGCTGGAGAAATGATCAATGGTGGTGCTGCAAATCTTGGTGGTGTCAATATTCTCGGTCTTAATCTTCAGTTAGGAAGAATGATTGATGTACTGAATGTATTTGTTCCAGTAATTAAGCAATCTTCAGTAGAAGGCTACCAAAGTGGATTGATGGTTGAATCTACAGGAACTGGTTATAAGGATAACTGTGGTTATGCTGGTGGTTATGTAGGTAAACTCATTGGTGGACAAATCTGGGGAGAGAATACTGCACATTGTCAGGTAAAGAAACTCAGACGAGTAGATGGTAGAAGCTACGTAGGTGGTTTTGTAGGAAGTTCTAGACCTGGTTCTGTAGCAACACTTAACCCTACTGCTGGTGAAGGATTATTAAGTCAATTACTTAATAAACTATTTAGTACCCCTTCGGACTTAATTAAAGTACTTAATGCGACAGTTGCTACAATCCGTTATGCAGACGTTGAATCCTGGGATGATTGGGGATTCATTGTGAATGGTGCATATACAACTGGTAAGAATAATACTTCTTATGCAAAAACTGCAGGTGGTTTTGCAGGAATGCTGGAAGGAACAGTTCTTGGTGAAAAGGATTCTTCTACAGCTGGTATTAGTGTAACGAATATACGTTCTGTTATTGCAGGTGAATATGCTGGTGGATGTTTTGGTGTAGCAGATGTGGCAGGAGTTGCAAATATCAGTGCAGGAAATGAAACATCGCTATTAGATAAGTTATTAAAACTTGGAAGAACAGATGTATTAGACGCTTTTAGAAGTTATGTATATTACGGAAATATAAGTGGAAGTAAGGATGCAGGACTAAGTGTAAATGCTAATGTTGCAGAAAAATCTGGACAGAACAATCAAGTTACATACAGTGGAACAGCCGGAGGTTTTGGTGGTTCCCTTCTAAATGGTTCTGTAAAGAATAGTACAGTTACACAATTAAGCAATGTAAGAGGCTTAAATAGTGTAGGTGGATTCATTGGTTACTCTGGTAAGAGTGGTGTTGTGAAAGCTGATAAGATTGATGTCCTAGGAAATAATACAGGACAGCTTCTTGGTGGAGCATTAGGTGTCATGGATATCTTTGGTTCTCATATTGATAATTGTAGTGTAAGTGGTACAAGTGATGGCTATACAGTACAGAGTCAAAATGGTGAGGAACAGATTGCTGGTGGATTTATTGGTTATGCAAACCTTGCAAGGATGTCTAAGTGTACAGCAGGAAGTGCAAGTGATTTAAAGAGTGGATTAAAACAGGTTGCATCTGGAGGAACAGCAGGAGGATTTGTAGGAAGAACAAGCTTTGCATATCTTGCAGATCTAAAACTAGATTCTGGACCAGTCAATGTTATATTTGCAGTTGTTAATAAGCTTATACAAGCCCTCTATCTAGATAAGTTACAGAATTCAGATTTTCTAAAGATCGATCTAGGAATTATAAAAGTAGAAGCGTTATATAAGGGAAATCTTCTTCATGTCAATCTTCTAGGTTTAGATATATCTGTAGGTCTCTCTAAGAAATCAACAGATAATAACCAACAGACAGATCTTGCAATTATTACTATTGGAGATTCATCTATTAAACTCCCATGTGGTGAGAATGGTTTATTAGACGATAATGATGCAAAGTCAAATATCAGTGTCAGTCTTATTAAAGCAAACCGTACAAAGATTACTGATAGTAATGTGTATGGTATGAGCTATGGATATGATGTTTATGCAGGTGGTGCCAACAACAATACTGATGGTACTTCAAAGGATGGACGCAGTGGTGGTTTTGTAGGATTTAATGATGAAGGTTTATTAAAGAATAACAACATGTACTACTGTGACGTAGTTAGAGGTACTAACAATCTTGTAGGACCTTTTAGTGGTAAGAGTGAATTAGATTCAGTTTACCCTTCTAATACAGTAGATAAGGTTGAAGGTGAAGGAAACAACTACCGTATTTATAGAAAATTGGATAAATCTTTCAAAGAAATCAAAGGCAATAATCAAAAATTAAATAGTGATTATGAAAACAATGATGGTTGGGATATTTATACAATCAAACATATGAATATAGTTAAAGCCTTTAATGATTTAAAGAATGCGGTTCTATCAAATGGTAGTGAGAAAGCTGATTTAAAGGCATATGAATCACCTGCCAAAGCAGTATTAATGTCTGATACAAAGACAACTCTAAATACTGGTGAAAGTGATACACCAGAACCATCTGAGTCACAGGATCCATGTGATAAGCTGGTTAAACTCACTATAAATAAAGTCTGGAAGGATTTCGATAACTTCGATAAAAAACGACCAGACAGCATTACGGTAACAATTTCTCGTACTTGGAAGGATGCGACTGGCAAAGAACAGACACAAACTGTTCCAAATTATGAGAGTTACAAAATAACGGGTTCTATTAACAAATCAACATGGCAAGAAGTAATTAAAGAACTTCCTGCTTATTTCAAAGAAAATGATGGAACTATTCGTTATTATAAATATTCCGTAACAGAAGCGGAAATTAATGGTTATACAACAACTATTAAGACATCAGATGATGGCTTTACGTTTACGATAACCAACAAGCATTTCCCATGTCTTCCAAATACTGGAGGATTTGGAAACTACTTATTTTATGCGATAGCAATTCTGCTTTTCCTTGTTTATTTCGTTATGAGATACAGAAAGAATAAGGAAAACAAAGCAGAAAAACTATAAAGAGAAATGAAAAAAAGGAGAAAAAGTTATGAAAAGTATTAAACGCATTATCGCATTGTTATTAACTGCGGTTATGACAATGACTATGTCCGTAACAGCATTTGCAGCAGGTCCTGCTAACTGTAGTCTTACTGTAAATGTAAAAGATGGACAGGATTTAAAGGGACAGACAATTAATTTGTACAAGTTATTTGATCTTAGTACATCAAAGTCTGGAGAAACAACAAACTATGCTTATACAGTGAATAAAGTAGCAGGTTATAAAGAAGCACTTAACAAAGCGTTAGGAGCTTCATACACAACTGATGAAGATTATGCAAAAGCTGTATTGAGTCTTGGAGAAAACAATTCTGTAAAGGTTCAGAAGTTTGCAAATGATTTCACAGTTGCAGCTTTAACTAACAAGCTTACAGCTACTGAAACTTCAAACAAAATTACAGATTCTAAAACTTCTTATGAATTTACTGACTTAAAATCTGGTTACTATTTAGTTTATGTAACTGGTGGAAAAGAAATTCAGTCTTCATTAGTTACAGTAGATGAGTCAACAAATACAGTAAACTTAAAAACAGAAGCACCAAGCATCACAAAAAAAGCAGATTCAGATACTGTAAGCATTGGTCAGGTTGTTAAATATACAGTTGCTGGTTCAGTACCAGATACAACTGGATATTCTGAATATGTATATAAGATTAACGATACATTATCAAACGGTCTTGATTTTGTAAACGATGCAAATGGAACAGCTGTTAATGGTAATACAGTTAATGTAACAGTTGCATTTAAAGATGAAACTGTATCTCCAGCAGGAACTACTCCTACTACAGCAACTCTTTCAGGTACTGGAAACAGAACTATGATTCTTGACTTATCTGCATGGGTAAAAGCTAACCAGCAGACAAACAAAGGTAAAAACTTCACTGTAACTTACTATGCTAAAGTAAATAAAGATGCAGTTGTAACAGAAAAGAACAAGGCTCAGTTAGAATATGGTAATAAACCAGGTGAAACAACAACTACTACACCAAGTGAAGCTAAAACACCTACATACCCTCTTGATATCAACAAGATTAAAACAGGATCTAAAGAAAAGTTAGCAGGTGCAAAGTTTAGTCTTTACACATCAGAAACTGATGCAAAAAATGGAACAAATCCTATTAAAGTTACAGGAAGCAATGGAAATTATGTTGTAAATCCAGAATCTACTACTACAGAATTTGAATCAGTTAAGTCAATTGATGTTGAAGGTTACAACCTCCGTGTTAATGGTCTTGCAGAAGGAACATACTATTTAGTAGAAACAAAGGCACCAGACGGATTCAACAAGTTAACTGCTCCAATCGTAATTAAAATTACAAAGAGCACTACTGGTAACGAAGAAGATTGGACTCTTTCTAAAAATGATGTAAAAGAAGAAGATAAAATCATCGATGTAGAAAACAGTACTGGTTCTATCCTTCCATCAACAGGTGGTATGGGTACTATCGCATTTACTGTTGTTGCAGCCCTTCTTGTATTAGGTGTTGCAGTAAGCTTTATCCGTGATAGAAAAAAAGAAAACTAAGAAATAGTTTTTAATGGAATGAGCGGTTATCTTTCTTAAAAGATAACCGCAATTCCAATTATTTATATATTAATAGGGAGAATGAAATGAAGTGTATGAAGATTAAAATTACTAAAAATGATATTATTCGTTTATTTGTACTTTTGATTGCATTCTCCGTGTTGTTATATCCTAGCTTTAGTAGTTATCTGAATGAGAAGAATGGTTCTAAGGCTATCTCTTATTATGATAAAGAGAGTGTAGAACTCTCTAAAGCAGATAAGATAAAAATGTTGGAAGAAGCACGTGCTTATAATAGAGAGATGTTAGGAAATATAGATCTTATAGATCCATTTTCACAGGAAGATACAAAGTTAGATGCACGTTATGAGAGTTTATTAAATGTAGATGGTTCTGGAATGATGGGATATATACGTATTCCTAAGATTCATATAGAACTACCTATTTATCATGGTACAAGTGAAACAGTCTTACAGGCAGGTGTAGGACATTTCTGGGGTACTTCTTTGCCTGTTGGTGGAGAGAGTACTCATACAGTATTAACGGGTCACAGAGGGCTGCCTACTAAGACATTATTCACAAATATAGATAAGCTAAAAGAAGGAGATATATTCTATATCAAGGTTTTAGATGAAACATTGGCTTATGAGATAGATCAAATAAAAACAGTATTACCAGAAGAGACAAAAGGATTATCTATAGAACCTGGCAAAGATTATGCCACATTAGTGACATGTACACCTTATGCGATTAATACTCATAGATTATTAGTAAGAGGACATCGTATACCATATCAAGAAGCTACAAAGAAAGTGCCTAATACAAATATTAAACCAGAATTATCATTTACGTCTAAGGTATTAATTATGGCAGTAATTGTGATTTTGATAGGTTTAATTATCGCAATTATTTACTGTATAAGGGATAAGAAAAGGAGGAAACTAACATGAAGGTAAGAAATATTATTGTGTTTATGATTGTTTTTCTTATGAGTACGTTCATGAATGTTTCAACTATTCATGCAGAGAGTGGTTCTAGAAAAGGAAGTATACAGATTGTATATAAGGGTAGAAATGAATTGAATCAGGAAGTGAATCTTTCAGATGCTAAGTTTTCAATCTATCAGGTTCAATATATGAGTAATGATACATTGACATGGAAGGATAACTTTAAAGATTCACATATATCGTTAGTAGATACCAGTGCAGAGGCAAGAGAAAAACAAGCCAAACAATTATATAAATATGCACAACAGAAAGATATATCTTGTTCACTACAAGAAACTAATACATTAGGTCGTACAACATTTAGTAATTTAACGCAAGGTATTTATTTGATTGCACAAGAGGGATATGTAGAAAGTGGTAAAAGTCAGTTTGAATCTGCTCCTTTTCTAGTTGAGATTCCTTCTCTTGTGGATGGAAGTGTAGAATATAATGTTACTATAGAACCCAAGGCTGAATGGGTAAAACCAGTAAAGCCCACACCGTCTAAACCTCATAAACCACATGTAAAAACAGGTGATGATACAAATATATCTGTATGGGTTATAGCTGCGATAGAAAGTTTATGTATTATGATATTGCTGTATAAGAATAAGGCTGATTCTCTATGAATCAGTTTTTTTACTAGAGAAGTTGAGTAAAATTTGATGAATCATAATACAAATGTTAGAATGGTTAGGATGGAGGTCTTTTTATGAACATTGTTTTAATACTTGCTTGTATGGCTGTATTCTATAATATTGATTTACTCGGCTATAATTCAGAGTATCTCTCAGTACAGCAGACAAAAAACTTAAAAGGGATATTTACACTCATAGTATTATTCCATCACCTTGCAATATTTGCATCTGTAGGTGATGTCTATAATATTTTTATTAATTCTGGATACATTGCGGTAGGTGGGTTCTTATTCATTTCTGGATATGGCTTAATGTACCAATATATGCATAAAGGAAGAAATTATGTAAAGTCATTTCCTAAAAGAAGAATACTCACAATACTTATTCCATCTGTTGTAATGGCTATTGCCTATTTTGTATTGAAACAATACAGATATGGTTATACTTTAGGTGCTCTTATCTATGATTTTAAAAGAGGTGCTTCTGTTATTAGTAATGGATGGTATATCAATGCGATTATTTATTTCTATATTGCTTTCTTTATTTCTATGCTTCTTTGTGAACTCATTAAGAAACGTAGAATTATGATCATCTTTACTTTTATCTTTACATATCTCTATATCTTCTTATGTATGAAGTTTAAGTTTGAAGATCATTGGTTTAGTGCAGCCTTTGCTTTCTATTTTGGTATATTATGGGCTATGTTTAAATCTCAAATTGATTCTAATCTCAAGAAATCAATTCCCATTATTATTGGTTGTCTTTTTGTATTCTATTATTTATTGAATGTATTCACTCCATTTAAGTATGGCTGGATGGAATTCAAATGTTTAATGTATCTTGCAATTATCGTGATATTAGGAATGAGAATCAAACTTCAAAGTCCCCTTATGGAATGGGTAGGAGATCATTCTTTAGAAATCTATTTAGTACATGGACTATTTTTTGAAATATTAAGAAATAACCATATTAATATAGTAGATAACTTTGAATTCATGGTTACTCTACTCATGCTTACATTCATATCTTCTTATGTGCTTCATAAGATATTCACATTCATAAACAAAAAAATTATAAATAGTTAAGAGGAGTGCTTATCACTCTTCTTTTTTCTATGATGAAGCCGGGTGATATATATGAATAAGATATTAGTAGTAGACGATGAACTAATATTAAATCTAGTAGGAATAAGCTTGAAAGAAGCATGTAAAGAACATGCAATAGAAATCATGAATAAAAAATTATGCTTAGAAGAATATACAAATATTAAATATAGTCAAAATACAAAATAAGATGTCACATAAATATAAGTAAATATGTGAAATAAACGTAAAAATGTTATCGCAAGGGGTTACTGATTATAAGGGTTAATGTTATAATGGGAACATGTGTTATAGATTTCTAATAAATATTGTTTTTTTGTGAAATATTTCGCATTAATTAGAATGTGTTAGAGTTTTATATACATGAAGGAGAACACGCTTATGAAAAAATTATTTATGAAGTTTTGTGTTGTAGTTTTATCTTGTTTTATGGTGTTCAATACAGCTTATTTACCATCTTATGCAGAGGATGAAATGAGCTATTATGAACAGAACGACCTAGCAAACAGTTTTAGGTATACTGATGGTCAGATGAAGGATAGAGGCGATGCAAATTATGCTGCACGTGCTACCACTAATTCTGGGTGGCCTAATGATCCAAAGGCTATTTGTAAGGGAATTGATGTAAGCTATCATAATGGCACTATTGACTGGAAGAGAGTCAAACAGTCAGAAGTAGAATATGCTATTATCAGATGTGGTTATGGTACAAATGATAAGAATCAGGATGATAAGAAATGGGAAGAAAATGTAAAGGGATGTATAGACAACAATATTCCTTATGGTGTTTACCTATATTCTTATGCTGATACTGTAGAGAAAGCATCTAGTGAAGCAGATCATGCAATTCGTTTATTACAGGGGAAGAAGTTAAAGTATCCTGTTTATTATGATTTAGAAGAAGATAAGCTACGTGATAAGATCAGCAAGCAAACTATTGCGGATATTGCACAGACATTCTGTGATAAGCTATCTGCCAAGGGTTATACTGTTGGTATTTATGCGAATAAGGACTGGTTTACTAATTATTTGACTGATAGTCGTTTTAATAACTGGACTAAGTGGGTTGCACAATATAATACAGTTTGTAATTATAAGGGTAAATATGATATGTGGCAGTGCTCATCTACAGGAAGGGTGCCAGGTATTTCAGGTAATGTAGATTTAAACTATTCTTATAGTCCATTTGAAAATTCATATGGTGGTGGTAATACAAATAACGGTGGAACTACTAACAAGTACTCTGATGGATTAAATGAAATTGAAGGAGAATTATACTACTTCAAGAATAATCGTATTGATACATCTTATAGTGGACTCGCTCAGTATGGTAACGAATGGTATTATATTGAGAATGGTAAAGTGAACTGGAACTATACTGGTCTTGCTCAGCGTGGCATTGAATGGTTCTATATTGAAAAAGGTAAGTTAAACTGGAATCATTCAGGAATTGTGGAATACAATAATCAGTGGTTCTATGTTGAAAGAGGACGCTTAAACTGGAATTATACAGGTTTAGGTCAGTCAGGTAATGACTGGTACTATATTGTGCGTGGACGTGTCAATTGGGGCTATACAGGTCTTGTTCAGAAAGGCAATGAATGGTTCTATGTTAAAGGTGGTAAGTTAGATTGGAGCTATACAGGACTTGTCCAGAAAGGTAATGAATGGTTCTTTGTTCGTAATGGTCGTTTAGACTGGGGTTATACAGGTCTTGCTTGCAATGGTGAATATTATTTCTATGTTAAGAATGGACGTTTAGACTGGAACTATTCTGGTTATGCACAGATTGATGGTCAGGGCGAATATTATGAAGTAAGAAATGGTAGACTCGTTGGTGGCACTTTAACTTTAGCTAAGATGCATGGTGTTGCGAATAATCAAGATAGCCCTACAAACTATATTGTTATTGTAGATAGAGCAGCACATCGTGTAGGTGTATTTAAAGGAAGTAAGTATGATTGGGCAGATGCAAAGTATTATAAATGTTGTGTTGGTAAACCTTCTACTCCTACTATAAGTGGTACTTACTATATCAAATCTAGAGGTAAATACTTTGATACAGGTACTAAAGGTAGATGCTGGTATTTTACTCAGATTAATGGTAACTATTTATTCCATTCAGTGATTTATGATAGACAGCCCTCTCCAAAGAAAATTATTGATAACTCAATGGATGCAGCTGTATCTCATGGCTGTGTAAGATTAGATCTAGAAAACGCAAAATGGATCTATGACAACATTCCTAAGAATACTAAAGTTATTATTTATTAACAATGAGGTTCCTCCTATTTGGGAGGACCTTTTTTTATGCATAAAAAAAGGATGTGATAAATCACATCCATTCTAACATTCTTCTGAAACGATGAACTTAGGTCTTCCTTTGATTTCATCATAAATCTGTGCAATATAGTAACCAATAATACCAAGACAGATCATGATAATACTACTAGAGAATAACTGAAGTAGAATAACTGTAGTAAAACCTCCTAAAGCTGTACCATTCACATACTGTACAATTGAGTTAATACCAAATACTACAGAGATAAGTAACATGATAAAACCACAAATAGTGACAATCTGCATAGGTGCAGAAGAGAAAGAAGTAATATTAAGTATTGCATACTTAATGAGTGATTTAGTAGACCACTTTGATTCCCCTGCTTCTCTTTCAGCTACTCTAAATGGAATCTGTGTTGTCTTAAAACCTACCCATGAAGATAAAGCTCTAAAGAAAGAATTCTTTTCCTTCATATTAAGTAGTACTAACATTACTTTTCTATCAAGAAGCTTGAAGTCTGATGCATTCATCATATCGATATTAGTCAACTTAGAGATAATCTTATAGAAAGTATTAGCCATAAATCTATGGATACCTGATTCTTCTCCTCTATCCTCTTTGACAGCTTCTACAACTTCATATCCTTCCTGCCATAATTTATACATTTCTACAATTTTAATTGGTGGATGCTGTAAATCACAGTCCATGACAACGCAACAATCACCCTTTGCATATGTTAAACCTGCAGTAATTGCAGATTCTTTACCAAAGTTTCTAGAGAAATGAACACCTCTTACATGTTCATGTTTTTTTGATGCTGCTTGGATTCTATTCCAAGTATCATCCTTAGAACCATCATCCACAAATAAGATTTCATAAGGAATCTTATGTTCTGTCATGATATCTACTACTACATTTGCGGTATTATCAATTAATAGTCCTTCATTATAAGATGGTATTATAATACTTAATAAACCTTCCATTTTAGTTCTCCTTACAATATTTTTTTCTATAAACTGCACTTATGATTATAAACAATATTGCCCCCGCTGTTAAGCCAATACCGAGTTTTTGGTGCTTTGTATGATATCTCATAGTAATTTTATTAGTACCAGAATGAAGTTTAATTGCATATAAGCAGTTTCCAAATGACTTTACTTCTGCTTTTTTATTATTGACTAATACATCCCAACAATCATCTACAGGAACAGATAAATAGAGATAACTATCTTCATCTTCTGCGTTAACTGTTGTATCAATAGAACCATTCTTCATTGAGATATTGACTTCATTTTCACGTGCTGTTTTAGCACATTCATCTAATACATTTAAATCTAATGCGTAGAAATAGGCATTATCATAATTGAAATTAGAATCTGCAGATTCAACTCTTAGCTTTGTCTTTGAACTATCTGTTTCAATATGGAATACAGTAGGTGATAACCAGCATGCATACTTAGTAATCACATCTTTACCATTATAAACATAAGATTCTGATTCTGAAGTCCAAGGGATAAAACCATAATAGACCATATTCTTACAGTTAGAAGTGTTTAAGTTGATTTCTGTATTAGAATCATCCTTCTTTGTGACTGCATACTTAACAGGTTTATAAATATCTTTTGAAGTATTGAATAACTGTTTAAATAATAAGTTCTGATAATCAAATGGGTTCAAATAGCCTTCTTCATTCTTAATTGCGTCAAAGTTATTACATGTAAATGCGAGAGGCATATAATATGGATTTGTATATGTATACTTACCATTTAACTTAGTATTGTTTTTCTTTACTAGACCAGTGTAGTTTTCTGAAGTTAATACATATTTCACACCAAGTAATGAATCAATACCTAACATAGATGTATTTGTGACAGTTAAACAATCTGCATAAGTAGGATAACCACACTTATTTAAGAACTCTAACTGTGTACCATCTGGTGAAGAAGTATATCCACTTGTAGACATATATCTATATGATAATGGTTCATCATAGTTGGCAGTTAGATTACCTTCATACATAACTCTGTTAGATGTCTGAGTGATTCTATAGTTAGACTGATCATCATTCTGTATATTGCGGATGATCTTTTCTTGATTCTTTCTATATGATGTATATTCCAAATCATTCATACATAAAGAATTCGCAAGAAGACCAGAGTTGATACCTAAATCAATAGAACCAACAATAAGTAATAATACAAGAAGTAACTGTTTTGTCTTTTGTTTAGTGATTAACTGACTAGAGATATATAAAGCAGTTAAGACAATGATCATAGCTACAGTTAAACAAGCATAAATCTTTTCCTGGTGAGATCGGATGTTTAATATTGAGAATACAATTGCGACTACACCAGTCTTCACAATATTATTCTTCTCTTTTGCATATACACAATTGTATGCAGCTAAGAATAGAATAAAGAATTCAACTAGGAATGAATATCTATAGTTATAGCTTCCTACAAATTTAAAGAGTGAGAATACTAAATAAAGAGGATGCCAATAAAGACATAGAAGTATTCCAAATAAGAATACACCAAGTACAATCTTTACTTTTACTTTGATTTGTTTGTTGAAGAATACTGATAAAGCAAGTACTATCGCAAGTCCTCCACAAAATAATGCCGCAAATCCTAATTCACTATGAGCCCCATAGCTATACTTAGGAATAACGCTTAACATATTACCGACAAAAGAGAAGTCTAAAATATCTCTTAATGAGAGACTTCCTCTAGGACCGTTCGTTAAAGCGCCAATAGTTGGTAAGAATAAGATTGCACTTACCATAACACCTAGAATCATGGCAAACACATATCTAATACCAGTCTTAATAAACTGAATAAATGTCATTTTCTTTTCTACGGCATATAAACAACATTCTAATAAGAACCAGATACCAGTAAAGACACAGCTGATTCCAGCCATATACCAGTTAAAGATAATAGCTAAACCTACCGCAATAGAAAGATTCCAGTTCTTCTTCCCCTGCACAATATAATAAACCTGTAATAACATGAAAGGTAACATATACATGCCATCTAACCACATGATATTACTTGCCTGGAAGAAGCTATATTGACATAAACCATAACCACAGGAAAGTAGAATAAAGAGAATACTATTGTCTTTATAAGATGCTTCAAATCTATTTGTGACAAAGTACGCAAAGGCGATAGACGCCAATGTAAGCTTTAATGCGACTACGATATTAAAGAATGTATAGAGATTCGCATTAGAGAAAAACAATAATAATAGATTAAATGGTGAAGATAAATAATAGCTAAATACAGCTACATTTGATCCACCTAATGTTTTCCCAAAGCTATAAGTAATTGAGTTCTTTCCTGCAATAACATCTTTTAGATAAGAGAAGAAATCAATATACTGAATATTTGCATCCATTACAGCTAATGTTTTAGTGCCAAATGGTGCAAATCCATTTAATGCATAAATACATAAAATAATGAGTAAAGTAATAAGTCCGGATAGAAATATAATTTTACTTTTTTCTTTTTTATTCATAAGAACCCCCTTGAATTCAGACACAATAATTATAACATACCCTACTATATAATTCGATGTGATAGTTATGATATTACATTAATCGAAGGTATATGTATCAAATTATTTTCTGAAATTCTCTATTTTTTTTGATGTGTACAGTTAAATAGAATATAATGATTACGTATGTGACGAAAAAACAAATGAGGAGAGTTTTATGAAAAAAGATAAAGATATATTTGATAGAATCATGGAGTGGAAGATCCTTAGTATCTTTAATCCGTTTTATAAGAAATATAAAGAAGTATTATTATATTTATTCTTTGGAGGTCTAACAACAGTTATTAGTATTGGTTCTTATGCCTTCTTTGATATAAGTATGCATATGGATCCGATGATTGCGAATATCTTCTCTTGGATACTTGCAGTATTATTTGCCTATGTGACAAATCGTATCTGGGTATTTGATAGTAATGCGGAAGGTATGAAGGGTATTATCCAGGAAATGGTTTCTTTCTTTGGAGGACGTGTTGCCACTCTTTTAATGGAAGAAGTTATTTTATATGTGGGTATTAATTTGTTAGGTATGAATAGTATTGGTGTGAAGGTTGCAGCACAGATTCTTGTGCTTGTCGGGAACTATTTAATTAGTAAATTGTTTGTCTTTAAGAGTTAATAATACATAATTTCACAGAAATTCCACATAGATAGCGCTGTAATAAGGTATAATAACGCCAATGAAGTGAATTATAGACTATTTTGTGGTATAGTAATTTATGTATGAACTTAAAAATAAGGATGTGAAAAAAGATGTATAAAAGGAAATTAAGAGGATGGGCGAAGCATTTAGATTTCTTAATTGCGGACCTTATCTGTCTACAGTTAGCGCTATTTCTAGCTTACTACATGCGTCATGGAATACTTGATATATATACAAGATCATTGTATGTCAATATTGCGATAGTCATGACACTATTAGATATGTTAATTATTATATTCTTTAATATTTTAAAGAATATTTTGAAGCGTAATAATATTACAGAAATGATTAAAGTAATAGAGAAGTCATTATTATTAATGGTTGTATCTACTGCTTATATTTTCTATGCGCAAAAAGATGATGTATCACGTTTAACTTTAGGTTTTACATGTGTATTTGATGCAATGTTTACTTATATTGTACATTGTGTGATGAAACCAATTGTAAGACGTAGAAGAAAGAATAATAAAAAGTCTCTTATCGTGATTACAGAGTCTGAATTTATTGATTCTATTACAGAGAATAAGAAAATATTTGGTTTGGATGAATACCAGAGTGTTGGTTTTGCGGTTCTAGATAAGAATATGGAAGGTCAGAAATCAAATGGCTGGTCTATTGTGGCGTCTCAGGATACTGTTATAGATTACGTATTAAGACAATGGATGGATGAAGCTTTAGTGATTCTTCCTAGGGAAGATGTTTTCTCTACTTCTTTAGTTAAAGATTTAGCTGAAATGGGACTTGCTGTTCATGTAGAAATCAGTGAATATAACTCATTAAAGGGATATCGCAAACAGTTTGAAAGAATGGGTGAAAACCAGGTATTAACTGTCAGTATGAACTCTATTAATGAATATGATTGGATTGCCAAGAGAATACTAGATATTATTGGTGGTTTAGTAGGCTGTTTGATTACTCTTATTTTGACTATCTTCTTAGGCCCAGCTATCTTTATTGCCTCTCCAGGACCAATCTTCTTTAAACAGAAGAGAGTTGGTAGAAATGGTAAAGTGTTCAATATGTATAAGTTTAGAAGTATGTATATGGATGCTGAAGAGCGTAAGAAAGAGCTTATGGCTCAAAATAGAGTTAAAGATGGTATGATGTTCAAACTTGAATATGACCCTCGTATTATTGGCTGTAAAAAGAAAGCCGATGGTACTATTAAGAAGGGTGTTGGTAATTTCATTAGAGATTGGTCTCTTGATGAATTCCCACAGTTCTTTAATGTATTAAAGGGTGATATGAGTTTAGTAGGTACTAGACCCCCTACTCTTGATGAATGGAATAAATATGAACTACGTCATAGAGCACGTCTTGCATTTAAGCCAGGTATTACAGGTTTATGGCAGGTAAGTGGTAGAAGTAATATCACTGACTTTGAAGAAATCGCAAGATTAGATAAAGAATATATCAAGAACTGGAGATTCAGTCATGATATTCAGATCTTATTGAAAACAGTACAGGTTGTTTTCAAAAAAGAAGGATCAATGTAAAGGAGTTATGAATATGCCATCAGTAAAGATTATTATTGCGACACATAAGAAGTATCGTATGCCTGATGATGAGATGTATATTCCTGTACAGGTTGGTGCAGAAGGTAAGGATGATCTTGGATATACACGTGATAATACAGGTGATAATATTTCTAATTTAAATTCACAGTATTGTGAATTGACAGGATTATATTGGGCTTGGAAGAACCTAGATGCAGATTATGTAGGTTTAGCCCATTATCGTAGACATTTTAGAGTAAAGAACAAGACAAAGGATCCTTTTGATTGTGTACTTACTTCTAAAGAAGCAGAAGAACTATTAAAGGATAATGATATCTTAGTGACTAAGAGACGTAATTATTATATTGAAACAATTTATGATCATTATGTTCATACACTTTATCCTGAACCATTAGATGAAACAAGAAAGATTATTGAAGAGAAGTGTCCAGAATATTTACCTGCTTTTGATAAGCATATGAAAGGTAAAACAATGCATGCCTTTAATATGTTTGTGATGAAGAAAGAATATTTTGATGCTTATTGTGAATGGTTATTTGATATTCTATTTGAACTTACTAAAAGATTTGAAGGTACCGAATATAATAGCTTCCATGCACGTTATCCAGGTAGAATTAGTGAAGTATTATTAGATGTCTGGATGAATGAGAACGGCTATGCTTACAAAGAAGTTCCATTTGTATATATGGAAAAGATCGATATGTTTAAAAAGGGAATGGGATTCTTAAAGGCTAAGTTCTTACATAAGAAGTATGGGGAGAGTTTTTAATGAATTTATTTAAGAAAATAGTAACACTTGTACTCGCAATGAGTTTGATGACAGGCTGTTCTTTGACTAATAATGCGGATTCACAGAAGGTATTTAATTTTGCGGATTCTAGTTATGTGACATCTTTAGATGCATCAAAGGCTATTGATGAAACATCTACAAATGTGATTCAGGCATTTGGCGATGGTTTATATGCCTATAATGTGAAGAGTAAGCTTAAGCCAGCTATTGCGAAGAGTAAAGAAGTGAGTGAGGATGGCAAAACATATACTTTTGAAATCAGAAAGAACGTGAAGTGGTCTAATGGAGATCCAGTGACTGCAGAAGACTTTGTTTATGCATGGAAGAGAGCCTTATCTATGCGTTCTGAAGCATCTAAGCTATTAACATCTTATGGTGCAGCGATTGCAGGTGCTGATGATATTTATAAAGGTTTAAAGCCTGCAGATACTTTAGGTGTTTACGTAAAGAATAAGAAACTGGTTGTACATCTTCAATATAAGACAACACGTTTTATGGATTTAGTGACTCAGCCAGTCTTCTTCCCATTAAATCAGAAGTTTGTGGAAGAACAGGGAGACAAGTATGCGACTTCTCCTAAGACATTATTATCATGTGGGACATATAAAGTATCTTCTATTTCTAAAGACAAGATTGTATTAAAGAAGAATAAGACATGTTATTTCGCAAAGAAATCAAATATTGATCAAGTTAATATGCTTTTTGGAATCAGTAATGATGAAAAAATCAAATTATTTGATGAAGGTAAGATTGATTTTGCATCAGTAACTGGTGAAAAAGCGAAGAAGTATGATGAAAAAGATTCAAGTACTGCAGATAATGACAGTGTAATGTGGGATTTGGTGCCTAATTTCAAGGATCAGTATTTATCAGACTTAAGAGTACGTGAAGCAATGTCTTCATTACTTAGAAGAAATAAATACGATAAAAATGTATTGAATGACGGAACTCAGAAGGCTGAAGGTTTACTTCCTATGGGAATCTGTTTCAACTCACAGAAGCAGTTTATGAGAGATGCTTGTAAATATAAATTGAAGTATAAGAAGAAAGATGCAAAGAAGTCCTTAAAGAAGCTTCTTAAAGAATATAAGTTAAAGAAATTTACATTTACTTTAACTTATACTAAAGACTATCCACAGGCTAAAATTATTGCGAGAGAAATTAAAAAAGACCTTGAATCAACAAAACAATTCAAGGTGTACTTAAAAGAAGTAAATACAGTGGATTATGAACAGGCAGAATTATCTTTATTACGTATTAAAGGTACATGTAATGATGCCTATGATTATTTAGCCCCTCTTGCAGTCAATAACCAGGGTATTAATCATTATGCAAGTAATGAATTTAATAACTTCTTTACAACTGCAACCAACGCACAAAGTCAGGATGAACGTTATTATGCATTCCTAAATGCAGAAAGAGTCGCAATGCGTGATTATGCATTCATTCCTGTTATTCATCAGGGACAGAGATACGTAATTAATGTGAGTGTCACTGGTCTTATTTGTAACTTTAGTGGCGCACCATATAGCTTTAGATATATGAGTATGCATTAATTGAGGGGGTATTCAATGATCAATAAAGTAAAGACATTTATACAAAAGTTAACGACAACACAAATGGGTTTAGTCGTATTAGCTATTTATTATTTTACATTATTTTTAGATATCACTACTTTAAGCTATAGTTTTTCTAAGGCAGCCACTTTATGTAAGCTGTTGAGATATGTTTGTTATGTGTATTTCTTGTTTGTAATATACAAAAAATTAAGAACTTTAGACTTAAAGAGTTATATAAACAAAATTAAGAATTTTGATAAGAAACAATATTTTGTGGCAGGTGTTGTAATACTCGCATTATTCAGTATTGTAATGAACTTATTACTCACTAAAAACAAGGTTTGGGTTTTCTTATTATTTACACTTATTTATGCAAGCTGTTTTGATTTTGAAGACGTATTAAATACAATCTTCTCTGCACAGTTTATTTCATTAATTCTTATTACGACATTAAGTTCATTTGGACTTATGCATGATTATGTCAATATGAGAGCTGATGGGACAATGAGACATTCTTTAGGATTTGGTTATCCTACTTATTTATCTCAGTTTCTCCTATTTATGATTCTCTATTATTCATATAAGAAGAACTTTAAGATCAGTCCTGAAAAGCTAGGCTTATATCAGCTTCTTATTGTATTTTCTTATTTCTTAACTGATTCCAGAACAGAAATGTTGATATCAGAATGTATTCTTATTGGCATCTTTATGAATTCTGTAGGTATTCTTGATAAATTCAAGAATGTAGTTGAATTCTTTAAAAAAGCCTATGCGACATGCTTTCCATTATTCCCAATTGGAAGCTATATTCTTGTGATGTTATATGGATTCATCTTCAATACAATGAATGTGAATGGTATTATCTTCAAGATTGCACAGAAATTCAATCATGTATTCTCAAATAGACTTTATCAGACATTCTATGATTTTAAACGTTATGGTTTAAGCTTATTTGGTTCAAATATTGATTTAGTTGGTTATTTCCTAACTAAAGAGAATGAGGGAACTATTATTAGAAGTAACTTCATTGATAATGAATATATGAGAATCTTATTTGAAAATGGATGGATCTTCTTTATCGCATTCTTTGCGATTATTTCAATAGTGATCTGGCATCTTTATAAAACTAAGAAAGATGGGTTACTATTTATTTCATTTGTGATTACAACATCTAGTTTAATAAATCCTAGATTATTTACTATCACAGTTTCAGTTATCAGTTTTATGATTATTCCAGTATTACATGATTTACTATTTAACCAAGGAGGACACTTAGATGAGTAAATATGATTATCTAGTAGTAGGATCAGGTCTTTATGGCGCAATCTTTGCGCATG
>OLOX01000559.1_pt1 | contig 39548 bp, 31 predicted proteins | sample 1672091 | NCBI WGS metagenome assembly OLOX01 (sample SAMEA3136644, study PRJEB25190) | human gut metagenome | reverse complement strand
CCGAACCCGACGAAATCGCCGAGTGGGTCTATTTCGTTGGCGTGACGAACCGCTTTATGACCGGCCAAAACCTTCTTATCGATGGAGGCGAGGCGGGAGCCGCCTAATTCGTGTGGCCCGAAGACTAGGTTTTATGGCACACATTCCGACGCGCAAGACGAGGTCGGCCCTAAGGCCTCTTTCATGGAAAATGGGCCCCGAGCTATGCTAACGCACTAAAGTGGACTTGCCATAAGCCCCCCCTTTTTCGGACCGTGCGAATGCGCCTCGATAGCCAAATTCCATCAAGAAAGCCGCCCAAGGGCGGCTTTCTTGCGATGTTCGATATTTGCTTTCGAGATCGATTTCGACTTAGAAGTTTTCAGCCGAAATCTCGAAGTATGCCTGCGGGTGGTTGCAAACGGGGCATACGTCCGGAGCCTTCGTGCCTACGACGATGTGGCCGCAATTACGGCACTCCCATACCTTGACCTCGCTCTTCTCAAACACAGCGGCAGTTTCGACGTTGTGCAGCAGTGCGCGGTAACGCTCCTCATGATGCTTCTCAATGGCGCCAACCTGACGGAACTTTTCGGCGAGCTCGGAAAAGCCCTCTTCTTCAGCCGTCTTGGCGAACTCATCGTACATGTCGGTCCACTCGAAGTTCTCGCCATCGGCTGCAGCGGCAAGGTTTTCCGCCGTGGTGCCGATGCCTTCGAGCTCGCGGAACCACATTTTGGCGTGGTACTGCTCGTTTGCCGAAGTCTTGCGGAAGATTTCGGCGATCTGCTCGTAGCCTTCCTTCTTCGCAACCGACGCGAAATACGTGTATTTATTGGTTGCCTGCGACTCGCCAGCGAACGCGGCCTGCAGGTTTTTCTCAGTTTGGGTTCCAGCGTATTTGGACATTTCGAATCCCCCTTTTTGGATTTCCAGCCGTGGGCCCTTCGCCCGTAGCTTATGCCGCAAATGATACACTGTCTCAATACTAATTGGTAGGTTTTGCAGCGATTGTTTCCAAATCGGAATAAAACAGGAACAAAAATGCCATCTCTGATCGAGCCTTGCTGGTCTTCTGCATGCACATCCGTGAAGTGGGCCGACAAAAATTTCGGGGCACATGGCCGAAGGACCGACGCCGCCTCGAGCCAGCATTGCGTTGGCCGCGCCCGAGGCCAACGCCGGCTTAGCCGAGCGCGGCCTCTATCGCCTCTACGAGGAGTTCCGTCGCACCTTTCCCCGCACGGGAGTCGTAGTACTCGACGAATCGATCGTCGGCCAAATATCCTCGAGCAAGACAGACGTGCGCTTGCGGCGAGTAAACGCCCTCCGCCCATTGCATGCGAATCCAGTCGGCATGCATGCGCGCCAATTTCACCGCTTCAGGGCTCGACGCATCGCCCGTCAACATCGCCTTCTTCAACTGCTCGATAATCGCGACTTCAAGCTTTTCTTTTGTCTTCCACTCCTCGTCGCTCATGTCGAGCAGTCTTTCGTTTGATGCATCGACCGCCGCATCACCGTAGCGCTCGCGAGCCTCGACGCCATAGCGCATCTCATTCGAATGCACCGCGCTCCAACGTTTCAGATGCGGCAGCACCGCGCCCATAAGAGACACGGCCTCGTCGCGCGTCATTCCCGTGCTTTCCGCCAAGCGCGGTGCGCAGTCTTCAATCATGGCGTCCATTGTTGTTTCATAGGTATATTCGCCCTGTTGATAGCACCATTTGCAATAATGCGAGTCGGCAGAGCCATGGGCATCAGTGCCGTATTCTTCGGGCGCAAGCATCATTCCGCAGCTTTCGCAGTAATGCTCAGGCCAATCAAGGAGATGCGCAACGGGCTCGTTCAGCACATTCGCGATAAGCTTCAGCATATCAATGCCGGGCGTTACTTCGCCCCGCTCCCACCGAGACACCGCCTGACGCGTCACGTACAATTTCGCCGCAAGCTCCTCCTGCGTGAGCCCATTGCGTTTGCGCAAATCAATAAGCGTTTCTCCGAATTTCATTCACGGCCTCCCAAAAAATACCGTTCAAAATGCCGTCCATCGACTTCCCTACTGAAACTTTATCGTGTGCGAAGCGTCATTCCAAGCAACATCTAGTTGCTTCATGCCACGTTCTTCACGTATTTCCTTGAACGTTCTCAACATCTTTCGTTTGCCTCCTTTCGACGGCTTTCATGTTAATCAAACCAACATTGTTGTGTTAATAAAACTTACTAGAATGTTAAAATAAATTAACCACTAAGGAGTAGACACATGGGTTTGGCGGAAAACATCAGGAAGTTCCGCACCGATGCGGACTTAACGCAAGCAAAACTAGCCGATCTTGTTGGCGTTACAAGAGCAACGGTGACGCAGTGGGAAACGGGTTGGTCGCAGCCGCGAATGGGAGCTGTTGAGAAGCTGTCAGAAGTTCTCGGCGTTTCGATGTCGGAATTGGTCGATGACAGCAACATTAAGCGCGTTCCCGGCGCAATCACGCCGACCGAGCCGCGCAAGGCATACCTCCCTCTCCTGGGCAAGGCGCACGCGGGCGACGCCCAAGAGCCCCAGGTGCTCGACGAGCGCATCTCGCTGCCGTACGAGGTGTGGGAGCGCCACCGCGACGGCTACTTCCTCCAGGTCGAGGGCCAATGCATGTCGAAGATCTACCCGGAAGGCTCATACATCCTCATCGACCCCGCGCAGCGGCCGACAAACGGCTCCATAGCGGTCGTGAGCATCGACGGCGCCGACTACGTGATGCGCAGGCTCTACAAGGGCTCTTCGGTGCTCGTGCTCTCCCCCGACTCGTGGGAGGCTGGCTACGAGGACATCGTGATCGCGGGAGACGACCACACGGTGGAGTTCGTCGGCTCTGTCGTCTGGTTCCAAGCCTCGGGCGAATTGGAATAAGGAGGAAAAGATGGCATACACGCTGGCCGAATCCGGAATCGCGTCGCTCGTCATTAGATGCAACAACATCATTAATGGGGAATACGGCGACGACACGCAGAAAGAAATCGACGACCTCATGGAAGAGATGAAGGGCTTCGAACTTTATCTCCAAATGACTCGCGCCTCGACAATCGTCAACAGCAGAACGCTAGATGGCGTCAAAAGGCTCAAGGGATGGCTCACGGCGAATGCCGCGAGCCTCACCATGGTAAAGGACTCGACGAGCATCACCAACAACAACCAGAGCTCTTCAGAGGCGAACGCATCGGTCGCAATAAGGCAGACGATTCAGGTCGTCAGGACGTCGCAGCTGACCGATGACGAGAAGGACGCGCTCGAACTTGCCATGTCGCGCATGAGGAATGCCGCCGAGGAGAAGGACGAGAAGGGCTTCGCCGACAAGCTGAAGGACGCTATCGACATCGCGTCGAAAGCCACCGGGCTCGTTCCGGCAATCGCGCAAGCGGCCGGGCAGCTTGCAACGATGCTTTAAGTCGCAGGGCGCGAGTACATCGCCAGGAGGAATCTCCCGGAAAGCTTGCGCACCGACCCCTCGTAGGGATGAAGCCCGAAGGCGCGAAGCGGCATCAAGCGAACCGTAGGCATGGTGCCGCCGCCGTCGGACAGGCGTTCGCCGAGCTCGACGACCTGGACGGTGTCGCCGCGCTCGATTGAGCGGAGCTCTTCGCCGAGGTAAACCGGGCTGTCATCGAGAAATGGATAGATTTCCAAGATAGCCTCGCATTCTGTTTCGCAGATATGCGAGCGATTATACACCGCGGAAGAAAAGGCACGCGAATATGCTGGGTCGTCCACTACGCGCTGCCGTTCGATTGGGAGTTCTAGGGGCGCACCATTTTGCCGGCGGCGGCAAAATGGTGCTGGAAATCGATTGCTTTGAAAGGAGAGCCATGGCCGAACACAACGAAGCTGAAATCATCCTGTACCAGTCGCAAGGGGCCAACGTGCCCGTACGAGTCAGCTACATGAACGAGACATTCTGGATGCCGCAAAAAGAGATAGCCGAGCTTTTCGGAAAAGACAAGTCGACAATCTCCCGCCATCTAAAGAATATCTTCGAAAGCGGGGAGCTTGACGAGAATTCAGTTGTTGCAGAAATTGCAACAACTGCCGCGGACGGCAAAAATTACAGGGTTTTGTTCTATAACCTAGACGCGATCATAGCCGTCGGGTACCGAGTGAACTCGGTGCAAGCCACCCGCTTCCGACAATGGGCCACGTCGACGCTGAAAGAGTACATCGTCAAGGGCTTCGTGCTTAATGACGACATGTTGAAGAATGGCCAGCCGTTCGGCAAGGATTACTTCGACGAGCTGCTCGTGCGCATCCGCGACATCCGCGCGAGCGAGCGACGCGTGTACCAGAAGATTACGGACATCTTCCAGGAATGCACGTTCGACTACGACCGCAACAGCGACATAGCGCGGAGGTTCTATGCGACGGTTCAGAACAAGCTACATTATGCAGTAACCGGCGACACGGCTGCCGGCATCGTGCAGCGGAGGTCAGACCCGGCGCTTCCCCACATGGGGTTGACGTCATGGAAAGGCTCGCCCGACGGCCCGATCCATTCAAGCGACGTGACCGTAGCGAAGAACTATCTAACCGAGAAGGAGATTAGCGACCTCAACCGGCTCGTCACGATGTTCCTTGACACCGCGGAGATGCGCGCCGAGCGCCAACAGCTCACGAGCATGGAGGAATGCGTCGCGCTGCTCGACGGGTTCCTGACATTCAATGGCCGCGAAGTGCTGAAAGGGCTGGGCGACCGCAACAAGAAGACGGCCGACAGAATCGCGCACGAGCGATTCGATGAATACCGGAAATTGCAGGATGCGACGTACGAGAACGATTTCGAAAAGGCAGTAAAGAAGCTGAAAAGCTAGACAAGCAAAATAAGCCCCGCGCCATACGGGAGTGCAGTCCCTGGCGCGAGGCTCGCAATGTACCAACCGAATAACGGAAGGCGGTTTCATTATGCCACGAAAAGCGAGGCGGCGCGCCTGGGGTTCCGTCACGGAGGCCGCGCGCGGCAAGAAGTACGTGCTCCGCTGGGTCGAGAACACGCCGCAGGGCCGCAGGCGCAGGAGCCGCACCGTGCACGGCACCTACCGCGAGGCGTGCAACGAGCTCGCCAAAATCCAAGCGACCAGGTGCGACCAGCGCGCCGCGCCGACCGTCGGCCAGCTATACGAGGCCCGCTACCTGCCGTGGCTCGAACGCAAGTACGAGGGCAGCGAGAGCAGCACGCCGAATAGCTACAAGCGCGCTTGGGATAGCGTCTGCGCGCGCCGATGGGCGGATGTCCCGATAGACCAAATCAAGCCGCTCGAAGTGCAGGGATGGCTCGACGGCATGGCCTACGGCAACGCGCACTGGGCGCTCGTCGTCATGCGCCGCACGCTCGACTTCGCCGTCAACCTCGACCAGATACCAGCGAATCCATTCAGACGCAAGTACGAGATGCCGCGTAAATCTTCCGAGCACCAGAAGAGCGTGTATACGCTAAGGCAGGCGGAGGCGATGCTCGGCAGAGTCGAGGGGCTGCCGTACGAGGCGGCCTACATCCTGGCCGCTTTCGGCGGGTGCCGCACGGGCGAATCGCTCGCCGTGCGCGTCGAGGACGTGCGCGAGATAGAGGCAGGCGGCGTGCGCTTCGCCGTCGCGTCAATCACCAAGCAGGCTGGAAACATGAACGGGGAGGTTGTGGGGCGCACGAAGAACGCCCAGAGCGCCCGCGAGGCGATAATCCCGGAGCCTTACTGCGATGCGCTCTTGCGCGTGCGAGACCAACGCGCCGCCGACGGCCTCAAATGGCTCTGCATGATGGGCGCGAGCCAGATGGGGAAAGCCGCAGCCGGGGCGATGTGGAGGAAGCTCGGCGGCATACCTTTCGCGAACCTGCGCAACTCGTGGCGCACCTTCGCGCAGTTCGAATGGGGCGTCGGATACGGCACCCTCGAATTGCTCATGGGACACAAGCTTCCCGGCGTGACGGGGCAGCATTATCTGCGCCCGTCCACCGAGCAGCTAGCCGAGGATTTCGCTGCCGCGTACGCCGAAAAAAGAGGCCACTTAGGATAAATTGGGATATGAAAACGCGAAACCCCAGGTCAGAGCACTATACTTTGCAACCTCTAGTTGCGCAAAACACGAGGCAACTCGGGCAACACTGTTTCGATGAATCCCGCAAAGACTTTTGAGCAAAATCGCACGGAGTGCGTACCTTACCGGTTTCTATGCCCTCGCATGGGCCGATTGGCTCGCGTGCGACAATCCCTACGCACAAAGCGATCGCGCCGCTATCGTGGCTGGCGCGTTGGGATACCTCAATACCATTGCCATAACGCTACGCAAGCTTTAGTCGACAACGCCGCGCAACTCGAGCATTTTGCGCTGTAAGCCACCTCCCGCAATGCAAGAAGGGGCCACAACGGCCCCTTCTATGGTTTAATGCACCCTTTTCGACGTGCGGCTTTAACGGCTTTCGCGCTACGCAGCCTTTTCGACTTTCGCCCCCTTAACGCCCTTCTCAGCCTCTTCGGCTTCGAGCAGCTCACGCGCGTGAGCGATGGCGTCATCGATGTTCGGACGGAAGTGCTCCTCGCCAACCAGGTCGACGAAGCCAGCGCGTCGCATGGTTTTCATGGGCTGCTCGTTGGCGTGGCTGAAGATGAGCTTCACGCCATTTTCCTCGCAGTAATCGTAGAGATTCTCGAGCGCATTCATGCCCGACGAGTCGAGCGACGGCACGCCGCGCATGCGGATAATCAGGTATTTCGTGAACTCCTTTACCGAAATGTCGGTAATGCGGTCGGTCATGCCAAAAAACATGGGGCCATTGATCTCGTACACGCGCACACTCTTGGGCAGCTCGCGCAAATGCGTGACCTCGGAATCGGCGTCGCAGTAATACCGCCAACCTTTAACCTCGGTTTCCTCGGAAACCATCTTCATGAACAGCACCACGGTAATGAGCATGCCCACCGCGATTGCCGTCACCAGGTCAAACACAATGGTAAGCATGAACGTGAGCAAAAGCGTGGCGATCGCGCCCTTCGAAGCCGTGTGGCACAGATGCGCGAAATTGCGCCAACCACTCATGTTGTAAGCGACCTGCAGCAAAATGGCCGCGATGGTCGGCATGGGGATGAGGGCCGCGTATGGCATAAGGAACACAAGCACCACAAGCAGAACGAGCGCGTGCACCATACCGGCGACCGGCGTGCGTCCGCCGCTCTTCACATTGGCGGCCGTGCGTGCGATGGCGCCCGTCGCGGGAATGCCGCCGAACAGCACCGATCCCATGTTGCCTACGCCCTGAGCCACGAGCTCCATATTGCAGCGGTGGTGCGAGCTGATCATGGAGTCGGCGACGACGCACGACAGCAGCGACTCGATGGCGGCCAAAATAGCGATGGTGATGCCGTTTGGCAGCTGATCGCGCAGCAATTCGATCGAAAGCTGCGGCACATGCAGCTCGGGTAGGCCGGCGTTGATGGTATACAAATCGCCGATGGTGTTCACGTTCATGCCGAACAGGGGCACCATAACCATGCCCACAATGACGGCAACGAGCGAGCTGGGGACTTTGACGCCCAGCGCGCCCAGGCGCGGCCACAAAAACAGCACCGCGAGGCACACCGCACCCACCAGGAGTGCCTGCCAATTGAAGGTGCCGAAGTTCGCCGCGAGCGCCGAAACCTTGTCGGCCGTCTCGACCGTCGCCGTGCCGGCGGGGTACGTGAGCCCGAAGAAATCTTTCAGCTGGCCAATGACGATGGTCACCGCAATACCCGCCGTGAAGCCCGTGGTGATGGTATACGGAACAAAGCGGATGATGGTGCCCAGCTTGAGCAAGCCCATAACCACGAGCAGCACGCCAGCGATAAGCGTCGCCGCCACCAGGCCGTCGATGCCGTCGGTCGCGACAATGCCGGCCACGATGGTCGCGAACGCCGCCGTGGGTCCAGAGATTTGCACGCGCGAGCCGCCGAGGAACGCGATAAGGAAGCCTGCGACGATGGCCGTGTACAAGCCCTGCTCAGGACCGACGCCCGAAGCGATCGCCAGCGCGATCGAAAGCGGCAGCGCCACGATGGCGACCACGATGCCCGATACGATGTCGCGGGGAAGCTGCTCTTTAAGCTCCTCTTTGCTCGAGTGCTTAATGATGCTGAACAGAATCGGTTTAATTTTGTCGCGCTGCAAAGGTTCTCAATTCCCCTTCGTCGTATATCGATTGCGTCGCGCGCGCCGCCCGGAGGCAAAAGCTGCACTGTCAAGATAGCCTAAGCAGCCCAAGGGCCGCCTGGCCAGGCGGTAGCGCAGCCAGCGAGGCCGCTTCGCCCAGAGCGGTGCCCAAATTCGAGGCCGCCCCGATCGTGCGGCGCCCGGGCGAAAGCGCCCAGCATAATGCGCCCCGCAAAGGATTTCCTTCCTAAGAGGCGCCCAACTGGACATTTCGCACGCGCATCACCCATCCCGCATTTGGGATAGAAAAATTCCACCCAGGCAACCCCGGGTGGAATTCGAATTCTTCAGTTATCGCCAAAAGGCGCGTATGGGAGGATTCGTATTGTAACGGCCCAGCAACGCGGCTGCTCACGCCACACAAAATCGCCAATGCCACGGCACAACTTGCCCGCAAGCAAGAAGTGAGGCAAGGCGGCAAGCCGTTAGAATGTGGCGCGCCCAAGGCGCACCCGAAGCGCGCCGTAAGCCTTACGCTTCCCAGTTGCCCACTTCGGAAAGCTCGATGTCGGGATTCTTATCGACCGCCCAGTTCACGTTCCACGGGCTCGTGAACAACAGCAGACGGCGCCCACGCATGTCTTCAACCTTGAGCGTGTCACGCGTGACGTTCAGGCTCGAGAACTCGAACGCCTTCGGGTCGGTTTTAATCCAGCGTACGTCGGTGTACGGAAGGCCCGTGCGGCGCACCTCAACGCCGTATTCGCTCTTCAAGCGCTGCTCAAGCACCTCGAGCTGCAGCACGCCCACAACGCCGACGATGACGCTTTCCATGCCGAAACCCGGCTCACGGAAAATCTGGATGGCACCCTCCTGGGCGAGCTCTTCCATGCCTTTCACGAACTGCTTGCGCTTCAGCGTGTTCACTTGCGTGATGCGGCTGAACATTTCGGGCGCGAACGTGGGAATTTCAGGGAACTGCACATGCGTTTTACCTGTGCACACCGTGTCGCCGATACTAAAAATGCCCGGGTCGAACAAGCCCACGATGTCGCCCGCGTACGCCTCGTCGACAATCGCACGGTCGTCGGCCATAAGCGATGTGCCCGTGGCGAGCTTGAGCTTCTTGCCGCCCTGCATATGGAAAGCCTCCATGCCGCGCTCGAATTTGCCCGAGCAAATGCGCACGAACGCGATGCGGTCGCGGTGGTTTTTGTCCATGTTCGCCTGGATTTTGAACACGAAGCCGCTGAAATCGTCGCGCTGCGGGTCAACCTGCTCGCCGGTAAGCGTGTCGGTGTACGGCAGCGGGCTCGGCGCCAGGCGCAGGAATTCTTTCAGGAAAGGCTCAACGCCGAAGTTCGTGAGCGCTGAACCGAAGAACACCGGCGAAAGCTTTCCGCAGCTCACAGCGGCGTAGTCGAGCTCATCGCCCGCGCCATCGAGCAGCTCGATGTCATCCATCAGATTCTCGTGGTTCGCCTCGCCGATGAGCTCGCCCAGCTCGGGCGCACCGAGCTCGGCCTCGATTTCGGCAACCTTCTTCGTGGCGTTCGCGTGGCCGTCACCCTCAAATGCAATCACACGGCGGGCCTGACGATCGAACACGCCGCGGAAGTTCTGGCCGCAACCGATGGGCCAGTTCATGGGATACGTGCCAATGCCGAGCACCGACTCGATTTCCTCCATGAGGTCAAACGGATCGCGCGCCTCGCGGTCAAGCTTGTTCACGAACGTGAAAATAGGGATGTGGCGCAGCGTGCAGACCTTGAAAAGCTTTTTGGTTTGCGCCTCGACGCCCTTGGCGGCGTCGATGACCATGACGGCGGCGTCGGCAGCCATGAGCGTTCGATACGTGTCTTCTGAAAAGTCCTGGTGGCCAGGGGTGTCAAGGATGTTCACGCAGCAGCCGTCGTAGGTGAACTGCAACACCGACGACGTGACCGAAATGCCGCGCTCCTTTTCAATGTCCATCCAGTCGGACACGGCGTGTTTGGAAGACGATTTGCCTTTGACCGAGCCGGCGGTTTGAATGCTGCCGGTATAGAGCAGCAATTTTTCGGTGAGCGTGGTTTTGCCTGCGTCAGGGTGCGAAATAATCGCGAACGTGCGGCGCGAGGCGATTTGGTCGGCAAGTGGTGCCACGGGGGTCCTTTCTATGGGTGCGCCCGCTGCGATGTACGCCGAAAAGCGGCCGGCGATGCGGGCGAATGAATGCAAACTGGTAAATTATAGCACGCGTCTCGAAAACACTTTATAAAGCGGAGACTCCTTACATAAAACTCCTGATGGGAATACTATTTCGAACAGCTGTCCGATTTTTTCTTGCAAGACCGAAGAGCTGCGTGCTATAGTCGAAATGCACCCGACAGCGGAGCAATCCGCTTTTTATCGCGAAAGCACTGGGGGCGGCAACGGCGGCCCTTGCTTCCCAAAGCGTGTTACAGGCTTTTCGCATTCTGAACGACATGGGGTCTGCAACGGCGGGCCTTGCTTGTAAGCGGCGTACGGCGTCGCGGCGTGTTACATGCTCGTTCCTTTTCTTCCTACAACCGAATACGAGGACATGTATGGCAGGGTCGGCCCTTGGCGTCTTCGTGCGCTTTAAGCCGAACCGGCCACGACTATCCGCCTGCGCATTTGCGCCCTTCGAAAGGAATGGCATGAGCACATCTGTCTACTCGCCCCAAATTACACAAGAAACCGCACTTGGCCTCGAACGGTTCGACATGCGCGACGAGATGCTCGCCTGTCGCGAGCTCGAATTGTGCGGGCCCGTCGACGCGGAATCGGTCGCAGATATCATCCGCGGCCTACGCCACCTGCAGAAAGCCGACCCCGCCACACCCATCACGCTGTTCATCAACAGCCCCGGCGGCGAGGTGCAATCGGGGTTGGCGCTCTACGACGTGATGAGCGCCATCAGCTGCCCCGTGCGCACCGTGTGCCTAGGGCTTGCCGCCAGCATGGCCGCACTGCTGTTTATCGCCGGCGACACGCGAGACATGCTGCCGCACAGCCGCGTCATGATTCACGACCCGCTCATCGGCGGCGCAGGCGTGGGCGGAAGCGCCCTTTCGGTGAAGGCGCGCGCAGACGATTTGATGCGCATTCGCGATATAACCGCGCAGGTCATCGCCGAGCATACCGGCATGCCGCTCGAGCGCGTGTTCGAGCTCACTGCCCGCGACACGTATTTCGAAGCCGAAGAAGCCGTTGCCGCGCATTTGGCCGACCGCGTGATTCACGAACTGTAGAAGCGGCGCGCATTACGGCCGCAATGCGCGCCGCAGCAACGGCAGCAATGCACGCGGCGCATGCCCGAAAAGCACGACGCGGCATGGCGCGGCAGAACGCGAGCCCGGGAATACGCTTCTTCCCCCGTACGCTGCGCCAACGGCTGCGCTGGCCGCGTTTCCCGCACCCCTCATGGGCGAACACGCCCGTCGTATTCCTCATTCGCCAACAGCCTTTACGGAGGATCTTATGAAAATCGCCGAATTTGAAACCCTCGTTGAAAACGCAGCCGAAACCGGGCACGACGCCTGGACCGACGCCGCCGTGGAATCGGGCCTCATGCGCGAAGTCGACACGCGCGACCCACGCCTCGCATACCGCGGGAGAACTCTGCTCACGGCCCATACCGAAATCGAAACCGATACCTGGCAAAGCGGTTTGAACAACAACGTGCTCGTGCTGGGCTGCTCGGGCGGCGGCAAAACCCGCCACCACGTCAAGCCCAACCTGCTGCAAGCATCGGGCTCCTACATCGTGCTCGACTGCAAAGGCAGCTTGTATCGCGAAGTCGGACCCTACCTGGCCGAGGCGGGATACGTAGTCGACCAGCTCGACTTCTCCACCATGGGAGGCACCGTGGGCTACAACCCACTCGCCAACGTGCGTTTCGTTGACGGCGAACCCCTTCAGCAAGACATCATCGCCATCGCATCGGCGATTTGCCCTATCGAAGACCACGAAAGCGACCCATTTTGGCCGCAAGCCGCCGCGAATTACCTGTGCGCCTATATCACCTACGTGCTCGAAGCGCTCCCCAGCACCGAATGGCACATGGGATCGGTGATGCAGGTGTTCGAAGCCGCTTGCTCCGGCCGCGTTGACAGAATGTTCGCCCAGCTCGATGCCGACGATCCGAGCGCATTTGCGCCTGCGCTCTATCGCCGCACGAGGGTTACCTGCGGCGCCGAGAAGATGCACTCGAGCATTCTTGGCATTCTTGCGGCGAGCCTCATGCCGTTCGGCTTCCCCGAGGCCACAAACGCGTACCGCCGCGCGCGCCAAGTGGACTTTCGCTCGTTCGGCCGCGAAAAGCGGGCGCTGTTCGTCACCATCAACGACATGGATCGCAGCCTCGATAGGCTCACGAGCATGTTCATTCGCCAGGCGTTTTGCGCACTTTGCGATTCAGCCGACCACGATTACCCCGATCATCGCCTGCCCGTGCCCGTGCGATTCGTGCTCGACGATTTCGCAAACCTGAACCTGCCGCACATCGACGACGTGCTGGCGGTCATACGCAGCCGCGAGATCAGCTGCACAATCATTTGCCAAACCATAAGCCAGCTTGAAGCGCGCTACGGAACGCCCGCCGCGAACTCGATCATCGGCAACTGCGACGCGCAGCTCGTGCTCGCCTTCCAAGACGAGCGAACCGCGCAGTACTTCGCCACGCGCGCCAACAAGCCGGCGAGCGCGCTGCTCGAAACCCCGGCCGGCATGTGGTGGGTGTTCGTGCGCGGGCAGCGCGGCCGCATGGAGCAGGCCTATCGACTCGAAGACCACCCGCGCTACCCCGAGCTTGTCGCATGCCTCGAGCGCACCGAGACGGAAGCGGTTTTCGGCACGCCCGACGAGTGGGAATTCGAGGAATTCTTCGACTTCGACGAGCCCGACGAACCGTTCAGCCCCTGCCCCGCGGCATAGGCGCAGGGCAGGCAGCCCCTACCAGGGGAGCTCAGCCTCCGCCGCGCCCTCGTCGGTTTGTCCCGCACCAGCAGGCTTCGCGGAGACAGGCTTCGTGCCAGCGGCTTTCGTGCTAGCAGTTTCGAGTTTTTTCTCAGAAGCGTCCTTCGCAAACGCACGGTTATCGCAGGTCACATCGCTGGACGCCTTTCTGACGTGCTCTAAGTACCCGCGAATGCTGTAATGATCGGCCCCGTCGAAAGAGTCCTTCATGTTGCCATCGGCCTCGAGGCTTCCCAAATATCCGTTGTCAACCGTTCTGCCCGTTTGGTCGATAACCGACGCGTACCAGTGGCCCGTTTTGTCGGCAGGCTCGCGCAGCTGACAGGTAATCGCGAGCTTGCCGTTGTCGGCCTGGGTGAAAGCACCCGATTCACGCAGCTGGCGCAGATGCTCGCCATCGATCCAGAAACTTATAAACGGCGCCTCGTAGGCATCGGTCAGCATGCTGTTGCGGTTGTCATAGACGTAGCACACGAGCGCGCGGGTTCGCGCTGCGCACAGCATGTCGACTTCACTTTCCTTCAGCATGAAGTACACCGTCGTATAACCGCGCACGCCCTCCCCCGCTTCCTGGACGGTAACCACGGCGGTTTTCACCTGAAACATGAGCGTTTCGGGCTGCACGGATGGGTCTTGAAGCTGAGCCTTCAAGTTCACCGTCACCACATCGACACCCATATCGGCCGGTGGGCGCAGCGCGTCGAGACCATTGCGATACAGCGCGCCTATCAGCTGAAACTCGCCCGTGTAGCCGTTATAAAGAAGGTTGTAGAAGTTCTGGTCCATGGCATTCCTATCGCGATTTTTAACGGCTGCCATTGTACGCCATTCGCTTCTCGACAATCGGCATCGAACACCCTTCGTTTTTTCGACGAATGCCGCCGCAAACATAATCGCGAAGTGCGTAGGTTTCCCAAAAGCCGTCAAGCAAACCGATCTTTCGAGAACGTGTGACCTGGGGTTTTACGAAGCCTCAAAAACGGCTGCACGCTGCTCGCGCAATAGGCTACGCACTTCGTGGCATTTTTTGCGAAACGCAACAAATGCACACGCGCGAAAAGCAGCCGCTTAGGTCCAATCGCGATGCATTTCGCGGAGTGATGTGAAACGCGCTGTACAATCGGTCGAGAAACTTCCCGTTCGAAAGGTTACCGCCATGCCGAAAATCGTTATCACCGACTCCGATTTCGAGAACAACGATTTCGAGTTCGCCATGGCACGCGCCGCGGGCGTCGAGATTGCCGCGTTTCAGGGGCCCAAGCCGCAGGATATCATTCGCAACGCCGCCGGCGCCGATGCCATTGTGACCTCGTACGGCACATTCACGCCCGAAGTTTTTGCGGCGCTACCGAACCTGCAGGTCGTAAGCCGCACGGGCATTGGCTACGACACGATTGACGTGCCTGCCGCCACGAAAAACAAAACCGCCGTGTGCGTAGTGCCCGGCTATGGCACGGAAGTGGTCTCCGACCACGCCATTGCCCTTGCCTTATGCGTGCTACGACGCATGAACGAAACCGACGCGAACATGCGCGCGGGCATTTGGGATTACGCCCGCCACCGCCCGCTGGGCCAGGTGTACGGCCGCACGTTTGGCGTGGTGGGTATGGGCGAAATCGGACGCGCGACCGCCCGCAAGGCCGCAGGGCTCGGCTTCCGCGTGATTTGCACGTCGCGCTCGCTCGTGCCAGGGCGCCGCACACCCGAGGGCTACGACATCGTGGAATACGAGGAGCTGCTCCGCCGCGCCGACGTGGTAAGCTTTCACACCGCACTTACGCCCGACACGCGCCACATGCTCGACGCGCACGCGATTTCCCTGATGAAACCTGATGCCATTGTGGTGAACACCGCCCGCGGAGCCGTTGTCGACACGGTAGCGCTCGCCGAGGCGCTCAATGCCGGCAAGCTTTGGGGCGCGGGCATTGACGTATTCGAAAACGAGCCGGTCGAACGCGACCATCTGCTGCTTTCGGCACCGCACACCGTGCTCACGCCGCACGCGGCATATTGGTCGGAAGAATCGGGCGAAGAGCTTCGCCGCCGCGCCATGCAAGCCGCGATCGACGTCGTGAGCGGCATGCGTCCGATGGATTGCCTGAACCCCGAAGCGCTGCGTTTCTAAGAGAAGAACCGGAGAGGCGAACGCCGCAGCACAAACCGAGCGGACAGACGTATCTGTCCGTTTTTCGACCGGGCGCCTAGGCCAGTTCTGCCAATGCGGCGTCAAACACCTCTTCGCTGAACAGATTTCCGCGACCGAGCTGGCCTTTCGGGTCGATTTGCGCCTTCATGCGCGCGCTTTCCGCAATATGGTTAGCGCCGTACATCTCTTCGAGGAAATGAGCCTTGAGCTTGCCCACGCCATGCTCGGCCGACACCGCGCCGCCCATGGCCGACACCTCGGCGGCCCACTGCGCGAACAGCTCGGTGCCACGCGCGTATTCCTCGGCGGAGCGCGGCAAAATGTTCACATGCACGTGGTTGCTTCCAATATGGCCCCACGTGGCACTCTCGAAACCGCCTTCGGCGAGCGTGCGGCGATACATCGCGATTACATCGCGCAAGCGATCGTCAGGCACCGACATGTCGCTACCAAGTTTCGTGATGGAAGGGTCGGTGCGGCGGCGCTGGTCGATAAGCATGTTCACGCTTTCGGGAACCGCATGGCGGAAGAAGCGCTGGCCCGCGCGCTCGGCTTCAGTCGTCGCGACCCACGCGCCCTCGGCATCACCGCCGCACGCTTCCAGCTGCTCGCACAGCACCATGAGCTCGGCCTCGGCGGTTTCCTCATCGTCGCAGCTCAGCTCGACGAACACGCATGTTCGCGCATCATCGGCGAGTTCGGGAAGCTCGGCGAATGCCGGGTTGTTCGCCTTTTGCGCGCGCAGAACGTCGAGCGCAGCGCCGTCAAAGTACTCGATGGCCGTCGCATGTTCGAGCGCGCCGCGCACGGCGATCGTGAAATCGACCGCCTCGGCCTCGCCCGGGAAAAAGCAGCTCGCGCCCCATACCTCGACAGGCACAGGCAAAAGCGCCAGCTCAAGCTCGCAAATCACGCCAAGCGTGCCACATGCGCCAATGAACAGGTCAATTGCGTCCATGTCGTCGCACGCAAAATAGCCCGACGCATTTTTCGCCTTCGGCATATCGTACGTGGGAAGGTTCAACACCAGCTCGCGACCGCCCTCGGTCACAAGGCGAAGCTCGCGGCCGGTCGCGAACGCCTCGCCTCGACGCAGGGCGAGCACATCGCCATCGGCGAGCGCCACACGCATCGCTTCAACGTGCGGGCGCGCCGCCCCATAGGCATAGCTGCGCGAGCCCGACGCGTTGCATGCCACGATGCCGCCAAGCGCTGCCGATGCTTCGGTCGGGTCGGGCGCGAAAAACTGCGCGGGTGCGGCTTTAAACTGCGACAACGCATCGAGGCTTTCATCACTCCAGCCCGCCGTGTCGAAACTCGCCTTCTGCAGCATGTCGCGCAGCTCCATGAGCGAAAGGCCCGGTTGCACGCGCACAAAGAAGCGGCCGTCGGAGCCGCGGCGCATGCCGAGCACGCGGTTCATGCGCGACGTGTTCAGCACGCAGCCGCCATGGGGAACAGCGCCAGCCGCCAAGCCGGAACGCGCGCCCTGCACGGTGACAGGCACACCTGTGGCATGCAGGGCGTGCAACGCATCGCGCACATCGGCCTCCGATTCAGGGAACACGATACTTTCCGCAGAACCCACACTGCGCGATTCGTCGCGCAGGTACTCTTCAAACTCATCGGTGCAGGACACGATTTCTGCCATAGGTTCCCCCTTCGGAGCTTTCTTCAGCTTTTTGCAGGAATGTTCACCATAGCGCATTAACGGACGATGCGGAATGGCCGAGAACAAAGCGGCGAGCAAGGCGGCCTTGACATCGCCCGACGGCGCCCTGCGGCGCTCAGCGACAATACCGCTGGCCATTGTCTACGCCGATGACACTCGCCACCCACGCTTGCGCCGATGACACCCGACATCTATCTCCTGCGCCGACGCCTCATGTTCATCAACCATTCTCGCCAACCCCGTGCTTCGTTCCGACGCGTGCTTTCCAGGGCGCCTCGAAGCGGTTCACAAGGAAGACGCTACCCTTAAATCACGACGCCGTTGCAGTGGTCGATTTCATGCTGGACGATCTGTGCGTCAAAACCCGAGAACGACTTTTTGCACGGCGTGAACGACGCGTCGAGATAAGCGACTTTAATGCGCCTGTAGCGCGTACACAGACGCGAGCCCTCGAGCGACAGGCAGCTTTCCTCGGTTTGATACTCGCCCGACGCTTCCACGATTTCGGGGTTATACATGAGCACCGCGCCACCCGCGCACGCGGCCACAATGACACGCTTGCGCACGCCAATCATATTCGCCGCGAGCCCCACGCATTCGTGCGCATGCGCCGCAAGCGTGTCGAGCAAATCTTGGCCCACGGCAGCATCGGCGGGCGTGGCATCGACGCTCGGCGTCGAGAGCAGCACAGGGGACTTTACGATAGGGCGAATCATAGAGAATCCTTTCAAGTGGTCGCATGCAGAAATACGGAAGCGCGATTCATCAGGGAAAACGATAGCGAAAAGAAGTATGGAAACGATCGCAACGACGATGAGCGGTCGACAATCAGCGGCATCGATCGGCAATCGTCAACGTTAATCGGAAATCGGCGACAAGCCGAGCACTCGCAGCGGAAAGAACAATATCGCAAGCACTCCGCGAATCGTTCAGAGTTTCCGCCAACTACTCGCGTCTCAACTCGCACGCCTTCGAATTCGATGGCGAATCCTCGCCGCAATTCGAAACCGCCCAGCAAATCGCCTTCGCCATGCGCACATCGGGCTCTTTGAAATGGTTGCCCGGATTGCTTTCGAAAGCAGTTTGGACGCCTTTTGCCTCAAAGGCAGCGACAACGCGCTGCGTGCCGTTGGCCACGCCGCGCAAAAGGCGGCTCGGCGTGCGCGCCTCCTTCGACCCAAGCGAGAAGTATGCACACCGCAGCGGACGCTCGAACTCGCCGGCCTCGACGTATTCCGCGAAGTTTGGGTACCACATCGAGCCCGACGCGCTCGCAACTGCATCAAACAGGTCGGTTTGAAACGGCGCCCACGTGGCGAACAGCCCCGCAAGCGAATAGCCGGCGATACAACGATGGGCGGGGCACACTCCAAGTTGCGCTTCCGTCTTCTGCACGATTTCCGAAAGCGCTTCAAGCTGGCGCTTCGCATGCCCCGCAAACGGCGCGTCATCGGCGAAAATTCCTGGGCATTCCCATGGCGTGAGCATGTCGTTCCATTGGGGGACATGAATCGCGACCAGCACAAACGGCGGGCATCCCAATTCCGCGCACCGCTTTAACACGGCATCGCTTTCGTCTTGGATTTCATGCATGTACACAAACGGCACGCGCGATTCGACAGCGTTGGGCGCGACGCTCGCGTCGCCAAAACCCGCGCAGGCCTCATCGCCAAAGGCCGTAACCGTTACGCGCTCGCCCGCTATGTTCAACGTCGTTTTCATACCCCGTATGATAGCCTATTAGGAGTTCAATCTTGCAAGCGCCCCCTAGGGCCAACGCGGAACATTCGCCACGCTACATTGATGAACGCGAAGCATTCTCTACGCCATATTGGCCGGTGCGCAACAGCCCAGGCCGCCTCGGCGGGCACGGGCATTCGCCATATTGCCTCAGCAGGCGCGGCATTCGCCACGCTACGTTTGACCGTAAACGGCGTTCGCGCGACGCCGCCAAACGATGCGTTCGCGCAAACGCTGGCAAACGAGGCGCATGCATGGGCCGGCGAAGGCCTTTTTTCTTACCCTTTTTACCCCTTCGCCCCGACTGCGCCGTCGCCCAACTTCCCCTTCTTCGCCGCTCTCGCCTTTTTCGGCGCAAAATCTCGCTCGTAGCCAGGCACGTTCATGCTCGATATCGCCCACAGATAAAGGCTCGCCACGCTGCCGTAGGGGCTGTAGCGGCGGCGATATCGCTCGAACATCTCGCGCGTCACCTTGCGGTGATGGTACACCATGCGCATCCCGCGATGAATTGCCAAATCGCCGTAGCTCAGAATATCGGGGCGGCCCAAGCAAAAGAGCAACAGCATTTCGGCGGTCCAAACCCCAACGCCTTCGAGCGAGGAAAGGGCTGCGATGGCTTCGGCGTCGTCCATCTCGCGCACCGCATCCAAATCGAATTGCCCCGAAGCAACCTTTTCGGCGCAACTTTTTATGTACCGTGCCTTCGTAAACGTGATGCCGCACGACTGCAGCCCCTCTTCGGCAGCAGCGCACACCGCAGAGGGCGTCACCTCGCCCAAGCGTTCCCGCATGCGATTCCAGATGGTCGCCTGAGCTGCAGTCGAAATTTGCTGGCCGATAATCTGATGCACGATTGCCGAGAACAAATCGTCCTCGTCCATTTCCCGGCGCACAAGGCCCACCGCATCGATCGCAGCGCCGAGCATTTTGTCTTTCGCCTTGAGGTATTCAATGGCGTCGGTGCCATATTCGAAATAGCGAGCCAACGAAACGCCTCCTTGTGACTTGCGGAATACGGAATCGAAAGCGCGAAGCCGCCATCGTGCTTCTATCTGGCGCCTTTCGGGTCTCCATCGGGCCACTTATCGAGTCTTTTATCGGAGCGCCCATTGAGGACCTTGTTGAGTCCTCTTATCGGAACGCACGGCGAAAACCGCAATTGAAGCTCCGGCGCCAATGCTGTCGAAAGCCTCGCTCTAAGCGATTCCGTGCGACCCAAGTGAACGGAGCCGGCAGTTTCCTATTGGTCGCCCGAAATGAGAAGCGCCTCCGGCGGAACGCCCCAAACCCCCTTCAAGGCAAGGACGAACGACCATCAGGGGGCGCCCAATCGACGCCCCTGGACTTGCCCGCATCTTAAGGCAACGCGTCAAGCGATTACCGCCGAGCCTTGCTGGCGGCTGCCTTGGGCCGCAAGGGAGCTACAGCTCGATGCGACCGAACTTCGCAAGCAGCTCGCTTGCCGCGGTGCACGACGGGCAGTTGCAATACTTCGCGCCGGCCTCCTTGCGCTTGAGCTGCTCGGCGAGCATTGCCGCAGCGGCCTCCTCGCCCATGAGCTGCTTTGCGGGGCCTTCGGCAAACGCAATCACGCCGTCGATAGTCGTGGGACGACCCTCGAGCACGTCAAGCAGCTTGTCGGTAGCGGCCGCAACGGCTTCATCGCTCGCATCCGCCGCAACGGCAGCCTTCCATGCGGCTGCTGCGTCTTTGGTGACCTGCGTGCTTGCATCGTTGGTCGCGAGCACTTCGGCACGCTCGGCCACGTAATCGAACAATTCCTTTTCCATGGGATAGCCCCTTTCTTCAGCGGTCATTACGCTTTGCATGATAGTGCTTGCATGCTGGCCCCACGACGAGGGGTAGCCCATTCCGCCATGGAGATAGTCGCACCGCTCATACGCATTCCCATATAGTTCATGCGTATTCCCATATGCTTCCATGCCGCATGGGCCATGCGCATTCCCATATGCATACCGCATGAATCAAATCGCGCGTCCGCCTAGCAGCACGGGACGGGGATACATGCCCCATACCACATGAGTCGAACGAATGCCCATGCCAGAAAATGCCTCAATGGGGCCTCATTGCAACGATTCGAACCCTACATGGCAGAAAACGCCAGAATGGGGCCCGTTTTCCCTTCGCGCTCAATTGCAACTACGACAAGCGGACTAAGAAAGCCCAGGTCAAAGATTTAAGCAGCCGGCCATGCAGGCTCAGAATCGAGCTTTTCTTCCTTATTTCTTATGCAATGAGGCCCCCTTCTGGCATTTTGCGCCAGGAGGTCCTGAAATCGCTGCACTGCATGCGGGCGCACCATGCTGCACGAGCTTCCGCGCAGCGCGCAAGTTGCGTCTAAAGGCAAAACGCCTCCTATTCCAGGTCTTGCACGAATGGCGAAAACGAATTCCTAAAGCCCGTGCAATAGCGCATGCGGCATCGTCAAGCAAATCCGACGAAGAAACCTGACCATTGGTCACCGTGATTACCGAGAAGCCCATCGCTTGCAACGCGTTACGTCGCTCGGCATCGCTCGAAATGCCAGCCGCGGAAGCATGGAACGCATCGCTATCGTATTCGACATCGAGGCGGGCGCTCTGCCAAAACAGGTCGAGCACGAAGAACTTTCGAGGCGTACACTTGCGACCTTCGCCAACCACATCAACCCGATAGTTCATCATCGGCAGCGGCAAGCCGTAACCACCCAACGTTTGTTTGGCGCAGAGCAGAGCGACAAGCTCCGACTCGGCGGGCGATGCCGATTTATCGATCGAAAAACCGAGCGCTTTTTTCGCTTTCGCATTTCCAGGATACGATACGGCCGAAGACGCAAACGACAAAAGAGACGCAACGCTCGAAACGGGTTTCGCAGAGACGAAATCAGAGCCATCGGGCTTCATTGAATACAACCCGCACAGTTCGCACGCAACAAGCGCAAGAGCTTCTACCGATAAGGAGCGAGCAAGCTGGAGAAACAGTGCCTCCGGCGACAGCACGAACGTCTTTTCGTCGATGCGCATCACTTTTCCCGCGAAACATGCATCGCAAATATCGTGGCACACAACCCCAGGTCTGTTCCTTTTGCCATTTCGCGCCGAAATCGCAATGTGAATCGGTTGCTGGAACGGTAAAAACACTTCGCTCGTCCATGGCTCGTCGAGCAAAGACGCGATTTCGCTCCGATTCGTTTTTGCGGGCAGCGCAACGCGAGCCGCGCGAGGCTTCGGGCGAAACCCGCAGCGCACGGCCCTCCAGTACTGGAGCGCGCTTATATGTGCAAGGCAAATAGTCATACGGAAGACTCTAACGCGAAAACCTTGCCGAATTCTTGTCTGAAGGCCGCGAGATTCGTGCCCTAAAACTGCAGAATCCATGCTCGAAAACCGCGATTTTCATGTTTGAAAGCGACGTTTTTCATGCCCAAATAGCACGAAAACCATTTCCAAGCACTGCGAAAATCATGCTTGATAGCCACAGGATTCACGCAGAAACTCAAACCCGAGCGTTGTCGGCCCCCATGAAATCACGCGCAGATGCCGCCTCGCTCCCGCGAATCTGCGACTCGGCAGCGCCGCACCACCAGCCATCATCGTCGCGCTCCGGGCAGCGGCGCTATGGTGCCGGGCAACAACCCCACATCACTAAACGGCACCGTTGGCCAATGGATCGCATTGCCGGCTATTGGACGGCGTCGCTGCGATAGTGTGAGCCGCAGCTCTCTTTTCGCGCGAGCATGGCCGCAACCGTCGCGCTTGCTGTTTCGAGCTGCAAGCGAATCCTCATAGTGGCGGCAATCGACGCGGCATCGGAACACGGCGAAGATGAAGGCGCGAACCCCGACACAGACATAAGCTCAGAAGCAGGCTCAGATTCAGACCCAAACGAGGCCACAGGCGCATAAGCCGCTTCCCCAACGCGTTCCTGAAGAGCGGAAATCGCATTTGCAGCCGCCTTAAGCCCGTCAGCATCGCGGGAAATCATGCAATGCGTCGACATCGTCTCGCGCAATTCGCGAAGCGCCGCGCCGCTTGCAGGATATGCGCGTTCCTCGATTTCAAACGAAACCGACCCACAGCGCGATCGGAAACGAGAGTCTCCTGCGCAACGGCCGTTGCGGGAATCGCTTTTGGTCGCGATTCCTTCCGCATCGGAATCTCTGCAGCTTCCCACATCGAGCCCGCAACCCGAAGCCAGTATGCCCACGCTTGCGAAACCGGGGGTTTCGCTGCGCGCATTCGCGCCCCGCCCGCGCACTCGCCCACAAACTCCCTCGCGAATTTCGCCGCGGCAACGCCCGCGCGGCGGCCAAAAACCAACGCATTCGCACTCGCGAGGCCGCCGATCCTATCGGCACCGTGCATACCGCCCGTGCATTCGCCGGCCGCGAACAGGCCCGGCACGCCGCACGAGCCATGCTCGTCAATCGCGATACCGCCGTTCGACGCGTGCGCATACGGCGCAATACGCGCAGGAGCGCTCGCCGAAACGCCGCATTCCCGTTCAAGCCATCCGGAAAACGTGCGCACGAATTCCGGCGAGCCATCACCCACGTCGCACGCGATTTCCATGCCCTCATCGCCGCACGCCTCCATGGCGAAATCGAGCGGCGCACCGGCTCGCTCGCACGAAAACGGCCCATGCTCGCTGCGGGCCTCAAGAACATCACGCGCAATCGGCTCGCCCGACGCGTCCCAGGCACGCGCGAACCGAAACGCTTTCTCGTTGAACACGATGTTGCGCCGCGGCGCCACGAGCCCCGGCATGATTTGCATGAATTCCAAATTCACCAAGCGAGCGCCGCAGCGCGCGGCAATCGCCTGAACCGTTGAGGAATTGCCCAAAGCAGAAAGACTGCGCTTGTAAAGCCCGGCCACACCGCCTCCCGCAAGCACGATTGCCCCGCACGACACCGCGCGAAAGCGTTTGGCCGAACGGTCGAAGAACAGCGCGCCGTGCGCACATCCACCATCCATGGCAACGTCGAGCAGCTCGCACCCGTCGAAGCGAACAACTCTCCCTTCGCAAAGAGCCCGGCCGAAACCGCGCTCCATCGAATCACGTTCAAGCCCGCGCCACATACGCAGCGAATGGTCGAAGCAGGGAATGTATTGCGGCTCATCGGGATTCGCAGGTCGCTTCAAAGAAACGCCCATCGCTTCAAGCGCGGCGATAGCCTCGGGAATACCCCGCACGAACGAGTCGACGAGCGCCGCGGTGGCAGCGCCGCGGCCGACGTGCAGAATCGTCTCGACCATATCGTCGATATCGGCCGCGTCGTGAGGTCCGATAAGCCCCAATCCCCACGTTCCTGGATAGAAACTCGAGCCGGAAAAGACGCCCGACGCGCTCGCGAGGCACACCGAAGCACCAGCGCGTGCCGCCTCGATCGCCGCGCAGCATCCGGCAATGCCACCGCCAACGACAACCACGTCAAACGATGATTCCGATTCAATATGCACGATTCCCTCCTGAGCCGCACGCGCGATCCGCTTTTTGTCAAAGGGGATAATAGCGTTTCCGACAAACGAACTCGCCCGCGCGACGCATTCGGCGACACCTCAACAAATACATCGCTCGCGACGCTTAAAGCTCGCGAAAGCATACGAAACTCCCGACGAATGAAGCTCAGACGAAACAAAAACCGTGCACTGCTCGCAGAATTTCCGACAAACGCAAATCGGCTCGATGGCGAACCGAGCATCAACGGAAAACGACACTTTAGCGCATTAGAGTGTTGACGTGTGCGATTTCGCCGCTATACTAAACGCATCCCGCGACCAATCGGGAACCGTGCGCGACGAAATGAACGCCCACGGCACACCGAACGAAGGTCGCGCACGTCGCCCGCTTCCCCGGGCCGAGTTTTGGAAGGAGCACGCGTGAGCAACGCCGCCGCACATACCTGCGCAGCCGCCGCCGGCTTCTTCTGCCATGCCCACGCGGGCCGCTACCCCGAGTACCTCTATTCCTATCGATACCTCTAGCGCACGAGGGCCGCTCGTCGCGTCGCACGCCAGCGCCGCGTACAGCCACAGCCGTCGTGTGCGCCTCCATGTCCGCGTAATTTCGCGCATTTGGGCATGGTCCGGTTTCTCAATAAGGGGCGAATAGGGCAAACGGGTGCCCCGTCGAGAAATCGGTTCGCGCCCAAACGCGCAAGACCGATTGGAAATTCCAATGATCGCAAAAATCACCATGGTGCTCGCCTTCGCTGCAATCGCCATCATCATCGGCATCCTGTGCCAAAAACACGCCGGCAGCGTGACCGGCTTCATTCTGGGCGGCCGCAACGTAGGCCCCTGGCTTTCCGCGTTTGCATTCGGCACGTCGTACTTCTCGGCCGTCATCTTCGTCGGCTATGCCAGTCAATTCGGATGGAAATACGGCCTGTCGGCCACGTGGGTAGGCATCGGCAACGCCATTTTGGGCAGCCTGCTCGCCTGGTGGGTGCTCGGCCCCCGCACGCGCGAAATGACGCAGCGCCTGGGTGCTGCCACCATGCCCGAATTCTTCGGCAGGCGCTACCGCAGCCGCGCGCTGCGCATCGCCGCCGCCGCCATCATCTTCGTGTTCCTCATCCCCTACACCGCGAGCGTCTACAACGGCCTGTCGCGCCTGTTCGGCATGGCGTTCGGCCTGCCATACGAGACATGCGTCATCGGCATGGCACTTATCACCTGCATTTACGTGGTGCTCGGCGGCTACATGGCCACCGTGGTGAACGACTTTCTGCAGGGCATCGTGATGCTGTTCGGCATCACCGCCGTAATTTGCGCTGTGCTCGCCGGCAATGGCGGCTTCTCACAGGCGGTCATCGACCTGTCGCACGTGCAGGCCGAAACGAACCCCGATTTGCAAGGCGCGTTCGTGAGCATGTTCGGACCCGATTTGTTCAACCTGCTCGGCGTTGTGGTGCTCACGAGCCTCGGCACGTGGGGCCTTCCGCAAATGGTGCAGAAGTTCTACGCCATCAAAAGCGGCCCCGCCATTAAACAGGGCGCCATCATCTCAACGATTTTCGCTATGGTCGTCGCCGGCGGCAGCTACTTCCTCGGCGGCTTCGGACGCTTGTACTCAGGCCAGATCGAGATGTCGGCCGCAGGCACGCCCATCTACGACTCCATCATCCCCACCATGCTTTCCACCCTGCCCGATTTGCTCGTCGGCCTCGTAATCGTGCTCGTGCTTTCGGCCTCGATGTCGACCTTGAGCTCGCTTGTGCTCACCTCGTCGAGTACGCTCACGCTCGACCTGTTGAAAGACAACGTCGTGAAGAACATGGATGAGAAACGCCAGCTCGCATGGATGCGCGGCCTGCTCGTGGCGTTCGTAGTCATTTCCGCGCTCATCGCGCTCGTGCAGTACAACTCGTCGATCACGTTCATCGCGCAGCTTATGTCCATCAGCTGGGGCGCGCTGGCGGGCGCCTTCCTCGGTCCCTTCCTGTGGGGCTTGTACTCCAAGCGCATCTCGAAGGCCGCCGTGTGGACGAGCTTCATCGTGGGCGTAGGCTTGACCAGCGGAAATATGATTGCAGGCTTCTTCGGCCACGCGCTTATCGCAAGCCCCATCAACTGCGGCGCGCTCGCAATGCTGCTCTCGCTCGCGATCGTGCCGCTCGTGAGCCTGGCTACCAAGCCGGTTGAATTCGACATGGACATCGCGCTGCCGAGCCGCAAGAGCGCGACCGACCGCGAAATCGAGGCCGAAGCGAAGGCGGAAGGCCTGGAGGAAATGGATCCGCTTGCGTAAAAGGCGCACGGAAACTCCCATTCAACGAACGATGGATTCGAGATGCTTGCAACACGCACGAAACAGAGAGGCGTCGGCGAAGCCATACAATGGCTCGCAGAGTTTCCCGAACGCAAGGCATTCCATGAGCGAACCAACCACCTGCATACCAGCCGTCAACGCTTCACCCGCAAGCGCACCGCCTTCCGGCGCACGCACCATATGGAACCACTGTGCAGCGAACTGTGGCGGGCGGTGCGCCCTGCGCTTCGATATCGAAGCAGACCAAGCCACGCGCGTGGGTTCGTGCGCGGCCGAAACGCCTGACGGCACGCCCCTGCCCCAAGCCTGCGTACGCGGGCGCCGCATGCTCGCCTGGGCCGAAAGCCCTCTGCGCCTGAAATGGCCGCTCAAACGCACGGGGCCGCGAGGGTCGGGCCTCTACGAGCGCATCACGTGGGACGAGGCAATCGATATCGCATCGAACAAGCTGCGCGATACCATCGACCGCTTCGGCAACGACGCCGTCTTCATCGCCTACGGCACGAACGCGAACTGCACCACCGCGCGCCCCTTCAACAGGCTCATGAACTGCCTGGGTGGCTACCTATCGCGCTACAACGACTACTCATGCGCGCAGGCCACCTGGGCCGCGAAATACTGCTTTGGAATGAAGTCCGACGACGGCAGCTCCTTTGAGCAGGCGTTTTCGGCCGACCTCGTGATTGCCTTCGGCGCGAACCCCACTGTCGCCAACGACGGCGGCGCAAACATCGGCGCGCAATGGCGGCGCCTGGCAAAGCAGGAGGGCACGCGCATCATCGTCATCGACCCGCGCAAGACCGAATCGATCATGGGCAACGTCGAATGGTTGCCCATCACGCCCGGCACCGATGCGGCGCTTGTGGCGGCAATTGCGTGGGAACTTATCCAGAAGAATGCCGTTGACCTGGACTTTCTGCATGCATACTGCGTCGGCTTCGACGAAGCGACCATGCCGGAAGCTTTCCGCGGCAAGCATATGTCGTATCACGACTACGTGACGGGCGAAGGCTATGACCGCATCGCGAAAACGCCCGAATGGGCCGAAGGCATTTGCGGCATCGCGGCAAGCGACATTCGTTCGCTTGCGCACAGCATCGCGGACGCCCGACGCCTCCACGTGGTGTCGGGTTGGGGTCCGCAGCGGCGCAGCAACGGCGAATGGAGCGCTTGGGCGGCCATGGCGTTGCCGTGCCTCGTCGGCCACGTCGGTCTCGAAGGCACGTCGAACGGCCTGTACCCTTGGCATCACCGCGTACTTTCGAGCTCGCTTCCCGCAGGCCGCAACCCCGTGGCGGCGAGCATCCCCGTATTCGAGACCATTCACGCCATTGAGCATGGCGAGGAAATGACCGCCGAAAACAGCGGCGTTCGCGGCGCGTCCCGCCTTGAGCACGGAATCAAATACCTCATCAACTACGCGGGCAACAGCCTCACCAACCAGCATTCAGACGTGCGCCATTCCCACGAAGTACTCGCCGACGAGAGCAAATGTGAGTTCATTTTGGGCATCGACACCGTGATGTGCGATTCGCTGAAATACGCCGACGTCATATTCCCCGACCTACTGCGCATCGAGCAGCAATCACAAACCTCGGGCGGCGCCGATTGGGGTCATATTGTCACGGGCCAGCCTGTGCCCACGCACCGCGATGAGCAGAAAAGCGCCTACGAGATGGCGCGTCTCATGGCCGCGAGCCTCGGCGTCGAGCAAGAATTCACGCTGGGCCGCACCGAAGGCGACTGGATTCGCGCACTCTACGACGAAACACGCGAGCAACAGCCCGAACTTGGCCTTCCCGAATTCGAAGAGGCGCAGCGCGCCGGCATCGTGAGCGTATGGCGCGGACCGCATGTCGCACTTAAGGCGTTCCGCGAATCGCCCGATGAGCATCCGCTTGCGACCGCATCGGGCAAAATCGAGCTTTTCAGCGAAGCAATACTGCGCGACACGGCCGGCTGGGAGCTGCGCGAAGGCGATACGCTCACGTGCCTTTCAACCCTCACGCCCATTCCCGCCTACATTCCCGAATGGACAGAAGCAGGCATTCCCAATGTCAAAATGCCGCTGCGGCTCACGGGATTTCACGACCGCGCACGCATCCATTCGAGCTGGGGATTCGACGAGAAGCTGAAATCGATGTTTCCGCAGGTGGTATGGATGAATATGAGCGACGCAGCCCAATGCGGCATCGCTGATGGGAACAGAGTGCTCGTGAGAAATCATCAGGGCGAGGTGTGTCTGCCAGCGAAGCTCACAAGCGATATCGTCGAGGGGACCGTAGCGATTTCGCAAGGCGCCTGGTACGACGCGCAACACATTGGCGGGCGCGAGGTCGACTTCGGAGGCTGCATCAACACGCTTACCGTGTATCGCCCCTCGCCGCTCGCCAAAGGCAACCCGCAGCACACCAACATCTGCCGCGTAACGAAGTTCGCGAAGTAACCGCGCAACCGGAAACGCGCCGAGGGATCGACGTCGTTGGCAACAAAGGCCACGATAGAAACGCCGAAATCCAGTGGCCTGAAGCCACAGTGTCAAAAGTAAAATTCAAGATTGTGGAGCGGCTGTCCCGAAAGTAAAGCGCATAGGGAAACGCCGCTTCTCGAACTCGCGCACGACAAGGCCCCTCTATCGAGAAGAACCGCATGAATTGGCCAACGCCCGCCCCCGGACGGGAGCTGCCTAAAGAAACAACTCGGCTTCCTTGCGAACGTTGCATTCCTTCGCAATGGCGGCCGATGCGGTTTTCGCCATAAGGCCATTGACCTTGCGCGCATGAGCGGGACAATTGCGCATGCAACACATGCAGCTTATGCAAGTCTGCGAATCGGCCGTAAAATCGTAGGTGGAAATCGCTCGCACGGGACACGTCGTCGCCAAGCCAACACACGCGATCGTTCATAGGAATAGTCGCTTCCACGATGGGGCCGAATGCGCCATTGCGGCGACCAAGGCCTTTCATAATCAGGCGCTTCCTTCCAAGCAAATGCCGTAATTTGGGAACAAAAAGGGAGAGGGCATGCGCACCCCTCCCGAAGAGGGGACGGCCGCCCGAAGGCAGCCGCCTAGGTTGTGAGGAAATACCGCCGGCGAATTACTTTTCGTCGTATTGCGGAATCTCGGTATCGTCAACCTCGTCGAGGTTGCCGTCGTAGACGTAGTGCTTGGTCTCGCGGGCAATGATGGCGGAAAGGCCGAGCACCGCGATGCAGTTCGGAATCGCCATAAGGGCATTCATCACGTCGGCGAAGTTCCACACCACCGAGCTCAGGTTCGAAACCGCAGCGCTGCCAGTTGCGTCGCCGACCATCATGCAGCCCCAGAAGACGAACAGCAGAAACACGATGTAGTACGGAAGCACGGCTTTCTTGCCAAGCAGGTAGCTGATGGCGCGGTTGCCGTACTGGCTCCAACCGAGAATGGTGGAGTAGGTGAAGGTAATCAGACCAACGAGCAGCACCAACGGGCCGAACACGGGAATCTTCTCGAAGGCCGCGGTGGCGAGGCCGGCGCCCGAGGAAATGGTGCCGTTCGCGATGGCGGTGGAAAGTTCGGGATTGGCGAGCAGCGTGGTCATGAGCATGAGACCCGTGAGCAGGCAGACAACGACGGTGTCCCAGAACGTACCGGTCATGGAAACGAGCGCCTGACGAGCGGGGTTCTTCGTGGTGGCGGAAGATGCAACCAGCGGAGCCGAGCCCATGCCCGATTCGTTGGAGAAAATGCCGCGCTTGAAGCCGAATTGCAAAGCGAGCGTGACCGTGGAACCAACCGCGCCGCCGGCGGCGCCGGCCGGGGTGAAGGCGCCCACGATAATCTGGCGAATCGCCTCACCAAGGAACTGGCCATTTATGCCAATGATGATGACGCAGCACGCCACGTAGAAAATAGCCATGACGGGAACGAGTTTCTCGCACACACGGGAAATAGACTTGATGCCGCCCAGAATGACGATAGCCACAAGCGTCACGACCACGATGCCAACGAGCCACTGCGGAATGGCCGCGCCGTCGATGAGCGACGTGTTGTACAGCGCGTCGGCAAGCGAGTTCGACTGGGTCGAAGCGCCAATGCCGAATGCGGCGAGCGACGCGAACAGGGCGAACAGCACAGCCAGCACGCGACCGAGCTTCTTGTTCTTGAAGCCGCGCTCGAGCGCGTACATCGCGCCGCCGAGCATCTTGCCCGAGTGGTCCTTCACGCGATATTTCACGCCAATGAACACCTCGGAATACTTGGTGGCGATGCCCAAAATACCAGTGATCCACATCCAGAAAATGGCGCCCGGGCCGCCGAACAGAAGGCCCGTGCCCACACCGACGATGTTGCCCGTACCGATGGTGGCAGCGAGCGCCGTGGTGAGCGCGCCGAACTGGGTGATGTCGCCATCGGCGTCGGACGGGTCATCTTTGGTGACCGACAGCTTAATGCCAGTGCCAAGCTTGCGCTGGATGAAGCCGGTGCGAATCGTCATGAAGATGTGCGTGCCCAGCAGCAGCAAAATCATGATGGGACCCCACACAAAGCCGTCGACAGCGTCGATGACGTCAAGCGGGCTCGTGGCGGCGGCCAAACCTTCGCCCAAACTCGTAAATGGCGTTATGAAAAACGATGTGAGGAAGTCTTCCATAGCATTGCCTTTCCCTCGGGAAAGCGCGTGCATTAGAGAGCCGTGAAAGAAATCTCTCCAATGCGCACGCTTTCTTTTTCTTTCGACAAGAAGAAATGCTACAGAAACTATTTTTCAGATACGTTTCACGTCGCGTAAAAACGCCTATCAAGAAGCCAAAGGACGATACATGCCCGCGAACGGATGCAGTGCCAACGAAACGAACTGCTTCCCATTTCCTCACAATCGAAGAAATGGGAAGCGGCCCAGTATAAGCCCATCCACGTTTCGGAAGGTTCGGCGCCGCAGGCAAGCGCTAGCGCGCTGTTCAAAATCCACCAGCGGAAGCGTCCCGCTTGATGAATTTTCTACGCGAACAGCCACAACAGGTCGTTTTCGCTGGGGTCGGCCCACTCCGACTCGTCGATGCGCCACATGCCGCCAGCTTTCTCCAAGTCGACCGTCAAAAACAGCTCATAGCCCATTTCGGCATTCTCGCATGCGTTCGAAAGAGCCTCTTGCGCGTCGACTCCATCCGCAATGGCGTAGCACACTTCCCTCGCGACATCGTAACTGCGATAGGAATTCGCGTAGTAGTACACCGTCGCCTCGTCGGCTTCGTCGTCGACATACACCCAGTCGACCTCATACACGAGCGAGCGCATAGCCCAATCGGCGTACGCGTCGGCATCAAGGCCCAGGGAAGCAGCCGATTCACCTGTATAGCTTAAAACGCAATCGGCGAAATCGTTGGCGATAGCTGCATGAAGAACCTCGTCATCGCCCGACGCCACACTGCCAAGGCGACTGGTCACCACATCGAATATCGCCTTCTCATCATCGGTTTCCGGAGCGTACACCTCGTGGTCGGAGCCGATGACTTCGGTATCGTCAACATCGCCATATGTAGGGGCCTGTTCGTCGAGAAAAGAATCGAACGCGACAATGGCACCCAAAATAACCGTGAAGGCAACGAACGCCGCCACGATAACGCCTACGACAACCGCGGGCGACTTGCCCTTGGGCCTCGAAGCGGCTTTGCTCCGGGCCGCCCTCTTGCCCACGCCCTCGAAATTCGGGGGCGGTGGCGGAGTCGGTACAGAAGATGGGGACGCATTGCCGGCGGGCGTGCTAAAAGGCGAATCTTGGAAAGAGGAATGATTGGGCCACACGAACCGATCGGAACGAGAAGAATCGCTAGACTGAACGGGCTGGGTGGGATGGGCGGAGCGATTCGTTTGTTCAGAAGCCGCCTTCGACTCCACGACCGGCGCAGGAGCGCCGTCTTCTGCCGGCTCGCCGAACGGATCTTGCGCGCGATTCTTGTACGCCTTCGTCGATGAGGAAATATCCCACGGCATCGTGGGGTCACCCGCGTTGAACGGGCTCTCGTTGGCACGCTTATCGTTTTTCTTGTCGCCCCAGGCCATGCGCGCCTTCCCTTCCGTCGCGTTGTACGGCATTCCGAACGCTTGCGCAATCGGAACAGCTACAAAAAGTATACGACACCAAAGAGCGATCCCACGGCGCATGGGACACATTAAACGGGGCAATTGCGGCATCGCGCAACGAAGCCGCGAACGAGAGCCGTCGCCCCACAAGCACACCCAGTGCCGGCGAGCGGCGAGCGTACGGTCAAAGCGCTGTTGCCTCCTACATCATGGCGCTTGAAACCGCAGCGCTCATCGCGCTCACCATTACGCTCCACCTCGCAAAGCGCCAGGAGCTCGACAAAGCGTACAACGGGCGGAAGGGCGAATACCAAACGCGCGCATGAATCGAGCACCAGCTAAAAGCAACCTTCGCATGGCACCAGCCAAAAGGCTTTCTGCGGAACTTGTTGACATATCAACAAGTTTATGGTCAACTTCCACATGTTGATTTGTCAACATCAATCATCTGGAAAGGCACCATGGAAGACCGATTCGAGACGTTCACCATTCTCATAAGCCGAATCAATCGCAGCATTCGCAAAATCAAAAACCAGGAAATGGCCGATTGGGGGCTGAAAAGCATCCATGTGTCATGCCTGCACTACTTGCGTTCGCAAGGAAGCCTTACCGCGGCCGAGCTGTGCGAGCGCTGCGAAGAAGACAAGGCAGCTGTGTCGCGCGCGATCGACCATCTGAAGTCGGAAGGCTTCATCGAAGCCTCGACCAATGGCGCCAAGCCCTACAAGTGCCCGCTCGTGCTCACCAAGAAAGGTGAGCAGGCCGGCGACGCGATTGCCCAGAAAATCGCAACCGTGCTTCGGGGAATCGACGACAGCCTCACCGATGAGCAGCGCGCGGCGTTCTACCAAAGCCTCACCACCGTGAGCGACCGCTTGGGCGCCATCGCGCGCACCGCTCAGTCAACCACCGCCCCCAAGAAAGAGTAATTGCCATGTTCTTCCTTAAAAAAGCCTACTGTCGCGTCTTTCAAATCGGCTTTCGCGCCGTGCTCCCGGTGCTCCCCTACCGCGAGCCCGAAATCATTCGTTCATGCGCCGATTTAAGCCCCGTTCTTGAGAAGGAGCACGCGCGCACCGTACTTGTCGTAACCGATCGCGGCATCGTGGAAAACGGCCTTACCGCACCGCTCGAAGCGGCGCTGCGCGACGCGGGCGTGAACTACGCCGTGTACGACAAAACCCAGCCCAACCCCACCGTTGACCAGGTTGAAGAAGCTCTTGAGCTCTACCACCAGCGCCAATGCACCGCAATTATCGCGATTGGCGGCGGCTCGTCGATGGACTGCGCCAAAGCCGTAGGCGCGCGCGTCGCATACCCGAACAAGCCGCTCTCGCGCATGAAGGGCGTTCTGCGCGTGCTCAAGGCAACGCCCCCGATTATCGCCATTCCCACCACCGCAGGCACGGGCAGCGAAGTCACCTTGGCCGCCGTGATTACCGACGGCCACGAGCACCACAAATACGCGATCATGAGCTTCCCGCTTATTCCCCACTACGCCGTGCTCGACGCGCGCCTCACCTACACGCTGCCGCCGCACCTTACCTCCACCACGGGCATGGACGCGCTCACGCATGCCGTGGAAGCCTATATCGGCAGGTCAACCACCAAGCAGACGCGGGAACTCGCCCTCGACGCGACCAAACTGATATTCGGAAACATCCAGCGCGCCTATGAGCATGGCGACGACCACGAAGTGCGCGAGAACATGCTGCACGCCGCGTACGAAGCGGGTATCGCGTTTTCCATGTCGTACGTGGGCTACGTGCATGCCATCGCCCACTCGCTCGGCGGCCAATACGGCGTGCCCCACGGCCTGGCCAACGCCGTGATTCTGCCCTACGTGCTCGAAGCGTACGGCGAGGCGGCGCACAAAAAGCTTCACCAGCTCGGCGTGGCTGCGGGCGTATGCGCCGCGACCGATTCCGACGCTGAAGGCGCAGCGAAGTTCATCGCAGCGATCAAGGAACTCAACGCGAGCATGAACATCCCTGAGAAAATCAGCGGCATCAAGCGCGACGACATCGCACACCTGGCCCATACGGCTGAGCGCGAAGCGAACCCGCTCTATCCCGTGCCCAAGCTCATGACCGAGCACGAACTGGCCGCCCTCTATGAAGAAATCGCAGATTGGAACGAATAATGACCGGCGAAGAAATCCAAGCACTCGTGGGCGCGCAGCACGCCTTCTTCAACAGCGGAGCCACGCTTTCCGTTGATTTCCGCATCAAGAGCCTGCGCAAGCTCTACGGCGCCGTGAAGGCGCACGAAAACGACATTCACGCGGCGCTCACGGCCGATTTGGGCAAGAGCGCCTACGAGGGGTTCATGTGCGAAAGCGGCCTGGCGCTCACTGAAATTTCCTACATGATCAAGCACACGCGCAAGCTTGCTCGACGCAAAACCGTGCGCACGCCGCTCGCCCAGTTCGCCTCGCACAGCTTCACGCAGGCGGTGCCCTACGGCAACACGCTCGTCATGAGTCCGTGGAACTACCCGTTCCTGCTGACCATCGACCCGCTCGCCGATGCCATCGCCGCAGGCAATACCGTTATTTTGAAACCGAGCGCCTATTCGCCGGCGACCAGCGCGATTATCGAGCGCATTGTCGCGGAATGCTTCGCACCCGAACACGTGGCGGTTGTCACGGGCGGTCGCGCGGAAAACACCGCGCTGCTCGAGCAGAAATTCGACTTCATCTTCTTCACGGGAAGCCAGAACGTGGGCAAGGAAGTGCTGCGCCACGCCGCCGAATTCCTCACGCCTGCCGTACTTGAGCTGGGCGGAAAGAGCCCGTGCATCGTGGACGCAAGCGCGAACATCGAGCTTGCCGCCAAGCGCATCGCGTTTGGCAAGTTCTTGAACTGCGGCCAGACGTGCGTGGCGCCCGATTATGTGCTCGTCGAGCGCAGCGTGCACGATAAGCTCGTCGCCGAGCTGGTAAAGCAGGTTGAACGCCAATTCGGCGCAACGCCGCTCGAGAACGCCGACTACGGCAAAATCGTGAACCAGAAGCACTTCGAGCGCCTGTGCGGGCTTATTGACGAAAGCAAAGTGGTATACGGCGGCACGCGCGACGCTGAAAGCTGTCGCATCGCGCCCACGATTATGGACGGCGTTGTGGCGACCGACGCGGTTATGGGGGAAGAAATTTTCGGGCCGATTCTGCCCATTCTTACGTTCGAGGCGTTTGACCAGGTGGCGCAAGGCCTCAAAGGCAAGGCGAAACCGCTTGCCGCGTATTTGTTCTCGAACGACAAGGGGCACATCGACCGCTTCACGCACGAACTGCAATTCGGCGGCGGCTGCATCAACGACGTCGTCATCCACCTGGCAACGAGCGAGATGGCGTTCGGCGGCGTGGGCGAAAGCGGCATGGGCGGCTACCACGGCAAGCGCGGGTTCGAAGCGTTTTCGCACGTCAAATCGATTGTCGACAAGAAAACGTGGCTCGATTTGCCCATGCGCTACCAGCCTTATTCGAGCGCACTCTACGAAAAGCTGCTGCACGTGTTCCTGCGATAGCGTCGCACGCCCAAACGCTGCGGGCCTCACGCATCTTCCGCGCGAGGCCCGCTTATGCTTTCTGGGATTTTCTTTACCTATGCCGCGTTCTTGCGCGTCGGCTGGCTATTCGTCGCCTTCGACTTCCTCTTCCTCAACGTCGATAAATTCCAAATCGGCGTGCAGGTTGAGCCAATCGAGGGCGTCTTCGATAACGGCGTCCTTGTCGTATTCGTTGAAAATCTCGTGATAGAGACCGGCGTAAATGCGCAGGCTTTTATCCCACGAGGCAATTTGCTCGTAGAGCTCAAGGCTGTCTTTCGGGGCCACCAGGCCATCGTCACCGCCATGCAGAATGAGCACGGGGTCGACGAAGCGGCTCGCGTTCTCACGCATCCACGCATGGCCCTTGTGCAGTGCGCGGAACAGGCCAAACGACATTTCTTTAATGACATAGGGGTCGGCCATGTACGCCTCGCCCACCGACGGGTCGGAGCACACGCCGTCGCCCAGTTCATTAGGCATGTAGGCCAAATCGGGGGCGTCGACCTCAACCGCGCCTGTGCCCAGGCCCTTATTGTCGCGGGTCCATGCGCCCGAGAGCACGTAGCCGTCGACCTTGCCCGGATGCAGGTGCCCATACAGCGCCGCGCCGTAGCCGCCCATGGAGTGGCCCACGATGAACAGCGGGGACTCGGGGTTTTCGGCAATCGCGCGGTCGACCACAACGTCAATATCTTTCGCGATTTCATCGAAGGCGGAATAAAAGACCTTGGTGCCCTTCGAACGGCCATGGCCGCGATGGTCGAAGCGATACACCGAATAGCCCTGCGCGTTCAGGCGCATCGTGAGATAGTCGTAGCGACCTTGATGCTCGCACAAGCCGTGCACGATAACCACCACGCCACGCGGATCGGCCACCGAATCGGTTTTACCGTAGAGCTCCGTGCCATCAAACGACTCGAACATGTATTCCTGCACCATGGGATTCCTTTCTCCCGTCGAATACCCGAGACCTGTTAAATGCTCGTAGCGTTTAACAGGTCTCGCGAAAACGCGCAACGCGCATATCCGAATTATACGGCGCGCCGCGATGCGACCCGACGGAAAACGGCAGGTGAAATAAGTTCTTTTGCATTCATTCGAGGTGTCAAAAGCCTGGTTTGCCGCAGCTGGCGCAGCACAGACGCCAAGGGAAGCTCGCCCCTTCGCCGCAATGCGCCAAAAACCTGTTAAACGCTACGAGCATTTAACAGGTTACGACTCGTAGATGATGGAGCCCAAACGCGACGCATCAAAACCCAGGGCCTCGAGCTCGCGGCGCACGCGAGGATCGTCGCCCAGGCGCTTGGCTGCGCGCACGAGCGAACGCGTGCGCTCACTTTTCTTCACCACGATATCGATCCACTCGTTTTGCATGGGAAGGAAATCGACGCCCAAGGTCGCCTGCGCGAGGTTCGAAGTGCCCACGCCCGCTTCGGCCGCGCCCTTTGCCACGAACGCCGCCACCGCATCGGGAGAGGCGACTTCGCGATCGTAGCCGCGCACCGATTCGGGACGCGCTTCGAGCTCGCACAGCACTTCGTCGAGCAGCACGCGCATGGCCGAGCCGCGGGCGACATTCACGAGCGACGCATCGCGCGTGAGCAGGCTTCCCCACGAATGCAGGTGCTTGGGATTGCCGGCTTGCACGATAAGGCCCACGCTTCGGCGGGCAACACGCACCACCGACACCGGAACACCAGGCGCAAGGCGCTGCACATACGGAATGTTGTATGTGCCCGATTTGCGGTCGAACAGGTGCACAACGGCGGCATCGGCGCGGCCCAGATACAAATCGACAAGCGCGAGATAGCTTCCCAGATAAGCCCGAGAACAGGGGAAGCCCTTGCCAGAAATCGCATGGGCGATAATGTCGCCCGAAATGTCGCCACCCGAAATAACGAAGGGATCGGCGGCGGGAGCTATCTCGGGAATAGCCGCCGCATAAGGAGAGGAAGGGGTCGCGGCAGATGCGGGTGCAACGGGAACGGGGCCCGTCGAGGCTGGCGAGCCGCCCGTTTTCGACGCCTCGATGTAGCGCTCGACATCGGCGCGCGTGAAACGCAGCTTGCGACCCACGCGATACGACGCAAGCTCGCCCGATTTCGCAAGCGAGTACACGGTGTTGCGACCCACGCCGAGCAACGCCGATACGTCTTCGACCTGCAATGCCTCGTCTTCGCGCACGAAAGCCCCTTTCCTGTCAAAACTGTTCTCGATTATAGATTATTCGGAACAAGAAATAATAAGGAAAAAGAAAAGGCAGCCCGAAGACCGCCTTTCGTTCGACACGAAATGGATGGTGGCGCGCTAATCGCGCCTTTCATCACGCAATCTGATTCACAACCGCGATCGACCAGGCAAAGCATTCGTTATGCAAGGCGGCTAAGAAGCAAGCGGGTGCGCCAATCGCACCCCATGCCGCCCATATGCTTTGCAGCGCAGATTGCTCAAGATGCGCTTACCTATTCCACGCCCACCATAACGTCGGTCGACTTGATGATGGCGACAGCCTTTTCGCCCTCGGCCAGGCCGAGCGACTCGATTGCCTCGTTGGTGATGGAGCCGATGACCTTGTTGCCATCGGCGAGCTCGAGCGCGACATGGCCGTTCACAGCGCCTTCCTTAATGGAAGTGATGGTGCCCACGAGCTGGTTGCGCGCGGAAATGTTCTTGATGGGCTCGCTGCCTGCGGCGAACATCACGTTGGAAGCCTTGATGATGGCGAATGCCTTTTTGCCCTCGGCGAGCCCGAGGCCCTTGATGGATTCCATGGTGATGTCGGCCTTGATGGCATAGCCTTCGAAGTCGATGGTCACAACGCCGTTCACAGAGCCTTCGACAACGCTGGAAATGGTACCTTCGAACTGGTTGCGTGCAGAAATCTTCATGCGGGCGCTCCTCTCTTGTTTGATGTATGCGTTTAGAAGCCGAAGCATTGCGAATGCCTTGATGCCCGAGCTCGCGTTTCTTGACGCTTCGATAATCGCACATCACTGGTACCAAGGAAACGTCGCACCAAAATCGCCATGCCGCTCGACCCCGTTCGCCCCGCTTCATATCAAATGAGAGCCGAAACGCGAATCATATTGGAAGCAAGCGAGGCAAAACGACCGAGGCGAGTGCCAGTCCGCACACCATCATGCAACCACCTCTTGGCATTGAGATCCTCGCCTCAGTATTCAAGGCTAGAGATTGTTATTATACCTATCCCCAAAATTGACAACGATGATATCGTCGAGCTCTTCAATATAGCCATCACGTGGATATGCTGGCATATTTTCCGAAGCGTCTAAAGCGCGCGTGGTCTGCTCAGGGGTTGGCTCCAGCAAAAAATCGTAGCCCTGCTGCTCAAAAAGAAATCGAGTGGCAGACGATGTCTCTTCACCCAAGAATCCCAACGAGGCGATAAGCGGAGACTCACCTATTTCAGCTTGGTTTTCATCCCAGGTCATAAGAAACGAATCATAATCACGATTTA
>OLOX01000554.1_pt1 | contig 39719 bp, 41 predicted proteins | sample 1672091 | NCBI WGS metagenome assembly OLOX01 (sample SAMEA3136644, study PRJEB25190) | human gut metagenome | reverse complement strand
TTGTCCCACACCGGCGATGGTATTGCCGACTGTTTGAAATTTCTGACCTGCCGCCTCTATCTTGCAAAGCGTTTCATTGGAGTTAATAGCTTCCTGCTGAAGTCGCTGCAGCTCCTGCTCCGTCTCGGCAATTTCCCGCTGAAGGGCATCGTACTTGTCCTGACCCAGTGTGCCATTTTCCAGCTGTGCCTTGGCCTGTTCCTGTGCATTCTTTAAGGACTGCAGCTTTTCGGATGTGGCGGAGATGGCATCTTTCAGCAGCTTCTGTTTCTGGGAAAGCAGTTCGGTATTGGTTGGGTCGAGTTTCAGCAGCTTGTTGACGTCCTTGAGGGCTGACTGTGTGGATTTTATCGAAGAATTGACCTGCTTCAGTGCATTTTGAAGTCCTGTGGTGTCACCGCCGATCTCAACGGTTATACCTTTGATTCTGCTTGCCATGTTCGCTCACCTCCATTTTCGGGCAAAATAAAAGCCCGGATTTCTCCGAGCATAAAGAAAGCACCAATACGATTCCTAGTCGGCTCTGCTTTCTCCCAACGTTCTTTTCTTTCTCCCAAATGAGGTATGGAATTGGGAGAAAGCCAGTTCATGTTGGGAGATAAACTTATTTCCGTATGCGGCGGCTATCATTTATTAAAACCTATCAAATTCTTCCTGACCCGCCGTAATAGTCGTACTGTACTTGGCACTGTCATTGCCTTTTTCTGTCCACATATCCATCACAAGCCCAATGGTCAGAAGGTCAAGGTCACGAATAGAAATGCCAATTTCCGTACAGCGGAGGAGAAACAGTGGTGTTGTCATTTCCCGGCTGCTGCGGTTAAGTTTTTTTTAGATTGAACGTCTGTGATAAGGTTCGTACCCCACAGTTTCAAAATCTCCGGCAGTACCTCATAGATAGAGAACATCTCAAACTGGTCAAGCCAGTCATCGATATTATCCGGAATGTTGTGGTCTGCATGGAACGCCATAATATAGGCTACATTCTCGAAGATTTCCAAATCTTCAATCTCAAAAGACCCGCCCTTGTTGGTCTTTCCTTTATAGGACTGTTCCAGTTTTGACAGATCTTTGAAAATATCCCGCTTGAATTTCATGCGGTATAAACGGGGAATGGTAGCAGACGAACGGAACGCTACCTCCTTATCACCAACTTGTACAATTTTCTGAAGCATCGCTTGTACCTCCATTAACCCTTGTCTTCTTCTACCGGAGTATATACGGACTTGTACCAGCTCTGATACGTCTCCGCAGAAGTGGTATCTCCGGTACGGCTCTTGACCAAACCGTCCTCACGAGGATCGGCAGTAAGAGACAGCTTTTCTGTACCCGGCTCAATGGTATCTTCCTTGGTCTCGGACTCGATAGAAGGACGAGATGCGGTACAATTATACATCACATGACGGATAGCACGGACATCACCATCAAACTCAAAGAGCAGTGCAAACTTCACGCTCTCTGCTTGATCGGATTTCTCCACAAGCACACCGTTGGAATCCAATGTCTCCTGCAGGATGTCGGTACGGAACCACTCAGGAATCAGTGCAATCTCCAATTCACCGGAATAGCCGTTATTGGCTACCGAACGGAAATACACAATGCCGTCTGCATAGAAAGGACTGGAATCGCCCTCGGCATCCAGACTGATGCTGACAGCACCAGGAATTGCCTGTGGAGCGGCATAGGTATACTTGACAGCACCGTCCACAACGGACTCCGTCAGCTTTGCCGCATGGACATTCTTCAGATTATATTTGACTTTATTACCCATAGCTGTTAAGCCTCCATTTCAAAAGAGTAAAGGACTTCATACAGTTTTTCGCTCTCGATCCAGACCTCGGAGCGGTCATAAAAAATGCCATGCTTATCCAGCACAGCTTCCAACTGTCTCTCCACCGACAAGTCCTTGGTGTCGGTATAGAGTTCCATATGAACTTCGTTGATTTTGTAATAGACCCTGCCATCGGCAGAGAAGTTGTCCGAATCCGGCAGCAGATAGCAGATAAAAGGCGGTTCTGGAGCTTCACTCTCTGCAAAATGGTCATAGGCAAATGGGATACCTGTGGCCTTCAAAATTTCTAACAGCTTATCCATTGCGAATACACCTCTCGATTTCCTGTTCCAGCTGTTCTATGCCGGATTGTTCTGCCGATGCGATATGCGGTCTTGCCGCCACTCGGCCACCGCTACGTTTGGCATGACCATGTTCCAGCAGATGGGCAAGCTGATAACGGTTGCGGGAATACACGGTAATCTCCAGTTTATTGGCAGATTCCGCCGTATTCTTTGCAGCCCAGCTTTTCTTGTATGCACCCGTTTTCACCGGCGCACCTGCCTGTATCTCTGCTTTCACAGTCTTGGCGGCTTTCTGCACAGCGGTCTTTACATCATCTGCGGTCGTATCGGCATACGCATTTAGTTCCTTCATAATAGCATCTGCCATATTTCCGATGGATACGCGTGTTGCCATAATCACCTTCTCACTTTCTGTACCCAGAACTTCAGTGATTTCCGCTTGTTGTTCTGGTGGTCAATAGAAGTAATGTTGTAAAGGTCATCTCCGCAGCGGATGCGGTATCCATCTGTTGTAATGGCGGCCGTTTGCTTACAGTATCTGACCGTAAATGCTCCGCTTACTTGCGGTATTGTCTGTCCGGCTGTTTCTGTTTCCGCTCCATTCTCACTGCTGATCGTGGCATAGCAGGAAAAGCAATCTGCCCAGATATTCTTATGATTTCCGATGGAATCAGTCACCACAGTATTCTGCTGAAAAGTGATTCGGAGATTCATGAGTGCTACGTTCATTAGAATCCCTCCTTACGCATACCGAATAAAAGACTGCGAAGGTCAAGGGTCAGCTGATGATGGTCGGCTTCTTCCCGGTGTTCATACAGATAAGCCACTGCATATAAAACAGCAGTCTTGGCATGATCATTTTGGAGGGAACGGTATTCTTCCAAAGGCATTCTGGCAACGCTGGCACACAATTCCTCAGCAGAGGAAATGAGAATGCCCAGCAGGCCGTCATCCTCAGAAAAGTCGATACGCAGATACTGTTTCATTTCTTCTACCGTAACCATATGAGCATCACCTCCTATGCAAGGAAGATGGGGAACAAATTGCTTCCCCATCTCCGGTATTCTTACTCACTTTTCAGCTTGAGAATCTGAACGGCTTCCGGCAGAATCAGTTTGCCGTCCACACGCTCCTTGGCAACAAAGCCAATCATACCGTTGCCGGCAAACAGTTCGTTCAGCTGCTTGAAGGAACGAGAGCCACGATCACCGATATTGTAATAGCTGTAATCGCCAAAGGCAATCGCATCAGCAGGCGCATACGCGGAAGTATAGACGGTATAGCCGAGGATGTGGTCAGGTTCACCCGCCTGATACGAAGGCTGCCAGATATAAGCGCCGTTGTTGTCTTTCAGTTTACGAAGCTGTGCAAGTGTCGCATCATTCATGATGAAGGATGCATTCTTGCGGTAAGGCCGCTTCAAATCATAGACCAGGTCGAGCATATCATCGGACTTGATTGCCGCAGTCAACGTGTTTACAATATGTCCGCCCTTCGTGGAATCGAAAATACCCGTAGGCTTGCCAACACCGCTGCCGTTGAGGAAAGCGTCCTCTTCTGCATTTGCCAGTGCTTTGCCGAATTGAGTAATGATATAACTTTCCAGATTGAATGCATTGTCATAGAGCAGTTCCTCCGTCACCTTGATGGCAACGTGGAGCTTGAATGCATCGAGGAAGGTCTGGTCGAAAGTGGCATCACCAAAAGTCAGCGCACCGCCTTCTTCAATCCATGCGGCGGCCGGTTTCGTTGCTGCGATGTTGATCTTGTGTTCGCCGGAAGTGGTAATCTTAGTCGCAAGACTGCGCATGATGTTCTCTTCCTCCAGCACATCGATCAGTCTGCGATCATACTCAATCGGAACAAGGTAGCCGCCGTCAGCATCCACACCTTCGGAAAGGACATCGGAGATCTGACGGAAGTTAGTACGCATCGCAGTGAGCATTGCCTTCTTATAGGCATCGGAGGCACGGCCCTTCTTTTTCTCCGACTGTGCGCCCATGACATAAGGCTTTCCGGTAATCGGAGAATTGACAGGCTTAGCGAGTTCTGCTTCACGGGCATCCGCTCTCTGCTGACGAGAAATGGCATCGGAGAGCTGCTCGAATTCAGCTTCCATCTTTGCATAGGCAGCGGCATCTTCTGCGGACAGCTTGCCGCTCTTATCCTCGTGGGTATCCACGAAGTTTCTCATCTGCCCTACCAGGTCAGCACGATTCTTAATCATCTCAGAAATATTCATTACGAATTCCTCCAATCAAATAATCTTTTCGATCAGGTCGAGGCGGTCACGCAGTTCTTTTGCGGAACGGCCATGGTTTATATCTTCCGGAGCAGGAATAGCAGCCTGCCCTCTGGGCGTTTTTTCAGATGCGCCGTACTTAGCGGTCATTTTATTCATGAGTACATTGGTCACTGCCTTACGGGAAAACATAACATCGGTGACAGCATTCTCCTGTTCCGGATTGTCGAATGCTCTTTCCAAAACACCATCCGCAAAGCCGAGTTCCACAGCCTTGTTTGCGTCCATCCATGTTTCGGCATCCATGAGATGAGACAGTTTTGCACGAGACAGCCCCGTCTTGATCTCATAGGCGTTGATGATGGAATCCTTAACGCTTGAGAGCATCTCGATAGCTTTCTGCATCTCGTCCGAATTGCCGAATGCCGCTGTCATGGGGTTGTGGATCATAAGCATGGACACCGGGGACACCAGCACCTTCGTGCCTGCCATAGCGATGACGGATGCTGCGGATGCCGCAATGCCATCGATTTTCACGGTCACATCACCCTTGTAGTCCATGAGCATATTGTAGATTTGCGCTGCAGCCACGCAGTCGCCGCCGGGAGAGTTGATCCACACGGTAATATTTCCGCTGCCGGACATGAGCTCGTCCTTGAAAAGCTGCGGGGTGACATCATCGTCAAACCAGCTTTCCTCGGCGATGGTGCCGTTCAGGAACAACGTCCGTTCCGCTGTCTCCGTTTGGTTCTTCCAATTCCAGAATTTCTTCATCGGTTTTTTCCTCCTTTCCGTCATCGGTAGGTGTATTTGCAAAAGCCCCGGCATTTTTCAGCGGGAGCATATTGCCGTTAATGAGGTACAAATCGCCGCCATCCTCTGCCGGGATACGGTCGAGGTTTTCCAGCTCTCGGATGTCGTTGGCGGACATCCAGCCGTTCTGCCGCCCGATGGCGTACCCGTTCATGCGGCTCTGATAGTCGCCGCGAAGCAGACCTTCCACATTGAATTTTGCAAAGTACTTCTTCTTTTCCTCGGAGTTCAGCAGGGAGCGTTGAATGGACTGCTCCCAACGGATGACCCAGGGGTCGAGGGTGTATTTCACAAACTCAAGGGACTGCTGCTCAATATTAGAAAAACTCGACTTTTCCAGATCGCCGACCATGTGGGGCGGGACTCGGAAAATTCGAGCAATTTCATTGATTTGGAATTTGCGTGTTTCCAGGAACTGTGCCTGCTCCGGCGAGATGCCGATGGGCGTGTACTTCATGCCTTCTTCCAGTACGGCGATCTTATTGGCGTTGCCGCTGCCACCGAAGGTGGACTGCCAGCTTTCCCGCACACGCTGCGGGTCTTTGATCGTACCAGGGTGTTCCAATACACCGCCCGGTGCAGCACCATTGGCGAAGAACTTTGCACCATACTCCTCACAGGCAATAGCCATGCCGATAGCGTTCTTTGCCATAGCGATTGGGCTGTAGCCAACCAAGCCATCGAAGCCGAGTCCGGGGATATGCAGCACATCCGAAGGCTGAAGCGTTACGGCGAACTCCTTGTTCTTGATAGCTTCGTCCGAGCCACGATAATAGGTGTAGTACAGACGGCCGTTTTCGTCTCTGTCCACGGACATCTTGTTCGGCATCAAGGGATACAGAGCTACGATCTCATTTTTGCCGTTGCGGATGATTTGTGCATAGGCATTGCCCCACAGGAGCAGGTGCGTCATGAGGGTTTCTCGGAACACGAAGGAACTCATCTCCGGGTTTGGCTCATCGTGGAGCAAGCGGTAGAGCGAATGGTCGAGCGCCATTGCTTTGCCACCGCTGTCCGTGTATTTATATAGGTGCAGCGGCAGTCCTGCGACAGCTTCCGACAGGATGCGGACGCAGGAGTAAACCGCAGTCATCTGCATGGCACTGCGTTCTGTTACCGTTTTTCCGGAGGTGCTGCCACCCATGTAAAAGGTGTAGCGAGAGCCGACTGTGCTGTCGGTGGGCTTGTCTCTGGATTTGAATAGTCCACTGAAAATACCCATATCACATCACCGTCCTTTCATAAAAATAAAAGACCACGAGTGTCATAGACGCTCTCGGTCGTATCGTTGCCGCACCGGATGGCACGGTCCAAGGCCATGACAGTTGCCACGGCACCGTCGATTTTCTCTGTGGATTTCTCTTTGTCCGGCTTGATGTTGCCTGCCGGGTCGGTGCGGATGAAAATGTTGTCCATCATCCAGTGGAGGACAGGATGCCCGCCGTGGGCAATGCGCTGTTCCAGCACCAGTTTCATCAGCTCTTTGGTCGGAGGGCTCATGTCCTTGAAGCCCTGTCCGAAGGGAACGACCGTGAAGCCCATGCTCTCAAGGTTCTGGACCATCTGCACGGCTCCCCAGCGGTCAAAGGCGATCTCACGAATGTTGAAGCGTTCGCCCAGCTGCTCGATGAATTTTTCGATATAGCCGTAATGGACCACGTTGCCTTCGGTAGTTTGCAGGAAACCTTGGCGTTCCCACACATCGTAAGGGACGTGATCCCGGTTGACCCTCTGGCCCATGTTTTCTTCTGGTATCCAGAAGTACGGCAGGATCACAAACTTGTCGTCTTCGTCCAGCGGAGGAAAGACCAGCACGAAGGCGGTAATATCTGTGGTGGACGAGAGGTCCAAACCACCGTAGCAGACCCGGCCTTCGAGGTCGTCTTCGTTTGTAGCAAAAGCGCAGCGGTCCCATTTTTCCATCGGCATCCAGCGCACAGCCTGTTTGACCCACTGGTTGAGCCTTAGTTGCCGGAAGGTGTTCTCCTCGGCAGGGTTCTGCTTTGCGGACTCACAAGCGGCCTTTACCTTGTCGATGCCTACCGTGATGCCGAGCGAGGGATTCGCTTTCTTCCAGACCTTCGGGTCCGTCCAGTCATCGTTCTCATCGGCACCGTAGATGACCGGGTAAAAAGTCGGGTCAATCTTGCGGCCCTCGATGATGTCCTTCGCTTTCTGGTGCGTTTCATAGCAGATGGATTTGGTGTCCGTCCCGGCTGTGGTAATAAGAAAGTAAAGCGGCTGCATACGAGCATCGCCGGAGCCCTTGGTCATAACATCAAAGAGCTTCCGGTTGGGCTGGGTGTGCAACTCGTCGAACACCACGCCATGGATGTTGAATCCGTGCTTCGAGTAGGCCTCTGCAGAAAGCACCTGATAAAAGCTGTTTGTCGGCAGGTACACGATCCGCTTTGTGGCCGTCAGGATTTTGACCCTGCGGTTGAGGGCCGGACACATCCGGACCATGTCGGCTGCGACCTCAAAAACAATCGAGGCTTGCTGCCTGTCCGCAGCGCAGCCGTAGACCTCCGCACGTTCCTCACCGTCGCCGCATGTGAGCAGGAGTGCAACCGCAGCCGCAAGCTCCGATTTGCCCATCTTCTTGGGTATCTCAATGTAGGCGGTGTTGAACTGCCGATATCCGTTGGGCTTGATGATTCCGAAGATATCCCGGATGATTTGCTCCTGCCAGTCGATTAGCGTGAAGGGCTTTCCAGCCCATGTACCTTTGGTGTGACAGAGGCACTCGATGAACGAGACAGCGTAGTCGGCCCGTGCCTTATCGTAGACGGAGTCCTTTGCTTTAAACTTCGTCGGTGTGTATTTCTTCATTCGCCTCAAGTGTTATCACCTCCAAAAAGGCATAGAAAATAGCCGCCTGAAGCGACCGTCATAACGAGGAACAGAGCCGAGCGGCTTATGTCCCAAGGGTATTTATTTTACCGGGGATTACTGTTGCATGGCCCAAGCGATGGCGTGACCATCATCCTCGAACTCAACTTCGCTAACTGCTCTCAGGCCGATGGTGCCTTCGCAGCTGTGGTCGTCATCAAGGAACTCGTAGGTTGCGCCGAAGTAGCAGGGCTTGCCGGGGCCGTTGTAGAAGCCTCCCGCCATGATGACCTTGTCTCCAAAGGTGAGCACCTTGCTCCATCTGGTTTCGAGGTCCTCCGGGGTGGTTGGGTTTGGCAGCCGGAACTTTCTCATCGCATTGTTGATCGTCATTGTCGGTCCCTCCTTAATACTTCGTGGCCTTGTGGCTGTCGAGGTTCTTGAAGAAGGCGTCAACCTCTGCGAGGGTTGAAAGGACGTCTTCGTAGGCTCCGAGGCCGATCTTCTTGATGATCCTGTAGTAGCCCTGACGGTTCTTCAGAACTCCGAGACCGTTTGCTTCGGCAATCTTGGTGGCCGTGCGGGTGAGCTTCCCAAGGCTCTGGATCTCGTGGTCTTCGCCTTTTTCAAAGGCTGTCTTGCAGTTGGTGTGGTCGATATAACGCATCGTGGTTTCCTCCGTTTGTGTGTATTTCCTTTCGGTAGTGTATATATCACTCTAAACGCCTGAAATAGCAAGTCATTTCTGCGATATAAACCGAAGTATTCTACACAAAGATTCGGGCTTGGAATTGTGTACTTTATGCCTCTCCGTAGAGGATGAAATGCACATATTCCTTGCGGTGCTCCTCAATGAAGACCACCAGCTCATAGAAGTCTCGCTCGTAGGCCAGCCGCTGCACCATGTTTGTATCAAACATATTCGTCAGGCCGGTGTCCCGGATGGCGAGGATCTGCTTTTTGATCGTCTCATTCATCGCTGCTCACCACCCTGCAAAGGTCTGCGCCATATGCGACTGACAGGCCGGAGCCATTGTCCCATGAGACCATGATGGAACCGATGTCGTCCACGCCGAGGACCGTTCCTTTCGTTCCGATGGGAGGGGCCTGAACATCATCCATCCGCAGGAGCTCCACCCGTGTACCGGGCTTGTACCGGTGACGTAAGCCCTCAAGGGTCGCTTTTGAAATCACTCGCATGTTTCTACCTCCGTTTTCTTTGCGCCGCTCTTAAAGGCCGATGAACCGGAGAGGTTGCGGAGCAGGATTTTGCGCTCGGTCTTGTAGTCCTCACCGATGAAGCCCAACCGCAGAAGGAAGCAGCGGAATGCGTACTTGTCGTTGTCGACCGGCTTTTCCTTGGCGGTGATCCGCTTCTGGTTCAGGGCCATTTCACACAGAGATGCGATGAAATGCGAGTAGGCTTTGACCTCTTCGGGAGAGGGCAGCTCTTTGAACCACGGGAAGGCGATGCGGTCTTCCTTGAGTTCAATGCGGATGTCCTCGATGCCGAGGGCCTTTTTGATCAGCTCACCTTTGGCGTCCAGCAGCTTGGTGAGGTTTCCGACCGAGACATTTTCGAGAGGGATCTCAATCGTCAGGCCTGCCTCTTCGGTTTCGGCCTCGTCCTTGACCGGGTTGAATCCAGCTGCGGCAAGGGCGATGATGACCGCCTCAATGGTGTCCTGATCCGTGCGCTCGTCCCAGACCATCGTGCCGTCTTTCTCGACGGTAATGTTGCTGATGACAAAGGCGCAGGTGGGCATAAACTTGTAGACGGCCTTCATGCCGATCGCCTTTGAAATGATGCCGACCAGCTCTTTGCGGTCCTGTCCGGTGACGTTGTAGTGTAGTTCTTTCATGGGGTTACCTCCTTGTTTTTTGGTACTGTATATATCACTCTAAAGCCACAGAATAGCAAGCTATTTCAGCGAAATATATGTACCGATTATCGTAGAAAAACCGGAGCCTCAATTGTCTACATTAGCTACTTCGTCGAAGCGGAAAGTCACGCCGTCACGCTGCACCGTCACACCACCCGAGGAGCCGACCTGTTCGATGTATCGCTTCACGATGACGTCGCAGAACTTCTCGTCCAGCTCCACGGTATAGCAGATGCGATCCGACTGCTCACAGGCAATCAGTGTGCTGCCGGAACCGCCGAAGGGGTCCAGAACCACAGCGTTGCTCATGGAGGAGTTCATGATCGGATATGCCAAAAGCGCAATCGGCTTCATGGTCGGGTGATCGCCGTTCTTCTTGGGCTTGTCAAACTCCCAGATGGTGGTTTCCTTACGGCCCGTGTACCACTGGTGCTTGCCGTTTTTCTTCCAGCCGTAGAGAACCGGCTCATGCTGCCACTGGTACGGAGAGCGTCCGAGCACCAGCGACTGCTTTTTCCAGATGCAGCAGCCGGAGAGGTAGAAACCTGCATCAGCAAAAGCCCTGCGGAAGTTCAGCCCTTCGGTGTCCGCATGAAACACATAGATGGAAGCATCGCCGGTCATGACGGCTTCCATATTTGCGAAGGCGTCGAGCAGGAACTGATAGAATGCGTCGTTTGCCATGTTGTCGTTCTTGATCTTTCCGGCAGAGCCTTCATAGTTCACATTGTACGGTGGGTCCGTGATCACGAGGTTGGCCTTGACGTCGCCCATCAGGGAGTCGTAGGTTTCCTTCTTTGTGGAATCGCCGCAAACCAGACGGTGCCGACCGAGCGTCCAAATGTCACCAGCCTTGGTGAAGGTGGGCTTTTTCAGCTCCTCATCCACATCGAAATCATCGTCATGAATGCCGTCCTTCAGGCTGTCCTTGAAAAGGTCGTCGATCTCGGCAGGGTCAAAACCGGTGAGGGAAACATCAAAGTCCTCACCCTGCAGGTCAGCGATCAGCAAGGCCAGCTTGTCTTTATCCCAATCGCCGCTGATCTTGTTCAGAGCAATGTTGAGAGCCTTCTCCTTGGCGTCGTCCATTTCAACGACCACACAGTCAATCTCGGTGATACCAAGGTCGATGAGGACCTTGAGCCTCTGGTGGCCACCGACAACACGGCCGGTCGTCTTATTCCAGATGACCGGCTCGACATAACCGAACTCCTCAACGGAGCGTTTCAGTTTTTCATATTCCTCGTCACCGGGCTTCAGGTCCTTGCGAGGATTGTATTCGGCAGGAAGCAGCTCCGCCGTTTTCTTTTTCTCAATCAGCATATAAGACCCCACTCAGCGAACTTCTCAAAACCGCCGATGCGGTCGATGAAGGTCCTCGCTGTTTCCACGATTCTCTCATATGGAATACCGTCCACGGCATCGTCACCGATGGCGCAGACAAGCTCGACCGGCACACCGGTTTCCTGCGCCTTGAGCCATGCGTAAATGTTGATGCTTACGTCGGCTTTGGAGAGGTCCTTGCCGTGCAGACCACCGCCGGTCACGGAGTCTCCCGTATCGGAGCCGAGCTTCCGGTTGGTGGCACCGGAGTCAACGTCCGTGCCGCCGGTCCAGTCACCGAGCGGATTGATCTCGGCATCCGGAAAGACTTCATGCAGATTGCCGGTCTTGGCGTTGCTCTGGCAGAGGATCAGGCGGTTGCCGTCCAGAATGTATTTGCCGTCGCTACCGTAGGTTTCATAGAGCTGCTTGGCGATGGCGGTGAGCTTTTTCTGCTCATCAGTCACCGGGACGCCTTTGAAGATGCCGTTGTCGCCGCAGTGGATGCCGTCGATCTGGTTGTCGGCCAGATGCTCATCCTGCGAAACCTCACGATAGTCCACCAGCAGGTTCCCAGCGATACGGGAAACAGCCGCCGCCACCTCATCGGGAGAGAGGGCTACCGAGGTTTCGGTGATAATATGGCAGATGCCGTGACCGATCAGGACCTCGACGGCAATCTTCGGGTCCTTCTCTTTTTGATACGCAAGGTCAACAAGAGCACCGGCAATACGGTCGGCCACCTTGTCGGGATGCGCCGGGTTTACTTTTTCAAACATATCAGTTTCCTTTCCGAGCGGTGAGAAGCCGCTCCATCAAATCATCTTGTGGATTTCTGCCGCCGTACTCCACGGCACAGTTTTCTTTCACGATCTGGTAAATCTGATACCAGACCTGATTAACCTGCTTCATGTAGGTCTGGCTCATCGCAACATACGGTGAAGCGATGGCATTGCCGGTGGTGGGATGCTTTGCCAGAAAGCCGAACTCGGAGATCGCTTCCTCGCACTGAATCCATCGGGAGACTGACATGGCGTACTGCTCAATCAGCTGGTTGTTTACTAACATTTCACAGCCACGAGCCTTGAGCCAGTTCCAAGTATCCCGGTAGACCTCTTCGGCACACAGGTCCTTGCCGTTCTTCTGAGCGGCTTTTAAGTATTCTTTGACCGGAGGAACAACCGCTCCTTCGATTTCTGCCGGTTCCGGGAGCACCATCGCACCATTTAACCTGCCGTCAGCGATTTTATCTGTCAGGGCCTTGGATTTTCTTCCGGCACCGACACGCTGACCGCCTCTCATAGTTCCGTCTTTTGCCACACATTTCTCCTCGCTTTCCGGGCTGGGGGTTAATACCCCGTTTGATTTCTGATTTTTGCGCTCGTGACCCCACGCCGCTGTCCGGGTAGAAAGGTCGTAGAGATTTGGCCCGCCCCACGGTCACCGGTCACCGAGCTCGTGATGGATCTTCGTGTGACACGACTGGCACAGGCTCATCAGGTTGCTGGCATCGTGGGTGCCGCCTTGGGAAATAGGAAGAATATGATGAACTTCCTCGACCGATGTTAACCGACCTTCCTTAAGGCACTGCTCACACAGAGGGTGGGCCGCTGCATACCTGTCACGGATACGCTTCCAAGCCCTGCCGTATTTGCGGTTGACGTCCGGGCTGCGCTCGTACTTGTTGTAACGATCCCGGTCCAGCTTCTCGTGCTCCTGGCAGAAGCGTCTATAAGTAAGCCTTGGACAGCCGGGGTAAGCGCAGGGTTTCTTTGGACTCCTTGGCACATAATCACCTCGCTTTCCGGGCATAACAAAAGCCCTGCGGGAGAGGGGCTCCCACAAGGCTTCCGTAGGTTTTACTTTGTCCATCATAATACTATCATAAAAGGCGACTCTCAATCTCTCTCATTTACTCTCATGATGGCGGCCACACAGGAAAGCGCCGTATCGTGCATCCGGTAAATGTGCTGGATGCTGTAATGCATCTCAACCGCAATCTTCTCCCACGAGAGGAAGCACAGATACCGCTTCTCCAGCAGGGTTTGCAGTTCAACATCCGAAACGGCCCGGATTGTGGCCATGATTTCCTTCTTCAATTCCACCAGATCCTCGACGTCGTGTTTCAGGCTTTCCTCAACCTCGATAATCTTCAAAACGGCCCGTTCTATTTTGGAGCCGCCACGATTCGGGTTTCTGGGCATGTCGCTGTAAACGACAGTGCAGGATGTGGCCAGTTCATTTAAAGACTCGATCTGCTGGAGCTTGGATTTAATCCGCATATCCAGCGTCCGGGCCTGTGACAGATATTCTTTAGCGGTCATTTCGCTTCTCCTTCCGTAGCTCTTTTATGAGGAATTCCGGATCGACTTTTGACAGGACACCGAACCAGCCGGAACGGAAGAATCGCTCTATTTCCTGAAGCTGCTGTTCGTCGTCGGTTAGCCGGTAATCCTTGGCCGCCTGCAGAATGATGGCGTTTGCCAGATTCTCGTATGGGTTCAAAGTCTCACCTCCGAATTTGTGATCACTCGGATTGGCGTAGATTGTCGAATATTGTCATTAGATTTTCAGATTTGCCTTGACCGCAGCGATCAGAGCCGACTGCGTTTTGTCTTTGGCCTTAAGTGCCCGGAGAATCTGCTCATCAATAGTGCCGTCCGTCACGATATGCTGAACGACCACAGTTTCGGCAGTCTGACCTTGCCGCCAGAGCCTTGCTATGGTCTGGGAATAGAGCTCCAAGGACCATGTGAGGCCGAACCAGACGATGGTGTTGCCGCCGGTCTGAAGATTGAGGCCGTGTCCCGCAGAAGCCGGGTGAATCAGGGCTACCGGGATTTCGCCGTTGTTCCATCTGCGGATACTGTCGGCTTTGTCCAGCTTGGAAAACGGGATATGGCGATCATGCAGCCGTTTCATGATCCGCTCCAGATCATGCTGGTACCAATAGGCCACCAGAAGAGGCTTGCCGTTTGCCGACTCGATAATGTCCTCCAGAGCGTCCAGCTTCTGCTCATGAATGGGGACCGTATTCCCGGCATCGTCGTAAATGGCACCATTGGCCATCTGGGAGAGCTTGCCGGAGAGGGCTGCGGCATTGGCAGCGGATATTTCACCGTCAGGCAGATCCAGAATGAATTGCTTTTTCATCTCGTCGTAGGCGTCCTGCTCATTGGGACTGAGATAGACCTTGTATTCGCTGGATATGAGTTCCGGCATCTTCAGGTGGTCCGTGGATTTCATCGAAATGGTGATATCCGAGATTTTCCGGTATATGGCTTGCTCGGCACCGGGTTTCGGACGGTAGCTGTAAACGATCTGGCCGTTCATGGCGTCCGGCACGAAATACTCCTGCCGATAATAGGTAATGAACCGACCGAGGCGTTTTCCCATGTCGATGACCTTGAACTCTGCCCACAGATCCATCAGTCCGTTGCTGGCCGGAGTGCCGGTGAGCCCAACGACACGCTTGATTCTGGGCCGTACCTGCATCAGGGCCTTGAAGCGTTTTGACTGGTGGTTTTTGAAGGAAGAAAGCTCGTCAACTACGATCATGTCGTAGTCAAACGGGAGCTTGCTTTTCTCAATGAGCCACTGGACGTTCTCACGGTTGATGATGTAAATATCGGCTTTCTTCGTCAGGGCCGCTTTTCGCTCAGCCTCGCTTCCGACCGCCACCGAATAGGTCAGGTGGTGAAGCTGGTCCCACTTTTGAAGCTCTGCGCTCCAAGTGTCACGAGCTACTCGAAGCGGAGCGATGACCAGCACCTTGTGAACCTCGAAGCTGTCGAACAGCAGGTCCGCAATAGCGGTCAGTGTGATGCTCGTTTTGCCAAGGCCCATGTCCAGCAGCACGGCAGCGAAGGGATGGTCCTCGATATAGTTGATTGCGTATCTCTGGTATTCATGCGGTTCGTATTTCATAAAGTATCCCTCCAATCTGCTCAGGGGCATCAAGGACATATACCTTGAAGCCCAGCCGCCGCAGTAATCCGTGTCTGGCTACCTGCAAAGGTCTCGGTTCCTTACCCGGTGCCTTGACCTCCACGAATCCGATCTTGCCTCCGGGCAGCAGCACCAGTCGATCCGGCATCCCATCAAATCCGGGACTCACCAGTTTCGGTGCAATGCCGCCGCTGTTTTTCACGGCTTTGACTAAGTGTTGTTCTATGATTTTCTCTCGCATAATGTTCCTCCATCAGGAATTAGAGTGGGTGGTGACGGTCGATGACGGGTAATTCCGTAACTTTTCTTAGGCCTTGTTTTTAGTGCTCTAAGAATAGTTTCTGTAAAGACTGTCATCGACCGTCACCCTTGGTTCAATCAAGGAAGTCCGACTTAAGCTGCAGGCCAAAAAGCAGCCGTGCAGATTTGCTTCTTTTCCTTTCAAAACCGGCGCATTCCAGCGCAGTGTAGAAATCAGTCGTGCTGCGGATATAGTCGCCCACCTGCATGCAATAGCTGCGGTATGCGTTGTAGACGTCTCCGGATTTAGCGGAATAGGAGCTGTCAATCTCACAGCATTCATCGAGGAACTGCGAGAGCCAGTCGTTATTGTCCTTGTACTTCTGGATCGCAGCTTCCACCACGGCTGGCTTTACGATGTGATAATCCTTTTCGATCACACGCTTGGCACCGGTCATGATCCATTTCAGGATTGCACCGCCAGCTTTGTTGAAAAGGTAATCGGCATAGTTCTTGATGTCAGAGGAACCTTCAATCTTGGCGTTAAACGGAATGACAATCAGCCTACGCCATGTTCCGGCATCAATCGCACCGACCTTCGGCAGATGGTTCGTGTAAAGCACAAGGGTGTGGCTCGGTACAAAACTGAACGGGTCCTTGTACTTTTTCTCCGCATAGATTTCGTCCGTTGAACAGAGCTGTTTGACGTTAGATGTGTTCAGGCGCATGCCTTCCTCAAGCTCGGCGGCAATAATTATCCGTTTGCCTTTGGCTTCAGCCAGCTCCGGCTTTACATTCCGCTTACATCCGACAGTCAGAGTATCTGCGGACATGTTGCCGCTATAGGTGCCCAGCACACGGGAAAGCGTATTCCAGAAGGTGGATTTTCCGTTACGGCCTTCACCGTAGGCAATGATCAAGCCCTCGACACAGACCTTCCCGATAGCGGAAAGACCAGCGATCTCCTGAACATAATCGATGAGCTCGTTGTCAGCGCAGAAGAAGGTCTCCAAGGCGTCCTGCCAGATATCCATACCATCATCGGACGGGTTAACCGTGGTCTGCTTGGTAATGAAATCCGCAGGAGTGTGCTCATGAGCGGAAGGAAGGCCAATACGAAGGTCGTAAGTTGCTGACGGGGTGTTGAGCAGAAATTCGTCTGCGTCAAGCTGCCGCTGGTCAATCTCAACCATCGGGTGTGCTTCCTTTAAGGCAGCGGTGATATATTTGGAATCTCTGCGCTTGATGGCATAGTTGCGGTAGGTCGTGGCGTTCTCGTACTTTTGGAAGGAACGAGCCTGTTCCGAGCTGAAAGCCATAGCCGCTTTCTTTGGACCCATCGATGCCAGCAGCTCCCATGCGCCGTTTTTCATCATATCGTCGGTTGCCTTCTTGATCTCGGTTTCGGCCTCCTCAAGCTGGCGAGTGGTGAGCTCCTGCGCTACGGCCTGAGCCTTGGGCTTGGATTCCTCCCAGAACCGACCGTTATAGACCAGAAAATCGGTCGAGGGTGAATAGCGGAGTTTGCCTTCATATTCCCGTGCCAACACCGTAGCCTGTCCAACGTCGGAATAGTCGGATGGCTTGAGCTGAAGGTCCTGATTGTATTGCTCCGGAGGAATGTATCCTTCCTGTGCAGCGACCTTCCCATAGAACCGCTGTGCGCTGCGCCAGATGCTGTCGAGCTCCGACTGCTCCAAAGGCGGCTGACAGCAAGCGGCCACTTCCGCAAAATGCTTATGTGCCTCATCGGTATTGCCGAAGCGTTTCAGGATGCGTCCAGCATAATGGGACAGCGTGGCGTTGCGGCTGCCTTCGGGAATGACGATGTCGCCATAGCTGCCGGAGTCCATGTTGGCGTCAAAATCGTCGTCAGTAAGGAAGGTAGTAAGCGTCATCGGGCCGTCGAAGATCTCGACCTCCGGCTCCTTTGTCCCGAAGAAGAACCGAGCGGCATCGAGTGCCTTGGTGTCGAAGTACGGGAAGATGCTGTTGACCAGCTTTTTCATCTCGCTGTACTGGCCGGGTTCGATGACTCGATCAATAGCAAAGAAGACGTGGAACTTCGGCCTTGCAGCTTTGCCACCTTTGGCTTTCATGTGATTGCGGCTGTAATGAACCGCAAAGGAAACACCGGGGAAAGCTGTAGCGACGTCTGAAGGATAGACCCATTCTTCCGGATCGTCGCTGTGGTCGTTATCACAATCGACCGGCAAGCAGTCGGAGCCGATGAAATTGTCGTTGCTGCGGTAGTTGCCCTGATACTCAGCACAAACATAATCGTGCTTTACAGCTTCGATGAGGCTGTCCTTCCCGGTGACCTCGACCTTATGAGGGTAGGTACAGTTTTCAGGCACCTCCAGACAGTTGGAGCGGTATAAAGTGAATCTCATCTTGTTACCTCCTCGCAGGTCTCGCTGAAGTAGCGGATTCGGTGTCCCTTCCAAGTCGCTCTCTTGATCTCGGCCTCCATGCCCTCGGAGATCCGGTCACCGAAGACCCACATTTCGGCGCATTTACTCAGGATGGCATTCCCAAAAAACAGACCCAGCTCACGCTCCTTGGGCTTGTTGTCGTCAAGGAACTGCGGAAACAGCAGGTGCGGTGCGATGGGAATGTATCCGGCCTCTACCGCAAAACGGCTGTAGCGTCTGGCGGCAGCGGTGTTGCGTTCGACATCTCCGGCATACGGACTGCAGATATACACGATGGGCCTGAATGCCCGGAGAGCTTTTTCTTCTTTTTCAATGACACAGAAGGCTCCGAATGCTGTGGGATCGGCATAGCCCTCTGCGTTTTTGTATTCGGCCATGATAGGCACCTCCAATCTAAAGTTCTCACTACCCACTGGAGGGTTTAGTGGTATTTGAACGAATCAGAATCAGTCTTTTTTATAAAACATGGTCTCGTAGCCATCAGCACGGAGCTTGAGGCCGTCTGCCCACGGTGGGGTCCGGCCCATCTGTTCGCAGAAGGCCTTCAGATCGACGCCGGGGCTGGCTTCGATGACCAGCTCGTCGTGAATGTGCATGGTAATGAAGCAGTGCGACAAGGTCCGCATTGCGTAGCAGAGAATGTCACGGGAGGTAGCTTGGACGATGTTCTCCACGAGCTTCGGCCCGTAGGTCTCCAGCCGCGCCCACTTCTTTGTACCGCCGATACCCTCGTAGGTGATACACTCGCTGCCGAACTGATTTGTACCGAGCTTAGGCTTTACATAGGAAAGGCGTCTGCCGGACGGGAGCGTAATGAAGAGCATCCCGCTTTGGTAGCAGAACTTGATGCCGCAGACCTCGCCGTCCATGTGATACTTCACGGCATTCATAGCTGCTCGGTCGATATCCCACCAGAACCTCACAATATTCTGGTTCGAGTTGCGCCAAGCAGTGACCAGCGGCTGAAGCTCGTCTTCCGAAAGGCCCATCTCCAAGGCTCCCATCGCTTTGAGAGCTCCGACAGAGCCACCATAGCCGAGGGCGAGTTCAGCTATTTTGCCTTTTTGCCGCAGGTGGCCATTTACACCATGCTTCTCAACAGGGACCTTGAACATCTGCGATGCGGAGGCGCAGTAGATGTCACCGCCTTTTTCAAAGACCTCCTGACGCCAGATTTCACCGGCAAACCACGCCAGCACTCTGGCCTCGATTGCCGAGAAGTCGGAGACGATGAACTTGTATCCCGGCTTCGGCACAAAGGCGGTGCGGATCAGTTGAGAGAGCGTATCCGGTACATCTTCGTAGAGAAGCTCCACGCCTTCAAAGTCGCCGCAGCGGACAAGCCCACGAGCCTCTGCCAGATCCGGAAGATGGTTCTGGGGCAGGTTCTGCATCTGTATAATGCGTCCAGCCCAACGACCGGTCCTGTTGGCACCGTAGAACTGAAACATTCCACGAGCACGACCATCGGCGCAGACTGCCTTTTCCATCGCCTGATACTTTTTGACAGACGATTTGGCCAGCTGCTGCCAGAGAAGGAGAACCTTCTGCAGCTCTGCCGGAGCGGTCTTGAGCATTTCAGCGACTTCCTTCTTACCGAGAGAATCCACCTCCAGACCGTTGTCCGAAAGCCACTGTTTCATCTGCTGCACGGAGTTGGGATTGTCCAAAGCGGTCAGCTTCTTCATGGCAGCAGTGAGATCCGCACGGGAGCGGGTGTCCATAGCGATGGCTTGATGCACCAGCTCCATATCAAGGGCGACGCCTCTGTCGTTGATTTCCTGATCGAGGTGGTATTGCTCCCAGACTGTTTCCGGCACAGGGAACTTGGCGAGCTTTTCCTGAATGGACATCTCGACCTCGACATCACGGATGTTGTACCGTTTGAAGGCGTCCCACTTGTCGGGAGCGTTTTCCGGCAGGTTGCGGGTTCGACCGCCATTGGTCTTTGCCGGCGCACAGGGCTGGCAGAAATACTTGATGAGCTCTTTGCCTTCGGTCAGCTTCTGCTTTCCGAGGCCCAGAACAGCACCGACGCCTTCCAATGAAAGGGGTAAGCCCATGTAAGCGGACCAGATCATGGTGCATTTCCAGGAGGCAGGGTTGAGATAGTTTCCCACGGTATCCTCCGGGATGCTGTAGCCGGTATTATCAAAGTTGCCGTTTTTCCGAAGCCAGCGTGAGAGGCATATCCGCTCGAACTGCGCATTGAACGCCCACTTTGTGACACCTGTGTCCGTCAGGGCGGCAATAATCTCCGCAGGAATCGTCTCTCCGCAGGCAAGGTCAACCACCTGCACGGGACTGCCGTCAACGGCGTATCCGAAGAGAAAAATGTCAAAATCCGGCGCTTCGGTGTATTTGTAGACGCCGCATTTGGCAAGGTCAACGCTGCTGTATGTTTCAATATCGATACTGAGTGTTTTCATATACACGAATCCTTTCTATAGCCCGAATGGGCGGCAGGAACATTCCCACCGCCCACGGGATCGGAGATTACTCTTTGTTGAGTTCTTTCATACGGGCTTCGTGATACTCCACCTCACGAAGGGCGTGTTCCTTCTCAAGCTGTCGGCGCTCTTCCTCCCATGCCGCATTGCGCTTATCGCGTTTGCGGTCATCGACGGCGTCAATGATGGATCTGACGATCCAAAACACCGCCAGGAGCAGATACAGGGACAGAAGCAGAATGCAGAGAATCGTGGTAATACTCATGCTGCACACCTCCTCAAGATAGGAAATCTTCGTCCACATCGGTGGCGAAATCGGACGCTGCACTGGACTTGCCGCCGAGAGGTTCACCGTCACGGATCTTCTGAAGGTTGTTCAGCCCGCAGGCGATGCCCTTGTTGCCATTGCTGTTGAAGGCGTAGAAGTTGATGCTGGCACGACCGTACACGCCGGAGTAAACCTCGGAGCGGGTCAAGATCGGGTTGCAGTCGGCGTCCACGATACCGGGAGCGGTGGCGGAGTTGGCGTTGATAAAGTAGCTGTTGGCATAGGCGGGATCATCCGGACGCTCGGTGTCTCCATCGCGCAGGGGCGTTTTAATGGCAGTCAAAGGCGGAACGGAGCGGCCGTTTCCCTTGAGCTTGGCCTGCCCCTCCTCATAGGCTGCCTGAATCGCTGCCTTGATCTTCTGGACGGTTACGGTGTCAGACTTGGGAATGATGAGACTGACACTGAACTTCGGCGTGCCGCCGTTGATGGATTTCGCTTCCCAGACATTGGCGTAGGACCAGCGGGTATCTTTGCCGGTAATGACCTTCATGGAATTTACGAGCTTAGTGGTAGAATTCGACATATCAGTTGTCCTCCTTAAAATCATCGATAATGGTTGTCATTGCCGGTCTTTTATCGTTTTCCGGCACAAGCGTGGGTTTGCCTTGCGGCTTGGTAATCAAATCGCCAAGGATTGCGTTGAATTGCTTCTTTCCGAGCATCGCAGTCATAGCGGTAATGCCGAGAACCTTGTGTTCATAAGGGTCGTACCCTGCGGCGGTCACGGCGGCGATGACGGCGTGTTCGTTTGTGTACTTTCGGTTGGAGCGCCCCTCGACCAGCTTGTAGCCAGACCATTGTTTTCCGCTAATAGCCGCCTGTAGCGCGTAGTCCTTGATGTCGGATGCCCAGGTGGTCAGCCCGTCGATTTGGCCGAGAATTTCTTCGACCTCCTCATCCGTGAGCAGAGGCGGCTGCCGAAACTCATATCTGGCAAGCTCCATGTTGGCCTTGGCTCTCTCGCGGCAATCCGCTTTTGCCTTGCAGAACTGGCACCATTCGCCGCAGTGATATTCGCCGCTGCCTTGAAAGGCCAGCTCTGCGGTCGGCGTCAAAACCTTGTCTGCCCATTCGCAAAGCGCCTGCTTCGGAATGGTGAAGGTGCTGACATTGGAGCGCCTGGGCTGGTAAATGGTCATGCTGACGGTGTCGATATCGTAGATGCAGTCGAACAGCTCCAGCGCACCGAGGGCATATAGCTTCATCTGCGGATTATCGTCGGCTTCCACCAGGACTCTGCGCCCATGCTTGTAATCCACAATGTGTAGCGTCCTGTCTGCGATGATGACGCAGTCGCCGGTGCCGAAGCCCTCTTTTACATATTTGGAGTAATCAAGCCGCTGTTCGATCAGCACAACAGGGTCAGTGCAGACCTTCTTTGCTTCCGCGACCAGTTCCATTACAAAGGCAACATAGCCGTTGGCGCAGTCCTCCATTTCGGTGCTGTACCAGGTAAGACTTTCGGTCGGGTCCTCTGCTGCCATACCGAGTGCATTTCGGAGCTTATACTCGCAGAGTACATGGGCGTCGGTTCCTTCGGCGGCAAAATCGCTACCCTTATCGTCGTAGCTTTCACAGAGCCTTGCCGAAGGTGGGCAGTTGAGCCACCTGTGCGAAGACGATGCAGAGAGAAGTGCGTGGTTAGGCATTTCCGAGCACCTCCGCATCCGCTACCAGAGCCTTGTAGCTTGCCGGGTCAATCTCGGAGAGCTTCTTGGCACCGTACTTTAGGAGAAGGTCACGAATCTGAGCGGTGAAACCATCACGAGACTTTTCTGCCAGAATCGCTCTGACCTCTTCGAGGGTGAGTGCCTTTTCCGGTTCCGGAGCAGGGGCCGCTTCCTCGGTGCCGCTGAATGCGCCGGTCAGCCAGTTGGCGATGTCGTTAATAGAAGATGCAATATCCCGCAACTCCCTGATGGTCGCTTCCATTTCGCTCATTTTGCTCATCACGTTTTCCTCCTTCCTGAGATTGGCTTGTCTGGTTCAGCTGGATCAGCTTCCTCGCCAGACGTCTTGACACTACGCTGATTGCCGTAAGCACTCCGATGAGCTCTTCATCGGTGACGGCTTTGTTGGGTCTGGACTCACTCATTGGCGGTTCCTCCTTTCTGAGGACCTGTGTTGTTTTGCTGTCCTCAGTACCCACTGGAGGGAAACCGGTGTTTTGAACGAAAAAAATCTGTAAAATTTTAGACCGCCGCAGAATTGCTTCCACGGCGGCCTTTGTTGGGTATTAGATGAAGTCCTTCAGGGCTTCACGCAGGATGGAGAACACCTTGTTCTTCTGGTAGTTGATGGTCGACTGGCGTTTGCCCATGTCGGCAGCGATTTCACGCTCCGTCTTGCCCTGCATGATAAGCTCGCAGATACGTCTGCCGTCCGGATCAAGGCGGTTCAGCTCGTCGTATAGAGCGTCGAGCAGTTTCTTATCCATAAGGATGGACTCCGCAGATGGTGCGTCGTCGGCCAGCGTGTCGCCAAGGGTAAGCTCGTCGTCTTCACCGCCGATAGGCGTATCGATGGAGACTTTTTTACCGGCAGCGTAGAACGGGCAGCCGGGGCAAACGCCGTCGCACTTCCAAAGTTGGGCCTTGGTGCAGCGGCACTCGCCGTTCTTCTGGGCATGATAGCGGGTGTTCCAGATGGGCTGGTAGTATGCTCTGTAAACTTCCTCGCTGACCTCGATAGGGGTCCCGTCGACCGGGATAAAGTACTTCTTGTCGTTGTTTTGCATGAAAATTTCCTCCGTTCGATTTGCTTGGAACGGAGGAAACCTTCATGGTCAGCTGCAAAATGGGTATAGAAATCCAACCACAGTCCCGACGGAGATTTCTCCGTTCCGGTCTGCAGCTTCCTTATCCAGTAGGCAGCTGTTCATTTTTACTTGTCCCATCAGGCGGCACTGGATCGTCCGGGGCCAGTGGACGTACCGCTTGTGGGTGTGAGCTTTCACTCACAGGTACTATTTTATTGAGATTCCGGATTTTCACGAGGAAGTGGGACTTCCGGTTCCAGCGGCCGAAAAAGCCTGAAAAATAGGCAAAAAAAAGAAGGCCCTCATGTCTTAAAAGACATAAGAGCCTTGATAAATCAGGGTTTTATACCGGAAGTGCGACTTCCGAATTATTTTTCAGGAGCAGTCATTTTATTCCCGTTTTTGGGTAGTTGTTGCGGAATACCGGCATCTTGCAGCTTTTCGTTCCACATGAAGATGTTTTCCATGTGGTGGTGTTCTATCAGGTACCGATAAATGAGATATTCCTCATTGGCGGCCATGATATTGTACCCGGCCTTGTTAATCAGATCGTATGAGAAGGACGGGTGCAAGTTCAAGCCGATACAGAGGGCAAGCACACTTTGCAGGGTGGGTTTGGCGTCTTTTTTATTACGGTAGTCCTGAATCATTCGGGAGCTGATGCCGGTGCGTTCTTCCATCTTCTCGTTGGTGTAACCACGACGTTTTACATGATAATCGAGGGTGCCGCAGAATGAGGATGGTATTTCAGCCAGAATATCTGATATCCGCTTTGCCTCTGCTGCGATAGTGGTCATTTCACGGGCACGTTTCTGGACATCCTCATTTTTGCCTTCTCTCGGATTGAATTTTGCCTCCACAAAACTCTTTGAATCGGCATCACGGCAGAGGAAACAGATCCGATAGAAAGAGTCATCATAGTGGCTGCTGACTCTTGTTGTGCGGTCAAATACCAAGCAGCATTCGTCAACATGAGCCAGAGCATATTCTGTGAGTTCAGCCTGCTCATTCTGGACGACAACGTACTTCGGATCGTTGATGACCATCATGCCGCCAGCGTGAATAAACCGGCCAGCTTTGAAATCTTCTGCAAGGTCCTGATTGAACAATGATTCGATAATGGCGTTGTTCCTGTCGATAATGAAGGTCTGATCCTTTTTCAGCGAGCCCTTGGCGAAGGAGAACGGTGGGTAATATTGCCCGTCTACATAGTTGAATACACCGGCAGCCTGATCAAAGCCCAGCTCAATGGCTCTGATCTTTGCGGCCATCGTGGAAACCTTGAAGAAATCGGCAAACTCACTGATAGCAAGCTGCATGATAGATGCTTTGCTATCTGAGGGGAATGCACGACTAAGCGTGTAGAGAAGTTCACTTAATTTTGCACGGCCTGCCTTTGCAGGGATCAGGATTTTCGGAGCGATGGCATTAGCCTGCCACTCCATCCATGCCAGTTCCTCACTTAAACCACCGGCTCCTTTTTTATACTCCTCAACGACAGCACAGGAAATAGATGTGAGTTCAGGGTTGATAAGTTTCTGAAGCTCAAAGAACTTATAGTGCTTGTCCCAATGGACGCACTCGTGAATGATGGTGTTGTTCACAGAGCCGATATTACGCATAAAGAATACATCCGGATCAACCAGAATTGTTCCTTCCTCAATGTCAGTAGACACAACATTTCTGTCCCGGTCGTAAATATCGACAGTCGCATTGTTGAAATAGGTCCGGCCAAAAACGCCGTCAGGAAGAGGAGCGTGATGAACGGTAAGACACATCGCTTCCAACACTTCCTTGATTGGCAGCGGCATGGGCGTTTCTAATGCTTTCGGGCAGTATTTTTTCAGGAATTTTTCAGCATGAGCATCAAGGTCCTTTGAGTACACATATGGGATCAAATACTGAGAAAGAGCGTCTTCTTTACTGAAGCGTTCCTTGCTGTATTCACCCACAGATGTGATAGTAACCATATTGAGGCCACAGCGGAGGATACCTGTAAAAGAGATGGAAAACCACGGATAGACGATGTCTTCTTCGTAGTCACGTCTGGAGCGACCTTTTACGATAACATCCGCTTGCACAGCAGCTCTAAAAAGGATACGGTCGTCATCCGTCTCCTTAAAAGAAACTCCCATTACATGAAGATCATCGAGCTCAGTATAGCTCGGATCAGGAACAAGGCTGGTGTGTAAATTCAGCCCTCCACGATTCTGGAATATGTATGACTTGAGCCGCTTGAACATCAAGTCATAATACTGATCTTCCAGATATGCCGCAAAAGATTTATCCTTACGTGCCAGAAGAAATCCCTCCTTTGTCTTACAGCGCAAACATCGCCATGATTTCCTTCACCATGCGATCCGTCCGAGCTTTGATGATATCTACCGTCCATTCATCCTTATCACAGACGTCATCGTTCAGATTGAGGCCGTTACGATAACCGATGTACTGACCGTTATTATCTTTGCGTTCCTTCTTTTCATTGAAGGCCTTATTACTCAACGTACTATTGTATCCGGTGATCGTGAGGTTGCCGAAAGTGTGAACATAGAGCGACTGATATTCCTTCGCTTTTTCACGGTCGCCTCCAGCGATCATATCCACCCAGCTGTCTGGAATATTCGGTCCTTGCGGGAAGATGTGTTCGATAGACCAAACGTACTGATTGCTGTTCGTTTTCCTCCAGAGGTCCTGTACGTTTTCACGGGTCATACCACGCTTTGCCATCATGCAGAGGATGAAACGGGTAGCACCGCTGTTATCATCGTACACAGGACCACGAAGTTTCTCTTCAAAGAACTCATCGGAAGCGGAAACGGAAATAAGGGTATCTCGCATATTAGTGTAAATGTCTGCACCACGGTACTCATTTTGTTCGGTGGCCTCGATAAACGACATAAAGATACGGGTCAAATCACGAGTAGGCGGAGTGTCGGTCAAATTACGACGGATGAAGAAGTTGACCAGCAGCTTGCAGATTTTTACTACATCCTCGTCAGTTACGCCAAGCGACTCCTGATGCTTAATCAAATACATAATGAACAGATACGACGGAGCACCTTGAACACGCTGCAGATCCAGATAGCTTTCACGCTGTTCGTCGGAAAGGGTATCCGTCTTGTTCAAAATGATACCGGCATAGATTGCTGCATTTTCAGTCAACTCGTCCAGAGCGGCAACAGGGTCCTTGGTGATGATCTTTTCATAGATATCCAGCATGGTAGACCGGGTTGCAATAGTGCCGAGAGGATACTGACGGTCGCCTTTGAGGAATGGAGCATTGAGCTTCTTCCTGAAGGCATTGTAATTCTGCCTGAAGAAACGTTCTTGATCAGAGTATTCATCACCGAGGTCAGAAAGGATTTCAGTCCAGCGAGAGAAATAGTAGTCAATATCACCGTCGCCATTGACATCCAACCGGGCCAGAAGCAGGTTCTTGATAAGATCGACTGATGTCAGCGGAGTGCCCCTGTTGTTCAGAGACTCGAAAAGGGTGTATGCATCAGCATGATTCGACACCTCGATCATGACGAGAATTGCAGAATTCACCTTATCGAGGATTTGGAACATGGCGAGCACCTTGTCGGAGGCATCATCCAGAACGGCATTGATGCGCTTTTTGAAATAGTTGTATGCTTTTTCGATTCTCCGTAGTCCGGCGAACTTGGGCATGGGCCGCTTCGGGATAATACCGATTTTTGCGAGGAGGCCCATGAAATCGTCACGGTTGCTGCCTTGGATCTGCGGGACGACACGAATATCGGACTGCGTTTTCTTCAGCACCAGTTTGCGCTTGAGCTGAAGAATATCCGACTGCTGGTCCTCATCCAGCAGATCTTTATATGAATTCAGGGTGGTATAGAGTGCGGCAAGGAACAGACTGAGTGTAGTCAGTCGCTGCTGGCCATCAACAACCTCAAACTTCGGTGCGTTAATCGTATCCGTGGCCGAGTTGATACAAATGATCGAGCCGAGGAAATACCCATCATCGTTTTCAGCGAGGTCGTCAAACAGGGCCTCCCATTCTCTGGAGCCCCAAGTGTACTCACGCTGATACTTCGGAATTTCGAAGATTACCTTTGAATCCGGGTCAAACACCTGCGATACCGGATACTTGTTTACGTTGATGTTGTTAATATTCATGCACTAAACCATCCTTTCACCTTGGTTTCGTTTTCTATTCAAAGCCTCATCGCTTGTGAGGCGTTATATTTTGATTTATCGCTCTGTCGGACAAAGGCTGCGAACTGCTCTTGACGTTCCATTGGCGGTACGACAAGTAGCACATCTGACAGCTTCTCCTTTGACAGCTCAATCTGGTTCGTGGACCCATTGACGCATTCTGCATAAATCTTCTTTTGGACATCTTCTCTCTGCAAGAAGCATTTGAAGAAGTATGCATTCACATCATGGCTTTCTGCTAAAACGGTTACGTGACTATCCACGACGTATACATAGCCATCCGTTAATTCGGGGAAAACGTTACATCTTCCAAGAGTCCCTGTGCCCGTCGAATTGATTAGGATACAATCTTTTTTGACTGGCAGCGTTTTCTTTCCACTCTGTGAATCATGGTATTTTACGTTTTCAAAATTGAACCGACCCCAATATATACAGGCTTGGTTAACCACTCGAACCGATGAATGATCTACATACGAAGGTTGCTTTCCTCTTGAAATCAAGCTGAACAGGTCCCCGATACGTTTCAACGGCCACCCCTTTTCATTTGAAAGAGGGGCCCCAAACATATCGATAAATTGAGATTTGAACAGCTCAGAACGGCAAATTTTGATTTATCGCTCTGACGGACAAAGACTGCAAACTGCTCTTGGTCAAGCAATGGAGGTAAAGCTATCTCCATGTTTTTGATATACGAAACAGCTCCTATGTTTTTAATGCCAGAACCTTTTGTTTCTAGCTGATCGACAGAATTCTTCATGTAGGTTAAGAATACTTCTGGAAGCATCTTCTCATTTAGATGGAACTTACAAAGTACCTGATTTATAATCCCTAACTCTGCATCATTGGGCAGCTGATATAAGCATCCTATCGTTCCAGAACAACTCATTATGAAATCTCCTGGGCCACATTCAAAACGCTTTAGTTCCTGATATTTTGCCTTAGTAACATAGCTATCACCAAGAACAGCCGATCTCTGAATGGCATTTTTCTGTTCATACACTTTAACGGTGTCAGGGCCTTTTTCGACGAAGAAGTTGACTTTTAATGTACTACCAAACGGACCCCGAACAATGGAGTCACATAGCGCTTTTAGCTTTACCAATGGCCATCCTTTTTCTTTAGAGAACAACTCGATAAATTGAGAATTGCAAACAAAACAGCATCTGTATATTACTATTCTTCGTGATATGTTTGCGTCAAGGTTCGATCTTTCAGCGTAACTTCAATCTTCGAGATTATTTTCGCAGGGTCTAAATCTTTGTGATCACTTGTTAGTTGTCCTTTTTCAGGTTTGATAAAATACTGTACTTTATCACCGGTACCAACATAGCTAACATAAAGTACAACAATCGTATCGCCATCTTTATCTGTCTTGATGTTTGTAGTAAGGCGATAATCAGGAGTTGGGTTAGCTTTTTCTTTTATTTCTGGTATGTACCAGTCATCCAAACGGATGAGTGTTGCATCCTTGAAAATTTCACGATTCAGAACTCTTAAGCAACGGGAAATAAGAGCTTTGGAGCTTCCAATCTCGATTTGGTTCCTGCATTTCGGACAGGTCAAAACAGCACTATCGAAGCTATGGTCATATTCCAATTCAATCTCAGGATGTTTAGTACAATGAAAATGTATACCTTCCTGATTGCAGAAATAGTGGTCGTGGAAATTCACTTCCTTTGTGTGAAAGTTGGTACAATCTCCGTGATCAGTATTGTATTCATCGAAAAGTGAACATTTTCTGAAAGATATTTCATCATCCAGCCTATAAATGATTTTATTACTCATAACGGTACTCCTTAAAAAGTGTTATCCGATATATTTTCTGTGTGACTCTTTTACGTTGTTCTGATTCACCATAGTGTATTGGAGCGTGGTATCAATGCTCTGGTGGCCGAGAAGCTGCTGCACCTGCTCAATTGGCATGCCTTTGTCGATAGCCATTGTAGCAAGCGTCCGTCGGAACTTGTGCGGATGTACCTTATGAAAACTCAGCTCACGACCAATTTTGCGGAGCCTGATTTCCACACCACTGATTTGAAGCCGGTCAAACGGTTTCAGCAGGGATACGAACAGTGCTTCATTGCCGTCTGTGCGTTCGCCAAGATAGCGTTGCAAGTGGATTTTTGTCCGGGCGTCAAAGTAGACCTTGCGTTGCTTATTTCCTTTACCGAACACGATGCATTCCCGATTTTCAAAATCCACATCACTGCGATTGAGCTTTACGAGCTCACCGACTCGGATGCCGGTTGAGGCCAGAAGATCAATCATGGCCAGATCTCGTGCGTTGTCGCAGTGATCACGCATTAGCTCTAGCGATTCATCTGAGTAGGTTTCTTTGACCGTTTTACCGGTCTTCACCTTGTGGATTCTCCTGACAGGGCTCTTGACGATATAGTCTTCGTCTTCGAGCCATGCGAAGAAAGAGGAGAGAATGCGTCTCACATTATCGAGGGTGACTTTGCTCACGGTTCCTCGTCGCTGGTATGTATCGAGGTAGGAGCGAAGATCCTCGGTTGTTATCTGGCATTCCGGCTTGCCGATGCTCTCCAGCATGTTCCGGATTGTAGATTCGTAGTAACGGAGGGATTTTTCCGAGCATCCCTCGACACGCTTTGCGGCAATAAATACCGGTAGCATGTCGCTCTTTTCGTTTTTGCTCTCGGTTGTGGCTGATTGTAACGGCAGCAGATGCTTTGCCAGCACTTCCGAAAGCAGTTTCATTTGGTTCTCATCCAGAATTCCGAGCAAATCGTTCCGGATATTTGCTATTATGTGGTCGATCATGATGGTTTCCTCCTTTTCGTTATCCTCCGTTTCCGGTGTTCCCACGAGCCGGAGGAAACTTCATGACCTTGTTTCTTAGCCAAGATTCTCAGCTATAATGCGTTTGTAGGTTGCGGTCAGCTCAGAGAGTGCCTGTTCCAGTTCAAATTTTGATTTATCGCTCTGACGGACAAAGACTGCAAACTGCTCTTGGTCAAGCAATGGAGGTAAAGCTATCTCCATGTTTTTGATATACGAAACAGCTCCTATGTTTTTAATGCCAGAACCTTTTGTTTCTAGCTGATCGACAGAATTCTTCATGTAGGTTAAGAATACTTCTGGAAGCATCTTCTCATTTAGATGGAACTTACAAAGTACCTGATTTATAATCCCTAACTCTGCATCATTGGGCAGCTGATATAAGCATCCTATCGTTCCAGAACAACTCATTATGAAATCTCCTGGGCCACATTCAAAACGCTTTAGTTCCTGATATTTTGCCTTAGTAACATAGCTATCACCAAGAACAGCCGATCTCTGAATGGCATTTTTCTGTTCATACACTTTAACGGTGTCAGGGCCTTTTTCGACGAAGAAGTTGACTTTTAATGTACTACCAAACGGACCCCGAACAATGGAGTCACATAGCGCTTTTAGCTTTACCAATGGCCATCCTTTTTCTTTAGAGAACAACTCGATAAATTGAGACTTAACGAGCTCGTCGGTAGCAGAGATCAGCTTTTTATAAGCCTCCATCGTATCATTAATGGACCACAAAACTTCGGCCAGCTTGCGCTGAGAGTCCATATCCGGCAGCTCAAACTCCAACTCCTTCAGGTCACGCCAGTTGATTGTCGGGGATAATGATCCCACAGAAATCTTGATGGCCGCATCCAAGAAATAGTCGGAACTGATGAACAGCGGGAAGAAATCCTTGTCGATTACGTTCTCTTTAGGCCGCAGCACCATACCATGAGCGGAGAAGATACCATCAAAGGGTGCTATAGCGACTTTCTTCTGGTAAGCTCTACGCTTACCGAAAAGCACATCGCCTTTGTGCATCACCAACTTTTCACCGATTGGAGCTACTTCCGAGCCGAACCGGGTAACCTTCAAAGTTCCAGAATCAAGATGCTCAAGGCCAAGGTAGGTGAAGCGATCCGCTTCGACAGGTTTTTTCTTCTCGGTGCTGTTGATAGCGATCTGATCAAATCGATATTTCGCCATTATGCACACCTCCTTATGGGAGTGGTGTGGCCGGAGAAATCCTTATGGGCTGCGGGCCCGATAAATTGAGATTTCACCAGCTCATCCGTCGCTGCAATCAATTTCTGATAGGATTTTTTCGTGGCGTCCATAGCCCACAAAAGCTCAGCGAGCTCACGCTGTTTATCCATATCAGGTAGTTCAAACTCATAGTTTTTCAGATGCTCCCACTTTACACGGGGAGAGAGGGACCCGGCGGATTTACCAACAGCGAAGTCAAACAGTTCATCATTCTGAATGATAAACGGAAGAAGCTCAGGAAGAATGCGATCTGGGATAGCTTCTATTACCGTGATGTCGCCGGAACAGATGCCGTCGAACGGCGCAACGGCTGCCTTTTTGAGATAGGCTCTGCGTCGACCGAACAGAACATTGCCTTTGCGGAACATCTTTGTGAAGGTGTTATCGTTGCCCTCATCCCAAGCGGTGAGAGTCACTTCCTCCGAAACCAGATGCTCAAGGCCGACAATTGGATATCCGTCCTTGCTGCCTTTGCAGGTTTCCTTGTGTTCAATGGCGACATCGCCCAATTTCACTTTACTCATTATCTTCGGCCTCCTTTCCCAGCATGGCATTCAGTTTCTCATAGCTCAGCTTCATCATTTCCGAGGCGGCCCTCCAGCTGTCATAGTGTTCCTGAACCGTGCGAGTGTCGATTTCTTCCTCGTTTACTTCCGGTTTGACATACAGCGGAATGCTGAGTGAAAAGTTATTATCGGCAATGTCCTGAATGGTTGCGATCTTAGCAAAGTCGCCATCATCGCAGTAATTCTTATACGCAGTTGCGATCCGCTGAATATGGCGGTCCTCCAGATAGCTCTGCGCGTTCTTCCGCTCGACTTCGTTAACAGCATTAATGAAGAGGATTTGCCCACGGCGCTCCGGTCGCTTTGTCATTCGGCAGATCATGATGCAGGCTTCCATTGGGGAGTTGTAGAACAGGTTCGGCCCAAGACCGATAACGCATTCTACTCTGTCGCTGCGGACAAGTTTCTCGCGCATTGTGCTTTCCTCATTACGGAAAAGGACTCCGTGCGGGAACAGAATAGCACATCGACCGGTATCCTCTTTGAGGCTTGCAATAATGTGCTGGAGAAAAGCATAGTCGGCACGGCCCTGTGGAGGAACACCTAAGAAGTTGCGACCGTATTTATCGCTCTCAAAAGCGGCTCGATCCCACTGGCTAATGGAATAAGGTGGATTTGCAAGGCAGAGGTCAAATTGCTGCAACTTGCCGTTTTCAATGAAAGCGGGAGAAGCAAGTGTGTCGCCGTTGACGATGCTAAAGTCCTTAACACCATGCAAGAACAAGTTCATCTTGCCGATAGCTGATGTCAGAGCATTGATCTCCTGCCCATAGACCGCCACATTGCGCCATTCCTTGCCTTGCTCTTTCAAGTACGCTATAGCGGAGATGAGCATACCGGCGCTTCCACAGGTCGGGTCATATATGGATTCTCCGGATTCCGGCTTCAGCATTTCAGTCATCAGGTGGACAACGGTACGATTGGTATAGAACTCCTGCGCTGTATGGCCGCTGTCATCTGCGAATTTCTTAATTAGGTACTCATATCCCTGACCGAGCTCGTCCTCAGGGCAGTTGGCAATAGACAGTGTTTTCGTGCTGAAGTGCTCCAACAGGTCTTTCAAAAGCCTGTCGGGAAGACGATTTTTGTTGGTCCAAGCTCCATCACCGAAGATGCCCTGCAGCTTATCAGAGTTCGCATTTTCAACCTTCCTGAACGCCTCAACGATAGCTACGCCTACATTTTCAGAAACGGCGCGGACGTCATTCCAATGATAGCCCTTCGGAACAATAAAGGTATGGATCTCGTCCTCATCAAATTCGGATGCATCATCACCGTACTCTTCGACAGCATTAGATGTTTCTTCATCGTACACATCGCAGATGCGCTTGAAGAAAAGAAGTGGGAAAATATACTGCTTGTAGGCACCGGCATCAATGTTGGTTCTGAGCAGAACTGCAGAGTTCCAGAGGTAGGACTGCAGTTCTTCGATTGTTATTCTCTTACTCACTGATGTAGCCTCCTTTCAGCAGCAGTTCTCTCATCCGGGTTTCGGCCTCGATCATCTCGTCATAGGCCTCGAAGTACTGTCTGCGGATTTCTTCCGGAGGAACTGTTTCTTGTTCCTTCTTTTCGATATAGTTGTTGATTGCCAGAGAATAGTCCTTTTCTCGAATGTCAGCAATCGTGACGATCTTGACCTTTTCAATCACATCCTCATAAGCGGTGTAGTAATCGAAAACAGTCTGAATATCGGCTTCTGTCATGATGTTCTGCGCACGTTGCGGAGTGTAGATCCCGGAACCGTCGATCATGCAAATGCGGCCTCTGTGTGAGACGGCCTTGTTGTTGTTCAGGAAAAGGATACAAGCGGACACTCCGGTCGAGTAAAATACGCCACTTGCCATTGTGATAATAGCTTCCAGCTTATCCGATTCAACGAGTTGCTTGCGGATTCCGCCCTCCTTGCCGCTTCTGAACAGGACTCCTTGCGGGAGCACCACAGCGCAGCGTCCGGTTTTCGGATTCATCGACTTAACCATGTGCTGTAGCCATGCAAAGTCACCGTTGGAATCAGTCGGGCAGCCCCAAATGTTACGACCGTAGATATCGCTGCTGAATTGTTCGGAGCCCCAGTTCTTCAAAGAGAAGGGAGGATTTGCTACAACACAATCAAAGGTTTGCAGAGAACCTCTTTCCAGATAATTGGGTGCGCGAAGTGTATCGCCCTGTGTGACTTTGAAGTCTTTAGCTCCGTGCAAGAACAGGTTCATTCGCGCGATTGCGGAGGTCGCAAGATTCTTTTCCTGACCATAGATGCGGCCATACGTGAGCTTGTCACCATGCATGAATCGGATGGCCTCGATTAGCATCCCGCCCGTTCCACATGCCGGATCGTACACGGTTTCGCCAGCTTTGGGAGCCAGCAGCATAATGAGCAGCTTAACGATAGACCGAGGGGTGTAGAACTCACCAGCATTTTTCTTTGACAGGTCTGCGAATTTCTTAATCAAGAATTCATAGCTGTCGCCCATGACATCGGCAGAGTAATTGTTGTTGCCGACTTTGAGCTTGGACATGTGCTCAATGAGGTCTTTTAATCTCTCGTCCGAGAGTTTTGTTTTGTCTGTCCAGTTCGCATCATCAAAGCTGCTAAAGACCCCACTCAGGGTATCTGGGTTTGCCCTCTCGATACCATTCATTGCGTTGACGATAGCAACGCCGACGTTTTCGCTTGCCTCACGAACATCCTGCCAGTGACATCCATTCGGGATGACAAAGCGATGGTTTTCAGCGAAGCTCGCATATTCCTCATCGCCACCGGATTCCTCAAGGGCTACCTGTGTTTCTTCGTCATAGACATCGGAGAGCCTTTTGAAAAATAGAATCGGTGTCACATAGCTCTTATACTCATCCTGATTGATAGGACCACGCAAAATGTTGCAGGCCTCAAACAGGTGGGAAAAGAGCTTTTGACTTGTCGTTTCTTCAGGATGTGCTGTGCTGGCGTCCAGTTCAAGATCAGCAACATCCATAGCTGATTCTATCATCTCTGCACGACCTCCCGTTTTTACTTTCTTACCGGTAGATGGCGGAATGCCCACGCTTCCATTATCATTCTTTTTCTCGGTCTTCGCTGGATACCGGTTTTCGAATTCCAGCAAGATTCTAAGAAGCCGTTCGTCCAAAAAGGTAAGAGCATGCTTCCTAATGCTGGTCGGCACACCGTAGTAGGCTTCGGCAACAGAACCGGTAATAGCAGCGAGTGTATCACTATCGCCGCCGATTGATATGGCATTTCTTATTGCATCCTCGAAATCGGTCGATTCAAAAAAAGCCTCCAAAGCCTGTGGGACGGTATCCTGGCAGGTCTCGTTGAACTGGTAGTTTTCCCGGATGCTATTAAGAGTAAAGCCCAGCGGATAGTAGTTCTGTATTATGTAATCTTGTATCTCAATCAGGCTCTTTCCGGTTCGGGCGAGGAACACCGCTACAGCAGTAGCTTCAGCTCCTTTCAAGCCCTCAGGATGGTTATGTGTGACTTCGGTAACAGCTTTTGAAAGCTGCTTGACTTCATCGATAGTTTTTCCAACATAACCACACCCGCTGACCCTCATTGCTGCTCCATTGCCGTAACTATTATAAGGCATCGGATTGTCGGAATACATCCAGCGTCGGAATGAACCGCCGTAGCCGCAGAGAGGATAAGGGCGGCCAACATCCTGCATGGAGTGCACAGCCTGTTCACTCAAATCGCTATAGTCTGCTTTGCATTTCATAAGAGCGTCACAGACAGCTAGTGACATCACGGAATCATCGGTGAAAAAGCATTTGTGCGTGAGCAGGTCGAAATCCTTTGACCTGTGGTTATGCCATTCGAAGCGTGATCCGACGATATCACCAATTATTGCACCAATCATCTAAAAACCTCGTTTTCAAAGGATTAATAATACTGCTCGATATAGTTATAAGCTTTGTCAAAAACATCTTTGTCTTTAATCTTATATTTGATCCAGACGACGCTACGCAGGGCTTTCTTGACTTCCTGCTTACCGGCGGTCGTGCTCTGCCAACCATCAAAGCGTACAATTTTAACAATGCTGTCAATGTCAGCCACAATGCGCTCAACAATAACCGGAGTACTCTTATTCTTGACTCCATTAAAGAGTTCAGTAAGCGCGGCAATACCTTTGTCAATTTCCTGTTCCGGTACCACTTCTTTTTCTGCCTGGGCTGCTTCCTTTGCGAGTTCGAGCAGGAGTTTCAAGAACTCAATGCTGGTGATAAGGCCTTGTTCATGCTTTTCGCGCAGAGCTTCTAATTTCTCGCCAAGGCGCACAAACTTTGGATCGTTGGTGTGGTTCAAAATTTTTGCGACTAGGTTGATTTCGACCTTTTTTGTAGTCTTCTTCAGATCCTTCTGCTTCTCCAAAAAGTCATCAATAAGGTCAGCATCCATAGAGAGGATATCCATATCTTCATCAGCCTCTCCAACGATGACATTCTGGTGAACTAGTTCAATGGTCTTTGCTCCAAGAGAGGCCCAAATCAAACCTCCACGGCCATCGGTCGGCTTGACCGATTCATAAACGCGAGATAACCATTGATAGTCCACCTTGTAAGGGCTCAGGAAACTATCAGGAGAAAGCGCATCCCACGCACGATTCAAAACACGATAGTCTGCCGCAAAAGCATCCTTTTCTTTGTTTGTTGGGAGACACTCCTGGGCTGCCATCAAGCCCTCCCAGCCTTCGATAGTTCTGTCGATACCCATAAAATAACGTAGGCACTTTTTGAGGAGGCCAGGAAGCTGCTTCTTGATTTCTTCTATGTTTGTGATAATACGACGCATGCTGGTCTCGTCGAAATCAAGAGCCTTTGCCACGTCATCGAAGATACCAATATAGTCGACGATCAGTCCATGAGTTTTACCTTGATCATAGGTCCTGTTAGTACGGCAGATGGCCTGAAGGAGCGTGTGATCTTTCATTGGCTTATCGAGATACATTACCTGAAGGATAGGCGCATCAAAGCCGGTCAACAGCTTTGCGGTGACAATAACAAGCTTGAGAGGACTGTGTGGATCGCGGAAATAGTCTAGGACTTTACTCTCTTGATCCCGATCACGACGGTATTTTTTATAACGATCCTCTTTATCGTTGTTTGTATCCATAACGATGGTAGTAGCTTCCTCGCCAAGAAGTTCGTCAAGGACATCTTTGTACATGAGGCAGCACTCTCGGTCGTAAACAACGACCTGCCCTTTATATCCGTTTGGCTCAATTTTCTCCTTGAAGTGCTTTGCGATATGCTCGCATACCTTACGAATGCGGGCTGGGTTATACATGATGGCTTTCATGTTGACACGTCGAGACAGCTCGCTCTTTTCTTCTTTTGAAAGTCCTGCCTCATCAGTCATTGCATCAAATTCGCGGTCCAGCTTGTCCTTGTCCACATGCAGTTCAACCGGCACAGGTTCAAAGTGTAGTGGCAGCGTTGCGCCATCACGGATGGAATCAGAGAAAGAGTAGCGACTCATATATCCGGTGCGGTCTTCTTCGGCACCAAATGTCGCAAAAGTGTTTTTATCGACACGATTGATCGGAGTACCCGTTAGGCCAAAGAAGAATGCATTTGGAAGAGCCATGCGCATTTTTTCACCAAGATCTCCCTCTTGCGTTCTATGTGCCTCATCGACCATGACGATAATGTTGTCGCGGGCGTTCAGTTCGCCACTTACTTCACCAAATTTGAATATAGTGGTTATAAGTATCTTACGCATGTCTCCACGGAAGAACGAAATCAGTTCTTCCTTTGTAGACGCACTCGTAAGATTGGGGATGTCAGAAGCATTGAATGTTGCTGTAATCTGCGTCTCAAGGTCGATGCGGTCATCAACGATAACTACTGTCGGGTTCTTGAGCTCAGGATTCATGCGGAGCTTTTGAGCAGCAAATACCATTAGCAAAGATTTTCCAGAACCCTGAAAATGCCAAATCAATCCTTTTTTGGGGTAACCAGCAACAACACGGTCGACGATCATGTTTGCTCCCTCAAACTGCTGATAGCGACAGATTATTTTATATTTTCGGTACTTCTTATCGGTCGCAAACATAGTGAAGAACTGGAAAATATCCATAACCTTTTCAGGCGTAATCATGTCTTCCATGCTGATCTTTACATCAGCCAGTCCGCCCTCGGTTTTGTGAGTTGCAGTATGCCACGGCCCCCACATGTTGATTGGCATGTTAATGGAACCATATCGATAACATTTTCCTTCGGTAGCGAAGTTGAATATATTTGTTACGAACATCGCCGGGATGCTTTTTTCATAGGCGGTGATGTCACCAGCTGCATCCAGCCAAGTAATCGCACTGCGGACAGGCGTTTTCAATTCGCCGACCGTAACAGGAAACCCGTTGATAAGTAAGACGATATCTAAACGTTTGCCACCCTCAGCCTGCGGATAAATCCATTGATTAGTTACAACATACTCGTTGAGTGCAAGGCTCTCCTTCTTGAGTGTCCCGAAAAAACGAATTGGGATCATGCGCCCATTTTCCCCAAACGGATAGGAGTTTTCTTCAAAAATCAGCTTCTTAAAGAGTTCATTTTGCGTAACAAGATTGTGCGCCTGTACAGATAAAATGAGAGTTCGCAGTTTATAGATAACCTCATCTGCACGAGAAGGCTCGGCTGCAATCTCTGGGTTAAGACGTATGAGCGCTTCTTTTATCATTGGCTCTACAAGAACATCTGAGTACATCCGGGGGAGCTGGTCAGATGGAATGTACTTCCATCCATTATCTTGCAGAGTTGCTATTACCATCTGTTCAATGGTGTTGTCTTCATTGAAATGGATTGACATATTTCTTTCCCTCACACTTGTTCGGAATACTCTTTCAAATTAAGTCAAAAAAGGTTGAACTATAGTAAGTAGTGCCTTTGCTTTATTGGCATGAAACGATACCATGGCATCCCAGTCCTCTTCGTTTGTGATGCTAACTCCTTCTAACTTATCGTAAATACGACATGCCCGTACTCCGTCCTGGCTCACCCATGTAAGTGACTTTCCATACGCAGTTTCTATTTCAAGCCGATGGTTTTCGAAGATACTAAAGAGCTTTCGGTTGCGATCATAATTTCCTACGTCGATATAGATCTCTACCCGAGCAGAATCGAAATTAGCAATACAAGAAACAGAGACACCAGGTTTGTTTGTTCCACCCATAACTGTGTTATTTTTCTGAGGTGACACATTTTTGAAACTACCAGTAGCCGCTTGAATCATTGGGATAGCTTTTTCCCAGTATTTCCTACGGATTCTGTATCGCTCTGCTTCGTCATCCGGAGCAGTACTCTTAGTATCATCAAGGAAGAATACCAAGTCGGCAGCATCCTGCTTATACTGCTCGAAGAACTTCCGAAGCAGATTGACTTTATACTGAGTCGCGGTACCAGTCCAGATATAAATGTCATCATCAATTTTTACACTGCTGGAGAATTCGTCTGGCGATCTGGTAACCTGAATCGACAGATCTACGCTATCATCGGCATCGGCAAGGTAATTGAGATATGCCTTATTACCATTATGAAGTTCTTTTAGAACCTCAGTGTACATTTCTACCCACGAAGTTGTTTCATGCTCAA
>OLOX01000549.1_pt1 | contig 39835 bp, 33 predicted proteins | sample 1672091 | NCBI WGS metagenome assembly OLOX01 (sample SAMEA3136644, study PRJEB25190) | human gut metagenome | reverse complement strand
GGCGAGGATAGAGAGGTTCCTGTGAAAAGACTTACACAGGCTTCTTGACAAGCCCCTTCAGCATGACGAAAAATCGTTCACAACCGCAAATTTGTGCCAGAATCACCAAATTCGGGACACGTTTTCGCCGAGACCAAGACGCGATCTTCGAAAAACCCGCTCGCCACCCACTCCCAATGCACGCTTGGAGCAACGCCGCGAAATCGGCGCGATCCAAGCGAAAATGGCGCACCCCAAAAATAATTGGAAGCCCCGACTAAAAGAGGATTACCTAATCGCCCGCTTGAAAAGCCCGCATGGATGGGCAGAGCAGCATCGGCGCCAAAAACATTGCAAACCTACGGCTTCGTTGCGCTTTCATCGGAAAATGACCCATTTGCACAGGCAGAAGCCCCAAATACCCTGCATCGCCATGGTGATGAATTTGCCGACCATCTCAGGGCAACCGAACGACGCAGCCGCCCAGCCTATGAACCAGGTGCCGAACAGGAAGTTCCAAACATACAGGACGATAAACATGGCCACGCTGCGCCAGAAGTTGCTCGACGCTTTGAACGTGATGTTGCGGTTCATAAGGAAATTGAACGAGCCGGAACACGCGACGGCGATGCCGTTCGCGACGCCCGTCGGCAACGCGAGCTGAGCCAAGGCAAACACGCCGAACTCGACGAATGTCTGCATGATAGACACGCCGTAATACATAAACGCCTGACGAATGCCCCGAGCGAGAGGCGACTGGTCTGCCAGCCTTTCGGCGGTTTTAGTCTTGTCCTCGAAAGCCACATCCTCGGATATCTCGACCCGTTCCTCGGCGACAGGACCTCGCCCCTCGACAGCGCCGAGCTGCCCCTCTGAAATATATGTTCTCACGTTTTCCATGAGCGCGATTCTAAAACCCACGCACGCCCCGCACCAGAACGTTACTCTTTCGTTGCGGTCGAGGCAAAAGCGTCGCGAACACTCAAGATCAGTAAGATCTACGACTTGCGCAAATGCGGACGCCACTTCATGCTGAATCCTGTGGCGAAAACCCCAACGTTAACCCACGCTCGACGTATTCAAGTAATGCAAACAACGCAGTCCACGGGCATGCGACCGTTGATTGTCTGAACCCCAGGGGGCCTGGCGCCCAAAACGCCGAAGATGACGTAACGTCATATCTCGGAGCTTGAAATGGGCAAAAACCGCGGCGGCATCACATTACTTTGGCCGCAAAGCTGCGGCGAGCGCAAACGATTGGCGCACACAAAACAGGGGGAAACATGGGCGAACAAGGCACTCGAGGCCTCATGACGGTAGGCGAATTGGCATCGCGCGTGGGCGTGACCGTACGCACCATTCAATACTACGACCAGCGCGGATTGCTTCATCCCACCTGCAAAGGCGAGCAAAACCTGCGCCTGTACTCGCCGGCCGACGAGGAACGCCTCAACCGAATCATCACCTTGAAGTACCTGGGCTTTTCGCTCTCGCAAATTCAGGAAGGCGAGGGAAGCGACTCGCTGGCAGAATTGACGGACGCACTCGCGCACCGTGAGGCCGAACTTGAGCGCGAAAGCGCGAAAATCCTACGAGACATGAACGTCGTGCAGGGGCTGCGCGCCCACCTTGCAAACCGCGACCAGGCGAACTGGAGCGAGCTCGCCGCCACCGTGGGCGTCGCGCAAGACCGCGAAGACATGCTCTGGTCGGCCATCACCGGCGAGGCGCTTGAGGAATGCCCCATTCCCGAGCTTTCACGCGAAGAAGTAATCTGCTGGCACCAACTCATGGGCGACACCATCGAGGCCATGCACGACGGCGTTTTAGTCACCGACGACCGCGCGAAGGCGTTGGCCATTCGCTTCTCCAGCTTAGGCGGCATGCCCCATGCTCTTGCCGGATTGAAGCGCCTCGCGTGCCAGCGCAGCTCGGGGCCCAAGCAATACGGCCGCGACTTTTACGCCGGCATTCAACGCCGCACGCTCAGCTTCCTGCAAGACGCGCTCGATTGCTCCCACGCCAACGCCAATACGCAGGCATAACGACACGTTTACGTCAAACGCGGTATTGGCCACGACGCAGCGTCGCCACCTATCGTTATTCCCCGTCACAATTTCGATCAAAGGGGGAACAATGATCGTATCGTGGATGACCACGAACCGATGCAACCTGAAGTGCGCCCATTGCTACCAAGACGCAGACGAATGCGATAGCAGGGAGCTTTCAACCGAAGAAGCGCGCACGATGATTTCTCAAATCGCACGCGCTGGCTTCAAAATCATGATTTTCAGCGGCGGCGAGCCGCTTATGCGCGACGACATTTTCGAGCTCGTCGCGCACGCCGCATCGTGCGGCCTGCGCCCGGTGTTCGGCAGCAACGGCACGCTCATCACGCCCGAAATCGCGCGCAAGCTCAAAGAGGCGGGCGCCTGCGCCATGGGCATTAGCATTGACAGCCTCGACGCCGAAAAGCACGACATCTTCCGCGGAGTGCCCGGCGCGCACGCGGCCACGCTTGCGGGCATCGAAGCATGCAAAAGCGTCGGCCTGCCGTTCCAGATTCACACCACCGTGGTCGACAGAAACCGCAACGAGATTTGCGACATCACGCGATTCGCAAAAGAACTCGGCGCGATGAACCATTCGGTCTTCTTCCTGGTGCCCGTCGGCCGCGGCAAAGACATCTCCGACGAAAGCATCGACGTCGAGCAAAACGAGCAGTTGCTCGCCGACATCCTGCGCGCCGGCCGCGACGCAGGCATCGAGGTGAAGCCCACGTGCGCACCGCAGTTCATGCGCATTGCAGAACAAATCGGCGTGCAAACGCGTTACACGCGCGGCTGCCTGGCGGGCTTGACCTATTGCGTCGTGGGTAGCGAAGGCATTGTGCGCGCATGCGCATACATGACCGAAGACGCCGGCGACGTGCGCAAACAGCCCTTCGACGAAATCTGGCGCGAAAGCCCCGTATTCCAGAAACTGCGCACGCAAGCGTACAAGGGCGCATGCGGAACCTGCGACTACAAGGGCGTATGCGGCGGCTGTCGCGCCCGCGCCGCATACTACCACGACGGCGACATCTTGGGCCAAGACAACTACTGCGCTTGGAGCCGTAAGAACGCGCAGCAAGCCGCGGCCGGCGAGCGCGCATAGCGCCACCAGGCATAACGAAAAGGAGCATACGATGAAGAAAATCGCGCAAGGCACGTTTGCGATTTCTTGCGCGCTCGCCATGGGCGTGGGCGCGTTTTCCCTGGCAGGCTGCTCGTCGCAGACTGATTCGAGCGCGTCTGACAACGCGCAAGCGACCGCTTCCGCCTCGCAGGAATCTTACACGTTCACCGACGATCTGGGCCGCGAGGTAACCGTCGCTTCGCACAACCGCGTGGTTGCCGGCATGGGCAGCTTCGCGAACATCTGGGAGCTGGCCGGCGGCACGCTGGTAGGCGCTTCCGACGACGCGTTTTCCGATTACGGCATCACTTCCGACGCACAGAAAATCGGCGATTTCTCTTCGCTTAACGCCGAATCGATCATCGCGCTGAACCCCGACTTCGTGATTCTCACGGGATCGAGCTCGGGTCGCGGCGGCGGCGTTGCGCAAACCGAGCTCGCCGACACGCTCACTGCGGCGAACATCCCCGTTGCCTACTTCAAAGTGTCCACGTTCGACGACTACCTGCGCATGCTGCGCACGTGCTGCGACATCACGGGCAACGAGCAGGCATTTGCGGAAAACGGCCAGGCACCGGCAGATAAAATTGAACAGATTCGCGCGAAGGCCGAAGGCAGGCAAGCCGGCAGCGCGGTAGTGCTCACCACGTACTCGGGCGGCACGCGCGTGCAGTCGTCCTCCACGCAAACGGGCGTCATGCTTTCCGAACTGGGTGCGGAAAATATCGCCGACTCCAACAAGGGCCTGCTTTCCGACTACAGCCTTGAAGCCCTGATCGAGGCCAACCCGACGACAATCTTCCTGCTTCCGATGGGCGACACCGACGAGGCAGCACAGCAGGCGCTCGAAGACCAAACGACGGCCAACCCCGCATGGGCGCAGCTTGACGCCGTGAAGAACAACCGCGTGATCACGCTCGACCCGAAGCTGTTCCAGTACAAGCCCAACAACAATTGGGACCAGGCGTATCAGTTCCTCTACGACGCGCTGTATAGCGAATAGGCCGACCGGTGCGCAATAACCAAACAACCAACGCGGCGGCCCCGAAGCACGAGGGCCGCCGTTTTCGGGCGATGTTCCTGCTGTCGCTGGTCACTCTCGCCGCCGTGATGTTCGCTAGCCTGTCGTTGGGCTCTTCCACCATCGGCGCAACCGACGTAGCAGCATTCGTGGCGGGCAACGCATCCGACATGGCAAACAACGTGCTGGCGAACGTGCGCGTGCCGCGCGTGCTGGGCGGCGTGCTGGCCGGTGCTGCGCTGGCCGAAGCGGGCGCGCTCATTCAGGCGACGCTCAACAACCCCCTGGCCAGCCCAAACATCATCGGCGTGAATGCCGGGTCGGGCCTGTTCGTGCTGCTGTTCGCCTGCGTCGCTCCTCATGCGCTGGGCATATCGGCGGCAGCGGCGTTTTTAGGCGCGCTCGCCTCGGCGCTGCTCGTGTTCTTCGTGTCGGCGTACGCAGGCGCCTCGCGCTTGACTATCGTGCTCGCAGGCATGGCGCTCACGGCGATTTTCACGGCAGGCATGAACACCGTTCTTATTTTCAACCCCGATGCGTACGTTAATTCGTCGGGCTTTTTGGTGGGAAGCCTCTCGGGCGTCATGGTGTCAGAACTTGCCATACCTGGAATCATGATTTGCGCAGGCCTGATTCTAGCCATGGGGCAGGGAACGCGCCTGAACATTCTGTCACTCGGCGATGAGGGGGCACACGCGCTGGGTCTGAACGTGAATTGCACGCGACTTGCGTTGCTTTCGCTTGCCGCGTTGCTGGCAGGCGCGGCGGTGTGCTTCTCGGGGCTCATCGGCTTCGTGGGCCTCATCGTTCCGCACGTGGTGCGCTATGTCGCAGGACACGACAACCGACGCGTGCTGGTGCTCTCGCCAATCATGGGCGCCATTCTGGTATGTGCGTGCGACACCATCGCGCGCACGCTGTTCGCGCCGTTCGAGATTCCCGTGGGTATTTGCATGGCGCTCGTTGGAGGCCCGTTCTTCATCTATTTGATTCTTCGTTCGCGGAAAGGAGAGGTCGATGGGCGAGCTTGATTTTGAGAACGTCGTATTTGGATACGGCGGAAATGCCCTGTTCAACGGCTTTTCCGCATCTTTCGCGAAAGGGCAGATCAGCTGCATCGTTGGACCGAACGGGTGCGGAAAATCAACGCTCGCGAAACTCGCCATGGGGCTTATAAAGCCCGCTTCGGGACGCGTGCTTATTCAAGGGCGCGACGTCGCGTCGTTGAATCCGCGCGAGAGGGCGCGGCGATTGGGCGTGCTTGTGCAGCAGCAAGAAGCGCCCATGATGACGGTGCGCGAGCTGGCGGCGTGCGGAAGGTTTCCGCATCACGGGCCGCTGTCTCGGCTCGACGCGACCGATGCGCAATGCATTGACGAGACGCTTTCTCTTGCGGGCGTCTACGATTTACGCGACCGACCGTTGCGAAGCCTATCGGGCGGGCAGCGGCAACGGGCGCGCATGGCGATGGTGCTGGCGCAGGACACACCCGTCGTGTTGCTCGACGAGCCCACATCGTTCATGGATGCGGCGGCGTGTTTCGACATGATGCGCCTCGTTCGCCGAGTGCGCGAGCGTGGCAAAACGGTTATCGCGGTAATCCATGATTTGAACTTGGCGCTTTCGGTGGCCGACGCCGTATTCGTGATGGAACGCGGGCATTTGGCAGCGCAAGGCGCACCCGGCGAAGCGGCCGTGCAGAGTGCAATCGAGCAATCATTCGGCGTGCGCCTCGAGCACGTCGAAACGTCGAGCGGCGTTGCATGGGTACCGTTCGAGCGAGAAGATGTCTAGCAACGCTTCGCTCGGCGAAAATTCATGCAGCGCCGCGTGCTGCGCTATCCCGTCGTTAATTTCGCCTTAGCGGGCAGGCAGAATCTCAATCCACTGACCCTCAGGGTCGGCGATGAAATAAAGGCCCATGCGAGGGTTCTCGCGAATAATGCAGCCCATCTTTTCATGAAGCTCGTGGGCGGCGTCAAAGTCGTCCACGACGAAGGCGATATGGGTGTCTTTGCCACCATTCTCGTAGGGCTCAACGCGCCCACGGTTCCAGGTGAGCTCGATTTCGAAGGGCACGCCGTCGTTGCCCATGAACGTATTGGTCCACGAGCCATCTTCGGGGCCCGCCGCGCAGCAGCAAGTCGCCGCGAATGCCGCGGGACCTTAACGCTCACGCCCCGCGAAGCCGCCCACTGCCGCGCAGTGGCACGTGCTAGCAAGCCTTTCAAGGAAAGCAATCGTTTGCAAAAGCGGGCGAACACCCGCATAATTAGGACGCTATTCCGCATCGAACCCGTATCACTTAAGGGAAAACGCATGGCCTTGCAAAAGAAGAACGTGAAATGCGCCCGAGAGGTTGCCATACTTGCTCCCTATGCCGCGAAATGCTGCGTAAGGGACGACATCTCCAACATGCCTTCTTTTACCGCCTGCATCGAATATGCGCTCGAGCGCGTTGAATCGTACGAAGAACAATACGGCAAGATCGATTTTTACGCGCTTATGGGCATGCCGCTCGCCGTATTCGACGTTCCCGCTTCTTTCGACGGGACCGCACGCTACGAAGCCTCCTTGTTTGGATCCGAAGCGTTCTTCTTGAAGCTCGAAGCTTTTCGCGCCGCGCTCGCAAAGCTCGATTTCCCAGGCGTGCGCATGGTGTATAACAATTTCGCATTGCGAGCCGTGCTGCGCGCACTGTATGCCATCGAACATCGTGAACGCGACTGCTTCAACGGCGTCTTCAGCCGCCTGTCGTAACTAAAAAGAAAGGCCTAAGGGCAAAAGCCCTTGTTCTCTTTTTCTTATTGACAGGGCGGGTGTACTCCCGTATTATATATGGTGGGAGTAAACCCGCGTATCTTATTGGGAAAAGAAATCGTCCCATGCAAACGGCCGCAACTCAGGAAGAGCCCGCCTATGATTTACGCAATGAGCGACATCCATGGCTGCATCGACGCCTTCGAAAAATCGCTTTCCTTCGTCGACCTATCAGATGGGCATTCAATGCTCATCCTATGCGGCGATTACTGCGACCGGGGTCCGGCGAGCCTTGAGGTCTATCAAAAGATCATGGGGCTCCAGCACGACTATCCCAACCAGGTGATAGCCTTGAGAGGCAACCATGAGGAAATGCTGCTGGAATACTGTGCCATGGTCGGCGACCCGGCGTTTACCCAAGGATGGATTCTTGCCGATTCCAACCTCGCCACTGCAAAAAGCTTTCTTGAGAAAGATGAGTTCAGTCAGGTAAAACGCCTGCTCGTGCGCAGAAGGTTCGAAGAAGCCTACCGATTCGTCGTCGATTGCATGAAGGCGAACCACGCCGATGTTCTCGCCTGGATACGAAAGCTTCCGTATTACCACGAAACACCACACAAGCAAGTCTTCGTGCATGCCGGTATCGACGAAGACGCAGGCGATTTATGGCGTATAGGCACATTCGAGGAAGCCTTCACAACCATGCAGCCGGAATTCGTGGGGCAGAAATTCGAACTCGACGTCATAAGCGGACACATCGCCACCGAAACGGTTTCAGGTACCGCAGGCTACGAAGGCGTGTGGCACGACGGCGCATCGCATTTCTATATTGACGGCGCTGTCATGAAAACAGGGCAGATCCCCGTGCTTGCCTACGACGAAAGCACGGGGAAGTACTGGGAGCAGTGGCCGCACAAGAGGAGCCTTTAGCGACGTGGACAACCTGCGCACGGATCGCCGCGTTTAAACAGAAAGCGAAACCATAAACGCATTAACAGATGGAGGGTCGATGCATTCTCTCGAGTTCAATTACCTTCACGATTTGGCCACGGCAAACTACGATCTCGACAATCGTCCCGACCCCGATTCCGAATCGATAATTCTCAAAGAAGATTTGTTAGAGGCTTTTTGGGGAACCCAGACGAATGAAGCGCGAGTTTCCGCCGAGAAGAATTATGGGTGCGGCTCCTTCCGGGACATCGAGGTGCCATCGGGCGGCCAAACGATTCTGCTCTCCGTGGACTACCTTGGCCCAAGCGTGTACTGGCTTAAAGATTACTATTCAGAACACGGGGTTGACGCCCCGGAGGCGGACTCCCGCATTCGCGCGTTCCTTAAAGAAAGTCGAAAGCTTGGAGGCCATATCCTGTTCCCACGAGGAAGCAACGGCGGGCCGCACGAGACGTTAAATCAAGCCCGCAGCGGGGAGAGAGGCGTTTACGACAGAATCGATGCAACATTGCTGTGCCTGAAAATATTCTTCGGCTGCCCTGAGGTCTCATCGACCAATTCCCAACGCGATGCATCAGCGTTTATGGAGGAGGTGTCGAAACTCTTTCCCAGCGAAGAACAGTTCAAAAAAGTGAAGGCGAATTTGATGCGCATTTTCGATTCCCTTCAATACTATGCTGAAGACTTCGCATACTTCAGTGACTTCCGAGGCTTCTGCGAAAGGCAAAAACTTACCGGTTCATTCGTAACGAAAGAAGGGGAAGTTGAAATGTTCGCGCCTCTGTGTCCCCTAAAGCCAGAAAACTACGAAGCATATGCCGAAAACGTCAACGGGGCGATTAAAAAGAGGAATACGATGATGCATTCTGTCTAAGCGTCTCTTCGGGTCGACGTTGCGCAGCAAATCGGGATTCTCGAAAAGGGACGCGCATTAAGGTTTTCGCGAGACAGATTGTTTTCCGCGAAACTCAGGGCGTTTTCATAGAACGCGACCAAGAAGCTATCGTCGGGCATTACACACGCCGGGGCACGATTCCAAGCATGCCATTCAGTTGAACAGCTTCCGGTCAAGCTGTTTTTTGAACGACTGCATAAAGCTTCGACGATTTCCAAAGAAACGCTCGTGAGTCTTCGTCTGCTTACCGGCGTCGTAATCATCCGAGACGCGAACAACGGTGCAAATATAATCTGCCACTTGGAGAAGCCTGCGTGCGCTAGGATCGGCGTCTCGATAATCAGCTACATTTTTAGCGAGAGCAAAGTCAAGGGCATCGCGCAACGCTATACTAACTGCCCCTTGTCCATTATCGTAGTAAACGGCAATTACATCGAACAACTGAAAATAAGGCAAGCGATCAAAAACGAACAGGGCGAGATCACGCCTAATCCGCGCCTCGAGTTCCTCTCTATTGCGGGCGTCAGAAACGCCATACCGCAAAACAAAGAAAGAAAATGGAAGCTCACGAACGAACCGAGCGAATTGAGCAAGCAATCGCTTCCTATCCCCAGGCGACACCGCCGCATAATCTTGGTTGCCATGCAGCAAATCTTTTCCATGGAAAGGTATATTGGGAAGCCCCGCAATAGAAAGCCGACATTCATAGCGGTCGATTGGATCAGCGATATTGGCAGAATGGTCGTGGAGAACGACAGCAACAATATAGCGCCCCTCCGAGAAATCCTGGCTACCTGATTCGTCGATATGGAGATTCAAACGGTTTACCATATAACGCTCCCCAAGCGAATCAATAGAAAAGGCGAGGTACGTACCTCGCCAATCTGACGCCTGCAAGGCTCACGCCTATTCGGCAAGTTAAGTATCGCATTTTGCAGTCCAGGAATTCAACCGCCTTATGAAAAAACTTGAAATGCTTCGGCCCAAAAGGAAGGCCGATAGCACAACCATCGACGTCGCAACATTTGGTCAAAGCTCGACTCGCGGCCAGCCTATTCATCAGGTGCCTCTATATACCCCAACAAACAATGGTACGCCGGAATGCGAGAAAATGGCGAACGCAAACGGGCGGTCGAAGACAACCCTCACGGGTTCTGGCATAGATTCGGGCGCGCAACCCGCTGGCACATCAAAGATAGTATATGCCGCGCCTTCCGCCCCGTTGGGGTCAAGCTTGAGCACGGTGCCCTGGATGACTTTGCTCACCATAGCATCCGCTTCGGTAATATTCCCGAAATCGGCTCCTGGCAAAAACGCTTTCTCGATTCCCAGAGCACGAAGCATGCCCCCAAGGTCACGATCGTCGGAACGCCGTTAGCAACGCCGGGCGCCCGAACCACAGCAGCAAAAAACGCTACTGGGCGAATACCGAGTAAGGCATCTATGCCCACCTCGCCACAGCCACCGCGCCGAAAGCCCGAGTGTCTGAAGCGATTGCTCGAAAAAGAGGACCTAACAGCAGAGGTCCTACTTTGGGATAGGACCGAACCTTGCGCAACGTTTATTTTCACGCGCAAATCAGTCCGAAACGCTGGCATCTTCAGAAAGCGGAAGTCCATACATTGCCGAAAAACCTCGAACGATGATTTCGAGGTCGCGATTAAACGTACGCTCGTTGAACATCTTCGAAAAATCCTCGAGATCATCCGGCAATTCTTCGTACGAAGAAAGAGCCTCGTTCGCATACCCTTCAGCAATCTGAAAGCCCGTCAAGAAAGAGTGCAAAACGCTCAAGAAATCATAGGGCATGGTCTTTGACAGATTCTGGCCATCGTGCGTTGCGAAAACCGATTGGGTGTACTCCTTTACGGGAGACTCAAACGGCGGAACCTGCAAGAAAAGCCAGTAGGCTTTCGGGTGCGCAAGTGCCATGTTGCGAACATGGTGGGCAACACGTTTCAAGCTTTCATCCCACGTCTCATTGGGATGAAACGACGGCGCATTTTCCGAAAGCATGGCCATCAGAGCCGACTTAAGCAGGTTCTCCTTCGAGCCAAAGCGATTGCAGATAGTCATTGTCGCCATTCCGGTCACTTGGCTTATTTTCCTGAAAGAAACAGCCTCGAGGCCATATTCGTCAATAAACGCAAGCGTCGCTTTGGCAATTTCCTCGTTATCCATAGCTCCCAATCGGTCCGACCCTTTCAGTACTTCCCCTATATTGTCGCACTTTTTCGACAACGCAAGCCCCAATCACCCTCGATAAAAAAGAGCACGAATCAACGTTGACAGCCAAAATGGTACGGTGTACCATTCGCGCCATAAGAGATGGTACACCGTACCATTTTGGCGAATTCCTACCATTCGCCAACCGAGTGGGGAAACTCGGGCCAAACGTCAAAAAGGAGGGAACCATGAATCTCACACGCAGGAATTTTCTTGAAGGAAGTGCTCTAGCTGGCATCACGGCTGCAGTTGGTCTGGCTGGATGCTCCTCCGGCAGCCAAAAAGAAGCCCCGAGCGAAAAACAAGCCGAAAGCAGCCCTTCAACACACAACCCAGTCAAAACCGAGGATTTTGATATTGTAGTCGTGGGTTCGGGAACGGCCGGTACGTGCGCCGCCCTTCGCGCTTCGGAGAAAGGCGCTTCCGTCCTTTGCCTCGAAAAAAACTCTGGACTCATGGGCACATCCGCATTCGCGGAAGGTTTCGCGGGCGTCAATTCAAAATTCCAAGCTGAACAGGGAATTCAAATTGATCCAATATCGGTCATTTCCGATACTATGAATTATCACCACTGCGCCTGTCTCGCGCCCGTCGTGCACGAGATGGTCTTCAACTCCGGCGAAACCATGAACTGGTTCGAGGAGAACGGGGTCACATTTGCGGCGGTCGCAGCCCTGGGCAACTCGTACCCAACCTGGCATTTGCCAGCTGATGAAAAAGGCATGACAACCCACGTCTCAACAGTGCTCGGCATCCTCCAACCCGCCGCAGAGGCAATGGGGGTCGAATTCCGTACCGAAGAGCCGATGACCGGCCTTGTTGTCGAACACGGAACAGTAAAAGGCGTATATGCCCAAGGAAAAGAGGGCGAAATCCAAATCAACGCGAAAGCGGTCATCCTTGCAACAGGTGGCTGGGCGAATAATCCCGAGATGTTCGAGAAACTTACCGCAAAGTCGTATGACAGTGTTCGCGTATGGGGGCTCGAAGGACGCGACGGCGACGGCATAAACTTCGCGGTAAACGAAGCAGGGGCAGCAACGCATCATCCCGAAGCTGTGATGTGGCATACCGGAGCGCTCGACGGCACCGATGCATTCTCCGATATTCCGAACTTCACCCTGCTTATGCAGCCAACGCTCCATGTGAACGAAAACGCACAACGCTATTTCAACGAAGCATTCACTTCCGATTTCACGTGCTGCGGCAACGCCCTTTCATCTCAAGGTTCCAACTACGTGATTATCGACGACGCATATATCGATCACATTGAAACCGTCGGGCCTTGGATGCCCATGCCAAACCTCGGCGCCTTTACGGGCCAGCCATTCGAATGCCGAGATGGCATAGAGGGCGCAAAGGGACTCGTGAAGGCCAACACTATTGAAGAACTCGCCGAGAAGCTCGGACTGGACAAAGAGGCGCTCGCAAAAACCGTCGATAATTACAATAAGTATTGCGAAAACGGCGTGGACGAAGAGTACGGCAAAAGCGCTGACATGTTGCTGCCGGTTTCAAAGGCCCCGTTCTATGGCGGCAAGGTCACGCCAACGCTGTTCACAACGGTTGGCGGCTTGAAAGTGAACTCGCAAATGCAAGTTGTGAATGAGGCAGGAGAGGCAATCGACGGCCTTTATGCAGCAGGCGGAGACGCGAACGGCATGTACGGCGCAAACTACGACGTCGACGTCATGTCGGGCGGCCAGCAAGGCTGGTGCGCAACTTCAGGACGCCTTGCAGCAGAGCATGCGGTTGAAACGTTGAAATAATCGTTAGCAGCTTGGCTTTTCATATATTGTCATCGATACGGCGGCCATCTGGGCCGCCGTATCTTATTGCCCCTCAATTTCAGCGAATCGCTTGAGAAATTGTCGTCATTGCCTCATGTGGCAAAAGGCAGCGCAACCTCAAACCCCAATTGTCAAATCGATAACAAGCCCTCCATAGTTTGTTGCCGAGCATGTTTTCGAGCCGTATAATGCACTATTGAACAAGGTGTTGAATAATAATCAACCTGTTTAATAGACCAGATGATTGAACCCAAGGGGGACATTTGACGGCATCGAATACCGCCACCAAAGCGCATGAGGCGCACGCAGCGCTAGAGGCCGCAGCGCCAATGCCAGTCTCGGACTCGGCAACTGGCGCGGCAGTCGCGGCACCCGCACCCGCTGCGGCGCCCACGTCTGCTGCTTCCGCGGCTGTGGCGCCCGCTGCCACGCCCGCTACAACCGCCGCAGCCGAGCGCGACCCGCGCATCGCCCGCTCTCGCGCCGCGCTGCGCGAAGCCTTCATCACACTCGTCGAAGAACGTGGCATCGACGGCTTCTCGGTGGGCGACCTGTGCACGAGCGCCGGCCTGAATCGCGGCACGTTCTACAACCACTTCCGCGACAAAGAAAGCCTGCTCGCCTCCTTCGAAGACGAAGTCATCGAAGGCCTCGGCGGGGTGCTCGCGAAATTCCAGAACATCAAGCTGCGCGAACTCGCCGCATGCAGCCTTACGCACCGCCCGCTTCCCATGCTCGTGGAACTCTACGACTACCTGCGCGAAGAGGGCCCCTTCCTGCACGCGATGCTCGGCCCAGGCGGCGACGCCCGTTTCGGCATGCGCCTTCGCGAAGCCGTGTGCGGGCGCTTTGTTCGATCGCTTCTGCACGAGCGCTACCAGAACGACCCTTCAGCGTTCACGCGCTACTACATCTCGTTTTATTCCGGCGCCTACCTGGGCGTAATCAGCGAATGGATCGATTCAGGAATGACCGAGACCTCCGAAGAAATGGCACTTATCTCTATGCGCCTGCTGTTCATCAAGCCGGGCGAATCCATCAAAATGTAAAAGGGGACCAACATGGCTGAAACCAACGACAAGCAGGCAATCGCCGCCGAAGCGCAGACCGCCGCAGGCGCCGCGAGCCAGGCGCCGCTCCACATTGGCATCGACGTAGGCTCCACCACAGTGAAGGTGGCCGTGCTCGACGACAACAACGAGATTCTGTACTCGTGCTATCGCCGCCACCACGCCGACATTCGCGCGACCATCGTGGAAGTGGTGGGCGAGGCGGCCGAGCAATACCCGGCAACGCCCATGACCATCGCAATCACCGGCTCGGGCGGCCTTCTGCTCGCGCAGTGGCTCGGCATCGACTTCGTTCAAGAGGTCATCGCGAGCAAAACCGCCGTTGAGACCTTCATTCCGCAAACCGACGTCGTCATCGAGCTCGGCGGCGAAGACGCGAAGATCATCTACTTCGACAACGGCATCGAACAGCGCATGAACGGCACCTGCGCCGGCGGCACGGGCGCGTTCATCGACCAAATGGCGGCCCTGCTCGACACCGACGCTGGCGGCCTGAACGAGCTCGCAAAAAGCCACACCACCATTTACCCCATCGCGAGCCGCTGCGGCGTGTTCGCCAAAACCGACGTGCAGCCGCTTTTGAACGAAGGCGCCCGCAAAGAAGACATCGCGGCCTCCATTTTCCAGGCCGTCGTAACACAGACCATTTCGGGCCTCGCGTGCGGCCGTCCCATTCGTGGCAACGTCGCCTTGCTCGGCGGCCCTTTGCAGTATCTCTCTGAGCTGGACAAACGTTTCTGCGAAACGCTGAATCTCGACAATGAGCACGCTATTCGCCCGAAGAACGCCCACCTGTTCGTCGCGAGCGGCGCCGCTTTGTGCGGCAAGAAAACCGCCACGCCCGAGCTGCTTGCCGACGTGCTCGAACGCCTGCGCGGCCTGGGCGACATTCAGGGCAGCGAAGTCGTGCGCCTGTCTCCGCTGTTCGCCAACGAAGCCGAATTCGACGAATTCGAAGCGCGCCACGCAACCGAAAAGGTGAAGCGCGCCGACCTTTCCTCCTACGAAGGCGTAGCCTACCTGGGCATCGACGCCGGCTCCACCACGTTCAAATCGGCCCTCATCGGCGAAGACGGCAGCCTTTTGTGGACCTTCTACGCCAACAACAAGGGCGACGTTTTGGGCACCGCCAAGCGCGCGATCGCCGAAATGTACGCCGCGCTGCCCACCGCAGCCGACGGCCAGCCGAAAGTCACCATTGGGCATGCAACCGTGACTGGCTACGGCGAGGGCCTACTGCTCGAGGCGCTGCGCGTCGACTCCGGCGAAATCGAAACCGTCGCGCACCTTCGCGGCGCACAGGAAATGCTGCCGGGCGTCGAGTTCATTCTCGACATCGGCGGCCAAGACATGAAGTGCCTGCGCGTGAAAGACGGCGTTATCGACCATATCATGCTCAACGAGGCATGCTCTTCGGGCTGCGGCAGCTTCATCGAGAGCTTCGCTGCGGGCCTGAACCTCGACGTGACCGAGTTCGCGAAAACCGCGAACGCCGCCGAAAATCCTGTCGATCTGGGCAGCCGCTGCACCGTATTCATGAACTCCCGTGTGAAGCAGGCTCAAAAAGAAGGCGCCACTGTGGGCGATATCGCCGCGGGCTTGGCCATTTCCGTTATCAAGAACGCCCTGTTCAAGGTCATTAAAATTCGCGACCCCAAAGAAGTCGGCACGAAAGTTATCGTACAGGGCGGCACGTTCCTCAACGACGCCGTGCTGCGCGCCTTCGAACAGCTCGCCGGCGTGCATGCCGTGCGCCCCGACATCGCGGGTAACATGGGCGCCTATGGCGCGGCCCTGTTGGCGCGCGACCGCTACCAGGCCGCCGTGCGCGCAGCCGAGCGCGCGGGCAAAACCGCCGACGTGCACACTGCCATGCTCGGCGCCGCCGCGCTTGAGGCCTTGGCCCCCACGCACAAAACCGTGCGCTGCAAGGCCTGCGCGAACCACTGCCTGCTTACCGTGAACGACTTCGGCAAAGATGAAGCCACCGGCAAGCACCGCCGCTTCATCACGGGCAACCGCTGCGAGAAGGGCGCAGGCGTGCTCAACGAGAAGAGCGACGTGCCCAACCTGTTCGAATACAAGAGCCATCGCCTGTTCGACTACGAGCCGCTCGCGCCCGACGCCGCCCCGCGCGGCACCGTGGGCATTCCGCGTGCTCTTTCGATGTATGAAAATTACCCGTTCTGGTTCACCTTCTTCACGAAGCTGGGCTGGCGCGTGGTGCTTTCCGACCCCTCCACGAAGAAAACCTACGAGGCGGGCATCGAAAGCATGCCGTCGGAAAGCGTGTGCTACCCGGCGAAGCTCTCGCACGGCCACATCATGAACCTGCTCGAAAAGCACCCTGACTTCATTTGGTTCCCCTGCAGCAAGTGGGAGCGCCAGGAAGACGCAACTGCGGGCAACCACTTCAACTGCCCCATCGTGGCAAGCTACGCTGAGGCGCTGCGCCTGAACATCGACGAGCTTCGCGAGAGCGACGTGCAGTTCTTGAACCCGTGGCTGCCGTACGACAAGAAAGACCACCTGAAGAAACGCCTGATGGTAGAGCTTGTGCAGGCGCACCCCGAGCTCATGGGCGAAGGCGTTGCCGCGCCCACGCAGGCCGAAATCGACGCCGCGGTTGACGCCGCATGGGCCGAAGACGAAGCCTTCAAGCGCGACATTCGCGAAAAGGGCGCCGAAACCCTGCTGTGGATGGAGGAAACCGGCACGCACGGCATTGTGCTGGCCGGCCGCCCGTACCACAACGACCCCGAAATCAATCACGCGATTCCCGAGCTGCTCACGAGCTTCGGCCTGGCCGTGCTTACGGAAGACTCCATCGCGCACTTGGGCACGCTCGAGCGTCCCATTCGCCTGGTGGACCAATGGATGTACCACACGCGCCTCTACGCCGCTGCGAAGGTTGCCGCCGAGCGCCGCGACCTCGACCTTATTCAGCTAAACAGCTTCGGCTGCGGCCTGGACGCGCTCACCACCGACCAGGTGCAAGAGATTCTGGAAAGCGCCGGCAAAATTTACACCGTGCTCAAAATCGACGAGGTCTCCAACCTGGGCGCCGCCCGTATTCGCGTGCGCAGCCTACTCGCAGCGTTGAAAGACCAGGCCGATGAAGAGGCCGACGCCAAAGCCGCTGCGCAGGAATGCCCCGCGTGCAGCCTCGACGTGAAAGAGCTTCTGGCCGAGGCCGAAACGCGCGTCGCAGCCGCCGACGCCGCAGGCTCCAGCAAGCAGACGGCCGGATCCGCCGACGCCGCAGCCATTGAGGCCGTAGCGCAGGCCATCGAACCCCCGGCGACCTTCACGGAAAAAGCCGCGCCCGAAGCTCGCGAGCGCTTCAAGCAGCGCGAGGCAACCTCGACAGAGTTCGAACGCGTGCAGTTCACCGAGGAGATGAAGGAAGCGGGCTACACAATCTTGGCCCCGCAAATGGCTCCGTACCACTTCGAGCTGCTCGTGCCCATTTTCAAGCGCTTCGGCTACAACGTCGATTTGCTGCCGAGCGTCGACCACGGCGCTGTGGACGCGGGCCTGAAGTACGTGAACAACGACATTTGCTATCCTTCTATCCTGGTCACGGGCCAAATTATGGAAGCCGTTACCTCGGGGCGCTACGACACCGACAAGCTGGCCGTGCTCATTACGCAGACCGGCGGTGGCTGCCGCGCCACCAACTACATCTCGCTCATCCGCAAAGCACTCAAAGCCGCCGGCCTTGGCCATATTCCGGTTATCGCGCTTTCGTTCAAAGACCTGGGCGAGGTGAACCCCGGCTTCAAAATCACGCCGAAGATGCTGCTGCAGGCTGTGTACGCGTTGTGCTACGGCGACCTGCTCATGATGACGCTCTACCGCACGCGCCCCTACGAGATTGAGCCAGGCGCGGCCAACCACCTGTTCGAGCACTGGATGGCCAAATGCAAGGCGCAACTGGCGCGCGGCGTGAAGCGTTCGGAATTCAAGCGCACTGTGAAGCAGATCGTGGAAGACTTCGACACGCTGCCGCTGCAGGGCGAGGGCACCAAGCCGCGCGTCGGCGTCGTGGGCGAGATTCTGGTGAAGTTCCACCCCACGGCGAACAACCAGATTGTCGACGTGATCGAACGCGAGGGATGCGAGGCCGTTGTGCCTGGCCTCATCGAGTTTTTCCTGTTCGGCATCGCGGGCGGCATTTTCCAGAAAGACCCGCTGGGCCGTTCCGCCAAGGGCGCACTTGGTGGCAAAATCGGGCTGTCGGCCATCGCGAAGTTCCGCAAACCGGTCAACGACGCGCTCGCCGCATCGACGCGCTTCAACCCGCCGGCGAACATCTATGAGCTGGCCGAATACGCAAGCGAGATTTTGAGCCTGTGCAACTCGATGGGCGAGGGCTGGTTGCTCACCGCCGAAATGGTGGAGCTCATTGTGTCAGGCGCGCCAAACGTAGTGTGCACGCAGCCGTTCGCATGCCTGCCGAACCATGTGGTGGGCAAGGCTGTGATCAAAGAGCTGCGCCGCCGCTACCCCGAGAGCAACATCGTGGCCGTCGACTACGACCCGGGCGCGTCTGAGGTCAACCAGCTCAACCGCATCAAGCTCATGATTTCGGTGGCGAAGGCGAACCTCGAGGAAAAGGAAGAGGCCGCCCGCGCCGAGCGCAACGCGAACCTCACCAAGCCCGCCGACGAAGAAGTAGTCGGTGGGCTCGAGGTCGAGGAAGAAAAGCTGGGCTAGGGGAGAGCAGGCAATTTCATACTCGACCTGCTAAATGCTTGTAGCGTTTAGCAGGTCGAGTGGCGCCGTTTCCCTCAGTAGTCGCAACCAGCACGAATGGGTGATCAGAGTTCTGCTTCGGCCACCCATTCTTTTCGCGGGCTCCAACTCCGCCCCAAGACCCACGCAATCGTAAAACTGCTAAATGCTACGAGCATTTAGCAGGCTGCTAGCTTGCTAGCTAAGTAGGTTGCTAGCAAGCACTTTCGACCAGGCGATATCCGATTCCCCATACCGTTTCGATTATGCGGGGGTCACTCGGGTCGTCTTCAATTTTGTTGCGAAGTTTCTTTATGAACACCGTAATGCTTTGCGTCTCACCGACGAATTCGGCACCCCAAGCGTCTTCGACGAGCTGCTCTTTCGAAAGCACAGTATCGGGCATGCGGGCAAGCGCAAGCAAGATTTTAAATTCCTTCGGCGTGAGTTTAATTGAGATTCCCTCTTTTGTGACCTGGTGTTTTGCGGTATCTATAACAAATCTGCCAAGTATAAGCGTTTTTGGCTCCGGCTTAGCAGGCGCAACATCCATATGAGCACGGCGCAGGTGCGCCTCGATATGCATGAGCAGCTCACGAGGGTCGAAGGGCTTGGTCATATAGTCGTCCCCACCAGCGGCGAACCCAATGCCCTTGTCAACGATATCGCCTTTTGCGGAAAGAAAAATCACCGGAACCGTTACGCCCCGGGTGCGCAATTCGCGACACGTAGCGAACCCATCCATCCGCGGCATCATGACGTCGAGAATCACGAGGTCGAACGATGCGTTCTCGAATGCCTCAAGAGCATCGGTGCCGTCTTCGACACAGACGCATTCATGACCCTCATCCTCAAGCAATCCACTTATAAGCTTCTGGATGCTCACCTCATCATCAGCAAGCAGAATCCTCATCGAAATCTTCCTCCTCATCCGGCAAGGGAACATAGGGGATGCGCACGCAAAACGTGCTGCCGACCTTTCGTTGCGATTCGACGGTCGCCACGCCGCCATGCAACTCCGTAAGCTCCTTCACAACAGCAAGACCCAAACCTGTGCCACGATAACGACGATTAGGCGATTGACCAGCTTGTTTATACAACTCGAAAATATCTGAAATATCGCTTTCGTCAATACCCATTCCATCGTCTGCAACCGTGACGCAAATAGTGCCATGCGGGGCAGAAGTACAGGGGAGGGGGACTTCCCAATCGTGACGCGCAGAGTTCAATCCCGCCTTGGAATCAGAACGCGCGGTGACGTTGCTGCCATCGCCGTACGCAAGCTCGCCTTCGTCCCCTGCGAACGCCCCATCATCGTACGCTCGAGGGTCGAGCGGCGCCATGAATGTTGCGCGAACATCCACGCGACCACCGCGATGGGTGTACTTAATGGCGTTATCAGCGAGGTTTTCGATCACGCGGCGCAGCTTTTCCCAGTCGGCCATGGATATCGGCACGTTCGCATCGGCCTTCGCGGAAAGCGCAATATCCTTATTGGCGGCTATTGGGTCGAGCGTCTTTTTAATGAATCCAAGCAGGTCAACAAAATCTACTGGCTCGACAAGCAGCTACGGTTGGCTTCGGCCTTCGAGATGGTGAGAATGTTATTTACCAAATTAAGAAGCAGCGTTCCATTTGCCTCGATATCGGCAATGGATTCGTGCGTTTTTTCATCGAGGTTCGGATTCTCGAGCAGCAAACGCGCAAAGGCAAGAATCGAAGTGAGCGGCGTGCGCAGTTCATGACTCACGATGGCGAAAAACTCGCTTTTATAGGCCGATTCCTCATGCAGTTTATCAAGTGCCTTTTTCAGTTCATGCTGCTGGTACATGAGCATATCGTTGAGCACGCGCGTTTCTTCGGTTTGTTTCTTCACTTCGCTATTCAAGTCGGTGCACAAACGCTCAAGGTGGCACGCCATGGAATCGAAATCGCGCGTAAACTCGGAAAGCTCGTCTTCGCCTCCAACACGCGGCGACGTGTCAAGCTTATAGTCGAAATTTCCCGCTTCAATATCATGCGCCGCTCGCGAGAGGCTCTCGATGGGACGCAGCAGCAAACGATTCGCCGCAAGGAAAATACCGAGACCTGCAACTGCAACCATAATGAGTACCATGAGAGCCTGCTGCGTTACGGATGTCGCAATACCTTCTTCGTAGATGCTCATAGGCTCGGTAATGGACATGGCGCCGCCGATGTCACCTACCTTCATGCCCTCTTTCGGGTAGCCATACTGATCGATTTCTCCAGCCGGATCGCCGTGGCACTCAAGGCACGATTCGGTCACATACAGCGGTTCGGTATAGCGGAACACGCGCTGGCCCGTTTCTTCGTCGGTTCGAACGCCGTTATATGAAGCAAGGCCAGGATTGGAACGAAACGCATCAAAGGCCTCCTGCTCAAAAGCGTCGGGCGCATTCGCTTTCTGTCTGGGGGTTTCCCCTGTGAAACGAATAATGTAGTCGGTGTCGCTCGTGAATAATGTGCTCACCGATTTCGCGGCGACCACGCATACGAGCGTTTTCGTGCGGAAATTGCCGTTCTCATCTCGATTGATGACATCTTGGTTCATGTCAATGAAGTCCCACATGGCGCGCATCTCGGAAGCAAGTACCTCAGCTTTTTCGCGAGCTTCGTTTTCAGCCTGCGTGCGTTGGAGACTGTAATTCCACAACGCATCGGCGCCCATGAGCACAGCAATCAGAACGATTACGATTATCGCCATTTTACTGCGCAAGCCGCGATGGCGAGATGGGGGCTTTGCCTTTTTGGGCGCAAGCTCCCAAAACTTCGCCATGGCTTGCTTTCCGCTCGTTCGCTCGTTCAGTCTGTCGGACATTAATCCCCCTTGCGCCAAACGCGAACCCCTATTCGCCAGCTGGCAAGCATAGTCTTCATGCCTAGTATCCCCGAATAATAGAGCGATTTTACGATTGGTCCAATGTTAATAATTTTTTAAGAATTAGAGCAATTTCTTAATGAAATATTACAGCCCGTTCAATTGAGTTAACCAAAGTTAATGATCAAAATATGAAGCATCCTTTCAAATCTTTAAGGAAAAAGGGGGAAAGATATGAAAGAGCATGCGGAAACCACCATGCCCGCTCTGTCTCGCAGGGCGTTCGTGGGAACTGCGGCCGTCACCGCTGGCGCAGTTGCTGCAACAAGTCTTGTCGGATGCGGAAGCACAGGGGGCAAAAAGACCGACAAACAGGAAGAGGCCGCAGCCGATCCGTACGAGGGCGCGCAAATTTTCTATTCAACCTGTCCGCCGGAGTGCCAGCACCACAACCTAAAGGCATATGTCATCGACGGCAAAATCGCCAAAGTCGAATCTTCCGAACTCAATGATTGTGCGGCTTGCGCCCGAGGCATAGCTCGCGGATTCATGACGAAAGACCCCGACCGTCTTACTAAGCCCTTGCTGCGAACTGGCGACAAGGGATCCGGCGAATTCAAAGAAATCGAATGGTCCGAAGCCTTCGATTTGATTCAGGAGAAATTCCAGGATGCAATCGACACCGACGGCGTTCATTCTATTTGCTATGTAACCGGATCGGGCAACTTCGGCGCAATGCACGGCCCCATCGCGTCGGCGTTCTTCGCTCACCTGGGCGGAGCCTCGACGACCGTTGGCTCACTGTGCTGCGCAGGAACTAGTGCCGCTGAAGTGCCTATTTACGGACAGCGCTTCCTTGACACGCGCAACCAAATCGAGAAGAGCAATTACGTTATCGCGTGGGGCAACAATCCCGCTATCTCCAAACAGGGCTATTTCCAGCGCTTCGAGAAGATGATGGAAAACGGCGGCAAGTTCGTCGTAATTGACCCCATTTGCACTGAATCTGCCGCCAAAGCGTCCGAGTGGATTCAACCTTGGCCCGGCACCGATGCCGCGCTCGCCCTTGCGATGATCAAAATCGTCATCGACGAAGACCTGTTTGACAAGGAATTCACCCTTGCCCACACCTGCGCGCCATGCCTCGTCGACAAGACGACCGGCGAACCCGTTTTGCAGGATAAAGACGACCCGACTTCTTTCGTTGTTTTCGATACCAAGAGCAACGAAATCGTGCGCCACGACAAAGAGGGCATCGAAGCAGCGCTGAAGCTCGACGGAACTTCTGCCGCCGATGCATATAACACCGAATTTGAACTCATTTACGCCGAGGCGGAGAAATGGGATTCCGCTGCAGCCGAAGCAGAATGCGGCGTTCCGGCAGCCGACATTGAACGCATCGCCCGCGAATATGCACAGGCCGATAAAGCAATGATCATTCAAAACATGGGTGGCTTCATGCGCACGGAAAACGGCACGAATGCCGTCGGCACTCAGCTGTACCTTGCAGCCCTGTGCGGCCATGTTGGCCACGAAGGCGACGGCATCAGCGACGCAGGTGGCGTTAACGAGGTCAAGACCGGATCCCCCATCGAGGTTCCGAAGGTCGAGGATCCCGCGCCGAGCATTCCGCGCTTCAAGTTTGGCGAGGCCATCCTGAACGAAAACCCGCTCAAGGTGAACGTTCTGTACTCCATGACGGGCAACCCGATGACGCAGTGGCCGAACACCAATATGGTGAAGAAAGCTCTGGAAAAGATTCCGTTCGTCATTACCGCCGATCAATACCTCACTTCTACCGCCCTCTACTCCGACCTCGTTCTTCCTGTAACGGGAGTGTTCGAGACCGAAGGCGTCTTGGCCAACCATCGCAGCCATTGGATTCAGCTGTGCGAAAAAGCCGTTGACGGGCCTGGCGAATCGAAGAGCGACTTCGAAATCTTCTCCGAACTTGCTACGCGCTTCGGATTCGGCGATGCTTTCAGCAAGCCCATGGACGAAATGATTTCAAACGTTCTCGAACCCACTGGCGTTACGCTCGACGAGCTTAAAGAAAAGCATGCCGTATGCGTGGTCGACGACAATTACATCCCGTTCAAGGACGGCGAATTCAAGACCAAGTCCAAGAAAGCTGAATTCTGGGTTGCGGCCTGGAAGAAGGATGGATTCAATCCCATTGCAACCTACGCTCGCGCCGAAGAAGACGCGCGCAACGGGGACGAACTCGCCCAGAAGTACCCGCTCTTTAGCGTACAGCGCAAAACCTATCGCAGTGTGCACTCCACCTTCAACAATCTTGAATGGATGAACGAGGTCTGCGATCAGGCGCCGGTTATTCTCATTAACACCGCAGACGCCGAAGCACGTGGCATCAAAGACGGAGATAAGGTTGTCGTATTCAACGATCGCGGCGAACACCATGGCATCGCAGAGGTTGGCGAGCGCATCAAGCAGGGCGTTGTCGGCCTTCAGAATGGCTGGTGGGAGCAGCAGGGCGGCTCAAGCAGCTATGTAACGAATGACAAATGGAAGACCCTTGGCGGTACCCATTGCTGCAACCAGACCCTTATCGAAGTTAAGAAGGAGGCGTAGTCATGGCTCTCGGTTTCTGGATGAACAACAAGAACTGCTACGGCTGCAAAACGTGCTCCATTGCGTGCAAGAGCGAGAAACAGCTGAACGAAGGCGTCTTGCTCCGCAAGGTATCGTGCATTCGCCAAGATAGCCCCGTCAACGTTTCCTTCCTCTCGATGTCGTGCAACCACTGCGAGGACCCCGCATGCGTAAAGGCGTGCCCCGTCGAGGCTTACACCAAGCTCGACAACGGAATCGTCAAACAGGATCACGACAAGTGCATCGGCTGCAAAATGTGCATCGAGGCTTGCCCTTACAACGCTCCGTGCTACGACGGAGAGGAGAGCAAGACCTACAAGTGCGACATGTGCTATGACCGCCAACAGCGCGGTGAGCTGCCCGCATGCGTCGCTGCTTGCCCCGGCGCAAACATCGCTGTTGGGGAGATGGAAGACCTGCAAAAGAACCACCAAGCCGATATCGTTTCCGACGAGAACTCGGGGACGAAGCCGAACTTCGTTATCACGGTTGACCCGAAGCTCAACAAGGAGCCGGACGACTCTGCCATGGAGCAGCGCGACGTCGAAGTTGATGTGAACACGGCAGCGGCCGACGCGGCAAAGAAATAACTTCTCCCAGGCGCAATCCCTCCCACGCGCCATGCAGGGGCCCAGTCAACCTGGGCCCCTGTTGTATTGATACGACCTGCACTACTTCCCGGCGGAATGGGTCATCGCCTGGAAGCGGTCAAGCCCGCACAAGCGCCAGAAGCTCATGCCTTAGCGGCATTTATGCGCCCCTACGCCCCTCATCTGTGGCACCCCTTCGTATTCCCCAATTAAAGCGAAGCGGAATATTCCATTATTCTGCGCGCAGTATCGCAACTCACCTTCGATACGTCCCCTTTCCCAAGGTAGGCGTACACGTTTCCAAGGTTTAAATCAAGGTCTTTACATATGCGATATGTCGTTAGGCCTTTTTGCCGCATTATTTCGCATATCTTGTCTCGCATTAACGCGTTAATCCTTCGAGTGCGAGCTGGCTCATTCTTTTTTGCTTGGTAAGCATTCCAGACCTTCTTATAGCGCTCGGGGGCGTCGTCGGATTGCAGCCAAGCCTCAACGTTGCCGCACAAGGCCAGCGACAGAGAGACCCTCGTGTAATCTGGATGCAGCCAAGTGCCCATCGTGAACGATACGAGATAGTCTGCTTTTCCTTGAAGCGCCGCAAAAACCATTAACGCTTCCGCCGCTGCAGGCTGGTCGCAAACAACAGCCTTGCACAGTTTCCGAAGGTTATCCGTTTGCTGTCCCGTCAATTCTCGACAATATCCGCGGAGAAAACCTTTGAATGTAAGATTCATTGTTGCCCCCACTTTTTCTTAAACTGCTCAGACGGCACACAAGCTCGACTGCTTACATCACACTTCTATAATTATTCCTGTTGATTAATAGCATTATTCTAGTACGGTTTTAAAAAATCTTGCAAGGATTCCTCCACCTGAATCGTCTCCTTATTGAAAGCTCAAAACGACAGGAGGACGCCATGGCATACACAGCTTCCCAAAATCCCAAAACCGGCACGACTTATACGGCGGCAGCGCTTTTCGCAACGCTAATTCTTTTTGCAGGAATCGCAGCGCTCGCCATGCGCCCAGCGGAGGCGTTCGCGAAACCCCTCTGCAACGAAAACGGCCCCTGCTACGCAAGCGTCAACGCCAACACCGCCGACAGCGCCAGCTCGTTGTGCAACAGCATGACATGCATGCGCTCCGCAATCGAAGGGAAGCTCTGTGCGAAACGTTGCCTGAGCGGCAATGGCGCGGCCTTCATCGACGAAAATGGCAACGACATCTGCGATAATTACGAAAACGGCCTTTGCCCAGGTAACGGCTTAGGCTACGGGAACGGCAATGGATCGGGTAACGGTTCCGGCACCCAAAACGGCAGCGCTTACGGATGCGGCAGCGGCAATGGCTACGGAGCCTACGTCAACAGCGGCGGCTACGCCTACAGCCACGGCCACGGCGCTTGCAGCGGCTTCGTCAACTGCTGTCAACGCGCCCAAAATTGTCCCAACCGCTAAACAGCATCGACTCGAGGAACGCACGCACGAAAGCATGAGGCCTTCTGAAGACATATCACGCGCCATGAGCGAGCACGGCGATGCCGTGTGGCGCGCGTGCGTCGCATACGTGCCCGCGTACGATGCCGAAGACGCCCTGCAGAACACGTTCCTCAAATACGCTATGCATGACCAGGCCTTTTCAAACGCAGAGCACGAAAAGGCCTGGCTTTTGCGCGTCGCGATCAACGAATGCAAAGACGTCCTGAAGGCGGCACGCGCGAAAAACGTCTCGCTCGAAAGCCGCCTCGAGGCGTACAACGATCGCCTGCTCGGCATTCAAGACGATTCGACCCAAACCGAAATCGGCGTTAAACGCATACTTGAAGCCATGGACGCGCTCGGCGATCCGCCGAAAACGCAAGTTTACCTGTCGCTCGTCGAGGGCTACACGGCTTCCGAAATATCCGAAATGACCAACATGCCCGAAAACACCGTCTATTCGTGGATATCGCGCGGACGCAAGCGGCTGCGGGAGGTGCTCAGCTAATGGCAAATAATGAAGAACACCAGGTCAAAGAAGCGTTTGAAGCCATCCACCTTCCGGAAGATATCGCAGCGCGCGCACTTGAGAGTATCGAAGCGAAACGCGAGCAGCGGGAAAGCGAACGCGCCGAAGGGCCCTTGACCGCGCAGGAAAACGCCCATACAAACAAACATGCAGGCCAAGAAAGCAAAGTCGTCGAAGAACCCTTTGTCTCGCAAGCAAGCCGCCACGCAAGCGAGACGTCAAAAGGACAGGGGAGCGCCACTCCCCAGAAACGCCGCAAGGCCCTACATTTCGCCAAAAGTGGACGCATCGCCGCAATTGCAGCGTGCTTGGCGCTTGTCGCGTGCCTCATCGGCGGGACAGCCGATTTCCTGCGACCCATGGCGTATGTGGGAATCGACGTGAATCCGTCGGTCGAGCTGACGCTAAATCGCTTCGACATCGTGGTGGGAACGAACGCGCTCAACGACGATGGTCAGCGAGCGCTTGACGAGGCGTCCTGCATGTGGCGCCCCTTCGACGACGCTGCACGCGACCTCGATGGCGCCATGCGCGCCATAGCCGGCGAGGACGCCGTCGCGGAGGTGTCCATCGACTGCGACAATGAGAATCGCTACGCCGCGCTCGCCGCGCAAAGCAACAATTGCTTCGGCTGCAAAGGCGAGGCGCACTGCAACCGAACGAACGCCGAGGAGCGCCAGGCCGCCCACAATTTAGGCATGGGCGTCGCGAAATACCGAGCCTACCAGGCCCTCCAAGAGGCCGGTATCGATATCTCGACCGAAGAGTGCGCCTCCATGAGCATGCGCGAGCTGCGCGATTTACTTACGGAGAACGGAATTGACGAGAACGAAGAAAAAGACAAACACGCTGGCATAGGCCATGGCAAAGACGGAGGCGCTCACAACGGCAACGGAGCCGGAGGCCACGGCCACGGCCACGGAAACGAGAATGGCAACGGAAAGCATGCCCAGGAATAACGCCCGTTTCTTTTCAAAAAATAATCTTCGACATCCTCGACGTGATTGAGGGCGCCGGCGATATCGATTCGAAAGCGGTGCCCGAATCGATTCGCTCCGAGTTCGGCGCAGGCGTACGCAAGCTCGCGGCGAATTCTTTCGATCTCGTCTATACCTACGATGCCGAACGCGATATCGTTTTCATTGAAGCGACAATTCGCCAACGCACCGCCTGGTAGCCGAGACCCTCGCACTTATCGAACATACGTCCGATGTTTTTGCTGTGTCATCGTATCGGCACGCGCGCGGCATATGGTAAAGTCAGCGTTTGAACAATCTGGCCAGCAATGCCTGGCCTAACAGCAACCCGTCACCAAAGCCGCGTTTGCGAAGCAGCGAGGCCCAGGCGGGAAGCGCGTCGGCGCCCGAAAGGGTAGCGAGCCGCGCGAAGGAACACTACCATCGAAAGAGCGAGAATGGCAAACACCACGGCCAATTACGGCAACGACAGCATTCGCCAGCTGAAAGACGAGGAACGCGTACGCTTGCGCCCCGCCGTCATTTTCGGCTCCGATGGCCTGGACGGCTGCGCTCATGCCGCCTTCGAGATTCTGTCCAACTCGGTTGACGAAGCCCGCCAAGGCTATGGCGACCTCATCACGCTTACCGCCTTCGCCGACGGCTCCATTCAGGTCGAAGACAACGGCCGCGGCTGCCCGCTCGACTGGAATCCCACCGAAAAGCGCTTCAACTGGGAGCTCGTTTTCTGCGAGCTGTACGCAGGCGGCAAATACAACAACAACCAAGGCGGCGACTACGACTTCTCGCTCGGCACCAACGGCCTGGGCTCGTGCGCCACGCAGTACGCCTCTGAATACATGGATGTCAACGTCTGGCGCGACGGCAACAAATACTCCCTGCATTTCAAGAAGGGCAAAGTCGTCGGCGCCAAGAAGAAGGCGCTCCAAGTTGAGCCTTCCGATGAAAACCGCACCGGCACCACCATCAAATGGCGCCCCGACCTCGAGGTTTTCACGTCCATCGACATTCCTGCCGACTGGTATCGCGAAACCATGCGTCGCCAGGCAGTCGTCAACGCCAACGTCACCTTCCGCTTACGCCTCGAGGGCCCCGAAGGTTTCACCGAGGAAGACTTCTGCTACCCCAAGGGCATCGAAGACTATGTGCTGGAAAAGGTCGGCGCCGATTATTTGACCGAGCCGTTCTTCATCCAGGCCGACCGTCGTGGCCGCGACCGCGACGACTTGCCCGATTACAACGTTAAAATCACCGCGTGTTTGTGCTTCTCGCGCACCTTCCAAATGCAGGAGTACTACCACAACTCGTCGTGGCTCGAAAATGGCGGCTCGCCCGAAAAAGCTGCGCGCAGCGCTCTGACCAGCGCTCTTGATGCATACATCAAGTCGCAGGACAAATACACCAAAAACGAGACCGCCATCAAATGGCAAGACGTGCAAGACTGCCTCGTGCTCGTGACCAACTGCTTCTCGACGCAAACGTCCTACGAGAATCAAACGAAGAAGGCCATCAACAACCGCTTCATCCAGCAGGCCATGACGGCGTTTTTCAAGGAACGTCTCACCACGTATCTCATCGAGAATAAGGAAGCCGCCGGCAAAATCGTCGAGCAGGTGCTCATCAACAAGCGCTCGCGTGAAAACGCCGAGAAAACGCGCCAGAGCATCAAAACCAATCTGCAGCAGAAAACTGACATGGCCAACCGCGTGCAGAAGTTCATCGACTGCCGATCGAAAGACAAAGGCCGCCGCGAAGTCTACATCGTCGAGGGCGACTCGGCAGCGGGCGCCATTCGCACGTCGCGCGATGCCGAGTTCCAAGGCGTCATGCCTGTTCGAGGCAAGATTCTCAACTGCTTGAAGGAAGACTACCCGCGCATTTTCAAGTCTGACATCATCATGGACTTGTTGCGCGTTCTGGGTTGCGGCGTCGAAGTCAAAGACAAGCGCATGAAGAACCTGGGCACCTTCGATTTGGACAACCTCAACTGGAGCAAGGTCATCATCTGTACCGACGCCGACGTTGACGGCTACCACATTCGCACGCTCATCCTCACCATGCTCTACCGCCTTGTGCCCACGCTCATCGACGAGGGCTACGTCTACATCGCCGAGTCGCCGCTGTACGAAATCAACTGCAAGGAAAAGACGTACTTCGCCTACACCGACCTCGAGAAAAATAACATCTTGAAGGAAATCGGCGACCAGAAGTGCTCGATCAACCGTTCAAAAGGTCTTGGTGAGAACGACCCCGACATGATGTGGCTCACCACCATGAACCCAGAAACGCGTCGCCTGATCAAGGTCGAACCCGAAGACGTCGCCACCATGGAGAACATGTTCAACCTGCTTCTCGGCAACGACGACGAGGGCCGCAAGCGCCACATCGCCGAGCACGGCAAGGAATATCTCGATCAGCTCGACCTGCAGTAACGCCATATAACCGCTCGAACCGCCTAGCGGTTCGATAGATGAGCCCGATACACGCACCAAGGGGAAACCGTGGCAACAAAGAAGAAGACCAAAACCGAACCGAAGAAAAAGCACGTTGACAATCCCAACGTGATCGGCCTGCATTCCGAGGTCATGGAGCAGCCCATCACGCAAACGCTCGAGCAGAATTACATGCCCTATGCCATGAGCACGAACGTGTCGCGCGCATTCCCGGAAATCGACGGCTTCAAGCCGTCGCACCGCAAGCTGCTCTACACCATGTACAAAATGGGCCTGCTGAACGGTGCGCGCCAAAAAAGCGCGAACATCGTCGGCCAAACCATGAAGCTCAACCCGCACGGCGATTCCGCCATCTACGAAACCATGGTGCGTCTCGCCACGGGCAACGAAGCGCTGCTCGCGCCGTTCGTCGAATCGAAGGGCAACTTCGGCAAATACTATTCTGGCGACCTGAGCTATGCGGCCTCGCGTTACACCGAAGCCAAGCTCTCGCCGATTTGCGCCGAGATTTTCAAAGACATCGACAAAGACCCGGTCGACTTCGTGGACAGCTACGACGGCGCCATGAAGGAACCGCGCCTTCTGCCCACCACGTTCCCCAACATTCTCGTGTCGGCGAACAAGGGCATCGGCGTTGCCATGGCTTCCGATATTTGCGGCTTCAACCTGAACGAAGTGTGCACGGCAACCATGCACTTCCTAAGCGACCCCGAGTGCGACCTGCTCGAATACATGCCTGCGCCCGATTTCTCCACCGGCGGCGAAATCATCTACCGCCGCGAGGAAATGGAGCGCATCTTCAACACGGGCCTCGGCAGCTTCCAAATTCGCTCGCGCTGGCGCTACCTGCCCGATGAGCGCATCATCGAGGTGTACGAGATTCCATACACCACCAAAACCGACGTCATCATCGAGCGCATCGTGAAGCTCTCCAAAGAGGGCAAGGTGCGCGAAATCGCCGACATCCGCGACGAAACCGACCTTTCCGGCTTGCGCATCGCCATCGACCTGAAGAGGGGCGTCGACCCCGAACAGCTCATGGCAAAGCTGTTCCGCTCCACCACGCTGCAAGACTCGTTCTCGTGCAACTTCAACGTGCTCGTCGACGGCTACCCGCGCGTCATGGGCGTACGCGAGATTTTGAGCGAGTGGGTGGCATGGCGCGTCGAATCGACCCGCCGCCGCATGAACTTCGATTTGGACAAGAAAACCGACCGCCTGCACTTGTTGCACGGCCTTGAGGCGATTCTGCTCGACATCGACAAGGCCATCGCGATCATTCGCGGCACGAAACTCGAGGCCGACGTTGTGCCCAACCTCATGAAGGGCTTCAATATCGACCAGGTCCAGGCCGAATTCGTGGCGGAAATCAAACTGCGCAACATCAACGAGGAATACATTATCAACCGCACGAAGGATATCGAGAAGCTCGAGGCCGACATCGCCGAGCTGAACGCTATTCTCGCGAGCGAAAAGAAAATCAAGAAAGTCATCCACGACGAGCTCGCTGCGGTGAACAAGAAGCACGTCATGCCGCGCAAAACCGGCCTGGTCGCGCCTTCGGAAATCGTTGAGGTGAACCTCGAGCCCGAGGTCGAGGAATACCCCGTGACCATGATGCTCTCGCGCGACGGCTACCTGAAGAAGATGACCGACCGCGTGCTGCGCAAGGCCACGACGCTGAAATACAAAGATGGCGACGAGCCCTTCATCGAGTTCGATTCCTCAAACACGCACGATTTGCTCGTGTTCACAAACCAGTGCCAGGTATACAAGTGCAAGGTTGCCGCGTTCGAAGACACCAAATCGGCGCAGCTCGGATCGTATTTGCCCACCGATTTGGAAATGGACGCCGACGAGACCGTGACTTGGGTCATCGACCCTGAAGATTACAAGGCCGACGTGCTGTTCGTGTTCGAGAATGGCCGCGTTGCGCGCGTGGCGCTGTCGGGATACGCCACCAAAACGAACCGCAAGCGCCTGAAGAACGCGATTTACGGCGGCTCAAAACTCATGTACGCCACGGTGCTGAAGGAAGAACGTGACCTGGCGCTCGTTTCTAGCGACTTCCGCCTGGTGAACTTCAACACATCGCTTCTGAAGACGAAGACCACCAATTCGACGCAAGGCGTGCAGGCGCTCACCATTAAGGGAAGCCGCACGGTGACCATGGTCGGCACGGCAGAAGAATTCATCGGCGGCAAAGCTCAGGTCGAAAAGTTCCGCGCAGAGAAGCTGCCTTCAGCTGGCGCGCCCATGAAGGAAACCGACATGAAGAGCTTGTTCGACCTGGAAGAGTAGGGGAGCACGATCCACAATCAAATAAGAGATGATTGTGGGGCAATTGCGGCAAAAGTCAATCGAGGGCCCTATGGCTACCTACGGTGACCATGCCATATAGAGGGATCGAAGCAACGCAGCTCGATCCCTCTATACCTTTAGCCCACTCGCGCACCGATAGCTTCCCGTCAATGAGGAATGCAGCATACCGACCGAACCTCATCACGCCCAACATTCTCACGAATACCCCTATCGGACAGTAGATGCGCGAGCCTCTTCAACCAAATCGATGAGGCCCTGTTTTCCATGGGCTCCTGTTTTCGCATATATACTTTTGATATGAACCCAAGCGGTATTTTCAGCTATGCATAACTCGTCGGCGATATGTTTTGCCGAACGGCCCTTTGCGAGAACGACAAGTACGTCAAACTCCCTAGGCGTAAGGCCGCTTTCGTCAGCAATAGAACGGCAGGCGGTTTTCAGCTCATAAAGCTCATCGCTCCGAGCCCCATTGTCAGGTTCGCTTTCATCATCGGCCTTATGAGCGAATCGGAAGCCATCGCCCTTGCGATATAGAACCATCGTTCCTAACGCAATGGGATAAATGGCGGCAAAGGTAAGAAGTGCCAGAATCGAAACTTCATGTCCAGCGCTGAATGAATTAAGCAGCAACCCGACCGACAGACCAATCGCGAGCGACCCACCAGTTCCGCCCGTGAAAAAACACGACAAGGTCAACGACGAGCATTTTGTTCGATAGCATTCGCAAAGGATGTAAGCAAGGAGAACCTTGCTGTAGACCTCATAGCAAAAAATCAAGATGAATCCAACCAAGGCGCCATTGTTCTCACCAAGAAGGGGAAGCAGAGATAACGCAACGAGGATGCGCGGAAAAGCGACTTTACCAACTTTCAACGTGCTCACGTTCCATCCCATAGCGACAGTGATTACCAAAGCCGCGATGGAAGACAGCTCTCCCGCGAGATTCATATTGACCCGACCGACAACGCCCTCGGCGCTCGATCCGATTACCGTGGTATGAATAATGCCAACAATTCCCACGAGAATGAACAGCGCAATAAAAGATTTGGCAAATGAGTACCTATCTTCTTCTAATGCCTGTGAAAGCTCAACGGGCCGTCGATTTCGATTTGAAAAGAACAGCAATATCGCCGAAAGAAGAAGCAAACCAACGGTGAACAGCTGGAAAGTGATTCCGGAAAGCCCGCTCGCCCATGCATAGATCACTTCTTTTAAGGTAAGCCCCAAAACAAGAATGAGAAGAGCAAGTTTCATTGTCCTAAGTCGGACAAGCGCATCGATCCACGCCACGCACAGCAACACAATTGAAAAACCGCACACCGCGCCAAGAATAACGACGAGGATTTCCGCCGGAAGGGCGCTCGCTGCCTCCTCGCGGCTCACAAGCATGCCCGTTGAAAGAGCAATAATCGCGGGGCTTTGAACAATGCCGCCTTCCGCCACAACGCCCTTCCTATAAAGAAGATAGACGATCAGAGCCGTGACAAAAGATGAGGCATTGACGACAATCATGAATCCGACGTCGGATACATACCCGCATGTTTCGGTCACTGACCCCATCGCTGTTCTATAAGAACAAGAAATGGCAGCTTTATACGAAGCGAAACCGATTGTCATGGCAGCAGCAAGGAAACAGGTCGAGATAGCGCCACGTGTTGCTTTCATCATGCTCATCAGCGAAACCCCCATATTGCATCGTCTAACCGATAGTCGGTTATCGTCGGTTACGGCGTTATTCAATCGATAATCGGTCATGACCGAGCAATTCTTTGCCTCCTATAGTAACGCTAAGCCGCTTCTCGGCGGCAAGAGAAACAAGGAGGGAGTTAACATGGAACTCAATCGTAGGGACTTTCTTAAGGGGACAATCGCAGTCGGATCCGTTGCGGCATTGGGTGGTGCCATGGCGGGCTGCTCGAAATCTGGAACCGAAACCAAAGGGGAAGAATCAACCGAAAAAAGCGCAGTGAAGCCCCCCGAGAGCCTGACGGACGGCAAATGGGTCGGCAAGGCCATGGGCCACAAAGATTACCTGTATGCAGAAGTCACCATTGACGATTCAAAGATTGCTGACGCGAAAATCCTTCGCAATGATGACACGATCGGCATTGGCAGCGTTGCTGGCCCCATGATGGCACAGCGCATTCTTGAATCTGGCAACCTCGACGCAGACACGATTTCCGGCGCGACCATGACCAGCATGGCCGTTCGCAGCGCAATTTCCGACGCCATCACCAACGCCGGCGGCAACCCCGCCGACTTCTCGCTGGGCACCCCCGAGCCCGCAAAAGGCGGAACCGCACAGACGGCAGATGTCGACGTCGTGTTTATGGGCGCGGGCACTTCTGGACTCGTAGCCGCAACGCGCCTGCTCGAAAACGGTTACAAAGTCATGCTGCTCGAAAAGAACGATATCCCAGGCGGCTCGATGTGCATGACGTATTCGGGCGTTCTTTCCGCAGGTTCCGAGCTGCAGAAGAACTATAGCCTCGGCCGTTTCGATGACAGCATCGGCATGAGTCTGAATGCCAGGCTCGAGGCAGTTAAGAAGCGCGTCAATCCTGAGCTCAACCGCTTCAATGGCGAGATTCCGTACGAAGCCGCAATGTATGAGAACTCAGGAAAAATGGTGGACTGGATGCATGACATGGGCATCGGATTCTTCACCATGGGCGTCAACCCCTATTACGGCACCACTCCGTACCTGGCACCTGGCTGCTACATGGGCGGCTGCGGCTACGCCATGCAGTTCCTCGTCGACCGCATCAATGCACTGGGCGGCCAAATTATCTATGGCGCCAAAGTGACCGAATTCATCAAAGACAACGACGGCAAAATCGCTGGCCTGCTCGCAGAATGCAAAGACGGTGGCAGCTGGACTGTCAACGCTCGCGCAGTTTGCCTCACCTCCGGCGGCTTCGCGGCAAACCAGGACATGATTAAGGAGCACTATCCCGAGTACGGAGAATTCTCTTTCAACTGCGCCCCTGGTTCCACGGGTGACGGCATCGTACTCGCCCAGGCCGAGAATGCGGCAATCGAGTGCATGGGCCGCGACCTCGGCGCGTTCCTGTCTACTACGCCCCAGGCCGGCAGCCGTTTCGAAATTGCATTCGCCTACCGCACGACGCCCGGCATTATGGTCAACGCAACCGGCGACCAGTTCGGCAACGTGAATGGAAACAACCACGCCGAGCTCAGCAAGGCAGTGCGCGACTCCAGCAACGGCGGTAAGTTCTTCATCATCACCGACGAGAGCGGCGCCGTTACAACCATGAAGAACGACGAGTGGTCGACGACCGAATACAAGGCCCTGTTCAGCCGCGGTGACATGGTTCACTTCGACACCGTTCAAGAGGCTATCGACGAATACGGCATCGGTAACCTGCAGCAAACGATCGACACGCACAACGCGCATGCAAAGGCCGGCGAAGAAGACGAATTCGGCCGCAAGGACCTTCCGCTGATCAATACGCATGGCGGAATTTGGGTATGCCCCTGCATTCCCACGTTCTACCTCACGACCGGCGGCCTTGCCATCGACCCGAGCTGTCACGTTCTGACCGAGGATCGCGAGCCTATCGCCAACCTGTACGCCGCAGGCGATGTGTGCGGCTCCATCGAGGAGAAGGACGGTCGAGGCTATGGCTACGGCTTCGACGCAGCCATGATTTACGGCTACATCATGGCCAACACCATCACGACTGATTTGGCATAATGCACCAATCCGCATACGCAGCTCCCAACGTATGCGAGAAGACGGTTCCCCTCCAACAGAAAAGGCCCCATTATTGGGGCCTTTTCTATCGAGATGCGAACACGGCAGGGCGCTGTAATCTAAAAAGCATTGCACATTGTTTTCCTCGGCCGCTACCGAAGCTCAACCCAAACGACATCGCCCGCAGCCGGCCTGGAAGCGCCCTGGCCCGATTCAAGCACAAAAAGCGCATTCGCCGATAGCGTCGCAGGCGAACCGGGACGGCCCGTGACGGGAGTTCCTGCGAGCGATCCATCAGGCCGCGCTTCCACATTGAGCATGCGAACGCCAAAGAATTGCTTTCTAGCAACAACTTCGGACGGACGCTCTTCGCCAGCACAGTTCTTGCGTGCGTCATGGCCCGACATGGGACCGGCGATAGGGAAGGACTCGGTGAGGCGAACCGGAACCTTGAAGGGCCTCACGGAAAATCCCAGGAACTTATTCATGAGCGGTTGAAGATAAAACCCCAACGTGAACGAAGCGGCGAACGGAGGACCAGAAATGCCCACAACAGGGGTCTTGTCGACCACGGCGGCCGAGCTGTGGTGAGCGGGGCCATGGTTCACCTGATGGCAAATGATGGTGCCTATTTCTTCCAGCTGCTCAACCGACCAGTCTTCCGACCCCTTCGAAGACCCCGCATTAAGCACAACAATACCCGCGCACGCGCATGCCTTTCTCACGGCGGCAATAATAAGATTGGGGTCATCGGGAACAATATCGGAGGGAAGAAAAGTGCCGCCCCACGCCTCCACTTTTACACGAACCACCAAACTATTCGACTCGACGTTCTTGCCTGCCGGCACCACGGCCGACCCTGCAGGAACTAACTCGCTACCTGTGGGAATAAACGCCACGCGTGGCTTACGGCGTACCGCCACACTCGCAACGTTCCCGCCAGCCATACGCGCCGCAACGTCGGGTGTAATGATTTCGCCCGCCTTCGCCAACACATCACCGGGCTTCAAACGCGAGCCTATCGCAGAGGTACCCGCAAATTGCGTCGACGGCGCAGCATCGATTTCGACGCGCTGCTCGTCATCGGAAACCACAACGCGCTTAATCACAATAGCCGTATCAAACCCTTCTGGCATAGCAACGCCCGTATTGGCAAATTCCCAATCTTTACCGCGGACCCATCCCGACGTATCAGGCATCCCCTCGACGAAATCGAACCAATGCACAGCAATAGAATCCATACGGCACGTCAACGCATTCGGCAGCATGCACGCCGATGCCACACCTTCATCCAAAACGCGTCCGAACGATTCGTCAAGGCATACCATTTCGGTTTTAGGCGAGAAATTGCAGGCGGCCAAAAGACCCGATACGACCTCTTCGCATGAAATTTGGATATGCTTGGAGTGGTCCCTCATATTCCGCCCTTTCATGCAAACACCGCAACGAGAAACCCGCTGCGGTGTTTGCGTTGCTGGCACAGAAATGTCGTTGTATCTAAAATTGGTCGGTTCGCTTTGCTTGACTGCCTAGCTTTAAGGCCGCTGCGCAATCGAAATCGACCGCGCTCGCTGCTCTCGAGTTAGCCGTTGTAGCTATTGCCAAGAATCTCGCGAGCCTGCTCGTCAGTCACATTGGCATGGTAGAGCAAGCTGTAGAACTTCTTGGTGACTTCAACCATGTCAATGTCATAGGCCTCGGGATACAGCGTGTTCGCGATCCACTGAATGCCAAGAATGCGGTTGACCGCAGGCGAGCAACCGCACCAAGAGAACGGCACGCTGGGCATTGTGTACACCTTGCCGTCTTTCAAGGATAATTTTTATTCTCGGATAAGGCAGGTAGTTTTCCCGTGTGAAACTCATTTTCCTCGCATGGGACTATTTTGCCCTTTTCGTGCGAAGCTCTATACAGGGCGATTCATTCTTTTCTCGAAACCACCCAGTCCCGTTATTTTCAAGCTCAATTGTCCATAAATATGCAATTGCAGACAATTGATTTCGACATCGAAAGCCGCCCGACACGCAGTCAGTCTCTCCTCTGCACTAATTTCGATTCTCGCCCCTAGAAACCATGATCATCATCTTCCTTCCGCAAAATCGGCCAACCCGACACGCCGCCGGCACGCACAAACGTATATTTCCCTAAATCTTGACGAGGACAAGCCTTCAAGAGACATAGCGGAGATATAATTTCCCCTTGTCAGTTCTGGCGCAGCCAGATACGGAAGCGCGCTTGGCGCGCATGCGCACGTGAGGGATAGGCGGTTCGCGAGCGATGTAGGCACACAGTCCAAACGCGCCGTGGCAATTTTGCCAGCGGCTCGACCGTCGCAACAAAGGAGCCTTCCGTGTGGGCAGTCATCGTTAACACCATCGCCATTATCGCAGGCACCACCGTCGGATTGCTCTTGCGCCGCGGACTCCCCGACTCAATTACCGACGCCGTCATGAAAGCGCTCGGCCTGTGCACAATCGCCATCGGCATTCAAGGAGCCATCGTCGAACAAAACATCCTGCTCCTCATCGTTGCAACGGTTATCGGCGTGGCGATTGGCGAAGCGGGCGATATCGACGGGCACGTGAATCGCTGGACCGAAAAACTCACATCGCGATTTACTGGCGCGGGCGGAGGCACCAAAGTCGCCAATGCATTCATCACATCGTGCCTGATCATGAACGTGGGAGCCATGACTATCGTCGGCTCGCTCGACGCGGGCCTCGTCGGCGACTTCGACATGCTCTACACGAAAAGCCTGCTCGATTTCGTAGCGGGCATTATGATGGGCGCCGCGCTCGGAGTGGGCGTATACGGTTCGGCCGCATTCACGCTCGTGTTCCAAGGAGCCATCGTTTTAACCGCTGGATTCGTGGCCCCCTTCGCGAGCGACGTACTTATTTCCGAGCTTTCGACCTGCGGATCTATCATGATTCTCGCGCTCGGCTTAAATATGGTTGACCTCACGAAGTTCAAAGTGCTCAACTATCTGCCTGCACTTATCGTAGTGCCGTTTGCACTTTGGGCGTTTCAAGCAGCAGGGCTCGCCTAATCGTACGACGGTTCAAGCAGTCCATCGCGCATAGCCATTCACCGTAGCAACAGCCAATTAAAAATAAACGGAGCGCTGACGGAACTTCACCCCGCCAACCGTTGGCGCGGCTTCGCACGCTTGACCCTTCAGCCCCGCTTCCATTTTTTCCTTCTTCCCAGTAAATCCCTGGACAATTGTCGAGTACTATGGAAGCACCGTTCATCCCACAACGACAGGAGCAGCCATGATTGTTACCACCGCAGACGTCATCCCTGGTCAAGCAGTACAAGTTCTGGGTCTTGTTCGAGGCAATATCGTTACTTCGAAAAACATCGGCCGTGACCTTATGGCTGGCATGAAAAGTATCGTCGGAGGCGAGATTGTATCGTACACGCAAATGACCGATGAGGCTCGCCAAGTCGCAGAGGACCGCATGGTCACCGCCGCGCAAAACCTTGGGGCCGACGCCGTTGTCGCCATGCGTTTCGCGAGCGACAGCATCGCCGAGGGAACGATTGAGATTCTTGCGTATGGCACCGCAGTGAAGTTCGCGTAAGCTAAACCCTTAAAAAGTGACAAAAGTTGCGAATTCGGGGGCATTAAGGCGCCAAATTCGCTGGAAATCGGGCTTGTCAAGAAGCCTGTGTAAGTCTTTTCACAGGAACCTCTCTATCCTCGCC